>Ga0226835_1000660_pt1 | contig 30858 bp, 33 predicted proteins | sample LAC_MetaG_1_FD_163627 | JGI IMG/M metagenome (GOLD analysis project Ga0226835, IMG submission 163627) | Anaerobic ammonium oxidizing microbial communities from anammox membrane bioreactor (MBR) in UC Berkley, California, United States -... | ecosystem: Engineered > Bioreactor > Anaerobic >...
GCGCAGAGGGTGCCGGCCGAGGTGGTGGACCGGATCGTGGCCCGCCCCGGCGTGCGCTCCGCGCAGGCCATCGACCTGCCCTGAAACGCGGGTGCCGCGTCCGGCGCCGGGGCGGGTCCGACTACGCCCTCGGCCGCCGCCGGAATCCCCCGATCCGACCGGCCGGTGGGGCCGAGCCGACCGAGCCGGCGGCCGGGATCAGGACCGCTGGGCCCGCAGCTCGTCGCGGATCTCGATGAGGATGCGCGCCTCGTCGGTGAGGGTCTCCTCTTCCTCCTCGGGTGCGCCCCGCCGGAGCGACTGGAGCTTCTCGAAGGCCTTCACGACCACGAACACGGCCGAGGCGATGATGAGGAAGTTGATGACCGCGTTGATGAACGCGCCGTAGCGCACCTCGCCGTCGCCGATCTGCCAGACGAGGTCCTGGAAGCCCGGCTTGCCGAAGATGGCGCCGATGAACCGCATCAAGACGTCGTCGACGAAGCTCGTGATGACGGCCTGGAACGCGAGGCCCACGACCACGGCCACGGCCAGGTCGAGCACGTTGCCCCGCATCAGGAACTTCTTGAAGTCGTCCCAGAGCTCCTTCATCTCTCCTCCCCTCGACCGCGCGGGCGGTCACCGACGTCGTGGTGGGGGGACGTTAGATCCCGGGCGGCGCCGGCGAAAGGACGGGGCGCGGGGTCGCCGGTCAGCGGCGGGCGGCGCGCAGCCCGTCGGCCTCGGCGGCCGCCGCGTCCCGGTAGCAGCGATCGGGACGGGTGCGGTCGTAGCTGAGGCCGCCGGGAACGTGGTAGATGCCGCTCGAGAGCTTGGCCTTGACCGGGTGCGAAGGCGGGCACCCGCCGTCGACCGGCTCGACCCAGCTCGCGGGGGCGCCGTCCGGATCCGGAGCGGTCGGAGCCTCCGTCGGTCCGACCTCCGGTGCCGTGACGGCCGGTGCCGGGACAGGGGCGGGTCCGTGACCGCGGTCGCGGGGTCCCGGGGCCGGATCGGGGTCGGGCGACTCCCACACGAGTCCCGTGCGCGGCGAGCGGGCCTGCAGCCACCGGGCCAGGAGATAGGCGCCGCCGGCCGTCAGCACGACCAGCAGCACGCGACGGACGCGCCGGCAACGGCGTCGGCAGCGGCAGCGGCGGTCGTCCGGCACGGCGGGCATTCTGGCACGGTCGCCCGGCGCCGCGTTGACGCGGGGGCGCCCGCGGTGGCATCATCTGGCGTGATGGTCTTCGCCGAACACGCCCGTACCCTGCTTCTTTCCTAGCGGCGCGCGCCCCCGGGTGCACGCCGCACGCCCTCTCAGCCTCCGGGCCGGGGGGGTTTTTTGTTGGCCGGATACGGGCCCGGGACGGTGACGGGGCCCGAACACAGAGAGGAACCTCCGATGGGCGACGCAAACGACCGGGTGATGATCTTCGACACGACGCTGCGCGACGGCGAGCAGTCGCCGGGGATCGCGCTCGACGTGGGGGAGAAGCTGGAGATCGCCGAGCAGCTCGCCCGGCTCGGCGTCGACGTGATCGAGGCCGGGTTCCCGATCGCCAGCGACGGCGACTTCGAGGCCGTGGAGGCCATCGCCCGGGCCGTCCGCGGTCCGGTGGTCGCCGGCCTGGCCCGCACCGCGTTCGGCGACATCGACCGGGCCTGGGAGGCCGTGCGCCACGCGGAGCGGCCCCGCATCCACATCTTCCTCGCCACCTCCAAGATCCACATGGAGAAGAAGCTGCGGATGAGCCCGGAGCAGGTCAAGGCCGAGGCCGCGGCCAGCGTGGCCCGGGCCCGCGGCTACACCACCGACATCGAGTTCTCGCCCGAGGACGGCAGCCGCTCCGACCCCGACTTCCTCGTGGAGGTGCTCCAGATCGCCGTCGACGCCGGGGCCACCGTGCTCAACATCCCCGACACCGTCGGCTACGGCGTACCCGAGGAGTACGGCCGCCTGATCCGGTACCTCATCGACCACGTGAAGGGCGACTACATCGTGTCGACCCACTGCCACGACGACCTCGGCCTGGCGGTGGCCAACTCGCTGGCGGGCGTGGCCAACGGGGCCCGCCAGGTCGAGTGCGCCGTCAACGGGATCGGTGAGCGGGCCGGCAACGCGGCCCTCGAAGAGATCGTGATGGCCATCCGCACCCGCGGCGACTACTTCGCCGGCCTCGAGACGGGCGTGCGCACCGAGGAGCTGGCCCGGACCTCGCGCCTCGTGTCGCGCCTGACCGGCTACCCGGTTCAGTACAACAAGGCCGTCGTGGGTCGCAACGCCTTCGCCCACGAGAGCGGCATCCACCAGCACGGGGTGCTCTCCGACCGCGAGACCTACGAGATCATCGACGCCGCCAGCGTCGGCCAGGAGGCGGCCCAGATCGTGCTGGGCAAGCACTCCGGCCGCCACGCCTTCGCCGACTCCCTCGAGAAGATGGGCCTGTCGCTCCAGGGCGACGCCCTCAACCAGGCCTTCGTCCGCTTCAAGGAGCTGGCCGACCGCAAGGTGGAGATCACCGACGCCGACCTCGAGGCGATCGTGGCCGAGGAGCTCGGCGCCGGAGCCGTGCACCGCTACTCCATGGTCAGCATCGACGTGCACGGCGGCACGGCGGTCACGCCCTCGGCCCGGGTGGTCCTCGCCGACGGCGACGTCAAGGTGGAAGGCGAGGCGCAGGGCAACGGGATGATCGACGCCGCCATCGCCTCGATCGCGGACGCCACCGGGGTGAGCGGCACCCTGGTCGACTTCAACGTCTCCTCGGTCACCGGCGGCCGTGACGCCCTCGGCGACGTCGTGGTGCAGCTGGAGTCCGGGGGCCTGCGCGCCTCGGGCCGGGGCGTGGCCACCGACGTGGTGGAGGCGTCGGCGCGGGCTTACCTCAACGCGGTGAACAAGATCGTCCGCCTGCGTGAGCAGCCCGAGGCCCGCGACGTCGAGTCGGGCCCGTGATCGCCGCCCCCGGGCGGATGGGGCGATGGCCGGTCGAGGACTTCAGTCGCGCCGCCGCGGTGCCGATAGGGCAGGGGGATACGAGGCACGTGCGAGGCACGGAGAGCGAGATGAGCTACCACGAGTTCCTGGCCTACCTGTTCGACCGGGCGGAGACGCGGCACCTGGCGATCGCGTTCGCCGAGGCGGTGGAGGAGCTGCGCCGCGAGCAGGCCGCGGCCTGATCGGCCCGGGCTCGGCGTCACGCGCCGGCGCGGCACTGCGGCACGTGGTGGAGCGGACCGCCGATCAGGTGGCAACCGGGTCCGAAGCCTCGGACCGGCACGTCGAGGCTCCGTAGCAGATCGATCGCCGACCGGCGGGGGAAGGTGACGACCGCGGTGGTCTCCGGCCGCCCCGACAGCGTCCGCTGCTCGAGCGTCCGGCAGGTGGAGACCTGGCCCTCGGCCTCGGCGCAGAGATCGGGGTCGACGCCCACCAGGACCACCGCTCGGCGGGTTTGGGACGCCTCGTCGGTCAGGCGCCAGGTCCGCCGCTCCCAGCCCGGTGTGAGCGTGTCGACCCCCACGCCGAGGGCCGCGCAGCCGTAGGCCGAGGCGTGGTCGTGGAGGTACACGACCAGGCCGGTGCCCGCCGACCGCGCCAGGGCGGCGTCGGCGTGGCAGTCGTCGACCAGATGGCGGTTCGGAGGCGGCGGGCTCCACCTCTTCGTGTGCGTCCCGTAGGTCGTGGCCGACGCCACGCGTCCGTCGAAGTCGGCCAGGCGCACCGCGGCGGTGGTGAGCGCCAGGCCGGCGATCGCCGCGATCGCGGCGAGCTGGAACCTCGAGACGCCGTGACCGCTCCGTCGGGGTGGGGAGTCGTCGAGGCCGGTCGCCAGGCCGAACAGGAACCAGAGCGCGTAGGGGAGGCCGGCGAGCAGCCGCGCCCGGGGCAGCACGAACACGTCGCGGACCAGGCCGGCCCGGGTCGTCGACATCACGGCCAGGACCAGGGCGACCACCAGCACGCCGGGCACCGCCCGTTCCCATCGGCGGCTCGCGATCAGCACCACCACGAGCCCGACGAGCACCAGCAGCGGAAGCCACCACGCCCGCCACAGCTCCGGGGCGAACATGTGGAAGAACTGCTCGGGCCGGTCCAGGCTCTGGCGCAGGACGGCCCGGTGCAGGCGCAGCGACAGGTCGGTCATCGCGTAGTCGGGGTGGGCGGCGAAGAAGGCCCGCAGCCCCACGACCCACGCCAGCGCGGGGATCGCGGCCACGGCCATCGTGGCCGTCTCCGCGCCGAGGCCCTCGGGGCGCCAAGGGCGGGTGCCGAGGCGCAGCCGCCGGATGAGTACCCACGCCGCCACCGGGACCGTGAACACCAGGGCCGACCCGTCGAGTACCGAACCCCCGATCAGGAGGACCCACGCGACGCCGCGGGCCGGGCGGGCCTCGGGATCGATCAGCAGACCGGCCCCGCCCGCGACCGCCGCCAGGCGCCCCGTGCTCCCGACGTAGGAGTTGTACACCGACAGGAACGAGGTGAGGAGGGTCGGGGCGGCGAAGGCGAGCGCGGCGAGGTGGTACCGACCCCGCCGCCAGGCCGCGGCGCCGAGCACGAGCCAGCAACCGACGTTGAGGGCCGCGTAGGCGAACGGGGCCGCGGTCGTCAGCGGTACGCCGAGGCGGCGCAGCGCCTCGATGGGGATGCCCTCGAAGTTGGTCCAGTAGGACTGGCCGTAGAAGGTGGGCTGGTGGAACGCGAACCGTCCCCAGTCGCGCGCCGCGACCCACATGATCGCCTGGTCGCCCGTCACGTAGTGACGGGTTACGCCGTAGACGGCGTGCGCCTGCTCGGCCACGGCCACCGCCGCCAGCAGGATCAGGGCCGCGACCGCGGCCTGTCGCCGGCGCCGGTCGGTCACGCGGTCGAGGTTAACCGGGGCATCCAGTCGTCCCGGCGAGCCTCGTAGGCCGCGATGTCGGCCTCGTGGGCCTCGGTGAGGCCGATGTCGTCGAGGCCGTGAAGGAGGCGGTGCTGCGTGTGGTCGTCGAGCTCGAACGGCTCTTCGAGGTCGAGGGCCGGCAGCATCACCCTCCGGTCGGCCACGTCGACGACCAGCTCGAGGGTGGGGTCGTCGTCGACGGCCCGCATGATGCGCTCGACCACCTCGCCGGGGAGGGTCACCGGGACGAGGCCGATCTTGAGGCAGTTGTTGCGGAAGATGTCGGCGAAGCGGGGGGAGATCACGGCCTCGAAGCCGTAGTCCTGGAGCGCCCAGGGCGCGTGCTCGCGCGACGAGCCGGTCCCGAAGTTGGGGCCGGCCACCAGGATCGCCGCCCCGCGGAAGCGCTCCTGGTTGAGCACGAAGTCGGGGTCCTCGCGCCACTCCGAGAACAGGCCCTCCCCGAAGCCCGTGCGCTCCACCCGCTTGAGCCAGTCGCTGGGGATGATCTGGTCGGTGTCGACGTCGGAGCGGTCGAGGGGTACGGCCCGGGCGACGATCTCGCGTACCGGCTTCATCGGCGTTCTCCTCCTGGGCGGTGATGGTCGGGGTGGTGGGCGGGTCGGCGCGTCGTGGTGCCGCGGGTCGTGGTCGCCGGCCGGGCCGCTCCGGGCCGGGTCACAGGTCGGCCGGAGCTGCGAGGCGACCGCGGACGGCCGTGGCGGCGGCCACGATCGGCGACACCAGGTGGGTCCGGCCGCCCTTGCCCTGGCGGCCCTCGAAGTTGCGGTTGCTGGTGCTGGCCGCCCGCTCGCCGGGCGCCAGCTTGTCGGGGTTCATGGCCAGGCACATCGAGCAGCCGGGCTCGCGCCACTCGAAGCCGGCGGCGCGGAACACGCCGTCGAGGCCCTCGGCCTCGGCGGCGGCCTTCACCGCGAACGAGCCGGGTACGACCAGGGCGCGCATCCCCTCGGCCACGTGGCGACCCCTCAGCACCCCGGCCGCGGCGCGCAGGTCCTCGAGGCGGGCGTTGGTGCACGAGCCGATGAACACGGTGTCGATCGCGATGTCGCGCATCGGCGTTCCCGGCGCCAGGTCCATGTAGACCAGGGCCCGCTCGGCGGCGGCGCGCTCGGCGGGGTCGCCGAACGACGACGGGTCGGGCACCGAGGCGTCGAGGGTGGTGGTCTGGCCCGGGTTGGTCCCCCAGCTCACGCTGGGCCGGAGCGCGGCGGCGTCGATGACGACCTCCTTGTCGAAGGCGGCGCCGTCGTCGGTGCCCAGGCTGCGCCAGGCGTCGAGCGCCCGCTCCCACGCCGCACCGGTCGGGGAGGCGGCCCGCCCCTCGAGGTAGGCGAAGGTGGTGTCGTCGGGGGCGATCATCCCGGCGCGCGCCCCGGCCTCGATCGACATGTTGCAGACCGTCATCCGGCCCTCCATCGACAGGGCGCGGATGGCCGACCCGCGGTACTCGACGACCGAGCCGATCCCGCCCCCCGTGCCGATCCGGGCGATGATCGAGAGGACGACGTCCTTGGCGGTCACGCCCTCGGGCAGGTCGCCCTCCACGGTCACCGCCATCGTCCCCGGGCGGCGCTGCGGGAGGGTCTGGGTGGCCAGGACGTGCTCGACCTCGCTGGTACCGATGCCGAAGGCGAGCGCCCCGAAGGCCCCGTGGGTGGACGTGTGGCTGTCGCCGCAGACGATCGTCATCCCCGGCTGGGTGAGGCCCTGCTCGGGCCCGATCACGTGGACGATGCCCTGGCCGGGATCACCCATCGGGTACAGGCGGATCCCGTACTCGGCGCAGTTGCGGGCCAGGACCTCCATCTGGCGGGCCGAGATCGGATCGGCCACCGGGCGGTCGAGGTCGGTGGTGGGCACGTTGTGGTCCATCGTCGCCACGGTGAGGTCGGGCCGCCGCACGCCGCGGCCGTTGAGGCGCAGACCGTCGAACGCCTGCGGCGAGGTGACCTCGTGCACCAGGTGGAGGTCGATGTAGAGCAGGTCGGGCTCACCGTCGGCGCGGTGCACGACGTGGCGGTCCCAGACCTTCTCGCTCAGCGTGGCGGCCATCGTTCTCCTCCTCGTACCGGTCGGGCACCCCGGAAGCGGCCCGACGTCCGTTGCGGGATCTCGGTCCCGGGTTCGCATCTCCCAGGAGCAGCCGTCTCAGGATATGAGATGCTAGAGTCCGGACTATGGACGACATGGTAAGCGGAGTCGGCGTCGTCGACAAGTCGGTTGCGATCCTCGCCGCTCTCGCCGAGCGTGGGCCGAGCTCGCTGGCCGACCTGGTGGCCGCCACCGGCCTGGCCCGGCCCACCGCCCACCGGCTCGCGGTGGCGCTCGAGGCCCACGGTCTTGTCGCTCGCGACGCCCGGGGCCGGTTCCGCCCCGGCGTCCGCCTCCTCGCCTGGGGTGCCCGGTCGGTGCCCGGCGCCGAGGTGCTCGTCGACGCCGCCGGCCCGGTGCTCCGCCGGCTGCGCGACGCGACGGGCGAGTCCGCGCAGGTCTACGTGCGCGACGGCGACGGTCGCGTCTGCGTCGCCGCGGCCGAGCGGGCCACCGGGCTGCGCGACACCGTCCCGGTCGGTGCCGTCCTCTCCATGGACGCGGGCTCGGGCGCCAAGGTCCTCGTCGCCTGGAGCGAGCCCGGTGCGGAGCGCGCGGCGGGTGCGACCGAGGCGGTCGGCGCGGCCGGGCACGCGTTCTCGGCGGGTGAGCTGGCCGCGGTGCGCCGGGCGGGATGGGCGGCGACGGTCGGGGAGCGCGAACCGGGCGTGGCCAGCGTGAGCGCGCCGGTCCACGACCGGTCGGGAGCCGTCGTCGCGGCGCTGAGCGTCAGCGGGCCCGTCGACCGGCTGGGGCGCCGCCCCGGCGACCGACTCGCCGGCGTGGTCGTGGCCGCCGCAGCCGAGCTCACGGACCTCCTCGCCTCCGGGTAGCGCTCCGTGGCGGGCCCCGCCCGCCACGACCACCCACAGCGAGGCGCGTGGACCAGTTCACGGTATCGAAACAAGGCGGCCACGTGGCCCTCGTAGAATGGACAAATGGACGTCGTGCTCCTGCGCTGGCCCGAGGAGGGCGAACGGCTCGAAGCCCTGAGGGCCTCGCGGACCCCCCGCCTCCTGTTGGTGGGGCCCGACGAGCCTCCGCCGCACCTCCCCCACGCCCTCGAGGACTGGATCCGCCTGCCGGCCGCTGACCGCGACGTGCGAGCCCGGGTGGCGGCGCTCGAGGACCGGTCCGAGCGGACCAGCGCGGTGCCCGAGATCGACGACGCGGGCCTGCTGAGGTTCCGGGGGCGGTGGGTCGCCCTGTCGCCCGTAGAGCAGTCCCTGGCCGGGATGATGGTCGGCGACTACGGAAAGGTCGTGGGACGCGACTCGCTGGCCGAGGCGGCCTGGCCCACCGGCATCCCGACCCGCAACGCGCTCGACGTGCACGTGCTGCGCCTGCGGCGCCGGATCGCCCCGCTCGACCTCGAGATCCGCACGGTCCGCGCCCGCGGCTACCTGCTCCAGGAGGCCTCGGAGCCCGTCCCGGCGACCTCCGGCACCTAGGGCCTACCCGGCCGGGTCCTCCGAGGCGTCGAAGCCCTCGAGGGCGACCACCGCCCACGTACCGTCCGCGCCGCCGCCCGTTCGCTCCCGGAGATCGGCCCGGTCGAGTTCCACGCCGGTGGTGGTGGGCGTGAACGGGACCGCGGCGCCGCCCACCCGGACCGTCGACCGCTCCCCGCGCGGGCGGACGCCCGGGATCGTGATCACCGACGCTTCGGGGCCGGTCCCGCCGGGGCGGCCCGGGGTGCGGTGCACCACGCACCAGGTCGTGTCGGCGCGGGCTGTGAAGTGCACCTCGGCGCCGCCGGGCGCGCGGGCCGACGGCCTCACCCAGGGCCGCGTCGCCGCGATCGCCTCGCCGTGGGCGCCCATCCACGCGGCCAGCCAGTCGAGCCGGCGCGCCTGTTCCTCGGGTATGGCGGCGTCCTCGCCGCGCGGCCCCACGTTGAGGAGGAGGTTGCCTCCTTTGGCCGCGACGTCGACGAGGAGGCCGACCAGCTCGTCGTGGCCGAGGAACTTCTCCGGATCCGACGCCCGGTTGTAGCCGAAGCTCCGGTCGATGCCGCGTACGCACTCCCACGGCCTGCGCTGCACCTCGGCGAACGACGAGTACTCGGGGGTGCGGAAGTCGTAGTGGGCCGGCGTGGGCGGTACGAGGCCTTCCTGCCGGCGGGCGGCCCGGGCGCCGAGGCCGACCACGGCGCGGCGGACGGGCCCCAAGCGCAGCGCCGCGAACGCGGGCGACCAGGCCAGGAAGCGGTCGTTGACCACGCCGTCGGGGACGGTGGCGTAATACCAGGCGAGGAGGTCCCACAGCTCGCGCTGGGGCTGGGGCCACGCGATGTCGTTCCAAAGGACGTCGGGGCGGTACCGGGTGACGAGCTCGCGCACCTGCGCCTCGGCGTAGGCGGGGTACGCCCCGCGGGGGACGGCCACCGCGGTGTCGGCGAAGTTGCCGAGCGGGCGGTCGTCGAAGGTCCAGTCGAGGCCGCCCGAGTAGTACACGCCGAAGCGCAGCCCGGCGGCGCGCACCGCCTCGCCGAGCTCGCCGACCACGTCGCGCCCGGTGTGCCACCCGTCGCGGTTCGGGTTAGCCACCTCGCTCGGCCACAGGCAGAAGCCGTCGTGGTGCTTGGCGACCAGCACCACGTAGCGGGCGCCGGCGGCGGCGAAGCGCCGGGCCCAGCCGTCGGGGTCCCACTGGTCGAGTCCGGCCCGGAACCCGTCGGCGAACTCCTCGTAGGGCCGGTTCCCCCAGACGTCGCGATGGTGGCGACTGACGGAGCTGTCGGGGAAGCGCAGGGAGTTCTGGTACCACTCCGTGTAGGGCATCTCCGCGAACGCGTCGGGCGCGGTCGACGTGAGGATGTCGACGAGGGTCCGGTCGGTGGGGGCCCATCCGGCCACCGACGAGGGCGTCCAGTGGATGAAGATCCCCAGCTTGGCGTCGGTCCACCACGCCGGGCACGGGTGGCGCTTGACGGCGTGGCGGGACGACTCGGAGGCCATGGGCGGAGACTAGGTGCCGGCGGGCCGGGGCCGCCGGGGCGGGAGCGCCGAGGGGACCGGGCTCCTCGGCGGGGTGCTCCTCAGAGGGGCCGGACGCCGACGATCTCGACCTCGACGGCCTTGCCCTTGGGGGTGGTGTAGCTGACGGTGTCGCCGGCCGACCGGCCGAGGATCGCCTGACCGAGGGGTGCCGAGGTCGAGAGGACGTCGAAGTCGGCGTGGCGCTCCTCGATGGAGCCGACCAGGTAGGTGGTGGGGTCGGCGCCCGGGCCCATGCGGATCTCGACGAGCATCCCGGTGGCGACCGTGTCGCCGGCCGCGGCCTCGACGATCTGGGCCGTCTTGAGGATCTGCTCGAGGTGGCGGATCCGGGCCTCGTTGAGGCCCTGCTCGTTCTTGGCGGCGTCGTAGTCGGCGTTCTCGCTGATGTCGCCGTGCTCGCGGGCCCGCTCGATCTTCTCGGAGATCTCCCGGCGGTGGGCGCCGGAGCGGTGCTCGAGCTCTTCGACCAGCCGCTGGTGCGCCTGGGGGGTCAGTTGCGCCGCCTGATCCATGGTTTCGAGGCTAACAACTCGGGACCCGCGTCCCGGCTCGCCCGCACCGGAGGCGCGAGGCGTGGCGCGCCCGACGCTCCCGGCCCGGGCGCCTGCTAGATTGAGGGGCCCATGGACCACGTCGTCACCCTTGTCCCCCACCGCGTAATCGCCATTCCGTAGCGGGTGCCGCGCGCCGGTGCCCGCTCCCTTGCCGTCCACCGAGGTGGGCGGCTTTTCATTTCCCGGACCCGCCACCCGACCCGCCACATCGGAGAACCGCAGATGAGCCGAAGCCAGGAGTACCGAATCGGGGTGATCCCCGGCGACGGGATCGGCCACGAGGTCGTGCCCGTGGCGCTCGACGCCGTCCGGGCGGCCGGGATCGCGATCGAGGAGGTGCCCTTCGACCTCGGCGGGGAGCGCTACCTGCGCACCGGCGAGGTGCTCCCCGACTCCGTGCTCGAGGAGATCCGCGGCCTCGACGCCGTGCTCCTCGGTGCGGTCGGCACGCCCGACGTCCCGCCCGGGGTGCTCGAGCGCGGCCTGCTCCTGCGGCTGCGCTTCGAACTCGACCTCTACGTGAACCTCCGCCCGTTCAGCTCGGGTCCGGGCCGCTTCAACGACGGCGTCGACCTCGTGGTGGTGCGCGAGAACACCGAGGGCTCCTACGCGGGTGAGGGCGGGTTCCTGCGCCACGGTACCCCCCACGAGATCGCCACCCAGGGTTCGGTGAACACCCGCTTCGGCGTGGAGCGCTGCGTCCGCTACGCGTTCGAGCTCGCCGCCACGCGGCCCCGCCGGCACCTGGCCCTGGTCCACAAGACCAACGTGCTCACGTTCTCCGGCGACCTGTGGCAGCGGGCGTTCGCCGACGTCGCCGCCGACTTCCCGTCGGTGACCACGGCCTACGACCACGTCGACGCCGCCTGCATCCACCTGGTGCAGGCGCCCGACCGCTACGACGTGGTGGTCACCGACAACCTCTTCGGCGACATCCTCACCGACCTGGCCGGCGCCGTCGCGGGCGGCATCGGGCGCGCGGCGTCGGGGAACCTCAACCCGGCCCGCACCGGCCCGTCGCTCTTCGAGCCGGTCCACGGATCGGCGCCCGACATCGCGGGCACCGGGCGGGCCGATCCCCGGGCCGCGGTGATCTCGGCCGCCATGATGCTGGAGTTCCTGGGCGAGGCCGACGCCGGCGACCGGATCCGCAAGGCCGTCGTATCGTCGGACGACGTCACGGGCACGACGGCCGAGATCGGCCGGGCGATCGCGGAAAGGGTCTGACATGCCGTTCGAGGCCACCGAGAAGATCTGGATGGACGGGGAGCTCGTGCCCTGGGAGGAGGCGCGCGTCCACGTCCTGACGCACACGCTCCACTACGGCTCGGGGGTCTTCGAGGGCATCCGCGCCTACGAGACCGACTCCGGCCCGGCGATCTTCCGCCTCACCGACCACGTGGTGCGGCTCTTCAACTCGGCCCGGATCCTAATGATGGAGATCCCCTTCACCGTCGAGCAGATCGTCGAGGCGTGCAAGGAGACGGTGCGGGCCAGCGGGCTCCCGTCGGCCTACGTGCGGCCCATCGCGTTCTACGGCTACGGCGAGATGGGCCTCAACACCATCCCGTGCTCGGTGAACGTGGCCATCGCCTGCTGGCCGTGGGGCGCCTACCTCGGCGACGACGGCGTCACCAAGGGCGTGCGGATGAAGGTCAGCTCGTGGGCCCGTCACGACCACAACACCATGCCCCCCGCCTCCAAGACCACCGGCAACTACGTGAACTCGTCGCTGGCGAAGGTCGAAGCGCTCAAGGCGGGCTACGACGAGGCGATCATGTTGAACGATTCGGGGCTGGTGAGCGAGTGCACCGGCGAGAACATCTTCGCCGCGCGCGGGGGCGTGCTGATCACGCCGCCGCTGTCGGCGGGCGCTCTCGAGGGCATCACCCAGGACTCCGTGATGACGATCGCCCGCGACCTCGGTCACGAGGTGAGGGTCGGCGACCTGACGCGCAGCGACCTCTACGTCGCCGAGGAGATGTTCGTGTGCGGCACCGCGGCCGAGGTCTGCGCCGTCAACTCGGTCGACGACCGGGCCATACCGTGCCCCGGCCCCCGCACCACCGCCATCGCCGCCGAGTACGGCCGCGCGGTGCGCGGGCAGGTCGCCCGGTACAAGGACTGGGTGGAACATGTCGACTGACGGCGTGGCCGGCCCCGCCGCGAGCGCGACCGGGGAGATCCAGATCTACGACACCACGCTGCGCGACGGGAGCCAGCTGGAGGGGATCTCGCTCACCGTCGACGACAAGCTCCGCATCGCCGAGCAGCTCGACTGGCTGGGGGTCCACTACATCGAGGCCGGGTGGCCGGGCGCCAACCCGAAGGACGACGAGCTCTACCGCCGGATCCCATCCGAGCTGAGCCTCTCCACCAGTCGCCTGGTGGCGTTCGGCTCCACCCGTCGCCCGCGGGGCAAGGTCGACTCCGACGACACCCTTCGCCACCTCGTCGAGTCGGGCGCACCGGCGGTGTGCATCGTCGGCAAGTGCTGGGACTACCACGTGACGGAGGCGCTGCGCACCACCCTCGACGAGGGCGTGGCGATGGTCGCCGACTCGATCGGGTACCTGAAGGCCCAGGGCCTCGAGGTGCTCTTCGACGCCGAGCACTTCTTCGACGGCTACCGCCACAACCCGGAGTTCAGCCTCCGGGTCCTCGAGGCGGCGGTCCAGGCCGGGGCCGATCGCCTCGTCCTCTGCGACACCAACGGCGGATCGCTCCCGAACGACGTGGAGCGGACGGTGCGCGAGGTCGTCGGCTACTTCGGCGGCGAGGCGCCGGTGGGCGTGCACCTGCACGACGACACCGGCTGCGGGGTCGCCAACGCCCTGGCCGGCGTGATGGGCGGGGCCACCCAGGTGCAGGGCACGATCAACGGCTACGGCGAGCGCACCGGCAACTGCAACCTCACCACGATCATCCCGAACCTCACCCTGAAGATGGGCTACCGCACCATCCCCGAGGACCGCCTCGACCGCCTCACGCCGGTGGCCCACCACGTGGCGGAGCTCGTCAACATGGCCCTCAACCCCCAGGCCCCGTACGTGGGGCCCTCGGCCTTCGCCCACAAGGCCGGGCTGCACGTGAGCGCCATCGCCCGGCGCCCCGACGCCTACGAGCACGTGCCCCCCGACGTGGTCGGCAACGGAACCCGGTTCGTGGTGTCGGAGATGGCCGGACGGTCGACGGTGATGCTCAAGGCCGAGGAGCTGGGGCTCGACCTCGACGGTCCCACGGTGAACCACGTCGTCGACACCCTCAAGCAGCTCGAGCACGAGGGGTACCACTTCGAGGTTGCCGACGCCTCCCTTGAGCTGCTCATGCGGAGGGCCGCCGGGTGGCGCCAGGAGTGGTTCACCGTGGAGAGCTTCCGGGTGATCGCCGACGACCTGCTCGCCGAGCGGACGCCCATGGGGATCACCACCGAGGCCACGGTCAAGGTCCACGTGGGCGAGGAGCGCTTCGTGACGGTGGCCGAGGGCAACGGCCCGGTCAACGCCCTCGACCGGGCGCTGCGCGCCGGCATCGGCCGTTTCTACCCCCAGCTCGAGCACGTGCACCTGACCGACTTCAAGGTCCGGGTCCTCGACACCCAGAAGGGGACCGGTGCCGTCACGCGGGTCCTCATCGACACCACCGACGGCGACGCGTCGTGGACCACGATCGGCGTGAGCGAGAACATCATCGAGGCGAGCTGGGCCGCGCTCCTCGACTCGCTGGTGTACGGGTTGCTGAGATCCGAGCTCCGTGAGGGAGAATCGGCCCATGACGACTGACCCGTTCGTGGCGCCGAGCCTCGACGACCTGCCCCGCCAGAAGCAGAACGTCGCCCCGGGCTCGAAGCTGCCCGCGCCGCCCCGCTGGCGGCGGGGCCGTCCCGGCGACCTCGACGCCGCCCAGCCGACCGGCCCCCTCCTGGGCGCACCCGGCCCCGACATCGGCTACGCCCTGACGATGGCGGAGCGCTCGCGCGACCGCCTCCACCTGCACGCGGGGGAGCACGCCGACGACGCGCTGGCGGTGTCGGCCGCGATCGGAATGCGGCGGGCGGCCCTGTTCGGCCGGGCGCCCATCGCCCTCGACGTGGAGATCGCGCTCGGCCTGCTCGGCTACCTCGGCGACGTGACGCCCGAGTTCGCCGAGCTGCGCGCGTTCCTGGTCCACGGGGTCTCCCACGACTACGCCACCCGGCGGGCGCTGGTCGACGCGGTACCGCTCGAGATCCTCGCCCACCCGCCGTCGGAGTCGCTCAAGCACGGTGCGGTCGTGCAGGCGGCGCTGCGGCGCGTGAGCGGCGAGGAGGTCGACGACTCGGAGCTCACGGTCACGCCCGGGACGCTGCCCGCCCTCCCGCCGCTCCCGGCGGGCGCTCCGGCGGACACGGTTCCCAAGCGGAAGCGGTCGCGGCGCGCCAAGACCTCAAAGCGCTGATCGGGTGGACGACCCGGCCACGCCCGGTCCGGTCAGGGTCCGCTTCGCGCCGGCCCCCACGGGTTCGCTGCACGTGGGCAGCGCCCGGACCGCGCTGTTCAACTGGCTCTTCGCACGCCACCACGGCGGGGTGTTCGTGCTGCGCATCGAGGACACCGACGCGGCGCGGTCCCGCCCCGAGTGGATCGCCGGGATCCAGGAGTCGCTGCGCTGGCTCGGCCTCGACTGGGACGAAGGTCCGTACCTGCAGGGGGAACGTCTCGACCGCTACGCCGCGGCCGCCGAGCGGCTCCTCGCGTCGGGTCGGGCCTACGAGTGCTTCTGCACCCCCGAGGAGGTGCAGGCCCGCAACGAGGCGGCGCGCGACGCGCACCGCACGCCGGGCTACGACGGGCGCTGCCGCGACCTCACCCCGGCCCGGCGCGAGGAGCTCGCCGCCGAGGGTCGTCCCCGGTCGTTGCGGTTCCGCACCCCCGACCACGGCACCAGCCGCTTCACCGACCTGGTCCGCGGCGAGGTGGCCGTGGAGTGGTCGACGGTCGCCGACTTCGTGATCCGGCGCTCCGACGGCAGCCCGGTCTTCTTCCTGGCCAACGCCGTCGACGACTCCGAGATGGGGATCACCCACGTCATCCGCGGCGAGGACCTCCTCGACTCCACGCACCGGGTCCTGGCCCTGCGCGACGCGCTGGGCGACGGGCCGCCGCCGCGGTACGCCCACCTTCCCCTGATGGTGGGCTCCGACCGCGCCAAGCTCTCCAAGCGGCACGGCGCGGTGGCGCTGGAGGACTTCCGGGCCGGCGGCTACCTGCCGGAGGCGATGCTCAACTACCTCGCCCTCCAGGGGTGGGCACCCGAAGACGATCGCGAGGTCATGGCCGCCGGCGAGATCGCGGCGGCCTTCGACCTCGACCGCGTCACGCACTCGGCGGCCGCGTTCGACCACGCCAAGCTCGAATGGATGAACGGGGAGTGGATCCGGCGCCTCCCTCCCGACGACCTCCTGGCGCGCCTCGAGCCGCGCGCGCGCGAGCGCTACGGCGACGGCGTCGACGTCGAGCTCCTGCGTGACGTGGTCCGGATCGGCCAGGAGCGGGCGTCGACGTTGGCCGGACTCGTCGAGCAGGCCGACTTCCTCTTCGAACCCGACGAGGAGTTCGAGGTCGCGGCGGAGTCCTGGGCCCGGCTCGCCTCCACGGAGCGCGCGGGCGAGATCCTCGACGCGGTGGCCGGGCACCTGACCGATTGCGAGTGGACGGTGGAGGGCGTCGACCTGCGTCCCGTCCTCGCGGAGCTGGGCGTGAAGCCCCGCAAGGGGCTCCCGGCCGTCTACGCGGCCGTGGAGGGTCGTCACGCCGGCCTGCCCCTGTTCGACTCGATGGTGATCCTGGGCCGGAAGCGGACCCTGGGCCGCCTGGCCGCCGCGCGGGCCCGGCTCGAGACCTGACCTCGAGGGCCGACCGTCTAAGATGTGATGCCCGTTCGGGGGTGGTGTAATCGGCAACACAGCAGGTTCTGGTCCTGTTATTGGGGGTTCGAGTCCTCCCCCCCGAGCCGAGCGGCGGGTGGCCCGGCCCCCCGTCGGTCACGGTCCTCGATCGAGGACCGGTACGGCCCCGTCGTCTAGTGGCCTAGGACGCCGCCCTCTCAAGGCGGAAACGGCAGTTCGAATCTGCTCGGGGCTACCGATCCACCGGCCTACCGGCTCACCGGACCGGTCCTCGAGCGCGCGGCGGCCCGACGTGTCGAGGCGGCCGGCGCCCCACGCCGGGCGCCGCAGCCCTAGAGGCGTACGCGAGGTCTCGCGTCGCGCACGCTCAGGGTGCAGGGCAACCCCACCAGCGCGATCGGGTCGGCGTCGGTCTCGATCGCGGCCGCGACGCTGAAGAGCGCGCCCTTGTCGGTGCCGGTCGTGAGCGTCAGCTCGAACACGAGCGCGTCGTCGCGTCTCTCGGCCCACACGATGAAGGCGTCGTAGTCGCCGTCGGGAAGTGGCGCTACCGGCCCGTCGTGCTGCGCGGGGATCTCCTCCACGACGCGAGCCTTGCACCTCCGCGCGCGCCGCGTGCGGTGCGCGTCCCAAATGCTTGACTCGCGCGCCGTGACGCGTTCAGATTCCCCCGTCATGCAAGCGGTTCAGCGGAGGTCCCATGAACAAGGGTGAACTGATCGAGCAGGTGAGCGGTGCGTCCGGCCTGTCCAAGAAGGATGTCGAGACGGTCCTCAACCAACTGATCGACGTCGTCAAGGACGCCGTCGCCCGCGACGAGAAGGTGACCATCCCCGGGTTCGGCGCGTGGTCGCGCACCGAGCGCAAGGCGAGGGAGGGTCGCAACCCCCAGACCGGCGCGCCGGTCCACATCCCGGCGTCGAAGGGTGTGAAGTTCTCCGCCGGTTCGCAGTTCAAGGCACACGTGCAGTGATCCGACGCGCGGCCGGCACCGCCGGTCGCTCCATCTCTCCCGGCAAAGGACGGTGACCGTGCCTCCCAGGAAGTCGACGAAGAAGGCGGCCGCGAAGAAGACGACCGCGAGGAAGGCCACGGCCAGGAAGGCCCCGGCGAGGAAGACCGCGGCGAGGAAGACCGCGGCGAGGAAGGTCGCGGCGAAGAAGACCGCGGCGAAGAAGACCGCGGCGAAGAAGAAGGCTCCCGCCCGCAAGGCCGGCGCCAAGAAGACCGCGGCGCGCAAGACCACGGCCCGCAAGACCGGCGCCAAGAAGACCGCGGCGAAGAAGAAGGCCACGGCCCGCAAGGCTCCGGCCCGGAAGACCGCGGCCCGCAAGGCCGGCGCGAAGAAGACCGCGGCGAAGAAGAAGGCTCCGGCCCGCAAGGCCGGCGCGAAGAAGACCGCGGCGAGGAAGAAGGCCACGGCCCGCAAGGCGCCGGCCCGCAAGGCCGGCGCGAGGAAGACCGCGGCGAAGAAGAAGGCTCCGGCCCGCAAGGCCGGCGCGAAGAAGACGGGCGCGAGGAAGACCACGGCCCGCAAGCCGGCGGCGAGGAAGTCGACCCGCCGCTCCTGACGATCCGGGGGCGGGTGCGTCAGAGATCGTCGAGGCGTTTGAACGCCTCGACGAGGCGCACCCGTCCGTCGGGTCCCGGGCGCTCCATCCGCGACCGGACGGAGCCCCCGAAGGCCTCGACCTGGCGCTGCCGTTCGTCGGCCGGGGCGCGCTCGTCGATCGACATCGTCGATCTCCACTGGCTCCGGTGCTCCAGCAGGGCCGCGATCTTCGCCGCGAGCGACTCCTCGTCGGCCGGTTCGAGGTGGTCCTCCTCCTCGGCCTCGAACAGGAGCACCGATCCCGGCCGGTGCGCGCCGACGGGCTGGTCGGTGAAGAAGAGGGGGTCCCGGGCGGCGACGACCGCGTCGAGGGTCAGGAAGCCGGCCCGGCGGTGGTCGGGGTGGAGCCGGTAGCGCTTCCACGGGTCGTGCCCCAGCACCACGTCGGGGCGAACCGTGCGGATCCACCGGCACACCTCGGACCGTTCCGAGGGCCCGTCGACCAGTTCGCCGTCGACCCGGCCCAGGTGGTGGACGGCCGACGCCCCCAGCGCGGCCGCCGCCTGTTCCTGTTCGGTGCGGCGCCGGGTCGCGAGGTCGCCCGGATCCGCGTCGGCGTCCCACGTGCCCTTGGAGCCGTCGGTCAGCACCAGGAGCTGCACGTCGCAGCCGTCGCGGGCCCAGCGGGCGAGGGTGGCCCCGCACCCGAACTCGATGTCGTCGGGGTGAGCGCCCACGGCCAGGGCCCGCCGGGGCGCCGGAGCGGCGTCGCCGTTCACGCGGGTGCGGCGACCCGGAGGAGCCGATCGAGGTCGGCGTCGACGTCGACGTCGAAGCCGAGCGAGGCGTCGCGCACCACCCGCACGGCGAGGCCGGCCCGGCGCGCCGCGGCGCAGTGCCGCCGGAACGACCCCGGCCCGTAGGAGAACCCGAAGTCGGCCCCGGTCGGCACCGACACCACGGTGGTGCCGTCGTCACGGTGGCAGGGCACGAGCACGGCCACCGGGCGGTGCCCGTCGTGGTCGACGGCCGACAGGGAGCGCGCGAGGGGCAGATCGGCGTGGGCGACGACGCCCCTGGTCAGCCCCCGGCCTCGGCACCAGGAGAGCCCGGCGCGGGCGGCGCCGTCGAGGTCGCCGGGATCGGCGATCAGGCCCGCACCCCGGTCGCGGGCCCAGGCCTCCACCTCGGGATCGTCGGTCACGACCACCACCGGCCGGCCTTCGGCCGCGACCCGGACGCGCTCGGCCATCCGCTCGGACAGCTCCCGGCGGGTCGGGGCGTCGAGCCGGCCGGCCAGGCGGGCCTTGCCCCGGGCGAACGACCGGACCGGCAGAACCACGCCCGTGCCCCCGGTCGGGGTGGGGATCACCGGGCCTGGTCCTCCGCCACCACCCGGTACGTACCGACCACGGGCTCCACGCGCAGGAGGTTCCGCACGCGGACCATGGCCTCCGACAGTGCCCGCGAGGCGAGCGCGGCCTGAAGGGTCTCGGGCGTGTCCCAGTGCGACACCAGCACGCCCTCGATCATCCCCCCGACGTTCGCGTGCGTGCCCACGAGGAGCTCCACCCCCCGGCAGCCGGGTGCCTCCTCGTAGGCCGGCTTGACGTCCTCGAGGAAGATCCGGAAGACCTCGTCACGGTCGTCGGGGTCCACGGCGGAGTAGAAGGTTCGTACGATCACGGCGACCTCTCCGGTTCGGCTCTCACCCGCGCCAGGTTGACTTCGTGAACATCCCCGCCAGCTCCTCGCTCGAGTCGAGCCGGCCGGCGAGGCGGTCGAGGGTGGCGATCAGGCGCCCGCCCGCGCCCGGGAAGCGACAGTGCACCTCGACGCGGCGGTCGGTCACGCTGACCACGTTGTAGGAGGGGCGCACGTACCCGCGGAGGCGGTACGACGACACCGTGCCCGAGTTGACGACCAGCACCCCGTTGAGGAGCCACACGAAGGGGACGTGCTTGTGGCCCGAGAGCACCAGGTCGACGCCCATCTCGGGCAGCAACGCCAGCAGGTCGCCGGCGTCCCAGACCGTGTTGCGCTCCCGGCCGGTGCCGGGGACCGGGACCAGGTGGTGGTGCAGGGCCAGGATCCGCAGGTCCGCGGGGGGTTCGAACTGCCGGGTGATCCACTCGTAGCGCTCGCGGCCCACCTCCCCCTCGGCCAGGTCGGGCTTGGTGGAGTCGACGGCGACCAGGGTGACCGCCCGGGGGGCGCCGTTGCGGGCTTCGGGTCGCAGGGTCAGGACCCGGTCGCCCTTGCCCGCCACGTCGCCGGCCCCGAAGGTGTCGCGGAAGTGGAGGTAGCCGACGTTCTTGGAGTCGTGGTTGCCGGGGATCACGGCGACGGGCCGGCCGGCCTCGAACAACGGGGCCAGGAACCGGGCCGCGGTCCGGAACTCGTTGGCGTAGCCCTCGGCCGTCAGGTCGCCGCCGACCAGCACCACGTCGGGGTCCAGCGCCACGATCTCGTTGACCGCGCCGCGGAGCAGGTCGGGGTCGAAGAACGGGGAGCCGCAGTGGAGGTCGGAGAGCTGCGCGATCAGGAATGAGTCCCGCATGGGGCTGCCTATGCTACCGGTCATGGACCTCGCCTATTCCCTGGCGCGGAACGTGCTCGCCGCGCCGGTGATCCACGGCATGCGCTGGACGGTGGAGGGGGCCCACCTGATCCCACCCCGCGGTCCGGTCATCCTCGCCTCGAACCACGTGTCGTACCTCGACCCTCTGATGATCGGGTACGTCGTCGACCGGCGGAAGCGTCAGGCGCGCTTCCTCGCCAAGGCCGAGCTCTTCGACAAGGAGCCGCTCGCGTCGATGCTGCGCGCGCTCGGGCAGATCCCCGTCGTACGCGGCGACGAGCGGGCCGCCGACTCCCTCTCCGCCGCCGTCGAGGCCCTGGGGCGCGGCGAGTGCGTGGTCATCTTCCCGGAGGGCACGATCTCGCTCGATCTGGAGCCGATGGTCGGCAAGACGGGCACGGCCCGCCTCGCGCAGGAGAGCGGCGTGCCGGTCCTGCCCGTCGGCATGTGGGGCGCCCACCGGATCATGTTCAAGGGCCGCAAGCCCAGGTGGCGTTGGGGCGTGGCCGAGACGGCGGTGGTCGGGCCGCCGATCCGGGTCGCCCCCACCGACGACGTCAGGGAGGCCACCGACCGGATCATGGCCGCGGTCTGCCGCTGCGTGGGCCGAGCCCGAGAGCTCTACCCGCAGCGCCCGGCGTCGGGTGACGACTGGTGGTACCGACCGCCGGAGACGGCTCGGCTCCGAAGCTGCCGCGGCGCGGCCGGACACCCGCGGCCGGCGTGACCCGCGTCGCCGTCGTCGGGGCCGGTTCGTGGGGTACGACGGTGGCCGGCCTCGCGGCGTGCAACGCCTCCACCGTGCTGTGGGCGCGCGAGCCGCGTCTGGCGAAGGCGATCGGCGAGACCCGCGAGAACGCCGCCTACCTCCCGGGCGTCCCGCTGCCCGGCTCCCTCGAGGCGACGAGCTCGCTCGAGGAAGCGTGCCGCGGGGCCGACGTGGTGGTGATGGCGGTCCCGTCCCACGGGTTCCGGGCCGTGCTGGCCGACGCCGCGTCCTTCGTGGATGCCGGGGCCGCCGTAGTCAGCCTCACCAAGGGGGTCGAGCAGGGATCGATCCGCCGGATGACCGAGATCGTGGGCGAGCTGCTCCCCGGTCACGATCCGGAGCGGATCGGGGTTCTCACCGGCCCCAACCTCGCCCGCGAGGTGGCCGAGGGCCAGCCCACGGCGACGGTCGTGGCCATGCGCGATCCCGAGTGGGCGGGGCGCCTCCAACGGACCTTCATGACGCCCACGTTCCGCGTCTACACCAACCCCGACGTCGTGGGCTGCGAGATCGCGGGCGCGCTCAAGAACGTGATCGCCCTGGCGGCGGGCATAGCGCACGGCCTCGGGTACGGCGACAACACCAAGGCCGCGCTCATCACGCGCGGTCTGGTGGAGCTGGGCCGCCTGGGCCGGGCCCTCGGCGGCGATCCGCAGACGTTCTCGGGCCTGGCCGGGATGGGCGACCTCGTCGCCACGTGCACCAGCGACAAGAGCCGCAACCGGACCGTGGGCGTGGCCCTGGGCCAGGGGCGTGCTCTCGACGACATCGTCGAGGAGATGCACATGGTCGCCGAGGGCGTGAAGAGCACCGAGGCCGTGCTCGAGCTCGCCCGTCGCCACGGCGTGGAGATGCCGATCAGCGAGCAGGTGGGCGCCGTGCTCTACGAGGGCCGGCGCCCGGCCGACATCGTGCCGGCACTCATGCTGCGGGAGGCCAAGCCGGAGATGCGCCCGTCCTGATGGCGGGCGGCGCGGCGCCACCAGCGAGAATCGGTCCATGGCCACGGTGAACCCGCTCGGCTCGCTCGCCGGGCCGGCTCGGCGCCACGCCGGAGCCGCGGTGCGCGTCGGCGCCCTCGGTGGCACCGCCCGGGCCGACGTCGACGGGTCGGGATCGGTGGGGCCGGCCGGCGCCTCGTGGGGGCTCGAGTGGTGGGTGGGGGCCGACGACCGGTGGCACATCCCCCGCGAGGAGGCCGCGGTGCGGCAGCGGCGCGTGGGGGGCGTGCCGGTGGTGGAGACCGCCATGCGGGTCCCCGGCGGCGACGCCGTCGCCCGTGCCTACGGCGTAGGCGGCGATCCCGACGGGATCGTGGTGGAGGTCGAGAACGCGTCGGCGGCGCCCTTCGCGCTGGCGCTGGTGCTCCGGCCGGCGGGCCATGAGGGATCCCCTCACGGCGGCGGCGCCGGTGAGCCCCACCCGAGCGGTAGCGGCGGAGCGCTCTCGTGGGTGGCCGCCGACGGCCCGCGGGTGGAGGTCGACGGCACCCATCGCCTGCTGGTCCCCCGGCCGCCGATGCGGTGGGCGACGGGCCGGGCGGGTACCGGTTCCTGCCGGGCGACGGTGTTGGCCGGCGAGGCCTTCGCCGACGCGTTCGGCGGGCCCGGCGGGCGGGTCTCCGATCCCGGCGGGAGCCTGGAGGTGGCGTTGGTGTTCCCCGTGGCGCACCGCACCACCTTCCGGAGCCTCCTCACCACGGCCGGGGCCGAGGCGCCGCTGGGCGACGCGGTGCCCGGCCGCGCGCTCGCCGGCCTGGCCACCGCGGCCGAGGCGGCCCGGGGGTGGTCGGCCCTGCTCGATCGGGGCATGCGGGCCACGCTGCCCGACGACCGCACCGACGAACTGCTCACGGCGGCCCGGGCCGCCGTTCTCCTCGACCCGCCCGCCGATGCCGCGGCGATGGCCGTCCTCGAGGACTGGGGCCTCGACGCCGAGGCGGCCGAGGTCTGGGCCCGGCTCGGGCTCCGGGCCCGCCGCGCCGCCCGCCGGCGCCCGCCGCTCCCCGCGGCCCCCGAGGCCGCCCTGGCCGCGGCCGTGGCCTCCGCGTCGCCGCTCGCGACCTGGGACGCCGGGCCGGTGCCGTTCCTGCGGGCGCTGCGCGACGTGCTCGTCGACGACGTTCGCGGCGGCTCGCGCCGCGAACCGGCGGTGGCGCTGCTGCCGGCGTTGCCGTCGGCCTGGGTCGGGGCGCCCCTCGAGGTCCACCACGCGCCCACCCGGGCCGGCCGGGTGTCGTACGCGCTGCGCTGGCACGGCGGTCACCCCCTCCTGATGTGGGAGGTCGACGCGCCACGGCAGCGGCCCGGACCCGGGCCGATCCTCCGGGCGCCGGCGCTGGACCCCGGCTGGTCGACCCGGGCGACGACCGGCGACGCCCTCCTCGGTCACCACCCCGACCTCCCCGGCGACCCCGGCGACCCCGGCGACCCGTCGGGGACGTGACCCCGGCGCCTCGGCGCGACCGCGGGGGCGGTCCGGACGCCGGGACGGTCAGATCCGGACGGTGAGGATCTCGTGCGGCCGCAGCTCCCGAGCGCCCGCGAAGGGCTCGACGGGCCCGCCCCGCAGGTCGACGACCCAGCCCGTGGCCGGTCCCGCCGGGGTCCCGATCACGACCTCGCGCTCCTCGGAGAAGGGGTTGAACACCCGCACCACGAGGTGCCCGGTCGGGTCGCGGTGCACCGTGGAGACGGGCACCCCGTCGACCCGGAGCGCGCCGCCGTGGGTGGGGCGTGACGCGTCGTCGCGCCCGCCGCCCCAGGCCCGCTCCAGGGGGACGAGGAACTCGTCGGCCGCCTCGTGGAGCCCCGCCGCGGTCCAGTCGCCGCGGTGGGGGAGCAGCGCGTACTCGGCCACCACCGGCCCGAACATCTGCGAACCGAGGAGCGGGTCGAGCGGTCCGGCCGGGTTGGGGCGCAGCGACGGCTCGGAGCGCGACAGGTAGCCGGTGGCCCGCAGGAGCGTGAGGGCCAGCTCGCGCCCGCCGTCGACGAGCTCGTACTCGAGGAGGCCGTCGTGGAGGACGGCGAGGCCGCAGGAGCCGTCACCGGCGTCGACGAAGCGGCGCGACACGAACGTGGGCAGCCCGGCCTCGTGCGGGCCGCCCTCGGCGTCGAGCCCCCGCTCGACGACCGTGAACGCGCACTCGGCGTGGGACGACACCGCCGGCGCGGGGAGCGGCAGGTGGACGCGGACGCGGTGGTCGCGGCAGGTGTTGTCCCACTCGGTCCGCACGCGGCAGAAGCGCTCCCCGGCCCGCAGCTCGAGGACCGTCCGCACGGTCACCGCGGTGGTGCTCTCGGCGCGCGCCGAGCAGGAGCGCTCGTCGCCCTCGGCGTGCGTGGGCCAGAGGTAGTCGGCCTCGATCCGGACCCGGGCGCGTACCGGCCCGCCGTCCAGCATCTCGACCCGCACAGCGGTCGGCCGGTCGACGATCCGGTCGGCGGCCGGCGGCGAGTAGTTGTACGTGTCGCCGCCGTCGCCGCCCTCCACCAGCCGCCCGAGGCCCGATGCGGTCACGGAGTCGGTGGCGACCGAGAACGTGCCGTCGGCGGCGACCTTCACCGCCAGGTGCTCGTTGGCGAGCTCGGCGCCGGACCCTCCGCCGGCGGGCGCCGAGGCCCGCACCGGGGGCGGGGGCGGCTCGCCGGGCACGTCGCGGTAGCTGCTCCACCCGAAGCCGGGGACGGGGTCGACCCGGAACAGCATCTCGCGCACGGGTGGCGTCCAGGCGAAGAACCGGAACGTCGTGCCCTGCTCCGCCTCGGCGAGCACCTCGGCGCGCAGGGCGTCGAGGTCGGCGGCGGGCTCACCGGGGTGCACGCCGTGGAACGTGAGCTCGACCACGCCGTCGGGTCGCACGGCCCGCTCGACGCTCCCGATGCGGGTGCCGGCGAAGTCGCTGCCGTTCATGAGGTCGAGGACCCAGTGGACCTTGCGCCCGGTCTCGGTGATCGACAGCGCCTCGCTGCGGATGGTCCCCACCTCCTGGGTGGGTACGGGGGCGCCGTCGGGACCCACGAAGTGGACCGGACCGGGCCGGGCCACGACGCTGCGGACCAGGCCGCCGCGGGGTGCGGCCGTGGGGTTGACCACCACGACGGTCCCGGCCGGGGTGTCGACCTCGGTCGCGACCCGGCGCACCGCGTCTTCGACCAGGCCGTCGCCGATCTGGCGGGCCTCGTGGTAGCGGACCAGCACCTGCGCCACCGTCTCGTCGTGGCTGCACGCGCACGAGGAGTCGTGGGCCGAGTTGAGGATCAGCTTGCGCCACGCGACGTCGAGCAATTCGCGCGGGTAGGCGGCCGGCGGGGCGAAGAGCGCGGCGACGGGTTCGGCCCGGCGCTCCAGCGCCCGCTCGGCGGCCGCCGCGGCGCGGTGGACGTCGACGCGGTTCGACGCCACACCCATCAGCACGTTGGCCCGGGCCCCGGACCGCAGCTCCCCCCGCCAGGTGGGCAGGCCGTCGACGGGCTGGCGGGCCAGGTACTCCGGGAGCGACGTGACCTCGAAGCGGTAGTCCCCGCCCTCGGCGTTGGCCTCGGCCACGACCCGGCCGAGCCACGGCTGCGGGAGCTCGTGGTCGGTGCCGTTCATCAGGAGGAGGTCGCCGCCGGGCAGGCGTGCCTCGCCCAGCTCGTGCTCGTAGCCCATGGCCCGGAGCGCGAGCACCTTCGGATCGTCGGGGAGGTCCATCCCGTTGGAGTACGAGCCGTAGAGGTACTCGGTGCGGACGCGCGAGCCGTCGGGGGCCTCCCACCAGAAGCCGGTCCGGTCGACGGCCGACGGCACGCCGCGCCACACCACCGCGTGCTCCAGGCCGGCCAGCCGCAGGATCTGGGGCATCTGGGCCACGTGGCCGAACATGTCGGGCAAGTACCCGACGGGCATCGCCCCGCCGAGCTCGGTGGCCCGGGCCAGGCCGGCCTGGAGGTCGCGCACGATGGTCTCCCCGGAGACCATGTACTCGTCCATGAGGATGGCCCACGGACCGATCGAGATGCGCCCGGCGGTGGCCAGGCGGCGCAGGGTCCCGGCCGCCTCGGGGCGGATCGCGAGGTAGTCGTCGATCACCGCCGTCTGCCCGTCGAGCATGAAGTGGGTGTAGGACAGGTCGCGGTCCAAGAGGGGCAGGAGGCGGTCGAACAGGTCGACGAGGCGCATCCGGAAGGTCTGGAACGGCGAGTACCACTCGCGGTCCCAGTGGGTGTGGGGCACGATCGAGACGACCGTGGGCTCCCTCGAGGTCCCGTCGGTTCCCTCGGCGGTGGCGGTCGGTGCGGAGTCGGCCATGCCGGCCAGGATACGGGCCCCGCCGTCGGCGTCACCTCGGTCCGGGCCGTGGGAGGCACCCCCCGGCGGACCCGCCCGGCCGGGCGGGTCGAAGGTCGACACGGTCGCGGCCGGCCGGGCACGATGGCCGGCATGCGGATCGCCCTGGGCTCCGACGAGCGCACGGCGCTCACCGACGCCGTGGCCGCCGACCTCGCCGCCCGCGGCCACGAGGTGGAGCTGGTCGGTCCGCCGGCGGGCGCCGACCTCGACTGGGTCGCGGTCGGCCGGGCGGTCGGGGAGATGGTGGCCGGGGGGACGGCCGACTCCGGGGTCCTCTTCTGCTGGACGGGCACCGGAGCGTCGATCGCCGCCAACAAGGTGCCCGGTGTGCGGGCGGCGCTGTGCACCGACGCCGCCACCGCCGCCGGCGCCCGACGGTGGAACGACGCCAACGTCCTGGTGATGGGCCTACGCCTGACCAGCGTCGAGGTGGCGCGCGAGATGCTCGACGCCTGGTTCGCGACCGGGCCCGACCCGTCCGAGGCCGCGACCGTCGCCGGCCTGGAACCCGGCCCCTGAGGCAGCCGCCGGCCCGACCCCCCGGGATCCTCGTTAGGATCGTGGCGTGCCCACCTACGTGATGCTCAGCACCGTCGGCCCCGACGGCTGGTCCACCATCCGCGAGAACCCCGACCGGATCCACGCCGTGCGGCGGGAGGTCGAGGAGATGGGGTTGAAGGTCGTCGCCCAGTACGCCCTCATGGGCCAGTACGACTTCCTGAACATCATCGAGGCCCCCGACGAGACGACCATGGCCCACGCCGCGGTGACGCTCGCCGCCCGGGGGACGATGCGCACCACCACGCTCCAGGCGCTCTCGGTCGACGACCTCGTCGACACCCTGCACGCCAACCTCGACTGATCCCCGTCACCTCCGGGCGGCGGACCCCTGTTCCCGTGGGGTCGACGGTCGGCGGCTCAGATCCACCAGAGACGGTCGCGCTTCTCCTCGCGCACGTCGTCGACGGTGAAGAGGGCGGGCAGCACCGAGCCGTCGGAGCGCCGCCGGATGCGGTAGCGGACGTCGTCGCCGTCGGGCCCGCCGACCTCCTCGGCGATCTCGAACCCGCGCGCCCACGCGCGCTCGAAGCGGGAACGGACCTCTACGCGCGTACCGGGAACCATCGATCCGATCGTAGAGCGACGTACCGGCCCTGGCGGCGCGCCGGGCGAAGAAGTAGCAGAGGGTTAACTTGGGCCGCGATGGGCCCGCCGACCCCCACGTTGCGCCTCGAGCGGCGCTGCTGGAGCGCCGGCGACGAGGTCGTCTGCGGTATCGACGAGGTGGGCCGCGGCGCCTGGGCCGGGCCGGTGACCGTGGCCGCAGTCGTCCCGGGGCCCCGCCACCTACCCGGCGTGCGCGACTCGAAGGTCCTCTCCCCGGCCCAGCGGGAGGTCGCGGCGGCCGGGGTGAGGCGTTGGGCCCGGGGGATCGCCGTCGGCCACGCGAGCCACGAGGAGTGCGACGAGCTGGGCATGACGGCGGCGCTGCGGCGGGCCGGACTGCGGGCGCTGGAGGGTCTCGCCGCGGCGGGCCTGGAGCCCGACCGGATCGTCCTCGACGGGTCCTTCGACTACCTCGGACTGGGGTCGCGGGTCGTGACCGTGGTGCGGGGCGACGCCTCGGTGCTGTCGGTGGCGGCGGCGTCGGTGGTGGCCAAGGTCACCCGCGACGCGCTCATGGCCGAGGAGGGTGAGCACTTCCCTCCCTACGGGTTCGAGTCGAACCGCGGGTACCCGGCCCCGGTGCACCAGGCGGCCCTCGCCGCCTACGGCCCGAGCGCCATCCACCGCCGTTCGTGGGTCTTCATGGACGGCCTCTGCTGGGGCGGCCTACCCCCCGCCCCCGGCCGACTGTTCTGACCGACCCTCGAGCATGTTGCGATCGACCCCCCTGTGGTGTGGTGGAACGCAACATGCTGGGGGTGGCCCCCGAGCATGTTGCGATCGACCCCCCTGTGGTGTGGTGGAACGCAACATGCCGGGGGGCGGGTGGGGGGTGGGCGCGGGGCGATCGGTAGGCTGAGCGGCCATGGGTCTGCCGATCACGGTCCAAGTCCGCCGGGGGGCGTCGCCGACGACGCGCTTCTTCGACCTCAACCGGTCGCTGACCGGGATGGGGGTCGAGCGCTACGCGTCCGAAGCCGACACCCGGGAGAAGGGCGACCGCCCGCCCGACCTCCTGGCCCGGAGGCTCTTCGGCCTGGGTGTCGACGGGGTGACGGTCTACGCCAACGTGGTGACGGTCGAGGCCCCCGCGGCCCGGTGGGACGAGCTCGAGGGCCCGGTGTCGGCGACGATCGAGCACCTGCTCGAGTACCACGGCGACGACGCGGGTTGGTGGTGGGAGGCCCGCGGCCTGCCGGTGCCGGTGCCGCCGGCCCCGCCCGAGTTCACGGCCTCGGCCACGGCTCCGGCCGCCGAAGCCTCGACGGCCGGAGGCGGGGGTTCCGCCGAGGGCGCCGGCGAGGGGGCGGAGGCGGCGACGGCCTGAGCGCCGCTCGGAGAGACCGGCGGGCCTTCGCCGGGCGCTCTTGAGTGTACGAACAAGTGTTCGCTAACTTGGGGTGATGGTCGCGGCATCGCTCCCGTCCCCGTCCCCGCTCCCGGCACCGACATCGGCCGATCCGTCGCCCCGGGGCCGGCTGCGGCAGGTGGCCGGGTTCGCCGCGCCGGTGGTCCGGGCCGTCGACCGGGTCCTGCCCGTCGCCGGCCCCGCCGGAGCGCTCCTGGGTGGAGGAGGGCTGCGCCGGGGATCGGTGGTCGAGGTCGCGGGAACCCCCGGGGCGGGCGCCACCTCGGTGGCGATCGGCCTCGCCGCGGCGGCGGGCGCGGCGGGGGAGTGGGCCGTGGCCGTGGAGCTGGCGGGAGGGGCCGGGAGCCCGGTTCGGGGGGAGCTGGGTGGCCTGGCCGCCTTCGAGGCCGGCGTGGCCCTGGAGCGCTTCGCGGTGGTGAGAGGCGTCACCCGGGAGCGCTGGCCGGCGGTGGTGGCCGCCCTGCTCGACTGCGGGGGAGTGGTGCTGGCGGAGACGCCCCGCGGCCTGCAGCCCACGGTCGCCGGGCGCCTGGCGGCCCGGGCCCGCCAGCAGGGTGCGGTGATCGTGGCCCTGGGCGCGTGGCCGGCCGGTGCGGCGCGCCGCCTCCGGGCGTCCGGCCGGGCTGCGGTCGCGGCGCGCGGCGGCGACGGCGCGTTGGCCCCCGGGGCGGTGCGCATCCGGGTCGACGACCGGGGCGGCGGGTCGCGGCGGATCTCGGCGGCCGGCTGAGCCGCCGTGGACGTGGAGGCTCACGACCCCGGGGGGCCGGAGCCGGAGCGGATGGTGTGCGTGTGGTGCCCCGACTGGCCGGTGACCGCGGCCCGCCGCCGCGGCGACGCCCCGACCGACCGGCCCGTCGTCGTGGTGGAGTGGGGCCGGGTCCGGGTGACCTCGGCCGAGGCCCGGGCCCTGGGGGTGCGGCCGGGCATGCGGCGCCGCGAGGCGGAGGCGTGCGCCCCCGGCGTCGCCGTCCTCGATGCCGATCCGGCCGCCGACGCCCGGGCCTTCGAACCGGTCGCCCGGGCGGTGGAGGCCTTCGCCCCCCGGCTGGTGGTGGAGAGGCCTGGGCTCCTGTGGTTCCCGGCGCGCGGCCCGTCGCGCTACTTCGGCGGCGACGCCGCGCTGGTGGAGCGGGTCGTGGCCGCGGTGGAAGATGCCGCCGGCGCCACGGGCACGGGGGGCGTCGACGCCCGGGGCGGGGTGGCGGCCGGCACGTTCGCCGCCCGGCTGGCCGCCCGCCGCTCGGTGGTGGTGCCGCGTGGGGGCACGGCCGAGTTCCTGTCGGGGTGGCCGGTCGCCGTGCTCGCCGGCGGGGACCGCGACGGAGGGGATCCCGCGGCCCGCCCCGCCGCCGCCGGCGACCTGCCCGATCTGCTGCGCCGGCTGGGGCTTCGGACCCTCGGCGCCTTCGCCGCCCTCCCGGCCGCGGCGGTGGTGGCCCGCTTCGGCGCCGCGGGCCTCGCGGCCCATCGCCGGGCCGGCGGCGGCGAGGCGTACCCGCCGGTGCCCGGCACCGCGCCGGCCGACTGGACCGAGGCCCTGGAGCTCGACCCCCCCGTGGAGCGGGTCGACACCGCGGTGTTCGTGTCCAAGGCGCTCGCCGAGCGGTTCTTCGACCGCCTCTCGTCGCAGGGTCGCGCGTGCTGCCGGGTG
>Ga0226835_1000661_pt1 | contig 30817 bp, 30 predicted proteins | sample LAC_MetaG_1_FD_163627 | JGI IMG/M metagenome (GOLD analysis project Ga0226835, IMG submission 163627) | Anaerobic ammonium oxidizing microbial communities from anammox membrane bioreactor (MBR) in UC Berkley, California, United States -... | ecosystem: Engineered > Bioreactor > Anaerobic >...
CGGGCGCGCCGGCAAGGCCGAATTGCGCATCACCGGCCAGGCCACTCCGCTCGCCAAGCAGCAGCTCAAGGCGCTCGGCTGGACGGTGGTCGACAGCGCACGCATCTGAGCGCGCCGCGTATTCAGGCCGGTCCGATCACGCGCACGTCCGGCAGCGGAATGACGAAACGTCCGCCGCGGGCGAGATAGGCCGCGTGCTGGCGGATGATGGGATTGGCATAGCGCCAGGCCAGGACGACGATCAGCGCAGGATCCTGCTCGAGCACGTCCCTGCCCTTGCAGACCGGCAAGGCGTAGCCGGGTCCCTCCAGACGCTCCTTGAACGGCGTGTCGTCGAACATGACGTCGAGCCGCTGCTGCAGTTCGAACTGATGGATCAGCGCCGCGCAGCCGACCGAGGTGCCATAGGCGCCGACCTTGCGCCCCGACGCGCGCGCGGCGTCGATCATCGCATGCAGGCGCGCCTTGATATCGGCCACCTTTTCGCTGAAGCGGCGGTGATAGGCGAGATCGTAAAGCCCGGTCTTCTGTTCGAGCGCGACAAGTTCGGCGACGCGCGGGGACACCGGGTGCGGGCCGCCCGCCTTCTGCACCCAGAAGCGGATTGAGCCGCCCTTGGTGGCGATGCGCTCGGCATCGAACACGGACAGCCCATGTCCGGCAAACGCGCGCAGCACCGGCTGCACCGAGAAGGTCGAGATATGCTCGTGATAGATAACGTCGAGCAGCGTCTTCTCGAACACGTCGAGCGCATATTGCGTCTCGAACACGAACGCGCCGTCGTCGGCGAGCAGCGCCTTGACGCCTTTCAGGATCGCGGCGAGATCGTCGATATTGGCCATGGCATTGTTGGCGATCACCGCGCGCGCCGGCCCAAGCTCCTCCCGCAGCGCGCCGGCCAGCTCCGGCCCGAAGAAGTCGGCGCGCGTGGGGATGCCGCGGGCGGTGGCCTCGGCGGCGATGCGCTGCGCCGGATCGACGCCCTGCACGCGCATGCCGGCATCGCGGAAATGCGACAGCAGCGTGCCGTCGTTGCTGCCGAATTCCACGACCAGATCGCCGGGCGCGAGCACAAGGCGCGCGACCACCGCGTCGCGCAGCCCCCGGAAATGCTCGGCAAGCCCGAGCGAGACCGCCGTCCGGTAGAGATAGTTGCGGTAGATCAGCGCCGGATCGACGACATGCACGAGCTGGATCAGGCCGCAATCCCGGCACAGATAATTGTCGAGCGGGGCGACGATGCGCGTCAGCCGCTCGCCGGCCGCATCCTGCTCGGTGCCGACATTGGGCGAGACGATCGGTACCTCGGCGAGCGGAATGCTGCGCTCGATATGAGCGGAGCCGCACAGCCGGCAGGTCGTCCGCTTCGTCAGTAATTCGCTCATCAAGCTGCCGCAGCTTTCCGCCAGATCCGTTCCATCAATTGCATGTCGGCGAGCCCGTCCACGCCTTCGGTCAGCGGCCGCGCGCCGCCGGTCAGCGCATCGACAAAGCCGCGCGCCTGACGCGCGAACGACCAGCCCTGCCCGCACGGCTGCGCTTCGCCGATCGCGCCGCGGGCGGCATCGTCGATCGACACCTGCGTCACCCCATCGACCGCCATCGGCGAGGGAATGACGAGCGCGATGCGCCCCCTCTCGAACACGAACTCCGCGCCTTCCAGCCAGACGCCCGGAGCGGCCTTTACCACATCGAGGCCGATGAGACAGCCGCCCGCGCGCAGCGTGGCCGTCACGCTGTCGGCCTCATAGCGCGCATCCAGAAGCGTGATCTCGTCCGGAAAAAAATAACGTAGCAGATTCACGTCGTGGCTGCCGGCATTGAGGAACCACGCATAGACTTCACGGAAGCGTTCGGGCAGCCAGTCCGGAAAGGTCGGCCAGGTCGGGAAACGCAGCGGCCGGCTCTCCGTCGGCCGCGTATGCGCGGGCGGCGGCACTGCATAGGAGTTGGCGTAATCGTAGAAGCGCGCGAACAGGAGCCGGCCCAGCCGGCCGTCCTGCCGCACGGCATCGACGAGGCGCTTGCCGGCCTCGATGCCCGGATCGTAGCGCTTCATGTAGCCGACCGCATAAATGAGGCCGAGCGTTGCCGCCGCTTCGGCGAGACGCCGCGCCTGCTCCGCCGAATGCGCCATCGGCTTTTCGGCGAGCACATGCTTGCCGGCTTCGAGCGCCGCAAGCGTCAGCGGTCCGGTCGCCGGACGCGGCGCGCTGATCACCACGGCGTCGATGTCGGTGCGCGCCAGCATTTCGTCATGATCGCGCAGCAGGCGTCCGGCGCCGAGCACGGGCGTCAGCGCCTCGACCAGCGAGGGCCGCGATTCCGCCAGCGCGACGACCTCGCAGCGCGGATCGTCGAGATAGAACGGCAGGTGCGCGATCTGGCTGATCATCCCGCCGCCGAGCATGCCGATACGGACGCGGCCGCTCACCATCGCCCCCGTCTGTGCACGTCCCGGACCGATCCGGCCGTCCCCGACGCGGCGCCGCTCATCGCAGTCCGAGCGCCTGCATGGTCTTGATGTTGTAGTAGCGGGTGCCGTCCATGGTGCCGGTCAGTCGGCCGTCCTTGAAGGCGGCGACCAGATCGCGCACGGCGTCCTCGACCGTCTTTTCGGGTCTGAACCCAAGCTCCTGTGCGATCTTGCGCGAGGACACGTGATAGGAGCGGTTGTCGTCGGTCGGCACGACCTCGATCGCGATCTCCCCGCCGAGCGCGTTGTCCTGCTCGACCACGCGCTTGACCGTCTCGGCCAACTCGCTGACGGTCGCATTGTCGTAGCCGGCATTGTAGATCTTGCCGTCGATCTGCCTGTCGGGCAGCACCAGCACCGTCTCGTAGAGCCGCACCATGTCGTCGATATGGATGTTGGGGCGCAACTGGCCGCCGCCGAACACCTTGATGCGCCGGTTGTTGATCGCGTGATTGGTCAGGATGTTGACGATGACGTCGAGCCGCTGGCGCGGCGCATAACCGCAGACGGTCGCCGGGCGGATGGTTAGCGTCGTGAAGCCGGGGGCGCGCTCCTCTTCCAGCACCTGCTCGCACATCGCCTTGAAGCGCGAATAGTCGGTGAGCGGCTCGAGCGGCAGGTCCTCGCTGACCTCCGGCTCGTCCTTCACGCCATAGACGCTCGACGACGACGCATAGATGAAACGTTTGATGCCCGCCTCCTTGGCGGCGCGCACCAGGGGGCGGAAGGCGTCGTAATTGATCGACTTGCCGAGCGCCGGATCGAGCTCGAACGAGGGATCGTTGGAAATGCAGGCGAGATGGATCACCGAGTCGCAGCCGGCGAGCGCCTTCTTCACGACGGCGGGATGGCGCAGGTCGCCGACGATCTGGATGAGGTTTGGATGCGACGCACAGCCATCGAGCACGTCGTGGCCGAACATGTAGAGATCGAGCACCGTCACCGTGTGCCCGAGATCGAGCAGCCGCGGCACCAGCACGCTGCCGACATAGCCGGCGCCGCCGGTCACCAGAACGTTTCGCTTCACTGTCGTCATGCCTGGATTTGTCTGGCTCCTCGCCCGCTCCACGATCAGCGCGGATCGGCCTGCCAGCCCATCTGAATGTCGAGAACGCTGTGCATCAAGGCGAGGTGCCCGACCTCGACGATGCCGTATTGATGATAGGCGAGATAGAAATTCAGGTCGCCCATCCGCCGCAGCGGATTTTCCGGACGAAAGCCGCTGAGCGTGATCACCTGACAGCCGCGGCCGCGCGCGGCCTCGACCGCGTTGAGGATGTTGGCGGACTGCCCGGAGCTGCTGATCGCCACCAGCATGTCGCCGTCGCCGGCATGCCATTCCACCTGCTTGGCGAAGACCTGCTCGTAGCCGAAATCGTTGCCCAGGCAGGTCAGCACCGCGCTGTCGTTGAGCGCGAGCGCGCGCATGCCGCCATTCTTGCTGAAATCGGTGGCCAGATGGCTGCAGATGCCGGCGCTGCCGCCGTTGCCGACGAACAGAAGGCGCTTGCCGCGCTCGTGCGCCTGGCGCATGTCGTGGCCGAGTTGCTGGACGGCGGGGGCGAGCGCGGTCTCGCGCCCCGCGCGATCGGTCACGCAGGCGGAGGCCAGCACGCGGCCGAGCGTCGCGACATACTGGCCGAGAAGGTTATTGCTCTCGAGCACGGGCGAAAATCCCGTTATTTCAACAAGGTCGTAACATAGCGCTGGATTTCGAAACGCGACAGATAGCGCCTGTGGCCGACGATTCCGATCTTGATAGCACCGGCGACGTTGCCGACAAAACCCGCCATCTCGCAGTCCGCGCCGGCCGCCACGCAGGGCGCCGACAGCGCAAAAAAGGCGTCTCCCGCACCCACGGTATCCACCACCCCCCCGCCGAACGAGGGAATGCAGAGCGCGCCGCCGTCCTTGCGCACGAAGCAGCCCGCGCGGCCGTGCGTCACGATGAAGTTGTCGCAATCCACCAGCGTCGGCAGGCGCCGCGCCACGATGTCTGCGGGCGCCGCATGCTTGTCGCGGACGGCAAGCCGCGCTTCCATGGCGTCGACGCACATGAAGTCGCAGCGCTTGTACTTGTCGATCAGGTTGTAGCCGATATTGCCGGCATTCGACTGCACATTGACCGCCAGAAACTTCGCATTGCGCTGCAGACGGTCCACCGCCCCCGCATCGATCATGCCGTGCCCGAAATCGCAGACCACGGCAAGGTCGGCCTGCGCGAGCTTCTCGTCGAGCGTCGCATGGAAGGACACCTGCACGTTCTCCGGCAGCGCCGTGTCGTCCATGCGGTAGATTTCGAACAATTTGCGGACATAGGTCGGTTCGACGAAGCGCGTCTTCTGCACGGTCGGCGACGACGGCTTGTGCACGAAAGTGGCCTTGACCGAGGGGGCGAGACTCCTGCGGATCATCTCCTCATGATTGTCGCCGCTCGCCGGGTCGCCGATCATGGCGATGAGCTCGACGTTCGGGCAGATCGCCGACAGGTTGTTGGCGACCGCGATGACGCCGCCGGCGAATATCTCCTCGTCGCGATAGAGCGTCGCGATGATATTCTCCTTCGCCGCCTTGCCCATGGCATCGACATAGACATAGTGGTCGACGATGGTCTCGCCGACCACGACGATGCGCATCTTCTCGATGCGGTCGAGCAGCCGGTTGAAGCGGCTTTCGAAATCCGTCTGCCGCAGGCCGGCGAGATATTCGCGCGCCGGCTGGTCGTGCAGGTTGAAATAGCGGTTCAGCAGGTTGGAGGAGCTGAACGTGATGTCCTCGGTGAAGACGAGCTGCCCGCCGAAACTCTCGACCAGTTCGCGCTCGGTGACGATCTTGCCGCTGATGTCCTTCGAGGGGTCGCTGTATTCGGAGCCCTTGACGAAGAAGTCCGGCCGCACCGTGCGGATGGCCGGATGCGCGCTCGCTTCCTCGACCACCCCGACGAAATCGATCACCTCCAGCTCCGCCAGCATCTCGGCGCGCAGCGTCGAGGGAAAAGCCGGACGGCCCGGCCCCTTGTTGACGAACTCGTCGCCGGTGATGGTGACCACGAGCAGGTCGCCGAAATCGCGCGCCGCCTTCAGGTGGCGTAGGTGGCCCACATGGAGCAGGTCGAAGACGCCGTGGCAGAGCACGACGCGGCGTCCCTTGCGGACAGCCTCGATGGCGGGCCCGAGCTGTTCGAGCGGCAGCACCTTGCCCCGTCCCGCCGACGGAGCTCCTGTGGTGCCGACCTGTCCCGGCCGCTGCAACATGGTGCGCCCCTGGTTCTGTTTGTGTTGCGACAATCAGGCCTTGGTGGAGGCCGAGTCCGGCGAAAGCAGCTTAAACCACGTCTGGGTCTGCTCTGCGATCTTTTCCGGCGTCCAGACCGGCGCCTCGCGCCACAGCTCGATATCCTGCAGCATCGAAATCACGCCGCGGTCGAAAGGAACCCTGGCCCGCCAGTTCAGCTCGCGCTCGATTTTGGCGGTATCCGCCCAGGTGCAGTCCGGCTCTCCCGGCCGTTTCGGTATATGAACGATATCCTTTGCGCCGAGCAATTCTACCAGCCGGTTCACGCTGTAGGTGCCGCCGCTGCCGACATTGTAAACAGCCCCCGAGACGCCGGCTTCGGCCGCCGTGAGGAAGGCGTCCACGACGTCCGTCACATAGGTAAAATCGCGCGTCTGGGTGCCGTCGCCCACAATGGTCAGCGGCTTGCCGGCGAGGAGCTGGGCGAGGAAGACGCCGAACACCGCCCCGTAAGTCCCGCTCGTGCGCGCGCGCGGACCGTAGACGTTGAACATGCGCAGCGAGACGGCCGGCAGCTTGTAGACCTCGGCCCAATGCATGACGAGCTGCTCGCCGAGGAACTTGGTCAGCGCATAGGGATATTTGGGGCGCGGCTCCGCCGTCTCCGGCGTCGGGTAATGATCGGGGATGCCGTAACAGGTGGAGGAGGCGGCATAGATGAAACGCCGGACGCCATATTTCACAGATTGATCGAGTGCATTGAACGTCCCATCGACGTTCGAGTGGAAATAGGCACGCGGATTCTCGATCGAAGGCACGATGTCGGCGAGCGCCGCCAAATGGAACACCCGCTCGGCGCCCTTGAAGCTGCCCTCGACGGCCGGATAATCGGCGAGATCGAGATTGAGCACTTCAAGATCATGACGGCCCTCATGGTGGGCGAGGTTGCGCGGCGAGCCGTTGCTGAAATTGTCGATGACGCGCACGCGGCGTCCGGCTGCCAGCAGACGGTCCACCATATGGCTTCCGATGAAGCCGGCGCCGCCGGTCACGATGTCGAAGCTCATGGTCTCCTGCGATCCCGTCTGCATCCGAAACAATTCAGGCGGCCATTCCGGCCCGGCGCTAATATCGCAGAGTGCCTATACACGCCAAGATTGAATTGTCTCATAGTACGCCGCGAGACACTTATCCAACTGGAGACGCATCTTCAATGGCATTGAAGCCGATCTCGCCTACCGACCTGAAGGAAGTCGCACCGGGGATATTTTACCGTCAACCGGGGGCCTCCGGCATCCTCATGGCCGACCGTACGATCGTCGATTTTCTTAAAAGCGCCGCCGCGCGCAGCCCCACCAGGCGCGCGCGCGTGTGTGCGCATGAAAGCCCGCAGGCGGACCAGCACGACATGCTGATCGCCAGCCGCCGCGACACCTATGTCGCGCCCCATCGCCACCTCAACCGCTCCGAAAGCTTCATGATTGTCGAGGGCGAGGTCGACCTCTTACTGTTCGACGAAGCCGGCGCCGTGACCGGCATCGTCGCAATGGCCGCGCCCGGCTCTGCCCGGCCGTTCTTCTATCGCATGCCGGTGGGCCGGTTCCACTCGCTGGCGATCCGTAGCGACGTGCTGGTCTTCCTGGAGAGTACGCGCGGCCCGTTCGATCCCGCGCAGAATGAGAACGCGGCCTGGGCGCCGCCGCCCGAACGCGAGGCCGAGGGCCGCGCCTTCATCGCCGCCCTGCTCTGCTGACATGCAAATGTGCCGGCCGGACCGGGCCCGTGAGCGTCCGCCGGGCCGGTCTGCTACGATTACGAATTGAGAATCGCATGGCAACTCCCCGATGTCGCCCGACGCACCTTTGATTTCGGCCGTCATCCCGGTTCACAATCGGGCTGATCTGGTCGGCAAGGCGGTCGCGAGCGTCCTGGCGCAAAGCGTGACGGACCTTGAGCTGCTGCTCGTCGACGATGGCTCGACCGACGATCTGGCGGGGGCGCTCGCGCCCTTTCGTGACGACCGCATCCGCCTGCTGGCGCACGAGACCAATCGCGGGGCCAGTGCCGCGCGCAATACCGGGATCGAGGCGGCGCGCGGGCGCTACTGCGCCTTCCTCGATTCGGACGATTACTGGCTGCCCGACAAGCTCGAGCGGCAGCTCGCCTTCATGCAGGCGCCGGCCACGGCCGGGCCGATCTCGTGCACCAATTTCCGCATCATCACGCGCTACCATCCCGAAGGCGAGGTGCGTAACCAGGTCCGCTCCCTTACCTTCCAACACATGCTGTTCGGCTGCACGGCGAGCCCGGGCTCGACGCTGATGGCGGAGCGCGCCTTCCTGCAGGAGATCGGCCTCTACGACGTCAGCCTGCCGCGCCTGGAGGATTGGGACCTGCTGCTGCGGGCGGCGCGGCGCGCGCCGGTCAATATCCTCGACGAGACGCTGGCGGTCGTGCATTTCACCGACGGCAACATTCCCTATGATCTGGTCCGCGACTGTTGCCGCCGGATCGAGGTGCGTTGCCGCTCGTTCGGCCTCACCTTCGCGGAGCGCACCATCGTGCGCGGCACGATCGAGAACGAGCTCGCCGTCGCCGCCTATCGTAATGGCCGGTTCGGCCGCGCGCTCCTGCATTTCGTCAAGAGCCTTGCGCTGACGCCGCGCCGCGAGCCGTCCTATTTCGTCCGCGTCTTGCGCGCGGTCTGGGCCGACATCGCGCGCAAGACGCGCTCGCCGCGCCGTCCCGGCCCGTCTGGCGAAGGCTAGCGCACAAGCCCTGTTTTCCGTTGGTGGCGGTTGCCTGATATGGGATTATGGTTTTAAACAAATGGCTTGAGCCTTGTCGAAGCCGGTTCCACGGCGTGGTGTGATTGTGCCTTCTGAACGCGAATTGACCATCGTCGTGCCAGCCTTCAACGAGGAGCGGCATGTCGCAACGACGCTGGCGGTCGTCGCCGACGCCGCCGCGCGCAACCTGTCCGACTACGAGATCATCGCGGTGAACGACGGCTCGCGCGACGGCACCGGCGCGCTCATGGACGACGCCGCAAGGAGCAACCCGCGCATTCACGTGGTGCATCAGCCCACGAATTACGGGGTAGGCGCTGCCTATCTGGCCGGCCTTGAAATGGCGCGCTTCAACGCGATCACCGTCGTGCCCGGCGACAATGCGTTCGCGGCGGTCACGCTGGACAACGTGTTCCAGGCGGTCGGGACGGCGCCGCTTGTCGTCTCCTATCGCGAAAACATGGGCGTGCGCACGCCGCTGCGGCGAACCCTGTCGGTGATCTGCACGGTCCTGATGCGGCTCGTCACCGGCCATGCCGTGCGCGATGCCCACAGCATGTTCGTATTCCCGGTCTCTCTCGCCCGCACGCTGAAGATCCAGCCGGGCTACGGCTATCATATCGAAAGTCTCGGGCGGCTCCTGGTATTGTGCCGCCATCATGTCGAGGTGCCGGCGATCCTCAACCCGCACCCGGACCTCAATTCCGGCGTCATGAAGCCCCGCGTCGTGTTCCTGCTGGGCACGACGATGCTGCGCCTGATGGCATGGCGTATCGCCCGCCTGTTCGGTCCGCGCCCGGACGCCGTCAAGCAAGCCTCAACGATCGCCACCAAGTGATGCTGCGACGCCGACACCCGATAGCCGCGTCATCCATGCCTGGCCCCGACGATCGCAGGCCTGCGCCGCCGGCTTTGCCGACCCGCGCGCTCAAGATCGCGGCCAGCGGACGGCTGATCCTCATCGCATGCGCGCTCATCGCATTTGCGGTGGCCTTCCTTTCCGGAATGCGCCTGGGCATCGACCGCGCCGATCCGACCAACCGCACGCGCTTTCACGCGATCCCGGTGGCCATCTCGCAAATCTATCATGGGCGGCCGCACGACTATACCGGCTCCAGGTCGATCGCGATGAAGTTCCAGGGCGACGATCCGCTTGGCAGGCTGATCATCCAGATGACGCGCGCGCAGGTCGCGCCGGACGACCCGCCCTATTTCTGGACGGCGGACGATCGCGGATTGAGCGATTTCGTGAACGGCGCTTTCCGCCTGTTCGGCCCGCGCGTGAAGGCGCTGTATTATTTCTGGTTCCTGCTGCTCGGCGTGTCGCTGGCCGCGGCGTTGATCCAGTTCCGGCACGACCGCGTCGCGCTGGCCGCCATCGCCTGCACCACGATTGCGATCGGCGCCGCGTTGCCGCTCTATGTCCGGGCACCGGGGCTGAATTTCGGCGAACTGTCGGTTCACATTTCCGAATCGCGGATGTTCGAAATCCTCGGCGCGGTCGCGGCAGTGCATCTGATCCTTCTTCTGGTCCGCCCGCCGCATCCGCGCCGCCTGATCGAATACGCCGCGCTGGCCGTGCAAACGGGCCTGCTCGTCTTCCTGCTTCACGCGCGCATGTCACTGTTGTGGCTGTTTGCCACCCTCATCATCCTGGCGGCGACCGCGTTCGCGGTATCGTGGCGGCGCGGACAGCTTTCGCTGCAGCCCGTCCTTGTCGCCGGCGCGCTCGTCGTTGGCTATGTCGCGTTGCATGCCTATCAGGCCGCAACCTATCACCCTGCCTACAAGGCCGACATCGGTCCCCGGGTGGTCTGGCACAACGCGCTGATGGGCCTCTCCCACAACCCGACGCTGGCAAAATCGATCAACGTATTCAAGGTCGATGACCATGCCGCCGTGGATGCCGTGCTCAACGACATGAAGTCCCGATCCGACCCGCGGCTGACGCCGGACTGGAACCGGACGACGATCCTCAATTCCATCGGCGGGCACAATTCGTTCGACTGGCGGACCTATGAATCTGTCGCGCGCGCACTTTATCTTCGCACGGTCGCGCAGCATCCGCTGGCAACCTTGCGGATGATATTCTGGGACAAGCCGCTGTCCATTCTCGACGTAGTCTCCTGCCGGGCGATGCTGATCCACTGCAAGGCCGCTGCGTTGCCGCAAGCCTATTTCGCACCGTTGTCCATCGCCGTCATCCTCCTGCTCGGTCTCGTCATCGCCGGGCTGTGCCTGGGGATGCCGCCTTCGGCCGCGGCATCGACGACCGGATCGATCGCTCCCGTTATCGGCGCCACGGCAATCCTCGCCCTGCTCGGCCTTTTTCCGTCGATTGCCTTCTATCCGGCCATCACCCAGCTTGCCGGAACCCTGATTTTCGGAACGCTTGCAATCTATCTGCTCATCGTCTGCGGACTTGTGTTCCTCTTTGCCTGGCTGTTCCGGCGGCGCAACGGCCGACAAGGCGATGGCGGCGCAGTCGAAGCAGAGGCCTGAAACGGCGAGGGCATGAGCCGGTGAAATCATTCGCGCTCAAGCTGACGTTCACGCTCGCGATTGCCCTGATCATCATCTGGAAGATCGACGTCTCGGCAGCGCTTGCGCGCTTCACCATGCTGTCCCCGCTTGCGATCGTGGTCTGCCTGCTGCTCGCGCTGCTGCAGCTCGGGTTGCTGTCCTACCGCTGGATGCTGGTCGGCCGGCTCACCGCCCTGCAGGTGCCGTTCGCGGAACTCCTGCGCTGCACGCTGGCGAGCCAGTTCTTCAGCCAGGGACTGCCGGCGTCGGTCGGCGGGGATGCGCTGCGCATCTGGTGGCTTGCGCGCCGCGGGATCCCGGCCGGCACGGCCACGCAGAACGTGCTGCTCGACCGGCTCAGCGGTTTCCTCGCCTTGCTTGCACTCAATCTGGCAAGCCTGCCGCTCCTTGTCGCCCTGCTGGCAAACGCCACGCTGACCGCGATTGTCGCGGGCACGGTGATCGTCACCCTCGCGGCCGTTATCCTGTGCGCCAGCCGCGCCGGACGGCGCATGAGCATCGCAGCCTTCGGACTCGCGCGGCGGGTCACGGGAAAGGAGCGATGGGGCTCGGGCCTGCTGCGCTGGATACTCGTCCTGCAACGTGCCGCCGGCAAACTGTTCCGCCTGCCGCATGGGGCAACCGTCCTCGCCTGGGGGCTGCTCATCCATCTCCTCACGGTCACGTTTGCGGTGATGATCGCCGGCGGCGCCGGCATTGCGCTCGGCTTCCCCGCTGCGCTCGCCGTCGTGCCCGGCGTATTGCTGCTGAGCTACCTGCCGCTGTCGATCGGCGGCTGGGGCGTGCGCGAAGGCGGCATGGCGCTCGGCCTCGGCCTTGTCGGCATACCGGTCAGCGATGCCGTGTTTATCGGCTTTGCGCTCGGCGGCGTGGGCCTGCTCGCCGCCCTGCTCGGCGCTCTGGTCTGGCTCGTATCGCCGATGCCGGTTTCGGCGACGGGCGAACGTCGATGACGCCCCCACCTCTCATCACGGCGGCGATCCTTGCCGGCGGCGGCGTTCCGCTGCTGCTTGCCGCTCTCGGCTATTGCGGCGCGCGGCTGCGCCAGCCCTGGATGCGCTACCGGACGAGCGTGGCGTTGGCCGGCCTCGGATGGCTTCTGGCCGGGATCGTGCTCGCCCGGCACGGATATCCGGCGTCCGTCTTCGACTGGATCGCCGGCCTTGCGATCTTTGTTGCCGCAAGCCTCGCCGCATTCGTGATCTGGAGCGTTCTCGCCTGGGGCTTCTCGCTCCACATGCTGCTGGGTCTCGCGCAGGCGCGCGCGCCGCTTACGGTCGAAGAGTGGGCCGCGCAGCATGCCGGCCGCAATTCCTTTCGTGCAATCGCGCTCGACCGCCTGGCCATCCTGCTCCGCCTTTCGCTCGTGCGCCGCAACGGCGAGGAGGTGGAGCTTGTGCCTGGACGCGGGCGCATCGCTGCCGCGCTCGTCGTCCTTGCACGCCGGATATTCGCCCTGCCGTGAGCCCAAGCATGACGCCCGAAATCCTCACCCTTGCCGTCGCCATTCTGTCGCTTGCGGCTTTCCTTGCCGCCGTTGCGGCCGGCCTGCGGCTGGGCGGCCAGCAATATGCCGGACCGGTCTTCGCTGGCGCCGCACTTACGGTGGTCGTCATCGTGCTCGTGCTTGCGGCAACGATGCGCGTTGATGCATTCATGCCCTGGCATTATCTCGCCCTTTATTCCGGCGGCGTGGCCGTGACGATGTTCGTCTATGGCGCGGTGCTCAAGTCGCTGTCGCTGCGGATGTGCGCGTTCATCGCCCGCGCCCCGCAGGCGCGCGCCGGTATCGACGCGCTTGCCGACGGCGTCGTCCGCGCGGCCTTTGTCGAGCGCATTGATATGCTGCAGGCCCTCGGCGCGGTGGAGAAAAGCGGCGAAGGTTTTCGCGTCACCGCGAAGGGCCGTGCGCTGGCGCAACGCATCGTCCGCCTCCGTAGCGCGCTCCGCCTGGAGAATAGCGGGCTTTATTCCGGTTGAGGTTGCGAGGCGGGCCGCTTGGTATGGGCCCGGCAAGTCGGCGGTCCGCCAATCGGGAGGTGGCGCGGAAGGGCAGCCACGTCCAATTCAAGCATCCGACCAAAGCGGGGCGCGTCACCGTTCCTCATCCGGAACGCGACATTCCCGTCGGCACTCTCAAGAGCATCGAACGACAGTCGGGAATCAAACTGAGGTGACGGCCATGAACTATATTGGTCTTATCCATAAGGAAGCCAAAAGCGATTATGGCGTCTCGTTTCCCGATTTTCCGGGAGTCGTTACGGCCGGAAAAGACCTCGACGATGCGCGCGCCATGGCGGAAGAAGCGCTCGCTTTTCATATCGACGGCCTGCTGGAGGACGGCGAAACCGTTCCGGAGCCATCCAGTCTGGAAGACGTCATGGCCGATCCGGACAACAGAAATTGCGTGGCCATTCTCGTTGCGGTCAAGACCGAAGCCGTGAGATGCGTACGCGTTAACGTGACCTTGCCCGAAGATATGCTTGCGCAGATCGACAAGTTTGCGAAGGAGCAAGGGCTTTCGCGCTCGAGTTTCCTGGCGCAGGCCGCAAGGAAAGCCCTCGAACGAGAGGCGGCCTGAATCGCTGAACGCCGCCGGTCTGCCCCTCACGCCCCGCCAGCGGCCAGCATCGCTTCCGCCTTGCCGATGCGCTCCTCGATCAGCGCTTCGCGCGCGCGCGCGTCCGCCGGCAGTTCCCCGGCGCGGTCGGCGCGGAACGGATTGAGCAGGATCAGCGCCCAGCGGATGGCATAGAGCGGCAGCGTACGGACAAGGCGCGTCGCGAAATCGATATCGTCCGGCAGCGCCGCGCGCAGGCGGGCGGCGAACAGCTTCTTCTCGCCGTCGGTCAGCATCATCGCCGGATGCAGGATGAAATCGGCCGCAAGCTTCACCGGATCGTCCCAGCCGAAATAGTCGAAATCGAAATAGCGCAGCCGCCCGTCGGCGGTGCGCAACGCGTTGTGGAATCCGAAATCGGCCGGGATCAGCCGGCGCAGCGCGGGCGCAAGCGGCACCTGCGCCGCGGGATCGGCGAGGCAGGCGTGCCGGCGTGGCTCGAAGGCCGGCACGAGGTTGCTGGCCACGAATTGCGCGATGCGGGACTCGGGCGCGAGCGCCGCCAACCGCGCCTCGATCTGGCGCACGATCTCGGCCGCGCAGAGGCAGGCTTCCGAGGCCGGCGGGAAATCGCGCGCCTGCGGATCGGCGGAGAGCGCGAACACCGCGACGATGAAATCGGCGGCCGCCGCGACGTCGGCCTCGTCATGGCGGGTCACCGGCACGCCGGCGATCCATTCCATCAGCAGATATCCGCCGTCCGCGTCGCGCGCCAGCGGTTGCGGGACTGCGCCGATGCCGTGCGCATGCAGGAAGGCGAGCGCGCGCCATTCGATGCCGGCGCGGTCGCGCGCGTCGCCTTCGCGCGCCGGATAGCATTTGAGCGCGAAGCGGCCGCGCGCGGTATCGACGCGGAAAATGCGGCTGTTGGTGCCGGTGCCGGCCGCTGCGATATCGGTCGGCGGCAGGCCGGCAAGGCGTTCGGCGGCGGCGCGGATCGGCGGGGGGACGGACATCGCGGCGCGCTCAGACGATCCCGAGCAGGCGCGCGCGCAGGAAGATCGACAGCGTAAACCCGTCGATGATCGCGGAATCGCGAATGAGCGTCTCGACGTCTGCGACGCTCATCACCTCGATCGCCGCGATGCCGTCGGCGCGGTCGGGTGCTCCGGTCGCGCCGATCCTTGCCGCAAAGAAATCCGCCCCGATCGTCAGCGACGAGCCGCCGGGCGTGAAGCGGCCGAGCGGAACGAGCTCGTCGATCTGCGCACCGATCTCCTCGCGCACCTCGCGCCGGGCGGCCTGTTCGGACGTCTCACCCCCCTCGCAGCCGCCGCGCGGAAACTCCAGCGACCAGTCGCGCAGGCCGTGGCGGAAGATGCGCAGCAGCACCGGTCGGCCGTCGAGCAGGGGCAGCACCGCGATGCTGCGCGCCTCCACGATCCGATTATAGAGGCCGAGCGAGCCATCCGGGAAGCGTACCGCATCGCGCAGCACGATCATGTAGGGATCGCGCGCAAGGACGCCCGCGCGCAGGTCGCCGGTATCGAGCCCGCGCGCGCGCCGCGCCTGCGCGGCCGCTTCCTGCGCGGCGGCGATATCCGCCGGGTCGGAGAGGATCTCGATACTGTCCGGCCCGCGGTTTTCGAACAGATGCGGCAGCTCGCGCATCAGCGCGAAATAGGCGGCGAGCGCATGCGTCTGCGACGGGCAATCCATCAGCCGCTCCGCGATTTGTCGTATGCTGCCCGCATGTCCGCCACGCTCGGCGAAAGGCGATAGCCGGGCAGCGCAATGCCGAGAAAATCGCCGATCGGCAGGTCGAGCGCCGTTCCTTTGGCGGCAAGCGCCGCCGCGGCGTCGGCCACCGCCGTGCGAAACGCCGCCTGCGCCGCGGTTTCCGGCAGATCGGGATTGTCGAGCCAGGCGATCATGTCCCTGACCGCCGCCACGATTTCATCGGCCGAAGCATCCTGCGTGCGGATTCCGGCATGGCGGAACTGATAGCTGTTGTCGAAGTGGTACACGCCGGCCGCAAGCGCGTCCATCAGGCTAAGCTCGCGCACGCCCTGCGCGCCGTCGGCGATGTAGCGCTTGAAGCACGCCATCTCGCGCACCGCCGGCAGGAGCGTGTAATGCAGCACTGCATTGACCGAAAGCACCGGCGTGCCGAGCGCGCGCGCATAGGAGCACGGCCCGGACTGGCATCCGATCATGAAGCGCGCATGCGCGATAAAGAACGGATCGAGCGCATGATGATAGCCGTCCATAAACGGCAGCTCATGGAAGCCCGGCCCCGGCACCGGCAGCCGGCGCATATTGGTGTCGCCGATGCGGATCACCTGATACCCCAACCCGAGCAGGTGTTCGACCGCCGGAAGATAATTGGCGATCTCGGCATTGCGAAAATCCTGCTTCTCGATCCGGTGATAACCGTGGTCGCGTGCATGCAGGACGACCAGCGGGCGATCGAGGACGATGCCGTGCCGGCTGCAGAAGGCCCTGCCCGCCTCCGCGAAAGCCGGCGGCAATTGCATGTGCCAGCGATTGTGCGCAAAAGCGTCCTGCGCATCGCGGCTGCGCAGGACCGCCTCGCGCAACAGGCTCCAGTAATGCTCGATTACGATGTCTGTCGGCTCGGTGCCGAACGCGCGCGCCGCGGCGTCCTGATCCTGCTGCGCGGCGACTTCCGTCTCGAGCCGGAAGGTGAGCGCGCCGGCCGTAAGCGTTCCCATGCTCATCCAGGAGAGATTGAGCAGAAAGTCGTCGTCGCTCTCGACATAATCGCCGTACTGCTCAGCGATCTGCAGGCAGGTCGCGGAGGCCGCGCGATAGGCGCTGCGCGGCGGCCCCACGAACACGATATGGTCGTCACGGTTGCGGCGCAGCGCCAGGAAATAATAGGGATCGAGAATGGCGTGGCCGAGCGCTTCGGTTGACGAGATGAAAAACACCCCCATCCGGTTGCAGGGACCGCGCGTCGCCTGGCGGCGCGCAATCGCCGGCGCAATCGCGGCTGAGGTGCGGTGATAGAGTTCGGCAAGGAACGCCGCCCGCTCCGTCTCGCCGAAGGGCTGCGCACGGCCGAGCGTGCCGAATTGCCGCGCGAAAAATTCCATCGCCAGATCGCGGTTGCGGATCTTGCCCGCGGCATAAGCCGCCTTGGCGAAATCGTGCCCGGCATAGGCTGCCTCCGTACCCGCATCGCGAACCTGCAGGAACGCGGCGACGGCGTCCTTGTAACGGGCGAGTTCGTAGGCGGCGATGGCGAGCGCGTGCGACGTCGGGCGCGGTTCCGCGGCCTCCCCCTTCGCCCCGCCGCGGCCGACGAAATCCTCCCAGGATGCGATCAGGCCCGGTGCATGGGCGAGGACCAGATCGTAGGCCGCCCACAGACGCGGATCCGCAGAGCGGATGGCGCGGCTGCGGACATTCTCGGCGAGCGCGCGATGAACGGCCGGGTCGGAATATTTCAGGATCAGGCGGATCGCGAGCAATTGCCGGCGCTCGGGCGCGTGCGCGAGCAGCATCACGGCCAGCGGGCTTGCTGCGAATTTTCCGGTCAGCCATGCAAGCGCGCGGCGGCCCCGCTCGGTGGAGAGAAAAAGCGCACGAAAGAACCAGACCACGGCCGGCGCCACGGCGCTGCGGAGGAACCCGGCCGCAGGCGCCCCGCGCTTCTCGTCCCGGCCTTCGCCGCGGGTCAGATCCGGACCGGTATCGGAGGTCATGTCGGCCTGCCCGGCATCCGGCTGCGGCCTCTCATCTGCTCCAACCAATCGCAACGGCTCCCGCAAAAATCGCCGGCGGCGGCAAAAATTATGTCCAAATACCGCCGACGACGATGATAAAGCAGGTCTTTAGCGGTGCGTCTAGGAACGAATCGATGCAAGGGATTTCGGTCGTCCTGCCGAATTTCAACCATGCCGTCGAGCTGGAAACCTCGCTTGGCGCGATCGCCGGGCAATCCCGGCCCTTCGACGAAATCATCATCATCGACGACGGCTCCACCGACCACAGCCTCGACGTGATCCGGCGCTTCGCGAACGACTGCCCGCAATTGCGGCTGCTGCGCAACGAACGCCGCATGGGCGTCGCCGCAGCCGTCAACAAGGGCATCGCCGCCGCCACCATGCCCTATCTCGTGCTCGCGAGCGCGGACGAACGGATCGAGCCGCTCATGTGCGAGACCTTTCATCGCGCGCTGCGGGATTTTCCGGACCTGCATCTGGCCGTGTCCTGCTACAGCGAGTGGGACGAAAGCACCGGCGTCCTGACCGAGTTCGGCCGCCAGCCGGGGCTCGGCATGTGGTACGCGACGCAGGACGAGCCGTTCTTCGTCCCGGCGGAGGGACTGCTGCAACTGCTCGGCCGGCAGTTCGCCTGGCTTTCGGTCAATACCGCGCTGTTCCGCACGGACGCGCTGCGCCAGGTCGGCGGCTTCGACGAAAAGCTGCGCTGGCACAGCGACTGGTTTGCGATCTACGCCATCGCCCTGCGCCACGGCTTCTGCGCCATCCCGCGCACGCTCGCCGCATTCCGCCGCACGGCGCAATCCTATTCCGCACGGGGCATGCGCGACAAAGCCCTGCAGCGTAACGTCGTGGTGGCGATCGCCGACAAGCTGGCGCAGCCGGACTTCGCGGACGTGCGCCCTGCGATGCGGAAGGCCCCCGCCGCGCTATCGCCCTTCGTGCGCGCCATGATCCCGGCACTCGCGGCGCACCCGCGCCACTACGACCTGCTCGCACCGCTTGTGCTGTGGTGGCTCGGCGAATTCGTACGCCTGCGCCGCCCGGGGCTGCTCATGCGCCTTCGCGAACGGACTGCACGCCGGTTCGCGGCGTCCGATCATCCGCCGCACCACACCGACGATGTCCCCGCCCGCGGAGAGCGGCCGTGACGTCCTGCCTGATCTGCCGGTCCGCACAGGTCGAGCGCGTGCTCGATCTCGGGCGGCAGCCGGTGTCGAGCCATTTCGGCACGCGGTCGGATGCAGCCGCGAAACGTCATCCGCTTGCGCTCGCGGCCTGCCGCGATTGCGGCGTCGTCCAGTTGACGCAGCCGGTGCCGCATGCCGACCTCGTGCCGCCGTTCGACTGGATCACCTATCGCGAGCCGGAGACCCATCTCGACCGCGTGCTCGACTGCGCGCTCGCACTCGACGGCCTGCATCGCGGCGCGTCGATTGTCGGACTGAGCTTCAAGGATGCGACCACGCTCGAGCGTTTCCGCAAGAACGGCTTCACGCATGTCCGGTCGATCGACGCGCAGGCCGAACTCGGCGCGCGCAAAGCCGACGCCGGCGTCGAATCGATCCAGGCTTTGTTCACTCCGCAACGGGCGCGCGAAATCGCAGAAGCACACGGCCCGGCCGATCTCGTCATCGCCCGGCATATCCTCGAGCACGCGGAGCGCCCGCACGATTTCATGGCGGCGCTCGGCACGCTGCTGGCGCCGGGCGGACATCTGGTGATCGAGGTGCCGGACTGCCGCGCCAATCTGGAACGGCAGGACTACACCATGATCTGGGAAGAGCACGTGCTCTATTTCACGCCCGAGACGCTGCCGCAGGCGCTTGCCGCCGCTGCTTGCGTTCCGCTCGCCGTCGAGGTCCATCCCTTCCCGTTCGAGGACGTGATCGTCCTCTATGCGCGCAAGGACGCGGCCGGCAGGTACGGCCCCGATCCGCAGACCGTCTCGCGCAATGCGAGATTGGCGGCGGCGTACGGCGCGGCATTCCCGGACTGGACCGCGCGCTATCGCGCGCTCTTCGACAAATTCACCGCGAACGGCCGGCGCCTGGCCGCCTATGGCGCGGGACACCTGACCACGGCCTTCGTCAATTTCCACGGGCTCGCCGATTATTTTGCCTGCGTCATCGACGACACGCCGCAGAAGCAGGGCCTGTTCCTGCCCGGCTGCAACCTGCCGATCGCCCCGCGCGGGCGCCTGCTCGACGGCGACATCGGCCATTGCCTGTTCGGGCTCGCGCCGCAGATCGAGGACAAGGTGATCGCCAACAACGCGGAATTCGTCGCGCGCGGCGGACAATTCCACTCGATGTTTGCCGACAGCCCGCGCTCGATCCGCGGGCTGATCTCGAGCTGATCAGTCGGCTGCCACTTTCAGCAGGACGCGCCCGCCCTCGCCGCTGCGCATCACGGCAAGCGCGTCGTTGACCCGCTCGAGCGGAAACTCGTGCGTGATGATGCCTTCGAACGATATGCGTCCGGCTTGGTTCAGCTTGACGATACGGGGGATATCGACGTCGGGCACGCAGTCGCCGCCATGCGAGCCGGTCAGCACTTTGTTGAAGTGGATCGGCAAGGTGTAGATCGTGACCTTCTCGGTCGGCACGCCGACCAGGACGCAGGTGCCGTCCGGGTGCGTCAGGTTGTAGGCCATCTCGATGACGGCCCTGGCGCCGGTCGTCTCGATCACCTTGTCGGCGCCCTTGTCACCGACGATGGCGCGCAGATCGGCTTCGAGGTTCGCGGCGTTCCTGGCGTTGATCCGGTGGGTCGCGCCGAGCTTCATCGCCATGTCGAGCTTGCCGTCGAGCAGATCGACCGCGACGATCGGATGCGCGCCCACGAGCCTTGCGAACTGCACCACATTGAGGCCGACGCCGCCGGCGCCCAACACCACTACCGACTCGCCGATCTTCACCTTGGCGTCGTTGTTGATGACACCGACCGCGGTCGTCACCGCGCAGCCCAGAAGCGGGGCAACCTTCAGGTCGTAGTCGGGCGATATCTTGGTCAGGCGGTTCTCGGACACGACCGCATGATCGTTGAAGGTCGTCACCCAGCCGGCATTGAGCTTCTGGCCGCGCCAGCGGTAATGCGGCGTCGGGCTCTGGATGCCGGCGCTCGGCCGCCAGTGCATGACCACCGTGTCGCCGGCGGCAACCGTCGTCACGCCCGGCCCGGTCTCCACGACGATGGCGGACGCCTCATGGCCGAGCAGATGCGGCAGGAACTTGTCGGGGCCCTTGACCGCATCGATCTCGTTGATCTGCGCGCCACAGATCGTGCTGTAGAGCACCTTCACCAGCACCTGCCCGACGTCGAGCCGCTCGGGCAACTCGAACGTATCGACGATCAGCGGCTTGCACGATTCGGCAAGGATCGCGGCTCTGGCGGTTTTCACGTCCATGGGGCGCTCACTCGAAATAGATAAACTCGTAGTCGCCGGTATAGCCGAAATGGTTGTAGAGCCAGATCCATTCGGCGGTGTCGAAGAACGACTCGGCGGTCAGCGCCCAGCATTGCAGATTGAACTGCTCCTGCTCGTTCCGATAGCTCTCGAGCATCACATACTTGTTCTTGCCGACGCGCTCGACTTCCTGCAGCGCGGTCTGCAGCTCGAACAGCCGCAGATTGTGGAAGCAGCCGAGCGAGATCACGAGGTCGAAGTGCTTGTCGCCGTAAGGGTAACGGTCCTGCGCGCGATAGCGGAACAGATAGGGCCGCACCTCCTCCTTGGCCTCGGCGAGGCCATGGCGCGAAATGTCGAAACCCGCGATCTGCGCGTTCGGCAGCAGGAGCTTGAGCTCGTACAACAGATACGCCTTGCCGCAGCCGACATCGAGAATCCTGTCGCCGTCCTTCAGGCCGTAGATGTCGATCAGCGCCTGCGCCACTGGCTTCCAGCGGCCGGGAATGTATTTGTAGCCGCCATAGCCGTAGCGGCGGTCGCCGTCCCAATAGTCGAATTCGTATTCCTTGGCCTTGAGCATGCAATGGACCTTGTCGTCCACCATGCGTGCGAGATAGTCGCGCTTGGTCGCCTTGTGCAGCGGCGTGACAATATCGAGAAGCCTGCCCACGTCTCACCTTTCCCGTCGTGATGCGCGTCGTGCCGCCGCGGCCGGCGTCAGGCGACACGCGCTTTCAAAAGAGTTCGTTCGACCTGCGCCGCAATCTGCGGTGGCTGCAGCCCGGCCTGTTCCAGCAACTCGTCCTGGCTGCCGTAATTCCTGGCAAACCGGTCCGGCAGGCCGAGCTTCTTGACGAACGGCGTGGCCGGCCCGAGTTCCTCTGCGAGCAGGTCGAGTACGGCGCTGCCGAGGCCGCCGATCACCGTATGCTCCTCGATCGTGAATACCGAACGCGCCTCGCGCGCGCGCTCGGCGATCAGTTCGCCGTCGAGCGGCTTGATCGTGTGCACATGGATCACTTCGGCGGCAATGCCCTGCTTGGCGAGGATGTCAGCCGCCTTCAGCGCGCGGCCGGTCATCACCCCGCAGGCGACGAGCAGGACGCGGTCGCGGCCGGCCGCCGGACGCATCACGATCGCCTTGCCGATGGCAAAGCCGTTCTCGTCCCTGCTGACGACCGGGTCGCCGCCCTTGCCGAGCCGGATATAGATCGGGTGCGGCCAGTCGAGCGTCGCCTGCATCAGGCGGATCATTTCCGGCGCGTCGGCGACCGCGGTCACCGTCATGTTCGGCAGCGCGCGCATGATGGCGATGTCCTCGACCGCGAGATGGGTCGGACCGAGCGGCGCATAGACGAGGCCGCCGCCATTGCCGATCAGGCGGACCGGCAGATCGTGCAGGCACAAATCGAGCGCGACCTGCTCGTAGCAGCGGCGCGTGATGAAGGTGGCGATCGTGTTGACGTAGGGGACGAACCCTTCCATCGCCATGCCGGCGGCCATGCCGATGACATTGGCCTCGGTCACCCCTTCCATGTAGTAGCGCTCCGGCATCTCGGCCTTCATCTTGCCGAGCAGGCCGGGGCTCAGGTCGGAGCCGATGAACACGACGCGCGGATCGGCCCTGGCGAGCGTGTGCACCATGTCGAGGCAGGTTTTTCTCAAAGCCGCCCCCCGACCGCGCGCTTGAGGTCCTCAAGCACCTTCGGCTCGAAATTCGACTGGTGATGCCACTTCGGGTCGCCCTCGGCGAACGGGATGCCCTTGCCCTTGACGGTATGGCAGATGACGGCCGAGGGCCGCGCCGGATCGAGCGGTAGGCGCGCGAACACTTCGCGCAGCGCGCCGACATCGTGCCCGTCGACCTCGGCGGCGGCGAAGCCGAAGCTCGTCCACTTGTCGCGCAGCGGCTCTAGGTCCTGGATTTCGGCGGTCGGGCCGGCCGACTGGATCTTGTTGTAATCGACGATCGCGCACAGGTTCGAAAGCCGGTGCTTGCCGGCGGCGAGCGCGGCCTCCCAGACCGAGCCTTCGTTGATCTCCCCGTCGCCCATGACGACGAACACGCGGCTGTCGCGCTTGTGGATGCGCGCGGCGAGCGCCATCCCGATTCCGATCGAGAGGCCGTGGCCGAGCGCGCCGGTGGAGGCTTCGACACCCGGCACCTTGCCGTATTCGGGATGGCCGCCCAGGATGCTGTCGAACCGGCAGAACCGGTCGAGCTCATCGGCCGCGATGAAGCCCTTGTCGGCCAGCAGCGCATAGAGGGCGAGGCAGCCGTGGCCCTTGCTCAGGATGCAGCGGTCGCGCTGCGGCCAGTCCGGGCGCTTCGGATCGAAACGCAGCACGTCATCATAAAGGACGCGCAGGATTTCGATCAGGGACATCGAGGAGCCGACATGGCCGCGATTACCGCCGATCAGCCCGCGCACCACGAGCGCGCGCAGATACTGCGAGCGCTCGTCGAGCGGCGGCGACGCCTGGGCCAGCCGGAAAGGCTTCACGCTGTCATCCCCTTTGCCGGGTTCTGCGACCGGCGGACATAACCGTCTGCCGCATCGGCAGGCAAGTCCGGGACGGGCTTATGCAATCATTTACCGCTCGCCGGACCGCGGGATTCCTTCTTTAACAATCCAAGCGTTGCCTCGGCAAGCGCGGCCCAGGTGCGGTACGGGGCAAGCCCCCGGCCGCTCTCGGCCGGCTGGCCTGCGGCAAACCACAACTTGCGGGCGCTGGAGGGGAACCGCTCGTGAAGCAGCACCTCCGGCAGGTCGTCGATGAACAGCCCGCAGCCGAGCGAATCGATCAGCGCCAGCTTGCCCTCCCGGGTCTCCGAGAAATGCACGTCCTGCACGCGCATGCCGAAGCCCTCCGGCGCGAAGAAGCCGCGCGCGTTGAGCCATCCGAGCGCTGCCTGCCAAAGATCGACCTTGTGCGGATCGAAATGGCCGCGTCGGGTCTTGTGGCTGACGATGCTGACCCGGCAGCCGAACCGGCGCGCCTGTTCGAAGAAGACATCGACGCCTTCATAAAGGCGCGCGCGCTCTATGAATCGCCCATAGACCTGGCCCTGCAGCCGCATCCACGCGTTCTCCCCGCCCGGGCCCGCGGTCAGGAAGGCCTTGACCTGCTCCTTCGATTGCAGCGTGTGCCCCGCCGGCAGAAGCCCGAGTTCGGCGCCGACATCCGGAAAGACCGCGTCGAAGTCGACCAGTGTGTTGTCGAGATCGAGGCCGATATGCAGGACGCTCATCTGTGATCCTCGTCCGGCCGCGGATCGCCCGCCTGCATCGCCGCGCGCAGGCGTCCGGCATAAACGCGCCGTATCCGCCGCGCCGCCGCGAGCCGGTCAAGGACCGCCGCCCCGCCGCAGGCAAGCGCCCATAGGGCGCCCGACGCCGCCCGGCCGTCGCCGGCCTGCAGGCCGCGTACTGAAAGCACCGCGGTTTCGCGGGCGAACCAGGCCGCCGCCATTGCCCGGACCGTTTCGCCATGGCCAGCATCGGCGCAAAGGCGCTGCGCGATCCGGCAATGTTCGCGCGCCATCGCAAGGCGCGCATGCGCCCCCGGCCGCAGCGTCTTGGAGCGGTCGTGGATGCGGTAACGGTAGAGCAGCGTCGGCCGGTAGCGCACGACCGGAGCGGGAGCCGACAGCATCAGCCGCAGCAACAGGTCGCGGTCGGCCGCGATCGTAAAAGACGGATCGAAGCCGCCCGCCGCGCGCAGGACGTCGCGCCGGAAAATCTTGGCATTGATCAGCGGCGCGCCGAACATGAGCACGTCAAGCCCAAGTCCGGCCAGCGCCTCGCCGCGATAGCGGTGGCGCAGCAGCGGCTTGCCGTCGGCTGCGTCCTCGAATGCGTCGGCTTCCGCGCACAGGATGTCGAACAGCCCGCTGAAATCGGCGACGGTCGCCGCCAGCGCCGCCGGCACCAGAACGTCGTCCGCGTTCAGGAACGCGACATAGACGCCCTGCGCCTGCGCCAGCGCCTCGTTCCAGGCGTCGTAAAGCGGCAGGCCCGGCCGCACGATCAGGCGCAGGCCGGTCCGCTGCCGCAGCACGTCGAGCGTGCCGTCGGTGGAGCCGGCATCGATTACCAGATGCTCGATGCCGGACGCGTCCGGCACCGACGCCAGCATGTCCTTGATGTGGGGCCAACCATTGAGGACCGACGTGATGAGGGTCAGAGCCGGGACCATATGCAAACGATCATCTGCGAGCAATCATCGCCGGCGCACGCTCATGCGGGCCGGGTGAGCGAGACATAAACCGTTTCGCGGCCGAACAGCCCGGCGAACTTGCGCATGCCGCAAACTGCATCGGCCGTGATCGCGGCCTGCCGCCAGACCGCGGCGGCCTCCGAGACGGCTTCGCCAAGTTCCGCATCCGCCTGCGCGAGCACTGCGGCAATGGCCGCAAGCCTGTCGCTAATTTCGCGGTCGTGTCCGGCGCGGCCGCCATCGTCCGCCGTCGCGGCCGCCTCCTGCCAGGCAAGCGCGCTGCGGTGGAAGCCGGCAAAGGCGTCCTCCAGATCGGCGTTGAGCGCCGCCGGCCGCGGCGCGAACAGCCGCCGGTAATCGACGAAGCTGAGCGTATGGCTGCGACAGGCATCGAGCGTATGCGCGTTGAACTGGCGCGCCTCGCCGGTGAGCGCCTTGAACCAGCGCCAGTCCGCCGTGAAGCGCGGAAAGGTGGCGAGCACCTCCATCTGTCCGCCGATCGTGTCGAGCAGCGTATCGAGCGGAAGCGCAACGTTGAGATAGTGCGGATTGAGCAGGCAGTCCTTGACCCAGTCCTCGTGGCTGCGCGTCATGTTCGCAATCGTCGACAGATGCGGACCGAACATCTGCACGAGCTGCGTCACCTGCTGTTCGAACGGGTCTGCGCGATCGACCGCGCGCAAGGCCAGGAGCTTGCGCACGATATTGGCGAAGAAGCCGCTCAGGGGCACGACGGTGAGCACCAGCACGCCGCCCGGCGCCACGAGGCCGGCAAGCTTGCGGATCAGTTCCAGCTCGTGCGGCAGCGATCCGAGCCAGTTCTCGCACAGCACGATGTCGTAGAGCCCGTCGGCCGCGAACGCCTCGAATTGCTCGGTGAAAAGACGCGGCGGCGTATGGTCGAGCGAAAGTCCGGCATAGGCGGCACGGATGTCGCGCTGCCCCGCCGGATTGGGCTCCACGAGATCGTAAGCGGCCGGCTGGCAGGCGGCCACGTAAAGACTGTTCTGGCCGGACCCGGCGGCGACTTCGAGCACGCGCACGCCGCGGAAGGCGACCGCCGGCAGGCCGAGCGAACGATAGAGGCTGTCCCGGCGCTCGAAATGCGCGCCGAGATCGGCATAGCCGTAGCGCACCGGCGAGATGCCGTGCTGCCGATAATAGGTTAAATGACCGCCGGCGGCGCCGGACTGGGAAGAAATCAAAGCCTGCCCCGAAACGACGAAATTGCTGCATTCCAGAAGACTTTAGTTTATGCGTAACGTCAACCGACCGTAAGCTTTCCGTGCAGCGCCGGGAGCGGTTGAGCGAGGTATCGATGTCGAAACGGGTGATGCGCGATCCGGTGAACCAGCCGAATATCGATTTCGCAGAACGCCGCGGCGCCATCCAGCTCGGTTTGCTCAAGAGCCGGGAATGGATTTCCGATCCGCGCCGTTTCCTGTTCTCGCAGGCGCGCTACAAGTTCACCGCCAAGATGCTCTCCGGCCGCAAGCGCGTGCTCGAAGTCGGCTGCGGCGATGCGTTCAACGCGCCCATCGTCATGCAGGAGGTCGCCCATCTCACGGTGACCGATTTCGACCCCGAATTCATCGCCAGCGCCAGGGCGCAACGTCCGCCGGAATACCCTTACGAGGCGATCGCGCACAATTTCCTCGACGGTACGCTGGCGCAGAAATTCGACGCCGCCTACCTGCTCGACGTGCTGGAACACATCCCCGCCGGGGACGAGCGGCTGTTCATCGGAAACATCATGGCGTCGCTGACCGACGACGGCGTCATGATCGTCGGCATGCCCTCGCTGGAATCGCAGGCTTATGCGTCGGAAGGCAGCAAGGCCGGACACATCAACTGCAAGAGCGCGCCCGACCTCAAGGCGCTCATGCAGGATTTCTTCCGTGCCGTGTTCATGTTCAGCATGAACGACGAGATCGTCCATACCGGCTATCACAAAATGGCGCACTATATTTTCGCGCTGTGTGCGCATCCGCTCCCGCATGACCGGCGCTAGCCCGCCAGCGGCCGGCGCCGTGGGATAAGACACGCCATGCGGTCGCCCGAAGACCTTGCCGAACTTGTCCGCTCGACGCCATGGCGCTTCGAGACCGCGCGCATGGCGTTGCGCGGAGAGAGCCGGCGCGTGCCCGACGTCTATGCCGAGGCGATGGCGCTATTGCGCGAGGGCACCGATGGCGGTCGCGAGCAGGCGGCGCGGATATTCCAGGCGATCCTCGATGCCGCGCCCGAATTCGCCGAGGGGCATTTCCAGCTTGCGCGCATCCATGCGCTCGCCGGCGCCTTGGACAAGGCGCGGCCGCTCGCGGCCAATGCCGCGGCAATGGATCCGGACAACCTCAATTATCTGGTGCTCCACGTCGCCATGCAGGCAACTGCCAACAATTTCACGAACGCGGCCGGCGCCGTGCGCGCCTTTGCGCATAAGCATGCGCGCGGGATCGACCGGAACGCGCCGGACGAACGGCTCGTCACCGATTTCGTCGACGAATATCTCACCCTCGTCCTGCCGGACCACGCGCTGCATAACGGCCGGCTGTGGCCGCTGCATGCCGTCATCGACGAGGTGATCGCGGAATGGCGCGACCAGGGCGGCAGGCCCGACGCGTCGGCCGCACAGCGCCTGCAGCAGGTTCTCGAATTTCATCCGGCCTGGGCGGAAGCGCGCTTCTGGCTCGCCGAGATGGCGCGCCGCGACGGCCGGATCGCGCAGGCATATGCGTTGTGCGAACAGGGCGAGCGCCTGCACACCATGGACTGGCCGCTCTGGATGGTGTTCGGGGCGCTCGAAGCCGCGCGCGGCAACGAACCGCAGGCGCTTGCCCATTTCGAAGAGGCCGCACTGATCAACGAGCATCTGCCGGCGCACGCGCCGGCCGACCTCACCGCGGACGGCGCGCGCGCCTTGATCGCATGGCATCGCGACGCACTCGCTGCGCTGCCGCTCGCGCCCGGCGCCTACAGCCGGCCATGGCGCTATCCGGAACTGCCCGAGATCGCGTTGCGGCCGCGCGCGGACGCCCCTTCCGCCTTCCAGCCGCGCGAAGCGCTGCGCGACATCGTTGCCGGCATCGCCATGACCTCGGCCTGGTGGACGCTGGCGCGCAACGACGTGCTCTCGCGCTACCGCCGCACGTTTCTCGGCCCGTGGTGGACGGTGGCGGGCACCGGCATCGGGCTCGTCGGCATGGCGCTGGTCTGGTCGATCATTTTCCGGCTGCCCGCGGCGGAGTTCTTTCCCTACCTGTCGTCGGGCTATGCGGTCTGGCTGTTCATCGCCGCAACGCTCACCGAAGGCTGCCAGGCCTTCACCGACGGCACCGCGCAGGCGATCCAGAAGAACATGAACCTGCCGCGCTTCATCCATGTCATGCGGCTCGTGGCGAAGAATGTGATCGTGTTCGTCCACACGCTGTCGATCTATCTTGCGGGCGCTCTTTTCTTCGGCATCACGGTGTCGGCGGCGACGCTCCTGGTGGTGCCGGGCATTCTCCTTCTTATCGCCAACAGCCTGTGGGCCGCCTGCCTGTTCGGGCTTGCCGGCGCGCGCTACCGCGATCTCGCCCCGGCGGTCGGCGCGTTCCTAACCGTCACCTTTTTCGTGACGCCGGTGATCTGGAAGGCCGACATGCTGCGCGAGCGCGCCCATCTCGCGGACTTGAACCCGTTCACCCACATGATCGCGATCGTGCGCGATCCGCTGATGGGGCTGGCGCCCCCGGCCCTCGCCTGGCAGACCGCGCTTGCGCTTTGCATCGCCGGCTGGATCGTGACAATCCTTGTTTATGCGCGCGCGCGCCGGCGCGTCATCTACTGGCTATGACGCAATTACTGGCTGTGACGCGATGGCCCGCATTCATCTCGACAATGTCTGGCTGAACTATCCGGTCTACAACACGCACGCGCAGTCGCTGCGCTCGCGCATCGTCTCGGCCGCGACCGGCGGCATCGCCCGGCGCGCCCGCGCGCGCATCCTCGAAATCCAGGCGCTGCGCGGCATCACGCTCGACCTGCGCGACGGCGACCGCCTCGGTCTGGTCGGGCCGAACGGCTCCGGCAAGAGCACGCTGCTCAAGGTTCTGGCCGGGCTCTATCCGCCCTCGTCCGGCACCTTCGCGCGCGAGGGCCGCGCCGAGACCCTGTTCGACCTGTCGCTGCTCGACATGGACGCGACCGGATACGAGAACATCCAGCTTCTGATCGCGCTGCGCGGCATCAACGCCGAGCGGCGGCGCACGCTCACCGCCGAAGTCGCGGCCTTCAGCGAGCTCGACAATTTCCTTGACCTACCGGTGCGCACCTATTCCGCCGGCATGCTGGCGCGGCTCGGCTTCAGCGTGGCGACTGCGATCGAGCCGGAAATCTTCCTGGTCGACGAGGTGCTCGGCGCAGGTGACCAGTATTTCCTCAAGAAAGCCGGACGCCGCATCGAGGAATTGTCGCAACGCTCGCGCATCCTGGTGCTCGCCAGCCACAGCATGGATATGGTCCGGCAATTCTGCAACCGCTGCGCCATCATGCGGCGCGGCCGCATTCTGGACGAGGGCCCGGTGCAGGATGTATTGTCGCGCTACACGAACTGAACAAGGCGTCGAGGGCTGTTCATCGGGGTTCCACGCATCCCCGCCCGGCAGCGGCCGACCGCGAAGCGGCGGCGGACGGTCGACCCGAGGGTGAAGGCAGTCAGCATGTTCCGCTTCCGGCCAAAGCCGCCGGCGCTTCCGCCGATCGACCTTGCCGTACAGGACCGTCTGCGCCGCGAATTGTCACGCCGCCAGCAGGCCGACCATTATTACTTCATCGACGTTGTCGGCACGTGCAACCTGCGCTGCCCCTCCTGCCCGGTCGGCAATTGGGAGCAGCCGATGCCCAAGGGCATCATGGAGACCGGCCATTTCCGCAGCATCGTGGAGGCGATCCGCGCGCGCCACGCCGCGAGCGCGCGGCTCTTCATCGACCTCTACAACTGGGGCGAGGCGACGCTGCATCCGCAGCTTGCCGACATCATCGGGGCCGTGAAGGCGGAAGGTATCGGCTGCGGCATCTCCACCAACATGAACGTGTTCCCGGCGATGCGCGAGGCGGTCAAGGCCGCGCCCGACTATATCCGCATCTCGCTGTCGGGTTTCTACGACAAGACCTATCGGCGCACGCATGCGCGCGGCAGCGCCCATGCGGTGAAGTCCAACATGTACCGGCTGCGCGAGCTGCTCGAGCGCCACAACAACAGCGAGACGCTGGTACAGGTCGGCTATCACATCTACCGCAGCAATTTCCCCGACGACTTCCTGAAGATGCGTGAGCTTTGCGACGAACTCGGTTTCCTGTTCGATCCGGTGATCGCCTCCTTCATGCCGGCGGAGAAGGCCGCGAAATGCATCGACGGCGAGGTCGCGGCGGCCGACCGCGCGCTGCTCGACAATCTCGTCATCCCGATGCGCCGGATCGCCGAAATCTATCGTGAGGAAGGCATCAGGCTGACCGATTGCGATTATCGCCGACTGCGCACCTCGATCAATTTCGACGGCAGCGTCTCGCTATGCTGCGCGGTCTATGACCGCAACAAGATCATCGCCGACGATTTTCTGACGATCGACGCGGAGGAATTGCGCCAACGCAAATACGCCCACGATTTCTGCGGCACCTGCATGAAGCGCAACCTGCACATGCTTTATACCGCCGTGCCGTCGGCGGGTATCGAGAAGGAAGCCGAGGCCGTGCTTGGGCCGCTTTACAGCGCCTATCTCGCGGAGACGCGCCGCACCGGCTATGTGATGTTCGAGGGCCAGTCGATCCCCAAGGACGAGGCGTACC
>Ga0226835_1000662_pt1 | contig 30730 bp, 28 predicted proteins | sample LAC_MetaG_1_FD_163627 | JGI IMG/M metagenome (GOLD analysis project Ga0226835, IMG submission 163627) | Anaerobic ammonium oxidizing microbial communities from anammox membrane bioreactor (MBR) in UC Berkley, California, United States -... | ecosystem: Engineered > Bioreactor > Anaerobic >...
CTCGAAGGTCGTTAGAAAGAGGTGCCGTCATAAGATGCTGGCCTCCACTCCAGCCAGCACCTTGAATCACAAAACCATCAAACAGGGAATCCTGTCGATTCAATCAATCCGTGAACCGCTCTAGGAAGTGTGGACACTTATCTGAGCCATAGGATTGTTGCTGCGAGCGTGACGACGGCGAGGTAGTGCCTTGCAGTTTTCTCGAAGCGGGTGGCGACGCGGCGGAACTGCTTGAGCTTGGAGAAGCAGCACTCGATGAGGTGTCGTTGGGCGTAGAGGTGCTTGTCGATCCTGTATTTGCGGGCTCGGGAGGGATTGTTGGGAATGACCGCAATGGCGCCCTTGTCGGCGATGGCCTTTCGCAGGCGATCGCTATCGTAGGCAGCATCGGCCAGCACGACTTCTGCGGGCAGGCCCTCGATCAGGGCATCGGCCTGCGGCGCGTCACCCTTCTGTCCGGCCGTGAGTGCGAAGCGGACCGGGCATCCAAGTCCGCGCACGGCCATGTGGATCTTGGTGCTTAGACCGCCACGCGAGCGGCCAAGGGCCTGATCTTCAGCCCCTTTTTTGCGCCCGAGGCGTGCTGATGGGCGCGGATGATGGTCGAATCGACAATCAGGTACTCAAAGTCCGGATCGTCGGACATCGCCTCGAAAATGCGCCACCAGATACCCTTGTGGCTCCAGCGGCTGAAGCGGCGGAAGACGCTGTTCCAATCGCCGAACACCTCGGGCAGGTCACGCCATGGCGAACCCGTCCGCACGATCCACAGTACCGCCTCCACGAACATGCGGTTGTCCCGGCCCGAAGAGCCGCGCGTGCGCTCGTCGCCGATGATGTGCTGCGACATCCGCTGCCACTGATCATCCCGAAGGATCAGACGGTCCAAAACTCCCATGGCTGCCTCCAAAAGACAGCCTTGAATCTGATTTGCTCAACTCTGGGAAGCCCAAGAGTCCACACTTCCTAGCGGCAAAGCCGCGAGGCGAAGGAGAGGCTGCAGGCAGGTTCGCGGCGGGCGCGGCGACGGGCGCGCACGAACGGACTTGACTTTCCGCGATCCTGCTTTATGTCTCCGCGCGAGTTTTCCGCAGCCGGGCTCGCCGCCCGAACCCATGCGGCGACCTATCCTCAAGAACAGCGGACACGAAAATGGCCAAGGCTACGACCATCAAGATCAAGCTTCTGTCCACCGCGGACACCGGCTTCTTCTACGTCACCAAGAAGAACAGCCGCACCATGACCGAGAAGATGACCAAGCGGAAGTACGACCCCGTCGCCCGCAAGCATGTCGAGTTCAAGGAAACGAAGATCAAGTAGTCTTCGCATCCCTGCGACCGGAAACGAAAACGCCGCCCCTTTCGGGCGGCGTTTTTTTGTTGGCGAGCCGGCGTCCGCGCGCCAGCGACGCCCTCCTCCAGCAGCGCCGCATCCGGCGCGTCGCCCGGAACCCGCGCGCTGCAACGCAGAAGCCGGACCGCCCCGCCGCGTGCGTCATGATGGCGGCGAAACGATCCGGCTTGCCGTTGCGGCGCGATGTCCCGGCGGCAGGCCGTTCGGCGCGCCGGGTCTGCGCTTTTGAATTTGGGGGCCGGTCGGCACTCTGGCAGCGGTACGAGGAGGCCACTATGTGCCAGCGCCGGCCGGCCGACCCCACGGACCCAGGAGATGCGGCGGACCTGAGCATCATGGGGTATCTGCGCTGCGGAAAAGCGAAGGTGGGCCCTGCAAGGCCCCTCCATGCCCCTTCCCGTATCGCCCACTGACAGATTTGCTCAAAGGCGCTGGAAAATCAACAATTTCTTAACTATCGCCGCGAATCTCCGCAAACAGGGTAAATTTCCGAGCGGCGGCGCGCCGGGCCCTGGCGATGCGGAGGAGCGGCGACCCCGGGGGGCCGTCAGGCGGCGGCGGCCACCACGCGGTTGCGGCCGCCGTTCTTGGCCTCGTAGAGCGCGATGTCGGCGCGCTTCAGCATCGCCTCCACCGTGTCGGCGCCCTGCATCATGGCGGTGACGCCGACGCTGACCGTCACCGGGATCGTCTGGCCGTCCTCTCCGACGGCGAAGGGCGTGTCGGCGATCTGGGCGCGGATGCGCTCGGCGACCTTGCCGGCGATCTGGCCGTCCGTATCCGGCATGACCACGACGAACTCCTCGCCGCCCATGCGGCAGGCGAGGTCTATGCCGCGCACGTTCTTGCGCAGGCGCGTGGCGAACTCGCGCAGCACCTCGTCGCCGACGTCGTGGCCGAAGGTGTCGTTGATCGACTTGAAGCGGTCGATGTCGGTGATCATCAGCGACAGCGGCCGGCCGCGGTTGCGCGCCCGCTCGAACAGCGTGGCGAGGTGGCTGTCGAGATAGCGGCGGTTGTGCAGGCCCGTCAGCCCGTCGGTGACGGCCATCTCGATGGTCTGGGCCACAGAGGCGCGCAGGTGGTCGTTGTAGCGCTTGCGCCGCACCTGCGTGGCGAGGCGGGCGATCAGCTCGTGCTGGTCGATGGGCCGCACGAGATAGTCGTTGACGCCGAGGTCGAGGCCGCGCACCAGCCGCGCCTCCTCGCCCTCGTCGGCGAGCAGCATGATCGGCACGAAGCGGGTGCGGTCGAGCGTGCGCAGTTGCGAGCACAGCCGGAGCGGATCGTAGTCGCTGAAGGCGGTGGAGACGATGACGCAGTCGAAGTCGCCGTCGGCGGCGCGGAAGAACGCCTCGTTCGGGTCGGTGGAGACGGAAAGCTCGCAGCGGCCGCGCAGCATCTTGCCGACGCGCTCGGCCGAGGCCGCGCGCTCGTCGACCAGCAGCACCCTGGCGGCGACCTCGGCGGTGGCGCTGCGGCGGCTGAGCAGCTCCTCTATGCCGATGTTGCGCGTGGTCGCGGCGCGCAGCCGCAGCTCGTCCGTCAGCGTCTTCAGCCGCACCAGGCTCTTGACCCGCGTCATCAGTTGTAGGTCGTTGACCGGCTTGGTCAGGAAATCGTCGGCGCCGGCCTCGAGCCCGCGCACGCGGTCGCTCACCTGGTCGAGCGCGGTCACCATCACCACCGGGATGTGCTGGGTGGCGGCGTCGGCCTTGAGCCGGCGGCAGACCTCGAAACCGTCCATGTCGGGCATCATCACGTCGAGCAGGACGACGTCGACCCGCCCGTTCTCGCAGGCTTCGAGGGCCTCGGCGCCGTTGTAGGCGGTCAGCACCTCGAAGTATTCGGCAAGCAGCCGCGCCTCCAGGAGCTTCACATTGGCGGGAACGTCGTCGACGACGAGGATACGGGCTGTCATGGCGTAACGGGCTCCCAATGGGCGGCATGGGCAGGCATCATGCGTCACCCAGATAGGATTTGATCGTCTCGATGAACCGCGCCACCGAGATCGGCTTGGAAATATAGGCCTCGCAGCCGCCCTGGCGGATGCGCTCCTCGTCCCCCTTCATGGCGAAGGCCGTGACGGCGATGACCGGGATGGCCCGCAACTCGTCGTCCTCCTTCAGCCACTTCGTCACCTCCAGCCCCGAGACTTCCGGGAGCTGGATGTCCATCAGGATCAGGTCGGGCCGGTGCGTGCGGGCGAGGTCGAGCGCCTCGAGCCCGTTGCGGGTGCGCACCGTCTCGTAGCCGGAAGCCTCGATCAGGTCGCGAAAGAGCTTCATGTTGAGCTCGTTGTCCTCGACGATCATCACCTTCTTCGGCATGCTTCCCCTACCCCGTCAGGGCCTGCTTCGCGGACCGTGCGGCCGGCGAGCCTCCTGAAACCGGACGCAACGTTAGCGCAATTTGATTGACGAATGGCAAACCCGGCTTGCCGGTCCGGCCCGGCCGGGCTACAGCCGGCCCATGCGCACTTCAGACCCCGACAGGATGGACCCGGAATCGGCCGAGCAGATGGCGGTCGCCGCGCTCGGCTTCGTGGCCGCCGACCCGGTGCTGCTGCCGCGCTTCCTGGCGATCTCCGGCATCGATGCCGACCGCATCCGGCAGGCCGCGCGCGAGCCCGGCTTCCTCGCCGGCGTGCTGCAATTCCTGATGGCGCACGAGCCGACGCTGGCCGCCTTCTGCGAGGCGAGCGGCAACCCGCCGGCGCGCGTGGCGGCGGCGCTGCGGGCCCTGCCGTTCGGCGACGACCGCTTCGAGGCCTCGACATGAGCCTCGACCCGCAGACGCTGCTCCAGATCGAGGCGCTGTCGCGCGACAGAAGGCCGCTGCTCGTGCTCGACGTCGACGACGTGCTCCTGCATTTCGTGGGGCCGCTGCTGCGCTATCTGGAGGCCCACGGTCTCAGGCTGCGGCTGACCACCTTCCGCCTGTTCGGCAACGTCTTCGACATCGAGACCGGCGCGGCCATCGAGAAGGAGAGGATCTCGGCGCTGCTCGACGGCTTCTTCGGCGCGCAGACCGACTGGCAGACGCCGGTGGACGGCGCGCGCGAGGCCGTCTCGGCGATCGCCCGCGACGCCGAGGTGGTGCTGCTCACCGCCATGCCGCACCGCCACCGCGACACGCGCCGCGCCTTTCTCGACCGCCTCGGCCTGCCCTACCCGCTGCTGACGACCGAGATGGAGAAGGGCCCCGCCATCCGCCGCCTGCGCGGCGAGGCCGGGCGGGCGGTCGCCTTCGTCGACGACATGCCCCACAACCTCGCCTCGGCGCGCCGCGAGGTCGCCGACGCCCATCTCTTCCACCTGATGGCGGACAACTCGCTGCGCACGCTGGCGCCGGCGCCGCCGCCGGACGCCGCCATCGTCATGGACTGGACGGAGGCCGGCGGCAGGATCGCGGCCGCGCTCGATCTGTGAGGCGGAGAGCGCCGGCACCTTGGCCGTATCGCCGGCTTCGGCTAGGATCGCTCACGTTCCCGTTGCGTTCGCAGCCATGCCCATTGCCGCCCACGATCCCGAGCACGGCTTCTGCCGCGACTGCCTGACGCCGCAGCGCACGGCCAGGCAGCGCTGCCAGTCGTGCGGCAGCCCGCGGCTCGCCCGACACCCCGAGCTCTACCGGCTGGCGATCGCCCATATCGACTGCGACGCCTTCTATGCGGCCATCGAGAAGCGCGACCGGCCCGAGCTGCGCGACCGGCCGCTGATCGTCGGCGGCGGCAAGCGCGGGGTCGTCTCCACCGCCTGCTACATCGCGCGCATTCGCGGCGTGCGCTCGGCGATGCCGATGTTCAAGGCGCTGGAAGCCTGCCCCGACGCCGTGGTGCTGAAGCCCGACATGGAGAAATATGTCGCGGTCGGCCGCCAGGTGCGGGCGATGATGCAGGCGCTGACGCCGCTGGTCGAGCCGCTGTCCATCGACGAGGCGTTCCTCGACCTGTCGGGCACCGAGCGCCTGCACGGGCAGCCGCCGGCGCTGGTGCTGGCCGACTTCGCGCGGCGCATCGAGCGCGAGATCGGCATCTCCGCTTCGGTCGGGCTGTCCTACTGCAAGTTCCTCGCCAAGGTGGCGTCGGATCTGGAGAAGCCGCGCGGCTTCTCCGTCATCGGCGAGGCGGAGGCGCTTTCCTTCCTGGCCGGGCGGCCGGTGTCGACGATCTGGGGGGTCGGCAAGGCCTTCGCCGCCACGCTGGAGCGCGACGGCATCACCACCATCGGCCAGTTGCAGACGAAGGGGCGCGACGACCTGATGCGCCGCTATGGCGTCATCGGCGACAGGCTCTACCATCTGTCGCGCGGGCAGGACGAGCGCCGCGTCAATCCCGGCCACGACGCCAAGAGCGTCTCGGCCGAGACCACCTTCGACACCGACATCGCCTCGGCCGAGGAGCTGACGCCGATCCTGCGCGCGCTGTCGGAGCAGGTGTCGGCGCGGCTGAAGAAGGCGGGGATCGCCGGGCGGACCGTGGTGCTGAAGCTCAAGACCGCCGATTTCCGCATCAGGACGCGCAACCGGCGGCTGGCCGACGCCACGCGGCTGGCCGACCGCATCTTCTCGACCGGGCTGGAACTTCTGCGCAGGGAGGCCGACGGCACGCGCTACCGCCTGCTCGGCATCGGCGTCACCGACCTTTGCGACGACGCGCGCGCCGACCCGCCCGACCTGATCGACGAGGGCTCGCGCAAGCGCGCGCTGGCCGAGGGCGCCATCGACGCGCTCAGGGAGAAGTATGGCGGCCGGGCGGTGGAGACCGGCTACACCTTCGGCCGCGGCTCGCGGGGGCGGCCGCCGCGGCCGGACGAGGGTTGAGGCGTCAGATGCTGACGGCCGGCCGGCGCGGCCCGGCGGCGGCGTCGGGCGAAGGATAGGCCGAGGTGGTGGACGGCGGGGCGGCGGTGGCGGCCTGCGCCGCCGGCTGCTGCGGGTCGACGCCGATCTGGCGCGCCACCCATTGCGGCACCTCCTTTTGCGGATACATCAGCGGCTCGTCCTGGAGCACGACCACGACCGTGTCGAGCGCGACGCGGTTGTAGAGGTCGATGATGTCCTGGTTGAACAGCCGGATGCAGCCCGAGGACACGGCAAGGCCGATCGACCACGGCTCCGATGTGCCGTGGATGCGGTAGAGCGTGTCGCGGTTGCCCTGGAAAAGATAGAGCGCGCGGGCGCCGAGCGGGTTGGTCAGCCCCGGCTCCATGCCGCCGGCATATTGCCCGTAGCGGGCCGGCTCGCGCGCGATCATGCCCGGCGTCGGCGTCCAGCGCGGCCACTGGGCCTTGCGAGCCACGCGCGCCGTGCCCTCGAATTCGAGGCCCGCCTTGCCGACGCCGATGCCGTAGCGCATCGCCTTGCCGCCCTCCTGCACGAGGTAGAGGAAGCGGTTGGCGGTATCGATCACGATGGTGCCCGGCATCTCGGAGCGGTGATAGTCCACCTGCTGGCGCAGGAAGCGCGGCTCGACCCTGGAGATGTCGGTCGCCGGCAGCGGGAACCTCTCGTCCGGTATCGGGCCGTACATGGCGACGTAATAGGGGTCGGGCCCGGCCGGCGCCAGCGTCTGCACCGCTCCCCCGGTCGTGGAACAGGCGGCGAGGAAGGCCGGCATGGAGACGAGGAACAGCCGACGCGACATCGCGCCGGCCGAGGAGGCCCCATCCGGTCGCGGGGAGGCGGTCTTGACACACATGAGGAGAAATCCGGAACTCGTTATCGTTGCAATGCGAACGTTTCTGCTGAACGCCGGTTCCGTCACTGCGGGTCAATTGGGGCCATGGCTTGGGCGATGTGAGGCGGAAAGGTGGCAGGACCGCAACTGTTGCGCGAACGCAACATTCCTGCCCGCCCTGCCCGGATCAGTCGGCGTCGAGCACCTCGCCATAGGCGTCGAGCGCGGCCGGGATGCCGAGCCCCGACAGGATCGCCGGGTCGCGGGCAGGCATGGCGGCCATCGCGCCCGCATCGTCGCCGACCTGACGGGCGCGCAACGCCTGGTAGGCGGCGGCGAGCGAGCCGGGGCTGATGGTCGAGATCATGCTGAAATGAGCCGGCCGCCCGGCCGCCTCGACGCCGGCGCGCGCTCGAAATGATGCGAATGGTGAGAACCCGTGACGAGCATTCAAGAAACCCTGATGCGCAATGCGACGACCCTTCGGCCATCGTTCTAGCCGAGGAGCCGTAACGGTTCGGTTCAGGCGCGCCCGTCAGTTTGATTCAAATCGGAGCGATGGCGGCGGGAACGGTCACGATTCCAGCATTTCCTTCACGGTGGTGGCGAGCTGCTTGAGCGTGAAGGGCTTGGGCAGGAAGCCGAACTTCGCCTCCTGCGGCAGGTTCCTGGCGAACGCATCCTCGGCATAGCCGGAGACGAAGATGAACTTGATGTCGGGCTGGCGGCGGATCAGCTCGCCGAGCAGCGTCGGCCCGTCCATCTCCGGCATCACCACGTCGGAGACCACGATGTCGACCTTGCCGTCCAGCTCCTCGAACAGCTCCAGCGCCTCGACGCCGGACGACGCCTCGTGGACGGTGTAGCCGCGCGAGGCGAGCGCGCGCACGCTGCCCATGCGCACGGCGTCCTCGTCCTCGACGAGGAGCACGGTGGCCGAGCCCGACAGGTCGGTCGCGGCCGACGCGGCGCGGGGCGCGGGGCCGTTCGCGCCGCCGTTTCCAGCGCCGCTCTCCGGCGACGCCTCGGCGGGAGCGCCGGTCTCGGGCCGCGCCTCGGGGATATGGCGCGGCAGGAAGATGCGGAAGGTCGCGCCCCTGCCCGGCTCCGACACGCAGAAGATGAAGCCGCCGGTCTGCTTGACGATGCCGTAGACCATCGACAGGCCCAGGCCCGTGCCCTTGCCGACCTCCTTGGTGGTGAAGAACGGCTCGAAGATCTTGCCGACCACTTCCGGCGGGATGCCGGTGCCCGAATCCTCGATCTCGACCAGCACGTAGTCGGCCGCCGGCAGCTCGCGATGGCCGAAGGCGGCGCATTCCGCCTCGGGCACGTTGCGGGTGCGCACCGCGAGCGTGCCGCCGTCGGGCATGGCGTCGCGGGCGTTGACGGTGAGGTTGACGATCACCTGCTCGAACTGGCCGATGTCGGCCCTGACCGGCCACAGGTCGCGGCCGTGCTCGACGCCGAGCTTGATCTCGTTGCCGACGAGGCGCGAGAGCAGCATGCGCAGGTCGGCCAGCACGTCGGTCAGGTTCAGCACCTCGGGCCGCATCGTCTGCTTGCGCGAGAACGCCAGCAACTGGCGCACCAGCGAGGCGGCGCGGTTGGCGTTCTGCTTGATGTTCATGATGTCCGGGAAGGACTGGTCGGAAGGCCGGTGGTTGGCGAGCAGCAGGTCCGACGCCATGATGATGGCGGTCAGCACGTTGTTGAAGTCGTGGGCGATGCCGCCGGCAAGCTGGCCGACCGCCTGCATCTTCTGGCTCTGGGCCATCTGGGCTTCCAGCGCCTTCTGCTCGGTGGTCTCGACCGCATAGACGATCGCCGCCTCCTCCGCGCCCTCGCCGGCCGCCGCGTCGGCGACGGCGTTGACATAGAAGCGCATGTGGCGCTCCTCGTTGTCGGGCAGCACCGTGTCGATGGGCGCGATGTCGGCCTGATGCTGGCGTGCCCTGGCGAGCGCGGTCTCGAAGGCGGCGCGGTCGCGCGGGTGGATCACCGTCTCCAGCTTGATCCTGCGGTCGAGCATGTCGCGGTCGACGGCGGGCGAGAACAGCGACAGGAACGGCGCGTTGGTGCGCAGGATGCGGCCCTCGCCGTCGATGCCGGCGATCGCCATCGGCGTGGAGTTGAAGAAGCGCGTGAAGCGCACTTCCGCCGCGCGCAGGTCGGCCGAGGCGTCCTCGCCCTGGTTGCGGTTGAGCACGATGGTGCGCGAGGGGCCGGGCGCGCCGTCGCGGCCGGCGCTGACGCGGTGCATGAAGCGCACGGGAAGCGCCGCCCCGCCGGTGGTGGCGAGGTCGAGGTCGATGACGGCGTTGCGCGTCTGGCCGGGATCGGCCCGCACCGAGCGGATCAGCGCCATGCCGTCGCCGGCGACGATCTGCGTGAGCGTGACGGCGCCCGGCGTGAACGAGGCGAGGTCGATGCCCAGCCACTCGGCGAGCGTGGCGTTGATGTAGGTGACGCGGCCGTCGGCGTCGGCGGCGAAGAAGCCGGCCGGGGCATGGTCGAGATGGTCGATCGCCTTCTGAAGGTCGAGGAAGAAGCGCTCCTGCTCGGCGCGCTCGGCCGAGATGTCGGCGATCTGCCAGGCCGACAGCGGCTGACGATAGCCCGGCACCTTGAAGGTGCGCGCCTTGAGCCGGTACCAGTGCGCGCGCGCCTCCGCGCCGGGGCGGATGGCGCGCGGCAGGCGGAACTCGCCGTCGCCGGCCAGGCCGTCGCGCAGGCCGGCGGCGAGCCGGTAGACGGTGGGCGACGCCTCGGGGCTGTCCGACAGCAGGCCCTCGACCGTGCGCACGTCGGGAGCGGAGGCCGCCCCGGTCATCTCGGCATAGGCGCGGTTGGCGTAGACGATGCCGCCCTTGACGTCGATGACGACGAGGCCCTGCCCCATCGTGTCGACGAAGGAGCGCGCCAGCTCGTCTGCGGTCGAGCGCGGGGCGATCTGGATGAAGCCGATGGCGGCGGTGAACAGGAAGCCGACGCCGATCATCGCCAGGATGCCGAGCAGGCCGAGCAGGAACGGGTCGCCCAGCCGGTCGCGGAACAGGACGAAGGCGATCGCCGCCAGGATCAGCACGACGATGAAGATGAGCAGGCGAACGATGGCACCGGGCCGCGTGCTCTGGTCCACGATCGGAGCGGGACGGGCCTGACCGCCGGTTTCTCTCGCCATTCGCTTCCTGCCTGACATGGCCTCGACGGTGGGGCCATAACGGTTCGGGGAATGGCCCGGCATACATCATGGCGTTCGCAATCCGCAAGCCCGGGCCGCAAGGCCGGGAGCGGCAGCGCACAGGCTTCGCTCAAGCTTCGGCAGGCAAATCTTGCCGCGCGGGGCGACGGGGTCTAGTGTCGCGCGCGACAGGACAAGCGCCGAAGCGCGCGCCAAGGAGGGCGACATGAAGGGATGGCTGGAAAGCGTGGTGGGACCGGACTATGCCGCCGCCCTGATGTGGACCATCGCCGCCCTGATCGTGCTTCTGGTGCTCCTGATCGTCATCCGCATCGCCCGCGGCCTCAGCGTCGGCACCTTCGTCGCCGGCGGCAGGAACCGCAAGACGCGGCTGGCGGTGATGGACGCCACGGCCGTGGACAGCCACCGCCGGCTGGTGCTGGTGCGGCGCGACGACGTCGAGCACCTGATCCTGATCGGCGGGCCGACCGACGTCGTCGTCGAGCAGAACATCCGCATGATCGCCCCCGCCCGCCGCGTCGCCGAGGAGGAGGCGCATGTGCGCCACGCGCACGGCCACGCGCCCGAGGAGGCGGCCGGGCAGCCGCGCGCCCATGCGCAACCCGCGCCCCGGCCGGCGCCGCCGCCGGTCCAGCCCGCGCCGCCGCGGCCCGTCGCCGCGCCTTCGGTCGCTCCGGCTCCGATCCCCGCCCCGCCGGCCGCGAGGCCCGAGCCGCGATTCCAGCCGACGACCGCGCCGACGCCGCCGCGCCCGGCCTATACGCCGCCTGCGGCATCCGTCGCGCCGGCCGTCTCCGGCGTGCAGCCGATGCGGCCGGTCGAGGCGCCCGTCCATGTGACGACCCCGCCGCCGCCCGTCCACGCGGCGGCGACGCCGCGCAAGCCCGACATCGACGAGGCGCTGCTGCATGAGCTCGAGGTGTCGCTGGACAAGGAGCCGCCGGCCGGCGCCGGCGCCTCCCAGCCGCCCGTCGCCAGGAGCGCGGCCGACACCACGCTCGACGAGGAGATGAGCAAGCTCCTGAGCGACCTCGCCGGCAAGCGCTAGACGCCGACAGACCGCTTCGCGCCTTTCCCGGGACTGCCCTAGAATTCCTTCTTCAGGACATTGCGGTCGACGGAGAGCGGCCCGCCGCCATGGGCGGCGAAAAGAAGCATGCCGAGCGTCCACAACAGCGACAGATCCTCGGCCTTGCCCTGCACCTGCGCGAGGAAGCGCGCCCCGCCGTCGGCCAGCCGGCCCATGGCGTTGGGCGTGAAGAGCTCGCTGTTCGTGGTCAGCGCCTCGATGCCGGCCTGGGTCAGGAAGGCGTCGCCATACGGATTGACCACGTGGAACCACAGCGTGATGGCGAGCATCGCCGCATTGGCGAGCGCCACCGGGCGGGTGAACAGGCCGATGGCCACCGCGATGCCGCCGAAGAACTGCAACGCGGCCAGGAACGGCGACCAGAACCAGCCGGGATAGAAGCCGATGCTCTCGACGAAGCCGGTCATGGCCATCGGCGCGAGCATCTTCGACCAGCCCTCGAGGGCGAGCACGCCGCCGACGGCGACGCGCAGCAGGACCCAGGCGGCGGGCTGCGCGAAGGCGCGGTAGAAGCCGCCAAGGGCCGGAAAGATCGGTTTCACGGAATCGCTGGAGTTGCTGCTCATCGGGGTTCCCTCCTCGTTGTCCTCCCGTCGCCGGCGCGTGACACGGCCCCGGAAGGCGCCCGCGCGGTGATTTGCCGCACAGCGCGCACCCTAACCCCGCGACCGGCAAAGCGAAATTGCGCAAAGGCGAACAGCGCGACGAAATTGCGCGGCCCTCCCCCCCCCAACCGGCCGCGACCGGCCCGACGCCGTGGCGGGCGGCGCTATGCGCCGCCGATCAGGATGCCGGCCGCGAGGACGAGGCTGCCGCCCAGCACCACCTGGAAGGTGGCGCGCAGGAACGGCGTCTGCATAAAGCGGTTCTGGATCCACACGATGGCCCACAATTCGAGAAACACCACCGCGAAGGCGATCAGCGTCGCCGTCCAGAACGAGGGGATGAGGTAGGGCAGCGCGTGGCCGAGGCCGCCGATGGTCGTCATGACGCCGGAGGCGAGGCCGCGCTTCCACGGCGCGCCGCGGCCGGACACCTTGCCGTCGTCGTGCGCGGCCTCGGTGAAGCCCATCGAGATGCCGGCGCCGACGGAGGCCGACAGGCCGACGAGAAAGGTGGTCCACGGGTCGTGCGTGGCGAAGGCGGTGGCGAAGATCGGCGCCAGCGTCGAGACCGAGCCGTCCATCAGTCCGGCGAGGCCCGGCTGCACCCATGTCAGGATGAACTGGCGGCGCGAGGCGAAATCCTCCTTCTCGCGCGCGCCCTGGCCCAGATGCTCGGCCGCGAGGTCGTGGGCGCGGGCCTGATGGCCGGCCTCGGCGGCCGCCAGGTCGCCCAGCAGGCGCCGCGTCTCGGCGTCTGTGGCCCGGGCGGCAGCCTGCGCATAGAAGCCCTGGGCCTGGCGCTCCATCTCGTCGACCTCGCGGCGGATGCGCTCCAGGCCGAGATTCTCGACCAGCCACACCGGCTTGCGCACCGGCAGGCCCGCGACGTGCTCGCGCCGGATCGGCACGATGACGTCGCCGAAACGGCGGATGTAGAGATCGATCAGCTGCTGCCGGTGCGCGTTCTCCTCGGCGGCCATGCCGTCGAACACGGCGGCGGACGCGGGATAGTCGGCGCGCAGGCCGGCGGCGTAGGCGGCGTAGATGCGCGCGTCCTCCTCCTCCGACGAGATCGCCAGCGCCAGCACCTCGCGCTCGGAAAGCTCCTCGAGGCGCGGCTTGCCGGAGAAATCCGGGAGGTGGAGATGGGCGATCATCGGCGGCTTCCATAATTTAGAACGATTCTAAATTATAGTTACACGCCTCACCCTTCAAGGGCGGCGCATGCGCCGCCGCCGCGACAAAATGGCCACGGCCGCGCACCGGCCTGTCGCAAACGGCGGATTTGCCGGCGCAGGACGGTGGATTCCGGGATGGATGGCGGCGCGGTCGCCGCGCCGATGAAACGGCGAAGGGCGCGACGGCCTCGCCGTCGCGCCCTTCCTGCGTTGCCTGACGAACGGACGCCGCGCGGCGTCCGGCACTTGCCCGCTCAGGTGATCGGCGACAGGTAGATCTCGACGCGGCGGTTCTGGGCGCGGCCGTCGGGCGTGGCGTTGGAGGCGACGGGCTGGGACGGGCCGAAGCCGTTGATGGCCAGCCGGCGGCCGTCGACGCCCTGGTTGACGAGGTAGTTGCCGACCGAGGTGGCGCGGCGCTGCGACAGCGCCATGTTGTGGTTCATGCTGCCGGTCGAATCGGTGTGGCCGTTGATGTCGACGAGCGTGCGGTTGTACTTGTTGAGCACCAGCGCCACGGCGTTGAGCGTCTGGTGGAAGGCCGGCACGACCTGGTCCTGATCGGTGGCGAAGGTGATGTTGGACGGCATGTTGAGGATGATCTGGTCGCCGTTGCGGGTGACGGAAACGCCCGTGCCCTGCAGGTAGCCGCGCAGCTCCGCCTCCTGCTGGTCCATGTAGGTGCCGATGGCGCCGCCGGCCAGCGCGCCGATGCCGGCGCCGATCAGCGCGTTGCGGCGGTCGTCGCCGCCGGCGAGCATGCCGACGCCCGCGCCGGCGAGAGCGCCGAGAGCCGCGCCGCCGGCCGTGTTGGACAGCTTCTGCTGGCCGGTATAGGGATCGGTGGTGCAGCCCGCCAGGAAGACAGCGGCGGCGGCGCCGATCACGACCTTCTTCATCATCGGAAATCCTCTCCTGAATCGCGCCCCGCGCCGACGCGCGGGCGGTGTCCCTCGCCTCTATCGTTTCCGATTAAGGCGAAAACCGGCCGGGGGCAACCTGTGGGGCAACCTTTGCCGCGCGGTATGCGCCGCCGGCGGCGCTACGGGTCCGGCGACGTTGACCCGCCGGCGCCGCCGATGCCGATACCGACGCCCATTCCGCCGCCCATCCCCATGCCGCCACCGCCGCCAGCGCCCCCTCCCCGCGAGCCGCCGCCGCGCTCGCCCTTGCCGCGCCCGCCGGAACCGGAAGGGCGCGCGGGCCCCTGCATGGGAAGCGCCAGGTCGGCCGGGATCGGGTCGAGGTCGAGCGCTTCGCGGATGAAGTCGCGCAGCGACACGACAAGCTCGTGCACGTGGACGGGGTGCCCGGCGACCAGCTCGCGCACGGCGCGCCCGGCAAGGCGAACCTGCTCCTCGGTTCCGAGCAGGACGATGTCGGACAGCGCCGCCTCGACGGCGTCGCGGATGCGCCGCCGCCGGTCGGACCCGCCGGCGGCGGCGGGCGAATCGCCGTCCTCTCCGGCAAGGCCGGCCTCGCGCAGGTCGCGCAGATGCCGCGGATCGACGGCGAGATCGCCGGTGAACGAGCCGCCCAGCGTCTTGTAGGCGGCAATCAGCGTGCGCAGGCGCTCGTTGATCTGGCGGTTCATGCGCTCGCGGCGCTGCTGGATGGTGAGCATCACCAGCACGCGGATGCCCATGCTGATGAGCGCGAACAGCGCCAGGCCGATCAGCGTCAGAAGCACGCTTTCCCAGGAGCTGAAATCGAAACCGCGCAATGGCCCCTCCGCTATGGCCCGGGCGCGGCGGCATCGCCGCCGCCCGCAGGCAAGTGTTAGGGCAATTGCGGCCATCGATCCAGCCTGCGGCGGGCGGCGGCCAGTGGCGCGATCCCACCGCGCCGGGCCTCGCGCGATAAAGAATCGTCTCCTGCGTTCGAGGAAAGTGACCGCCGCCGCCCGGTTTTTTTGGCGCGCCGCCACAGTCTCGGCAGGTTGAAGGGTTTCGGTCCGATCCGGTCGTTCACAATCCGGCGCGGGGCGAACCGGCTGTGCGACGGCCTTTTCCGTCCGCACCCGGACACAGAAGAGGAATGAAGCATGACCTTGAACAAGACCCTGCTGTCGGGCCTTTCGGCGCTGGCCATCGGCTTCGGCGTGTCGCTCGGCATGGCGGGCGCGCAGGATACCCCCGCCCCCGCACCCCGGACGCAACCCCCTGCCGCCCAAGAGCAGCAGGCGGACGACGCGAAACTGAAATCCTTCGCCGTCGCCTTCATCGAGGTGGCGAAGGTGACCCGGTCCTACCAGCCGCAGATCGAATCGGCCGCCACGCCGCAAGACCAGCAGCGCCTGCGCCAGGAAGCCGGAGAAAAGATGGTCGAGGCCGTCAACGAAGCCGACGGCATCACCCTCGACGAGTACAACACCATCATCCAGGCGGCGCAGACCGACCCGGAGCTCGCCCAACGGATCAACGGCCACATCACCGAGGCGGTCGGCGGGCAGCCGCCGGCGCAGGAACCCGCCGCGGAGCAATAGTCCCGCAGCAGCCCCGGGCAGCAGCCCCGGGAGGGGCGCGGCACGGCCTCGCGGAGGACGGTGGGAGAAAGACCGCCATCCTCCGCGTCCGCGTCGGCTCGCCTTCTGCGCTCTCCCGTGCGCCCTGCGCGGGAGCGCGGAAGGCGCCGGCCTAAACCAGCTCGACCTCGACCACGCCCGGCACGGCCTTCATCGCCGAGGCCACCTGCGGCGTGATGCGGTAGCGTTCCGGCAGCGCCACCTCGATCTCGCCCTGGCCGTCGCCCTTGATGACGATGAAGGAGACCTGCCCCTCGCCGCGCGTGGCGAGCTGGGCCGCCACCGCGCCGACGGGGGCGGGATCGCGCAGGTAGATGCGCAGCGACTTCTGGATGCGGCTCGCCTCGTCATCGAGGTCGTGGACGGTCTGGATGCGCAGGTTGACGCCTTCCGGCCGGTCCTCGGCCGAGACGGTGATGACCACCGAGCGGCCCGGCTCCAGCATGTCGCGATACTGGGCCAGCGTCTCGGAAAACAGCACCGCCTCGAACTGGCCGGAGCGGTCGGAGAAGTTGACCACGCCCATCTTGTTGCCGGTGCGGGTCTTGCGCTCCTGCTTGGAGGTGACGGTGCCGGCGAGCCGCCCGGCGGTCGCCCCGCGCTTGACCGCGGCCTGGAAATCGGCCCAGCCCTGCACCCGCATCTTCTCCAGCAGGCCGGCATATTCGTCGAGCGGGTGGGCGGAAAGGTAGAAGCCGATCGCCGCGAACTCGCGGTGCAGGCGCTCGGCCGGCAGCATCGGCTCGGCCTGCGGCAGCACGAGCTTCTGCGGCTCGCCGCCGTTCGCCGCGCCGAAGATGTCGGCCTGGCCGGAGGCGGCGTTCTCCTGCGCGCGGGCGGAAAGGCCCATGATGCGCTCCAGCCCGGCGAACAGCGCCGCGCGGTCGTGGCCGAAGCAGTCGAGCGCGCCGGCGGCGATCAGGCTTTCCAGCACGCGCTTGCCGACGATGCGCGGGTCGATGCGCTCGCAGAAATCCTCCAGCGAGGAGAACTGCCTTTGCGCCCGCTTCTCCACGATGTGGTCGACGGCGGCCTCGCCCACGCCCTTGATGGCGGCGAGCGAGTAGAAGATGCGGTTCTCGCCGACCTCGAACGGCCGGTGCGAGGTCGTCACCGAAGGCGGCACCACCTCGATGCCGAGCCGCATCGCATCGGCGCGGAAATCGGCCAGCTTGTCGGTGTTCGACATGTCGAGCGTCATCGAGGCGGCGAGGAACTCGACCGGGTAGTGCGCCTTCAGATACGCCGTCTGGTAGGAGACGATGGCGTAGGCGGCGGCGTGCGACTTGTTGAAGCCGTAGTCGGCGAATTTTGCCAACAAGTCGAAGATGAAATCGGCTTGCGGCTTGGCCACGCCGCGCTCGACCGCGCCGGAGACGAAGCGCTCGCGCTGCTTGTCCATCTCGGCGCGGATCTTCTTGCCCATGGCGCGGCGCAAGAGGTCGGCTTCGCCGAGCGAGTAGCCGGCCAGCTCCTGCGCGATCTGCATCACCTGCTCCTGGTAGACGATGACGCCTTGCGTCTCCTTCACCAGATGGTCGATCCTGGGGTGGATCGAGGCGATCTCCTCCTCGCCGTGCTTGCGCGCGTTGTAGGTGGGGATGTTCTCCATCGGCCCCGGCCGGTAGAGCGCGACCAGCGCGATGATGTCCTCGATGCGGTCGGGCTTCATGCCGATCAGCGCCTTGCGCATGCCCGCCGATTCCACCTGGAACACGCCGACGACCTCGCCGCGCGACAGCATGGCGTAGGTTTGCGCGTCGTCGAGCGGGATGCGCGACAGGTCGATGTCGACGCCGCGGCGGCGGATCAGCTTGACCGCGGTTTCCAGAACGGTCAGCGTCTTCAGGCCGAGGAAGTCGAACTTCACCAGCCCGGCCTGCTCGACATATTTCATGTTGAACTGGGTGACCGGCATGTCCGAGCGCGGATCGCGGTACATCGGCACCAGCTCGGAAAGCGGCCGGTCGCCGATGACGATGCCGGCGGCGTGCGTCGAGGCGTGGCGGTAGAGGCCCTCCAGCTTCATCGCCGTGTCGAGCAGGTTCTGCACGACGGGCTCCTTCTCCACCTCCTCGGCGAAGCGCGGCTCGGCCTCGATGGCGTCCTTGAGCTTGACCGGGTTGGCGGGGTTGGCCGGCACCATCTTGCACAGCCGGTCGACCTGCCCGTAGGGCATCTGGAGCACGCGGCCGACGTCGCGCAGCACCGCGCGCGCCTGAAGCGTTCCGAAGGTGATGATCTGCCCGACCTGGTCGCGGCCGTACTTCTCCTGCACGTAGCGGATCACCTCCTCGCGGCGGTCCTGGCAGAAGTCGATGTCGAAGTCGGGCATCGACACGCGGTCGGGGTTGAGGAAGCGCTCGAACAGCAGCGAGAAGCGCAGCGGGTCGACGTCGGTGATCGTCAGCGCATAGGCGACCAGCGAGCCCGCGCCCGAGCCGCGCCCCGGCCCGACCGGGATGTCGTGGGCCTTCGCCCACTTGATGAAGTCCGACACGATCAGGAAGTAGCCGGGAAACTTCATCCGCGTGATGATGCCGATCTCGAATTCGAGCCGCTCGCGGTAGTCCTCCACGGTGTAGCCGGCGGTGGGGCCGTGGGCGGCGAGCCGGGCCTCCAGCCCCTCGCGCGCCTGCCGGGCCATCTCCTCGGCTTCCGCCGCGACGGCGGCGTCGGCGTCGGCCGCATCGGCGCCGGTGAAGCGCGGCAGGATCGGCTTGCGCGTCTGCGGGAACCAGGAGCAGCGGCGCGCGATCTCGACCGTGTTGTCGATGGCCTCCGGCAGGTCGGCGAACAGCGCCGTCATCTCGGCCTGGCTCTTGAGGTGGTGGTCCGGCGTCAGCCGGCGGCGCTCGTCCACCGCCACCACCGAGCCGTCGGCGATGGCGAGCAGCGCATCGTGCGCCTCGTAGTCGTCGCGCGCCGGAAAGAACGCCTCGTTGGTGGCGACGAGCGGCAGGCCGTGGGCATAGGCCAGCTCGATTGTCGCGGCCTCGACCGCGCGGTCATGGCCGGCATAGCGCTGCAACTCGACATAGAGGCGGTCGCCGAAGACGTCCTTGAGCAGCAGCAGCCGCGCCTCGGCCTGCGCGGCATGGTCGGCCTTGAGCGCGGCGCCGACCGGGCCGCGCACGCCGCCCGTCAGGCAGACGATTCCTTGCGAGAGCGGGGCGAGCCAGCCGGCCTCGACATGGGGGGGCTCGCCGGCCGGCACGTCGAGATAGGCGCGCGAGACGAGGCGCACGAGATTGGCGTAGCCTTCCTCGGTCGCGGCGATCAGCACCAGCGGATGGGCCTGCACGCCCGGCCGACGGTGATGGCGCTGCGCCTCGCCGGCCTCGCTCTCGAAGCTGACGTCGAGCTGGCAGCCGACGATGGGCTGGACCCCGTCCTTGACCGCCTTCTGCGCGAATTCGAGCGCGCCGAACAGGTTGTTGGTGTCGGTGACGGCAATGGCGGGCGCGCGGTCCCTGACCGCGTGGCCGACGATCTTGCCGAGCGGCAGCGCGCCCTCGAGCAGCGAATAGGCCGAATGGACGCGCAGATGCACGAACAGCCGCGCCGCCGGCGCGGACGGGGCGGCCGCCGCCTTCGCCGCCCGCAGGATCGGATCGCGTGTGCCGCCGGCCATCGGTCTCGTCTCTCGTCTCGCAAGGGAATCTCGCCGGCATTGTCCGGTCCACGGCCGCCCGTGTCGAGGGGGCAATGTGGATCATCCCACGGCGATGCCGAGGCGCTTGATCGGGCCGGCAAAAGCTGAAACCCTTCGGCCCGGACAAACGAGGAGCAGGACATGAAGACACGCGCCGCCGTCGCCGTCGCCGCCGGAAAGCCGCTGGAGATCATGGAGGTGGACCTCGAAGGCCCGCGCGCCGGCGAGGTGCTGATCGAGGTCAAGGCCACCGGCATCTGCCACACCGACGAGTTCACGCTGTCAGGCGCGGACCCGGAGGGCATCTTCCCGGCCATCCTCGGCCACGAGGGCGCCGGCGTCGTCGTCGATGTCGGGCCGGGCGTCACCAGCGTGAAGAAGGGCGACCACGTCATCCCGCTCTACACGCCCGAATGCCGCTCCTGCCCGTCATGCCTGTCCAGAAAGACCAACCTTTGTACGGCCATCCGCGCCACGCAGGGACAGGGGCTGATGCCGGACGGCACCAGCCGCTTCTCCATCGGCAAGGACAGGATCTTCCACTACATGGGCTGCTCGACCTTCTCCAACTTCACCGTGCTGCCCGAGATCGCGGTGGCCAAGGTGAACCCCGACGCGCCGTTCGACACGATCTGCTACATCGGCTGCGGCGTGACGACCGGCATCGGCGCGGTCATCAACACCGCGAAAGTGGAGATCGGCGCGACGGCCGCCGTGTTCGGCCTCGGCGGCATCGGCTTGAACGTCATCCAGGGCCTGCGGCTGGCCGGCGCCGACATGATCATCGGCGTCGACATCAACAACGACAAGAAGGAATGGGGCGAGAAGTTCGGGATGACCCACTTCGTCAACCCGACCGAGATCGACGGCGACGTCGTCGCCCACATCGTCGAGATGACCAGGCGCGGGGCCGACCAGATCGGCGGCGCGGACTACACGTTCGACTGCACGGGCAACGTGAAGGTCATGCGCCAGGCCCTTGAATGCGCTCACAGAGGCTGGGGCGAATCGATCATCATCGGCGTCGCCGGCGCGGGGCAGGAGATCGCGACGCGCCCGTTCCAGCTCGTCACCGGCCGCACGTGGAAAGGCACCGCCTTCGGCGGCGCGCGCGGGCGCACCGACGTGCCGAGGATCGTCGACTGGTACATGGAGGGCAAGATCGAGATCGACCCGATGATCACGCACCGGCTGACGCTCGACGAGATCAACAAGGGCTTCGACCTGATGCATGCGGGCGAATCGATCCGCAGCGTCGTGGTCTACTGAGGCGCGACTTGCCGGAAATCTACGTCGACGCCGATGCGTGCCCGGTCAAGGACGAGGCGGCGAAGGTGGCGCAGCGGCACGGCCTCGTCGTCACCTTCGTCTCCAATGGCGGCCTGCGCCCCTCGCGCGACCCCATGGTGCGCCATGTCGTGGTGCCGCAGGGCGCGGACGCCGCCGACGACTGGATCGTCGACAACGCCGTCGCCAACGACATCGCGGTGACGGCCGACGTGCCGCTGGCCGCGCGGCTGGTCGAAAAGGGCGTGCACGTGCTCGGCCCCACCGGCCGGCCGTTCACGCCCGAGACCATCGGCATGGCGGTCGCCATGCGCGACCTCAAGCAGCATCTGCGCGAGACGGGCGAGATCAAGGGCTACAATCCGGGCTTTTCGCCGAGGGACCGCTCGGCGTTCCTGTCGGCGCTCGACCAGGCTGTGCGGCGGGCGCTGAGGGCCCGCGATTGAAGCCGCCGGGCGGGCGCGATATCATGATGATATCAATCGGAGACCGGCCATGGCCAGCATGGTGATACGCAACATTCCCGACGATCTCATGGCGCGCGTCAAGGAAGCGGCGAAGCGCGAGGGCAAGTCGGCCGAGCAGATCGCCCGCGAGGCGCTGGCCGAGAAGGTGAAGCCGTCGCGCGAGGAGATCATCCGCAGGATGGACGAGATCAGGGCGCGGTCGAAGCCGGTCGATGCCGAAACGATGGTCCGCATCATGCGCGAGGCCCGCGAGGAACGGGACGCAAGGCCGTTCTCGCCCGACGACGCGGCATGATCGTCGACGCCAACGTCGTCGTCTACTGGGCCGTGCCCGGTACGCATGTCGAGCGCGCCGCCGCGATCATGGAGCGGGACGACCTGGCGGCGCCGGGCATCGTCATGGCCGAGGCCGCCAACGCGCTCCTCAAGCATGCGCGGGCGGGGACCATCTCCCCCGCGCAGGTGGCGCCGATGATATCGATGATCCGCGAGGCGATCGACACGCCGGCTTTCGACGCCGACCTCGTCCCGGATGCGCTGGCGATCGCGCTGGCTCGCAACCACAGGATCTACGACTGCCTCTATCTCGCGCTCGCCATGCAGCGGCGCGAGCCGCTGGCCACCGCAGACCGCAAGCTCGCCGCGCTGGCGCGTGAGCTGTCCATCGAAACCGAACTGATCGAGCCTGCCCTATGAAAACCCTATCCACCGCGAGATCCCACGGCGGCGTGCAGGGCGTCCATTCCCACGCCTCCGACGCCTGCGCCTGCGACATGACCTTCGCCGTCTTCGTGCCGCCGCAGGCGGCCGAGCGCCCCTGCCCGGTGCTGTGGTATCTGTCGGGCCTGACCTGCACCCACGCCAACGTCATGGACAAGGGCGAGTACCGGCGGCTCGCGGCGGAGTTGGGGCTGATCGTGGTCTGCCCCGACACCAGCCCGCGTGGGCCGGACGTGCCCGACGAGGAGGACAACTGGCAGTTCGGCAAGGGCGCGGGCTTCTATGTCGATGCCACGCAACAGCCCTTCGCGCGAAACTACCGCATGTATTCCTACGTCACGCAGGAATTGCCGGCGCTGATCGCGGAAAACTTCCCCGCCGACATGGCGCGGCAGGGCATATTCGGCCATTCGATGGGCGGGCACGGGGCGCTGACCGTGGCGCTGAAGAACCCCGGCCGCTTCCGCTCGGCGTCCGCCTTCGCGCCCATCGTCCAGCCCTCGACGGCCAACTGGTCGCGCCCGGCGCTGGAAAAGTATCTCGGCGCGGACGAGGCCGCGTGGCGGCCTTACGACGCCTGCGCGCTGGTCGAGGACGGGGCGCGCTTCCCGGAGTTCCTGATCGACCAGGGCGCGGCAGACGGCTTCCTCGACGAGGGCCTCAAGCCGTGGCTGTTCGAGCGGGCCTGCCGCAAGGCGGGCATTCCCCTCGTCCTCAACATGCGCGAGGGCTACGACCATTCCTACTTCTTCATCTCCACCTTCATGGACGATCATCTGCGCTGGCACGCGGACCGGCTGCTCTGAGGGGAGGTGACAGCGGGCCGTGCTTGGGCTAGGAGTGATCCGGTCAAGGGTCGAAAGACCCTGCCGGGTTGCGGGAGAGAGCAGCATTTGCTGCCGCCGAAGGGGAAATCGCCCGAAATCTCTCAGGCAAAAGAACCGTTGCCCGGTCAAGACGCTCTGGAAAGTCGGGAATCGCACGATTCCTGCGCCGAAGGTGTAAGGGTCGCCGACAGGGTTCCGGCGTGCCCGAGTCTCTCAGGCTTCCGACAGAGGGGCGCGGAGCGGCCGCATTCGTGGCCGATCGGTGCTGTTCTGGAGGAACGATGAGCGCGAGCGACGACACGCTGTCCCAATTGCCGTTGAAGGCCATGCACGAGGCCGCGAACGCCCGCTTCGGCGGCTTCGCCGGCTGGAATATGCCGATCACCTACCCGCTGGGCGTGCTGAAGGAGCACCTTCACACCCGCGACAAGGCCGGGCTGTTCGACATCTCGCACATGAAGCTGATCCTCGTCGCCGGCCGCGAGGCCGCGGCGGCGCTGGCGCGGGCCTGCCCGCTCGACCCAGCCGCGCTCGGGGAAAGCCAGTCGAAATACACCTTCCTGCTCAACGACGAGGCCGGCATCCTCGACGACCTGATCGTCACGAGGCTGGGCGACGCCCGCTTCATGGTGGTGGCCAATGCCGGCAACGCCGCCGCCGATATTTCGCGCCTCACCGAGGTCGCTGCGGGATTCGACGCCACGGTCGAGCCGCTGGATCGCGTGTTCCTGGCCCTGCAAGGCCCGGCGGCCGAGGCCGCGCTGGAAAAGGCCGGCCTCGCCCTCGGCCATCTGACCTTCATGCACGGCATCGAGCCGAAGCCCGGCTGGTTCGCCAGCCGCTCGGGCTACACCGGCGAGGACGGCTTCGAGGTGGCGCTGCCGGTCGCCGAGGCGCAGGCCTTCGCCGGAGCGCTCGTCGCCGACGAGGCGGTCGAATGGATCGGCCTTGCCGCGCGCGATTCGCTCAGGCTGGAAGCCGGGCTGTGCCTGCACGGGCAGGACATCACGCCCGGGACCACGCCGGTCGAGGCCGGGCTGATGTGGGCGATCGCCAAGCCGGTGCGCGAGGCGGGCGGCTTCATCGGCGCGGACGCGCTCAAGGCGGCGATCGCCGAAGGCGCGAAGAGGAAGCGCGTGGGGCTGAAGCCGGAAGGCCGCCAGCCGGTGCGCGCGGGCGCGGAGCTGTTCGACGCCGACGGCAACTCCGCCGGCCGCGTCACCTCCGGCGGCTTCGGTCCCTCTTTCGGCGCGCCGGTCGCCATGGGCTATGTGGCGACGCCGCTCGCCCAGTCCGGGACCCGGCTGTTCGCCGAGGTGCGCGGCAGCCGCGTGCCGGTCGACGTCCACCCCCTACCCTTCACGCCGCATCGCTACCGCAAAGGATGATCCTGATGGCAACGATCTACTACACCGAAGACCACGAGTGGCTTTCCGTCGAGGGCGGCGTCGCCACGGTCGGCATCACCGACTATGCGCAGGAGCAGCTCGGCGACCTGGTCTTCGTGGAACTGCCCGAGGTCGGCCGCGCGCTGTCGAAGGGCGACGCCGCCGTGGTGGTCGAATCGGTGAAGGCCGCCTCCGACGTCTACGCGCCCGCCGATGGCGAGATCACCGCGGTCAACGAGGCGCTTTCGGCCGACCCGTCGCTGGTCAACACCTCGCCGGCGGGCGAGGGCTGGCTGTGGAAGCAGACCATCGCCGACGAAAGCCAGCTCGAAGGCCTGATGGACGAGGCCGGCTACAAGGCCCATATCGGTTGAAGGACCGCGCGATGACCGAAAGAACCTCGACTTTCGCCGACCGCCATGTCGGCCCGCACGCAGCGGACGTGCGCGCCATGCTGGCCGCGCTCGGCGTGCCCTCGCTGGAGACGCTGATCGCGCAGACCGTGCCGCAGTCGATCCGCCTCGACCGGGCGCTCGACCTGCCCGCGCCGGCAAGCGAGGCCGAGGCGCTGGCCGAGCTTTCCGAAAAGATGAATCGGAACAAGGTGCTGAAAAGCTTCATCGGCGCGGGCTATCATGGCGTCGACGTGCCGCCGGTGATCCAGCGCAACATGTTCGAGAGCCCCGCCTGGTACACGGCCTACACGCCCTACCAGTCGGAGATCAGCCAGGGACGGCTGGAGCTGCTGTTCAACTTCCAGACGCTGGTGTCGGAGCTGACCGGCCTGCCGGTGGCTTCGGCCTCGCTGCTCGACGAGGCGACCGCCGTGGCCGAAGCCATCGGCATCGCCTTCCGCCACCATCGCGAGAAGCGCACGCAGATCGCCTTCGCCGGGACGCTGCATCCGCAGGTGCTCGACGTGGTGCGCACGCGCGCCGAGCCGCTGGGCATCGAGATCGACGGCGAGGACATCGGCGACGACACCGCCGCGCTGGTCGTGGCCTGGCCCGACACGCACGGCGTCTACGGCGACCACCGCGCGGCGATCGAAAGGGCGAAGGCGGCGGGCGCCATCGTCGTCTTCGTCGCCGACCCGCTGGCGCTGACGCTGATCGAGACGCCGGCCTCGCTCGGCGCCGACATCGCCGTCGGCTCCATGCAGCGCTACGGCGTGCCGATGGGCTTCGGCGGCCCGCACGCCGCCTATTGCGCGGTCGCCGACAAGCTGACGCGGCTGATGCCGGGCCGCCTCGTCGGCCAGTCGACGGACGCGCACGGCCGGCCGGGCTTCCGCCTCGCGCTCCAGACGCGCGAGCAGCACATCCGCCGCGACAAGGCCACCTCCAACATCTGCACCGCGCAGGCGCTGCTGGCCAACATGGCCGCCGCCTACGCCATCTGGCACGGGCCGCAGGGGTTGCAGGCCATCGCGCGGCGCGTCAACGCGCTTGCGGCGCGGCTTTCCGCCGGCCTCAAGGCGGCCGGCATCGCGGTCGCGGGCGATGCGTTCTTCGACACGGTGACGGCGACGGTTCCCGGCAGGGCGAAGGACATCGCGGCCAGGGCGGAGGCCGCCGGAATGCTGCTGCGCGTCCTCGACGACGACCGCCTCGGCGTGACCTTCGACGAGACCTCGACGGAAGGCGACCTTGCCGCGATTGCCGGCCTGTTCGGCGCGAGCGCGCCGGCGAGCGCCGCGGCCACCCTGCCGGGCAAGCCGCGCGACGAGGGCTTCCTGACGCAGCCGGTGTTCCACGAGAACCGCTCCGAGACGGAGATGATGCGCTTCCTGCGCCGGCTGGCCGACAAGGACCTGGCGCTCGACCGCGCCATGATCCCGCTCGGCTCCTGCACCATGAAGCTCAACGCCGCCGCCGAGATGATGCCGGTCTCCTGGCCGTCGGTCGCCAACCTGCATCCCTTCGCGCCGGCCGCGCATTCGGCCGGCTACAAGGCGATGACGGACGATCTCGAGGCATGGCTCGCCGAGATCACCGGCTTCGACGGCGTGTCGTTGCAGCCCAACGCCGGCAGCCAGGGCGAGTATGCCGGGCTGATCGCCATCCGCCGCTATCACCTGTCGCGCGGTGACGCGCAGCGCACGGTCTGCCTCATCCCCTCCTCCGCCCACGGCACCAACCCGGCGAGCGCGGCCATGGCCGGCATGGACGTGGTGGTGGTCAGGTGCACGGAGAACGGCGACATCGACGTCGAGGACCTGAAGGCCAGGGCGGCGCAATATGCCGACCGGCTGGCGGCGCTGATGATCACCTACCCGTCCACGCACGGCGTGTTCGAGGAAGGCGTGCGCGACATCTGCGCTACCGTGCATGCGCATGGCGGGCAGGTCTATCTCGACGGCGCCAATCTGAACGCGCTGGTCGGGCTGGCGCGGCCGGGCGACCTGGGCGCAGACGTCTGCCACATGAACCTGCACAAGACCTTCTGCATCCCGCATGGCGGCGGCGGCCCGGGCGTCGGGCCGATCGGCGTGGCGGCGCATCTGAAGCCGTTCGTGCCGGGCCATGTCGCCGAGGGCACCAGCCACGCGGTGGCGGCGGCGCCCTTCGGCTCGGCCTCGATCCTGCCGATCACGTGGATGTACATCCGCATGACCGGCGCGGCCGGGCTGAAGCGGGCGACGGAGACGGCGATCCTGTCGGCAAACTACGTCGCGGAGCGGCTGAAGGGGCACTATCCGGTGCTCTATGCCGGCCGGAACGGCCGCGTGGCGCACGAGTGCATCCTCGACACCCGCGTGCTCAAGGACCGGGCCGGCATCGGCGTCGAGGACATCGCCAAGCGGCTGATCGACTACGGCTTCCATGCGCCCACCATGTCGTGGCCGGTGGCCGGCACGCTGATGGTCGAGCCGACCGAGAGCGAGCCCAAGCGCGAGCTCGACCGCTTCATCGCCGCGATGATCGGCATCGCCGAGGAAGCGGCGAAGGTGGAACGGGGCGAGTGGCCGAAGGACGACAATCCGCTGGTCAACGCCCCGCACACCGCCGCCGAGACGATGGCGGACACGTGGAGCCACGCCTATCCCCGCTCGGTGGCGGCGTTCCCCGACGGCAAGGCCGACTTCGCCGCCAAGTACTGGCCGCCCGTGTCGCGGGTGGACAATGTCGGCGGCGACAGGAACCTGGTCTGCGCCTGCCCGCCGGTGGAAGCGCTGGCAAGCTGAGTTCCCGCACGACGGACGAATGAAGAAAAGCCCCATTTGCGGGGCTTTTCTTTCATGGCCGGCTCCTTGCGCCCCGGCCGGCGGGATGTGCTACGAACGGAACGGGAACCGTGGCACACTTGACCTGATTCGCCGCCTGCCTAGAAAGAGCCCATGGAAAAACCGGACGACCTTTTCGGCAACCTGCTCGACCAGCCCGCACCGCCGCCGGCGCGCACCGCGCGCCCGGCCGATCCCCTCGTGGAAGCCGCGAAATCCAGGCCGCAGCCGCCGGCGCGCGACGGCAGCGACGGCTACAGCGCCGCCGACATCGAGGTGCTGGAAGGGCTGGAGCCGGTGCGCCGGCGGCCGGGCATGTATATCGGCGGCACGGACGAGAAGGCGCTGCACCACCTGTTCGCCGAGGTGATCGACAACTCGATGGACGAGGCCGTGGCCGGCCACGCCAGCTTCATCGAGGTCGAGCTTTCGGCCGACGGCGTGCTTTGCGTCACCGACAACGGACGCGGCATCCCGGTCGACCCGCACCCCAAGTTCAAGGACAAGTCGGCGCTCGAGGTCATCATGACCACGCTGCATGCCGGCGGCAAGTTCGATTCCAGGGTCTACGAGACGTCGGGCGGCCTGCATGGCGTCGGCGTCTCGGTGGTCAACGCGCTCTCGGACTTCCTCGAGGTCGAGGTGGCGCGCGGGCGCAAGCTCTATCGCCAGCGTTTTTCGCGCGGCGTTCCGCGGGGGCCGCTGGAAAGCCTCGGCGAGGTCCACAACCGGCGCGGCACCACGGTGCGCTTCCATCCCGACGCCGAGATTTTCGGCAAGGCGGCGAAGTTCGAGCCGGCGCGGCTCTACCGCATGGCCCGCTCCAAGGCCTATCTGTTCGGCGGGGTCGAGATCCGCTGGTCGTGCGATCCCTCGCTGCTGTCGGAGAAGGACGAGACGCCGGCAAGGGCCGTCTTCCACTTCCCCGGCGGGTTGAAGGACTATCTCGCCGCGCAGCTCGGCTCCGAGTATCAGGTGACGCGCGAAATCTTCGCGGGCAAGAGCGAGAAGCAGGGCGGCCACGGCTCGCTCGAATGGGCGGTGACGTGGTACGGCGGCGACGGCTTCGTCAATTCCTACTGCAACACCATCCCGACGCCCGAGGGCGGCAGCCACGAGATGGGCTTCCGCAACGTCCTGACGCGCGGGCTGAAGGCCTATGCCGATCTCGTCGGCAACAAGCGCGCGGGGATCGTCACCTCCGAGGACGTGATGATCTCGGCCGCCGGCATGCTGTCGGTGTTCATCCGCGAGCCGGAATTCGTCGGCCAGACCAAGGACCGGCTGGCGACGGTGGAGGCGCAGCGCATCGTGGAGACGGCGATCCGCGACGCCTTCGACCACTGGCTCGCCGACAACCCGGCCGAATCGACCAAGCTGCTCGACTGGGTGATCGCGCGCGCCGACGAGCGGCTGCGCCGCCGGCAGGAGAAGGAGATCAGCCGCAAGTCGGCCGTGCGCAAGCTCAGGCTGCCGGGCAAGCTGGCCGACTGCACGCAGACGGCGGCGCAAGGGGCGGAGCTGTTCATCGTCGAGGGCGATTCGGCCGGCGGCTCGGCCAAGCAGGCGCGCGACCGCGCCAGCCAGGCGGTTCTGCCGCTGCGCGGCAAGATCCTCAACGTCGCCAGCGCCGGCCACGACAAGCTTTCCGCCAACCAGCAGATCGGCGACATCGTGCAGGCGCTGGGCTGCGGCACGCGCTCGAAGTATCGCGAGGAGGACCTGCGCTACGACCGGGTCATCATCATGACCGACGCCGACGTCGACGGCGCGCATATCGCCTCGCTGCTGATGACCTTCTTCTACCAGGAGATGCCGCAACTGATCCGCGGCGGCCACCTCTACATGGCCGTGCCGCCGCTCTACCGCATCAGCCAGGGCGGCAAGGTGATGTATGCGCGCGACGACGCCCACAAGGACGAGCTGCTCAGGACCGAGTTCACCGGCCGCGGCAAGGTCGAGATCGGCCGCTTCAAGGGCCTGGGCGAGATGATGGCCGCCCAGCTCAAGGAAACGACGATGGACCGCAGGCGCCGCACGCTGCTGCGCGTCGAGGTGATCGACGACGAGGCGGCGACGAAGGCCTCCGTCGAATCGCTGATGGGCACCAGACCGGAGGCGCGCTTCCGCTTCATCCAGGAGCGGGCGGAGTTCGTCGAGGAGCTGGACATCTGACGGCAGCTCCCGGCGTCGACCAGAGAACCCCATGCCGCTGCGCATCGTCTATGCCTCGACGCTCGCACCGCATGTGAGGGAAGCCGACATCGCGGAGATGGTCGACAAGGCGGCCGGCGCGGCGCTCAGGCGGCGGCGATGGCGAGCGCGTGGCAGCGCGCGTTCTCGCGCAGCGCCTCGAGATGGATCGCCTTGATGAGCGCGGCGGCCTCGCGGTCGCGCTCGGCCGGGCCCGGCTGGCCGGGGGCGGCGCCGATCTCGTTGAGCATCAGCCAGCTCACCTCCTGCGCGCCGGCGACGCGCCTGCCGGCGGCGACCTCGCGCCAGACCTTGAGGGCGCGAAGGAACACGCCGTGCAGCGGCTTCGCCAGCCCGGCCGCGTCGAACAGGGCGGCCACCGCGACATCGCGGCCGCCGGCGAGGATCGCCCTCACCCGCTCCTGCGAATGGCCCGACAGGATCATCAGCACCGAGCCGAGGAAATCGACCTTGCCGTGGGCGATGGCGCGCAGGAGGAAGCCGGCCGTCAGCTCGCCGCGCAGGCGCAGATGCTCGATCAGCGCCTCGTGCTCGCCCGTCGGCGTGCGCTCGATCAGCGTCAGCGAGGCGCGCACGCAGGCCTCGCGCGTCACGCGCTCGGCGCGGGCCTCGCCCATCAGCGCGCGCACCAGCGGCGCCTGCCTCAGCGCCTCGCCCAGCGCCACCAGCAGCATGTGGCGGCAATCGCCCGGCAGGCGCGGATCGGCCAGCAGCGCCTCGCGCAGCGCCGCCTCGTGGCCGAAGCGCTCGGCCATGCGGCGGAAGGACAGCGAGGCGATCTGCGCGCCCTCGTTGCGCGCCAGCGCCAGGCAGGCCTCCAGCGCGCCGACCTCGGCGACGGCCGCCGACAGGCTCATCGACACCAGAGGCCGCGCGGCGATCAGCGCCTGGACGGACGGGCGCGAGGAAGCGACGCGGTCGATCAGGTCGACATCGGTGAGCAACGGCGAGCGCACCAGCACGCAGGCCGCCACCTCGTCCTGGTCGGAAGCGAGCGCGGCGACGATCTGCGGCGGCGCGTGGCGGCTCATCGACAGCGCCTCGGCGAGCGCGGCCCGCACCTTCGGCGACGGATCGTCGAGCAGCAGCGTCAGCGCGGCCTCGGCCTCGCAGCGATCCTCGAAGGCGATCTGATGGTCCAGGAAGGCACGAGCCAGCGCGCCGGCGGCGGCCGCGCGCTCGGTGACGCGCGCATTGCCGATCCATTTGAGGAAGTGCCTGACGATCATCGACGCCCACGCCGTTCTATGTTGCTATGGACGTTAGGGAAAAATGGTTTACGAACGGTTCACCATGAATCTTAACCAGCCG
>Ga0226835_1000663_pt1 | contig 30680 bp, 29 predicted proteins | sample LAC_MetaG_1_FD_163627 | JGI IMG/M metagenome (GOLD analysis project Ga0226835, IMG submission 163627) | Anaerobic ammonium oxidizing microbial communities from anammox membrane bioreactor (MBR) in UC Berkley, California, United States -... | ecosystem: Engineered > Bioreactor > Anaerobic >...
ATCTCGAAGCCGGCCTCGAGCACGAGCCCGAAGACGCCCTCCGGCATGCCGGTGACGTGCGCCGCCTCGAGGATCACGTCGGCCACGAGCTTGGAGGTGCCCGGGTGCGACGGGTGCGCCTTGGCGATGACGGGGCAGCCGGCCGCGAGGGCGGAGGCCGTGTCGCCGCCCGCCACCGAGAAGGCCAGCGGGAAGTTGCTGGCGCCGAACACGGCCACGGGGCCGAGTGGGCGGCGCATGGAGCGCACGTCCGGCTTGGGCGCGGGCTGGCGGCCGGGGTCGCCGGGGTCGATGCGCGGCTCGGTCCAGGCGTCGTCCTCGATGAGGCGCGCGAACATGCGGAGCTGGTGGCTGGTGCGGCTCACCTCGCCGCGGATGCGCCCCTCGGGGAGGCCCGATTCGGCGACGGCGCGCTCGGTGATGGCGTCGGCCTCGGCCTCGAGCCCGGCCGCGATGGCGTCCAGGAAGCGGGCGCGCTCGGCGCCGGGCAGGCGCGAGTAGGGGAGGAACGCGGCCTTCGCCGCCGTGGCGAGCTCCGCCAGTTCGTGGGGCGTGGTCGTCTCGAACTCGCCGTCGAGGTGGGTGAGGGTGCGGGGGTCGACGGCGCTGAAGGCGCCCGCGTGAGTGGGCGTCACGCCCCCACCTTCAGGTTGGGCCGGTTGGCGAAGCCCTCCTCGATCGTCCGCATGACCTCGGCCAGCTCCTCGCCCTCCAGCGCGTAACGCGGCGCGCGCACGCTGGAGCTGCCCCAACCGGCGTACTCGACGGCCAGCTTGATCTTCTGCACGAACTTGGTGCCGATGTCGAGGCGCAACAGGGGCAGGAACCAGCTGTAGAGCTCGAACGCCTCCTCCTTGCGGCCGGCGCGCGCCAGCTCGTAGAGCCTGACCGACTCCTCTGGCATGGCGTTCACGAGCCCCGCGATCCAGCCCACTGCCCCGGCGTAGGTGGCCTCGACGAACAGGTCGTCGACGCCTATCAGGATCTTGAAGTCGTCGTTCATGAGGGTCCGCAGCCAGGTGATGCGCCTGAGGTCGGCGGTGGACTCCTTGATGGCCTGCGCGTTCGGGTGCTCGCGCACGATCTCGGCCACCTGCGGCGGCAGGAAGTCGGTCTTGTAGGCGATCGGGTTGTTGTAGAGCATGCACGGCAGGTCGGTTGCCGCCAAGACGGAGGTGACGTGGCCCTTCATCTCTCGGTAGTCGCTCGAGTAGGCGTAGGGCGGGAGCACCATGAAGCCGCTGGCGCCCGCCGCCTTGGCCTCCTTGGCGAAGCGCACCGCCTCGGCCGTGCTGAGGGCGGAGACCATGGGGATGACGGGCGCCTTGCCGTCGAGCGTCTCCGCGAGCGTGGCCACGGTCTTGAGCTTCTCGTCGAAGGTCAGGGTGGCCGCCTCGCCCAGCGAGCCGAACGGCACGATGCCGGTGCAGCCCGCCTCGACCATCCACTGTGCGTGTTTGGCCTGTAGGGCGTAGTCGACGCTCATGTCGGCGTTGAAGGGGGTGGTGATGGCGGGGATGACGCCTTCCCAGTTGATGCGCATGGTTCGCTCCTCTCGGCCGGTTATCGGCCCGTCAGCCCAGACGTTGCTTGACGATCTCCAGGTTCGTGCGGATGTGTTCCGCCATGGCGGCGGCGGCCGCCGCCTCGTCGCCCGCCTGGATGGCGGCGGCGATGCCGGCGTGCTGCTCGTGCGCCAGGGCCGTGGTGTTGACGTCCCTCGTCAGTATCTTGACCCGCATGACGCGGTGACTGAGGCGTTCGATGGTCTCGCGCAGCACCGGGTTGCCGGCGAGCCGGGCGATGAAGGCGTGGAAGGCGTCGTCGGTCCGGATGTGTTCGGCGAAGTCGCCCTCCTGCACGGCGTTCATGGCCTCGAGGTGGGCCTGCAGCTCGGCGCGTTCCGCGGCGCCGGCGTTCCGCGCGGCCAGGCGCGCGGCCATGGCCTCTAGGGGCTCCCGGACGGCGTAGGTGTCGACCGCCTCGGGGAGGCTGAGCGGCGGCACGCGCAACCCCCGGTTCGGCTCGATGACGAGCAGGCCCTCCTGCGCGAGCAGGCGCGCCGCCTCGCGCACGGGGGTGCGCGACACCTGCAGGGCCTCGGCCAGCTCCTGCTCGCGCAGCCAGGCGCCGGGTTCGAGGGCGCCCGACAGCAGCTCGTGGCGCAGGTGCTCGTAGACGCCTGCGGCCACGGTGCGGGGGCGTTGAAAGGACGCCATGGCTCATTGTATGTTGCATACAATCCACTGGCAAGGCCCGCGGCGCCGAGCGTTCCTTCGGGGCGCGGCGCCGCCGGGAGGTCAGCGATGGAGTTCTCCGCCACCTACACCACCGTAGACGCGCACACCGGCGGCGAGCCGCTGCGCGTCGTCACGGCCGGCGTCCCCCGCATCCCCGGCGCCACCATCCTGGAGAAGCGCCGCTGGGTGCGGGACAACCTCGACCACGTGAGGCGCGCCCTGATGTGGGAGCCGCGTGGGCACGCCGACATGTACGGCTGTTACGTCACCGAGCCCGTCACCGCTGGCGCCGACCTGGGCGTCATCTTCATGCACAACGAGGGCTACTCCGACATGTGCGGCCACGGCATCATCGCCCTGGCCACCGTGGCGGTGGCGCAGGGGCTCGTGTCGCGGACCGTTGGCGAGACCCGCGTCGGGATCGACAGCCCCGCCGGCTTCATCGAGGCGTTCGTGGGGTGGGACGGTCGGCGCGTTGGCGCCGTGCGCTTCCTCAACGTGCCGTCGTTCCTGTACCGGCGGGACGTGCACGTGAACACGCCCGGTTTCGGCGACCTGAGCGTGGACATCGCCTTCGGGGGCGCCTTCTACGCCTACCTCGACGGGGCGGCGGCCGGCCTGGAGGTGGTGCCGGCCAACGTGCGCGAGTTGATCGAGCTGGGCGACCAGGTGAAGCGCGCCGTGATGGCCGGCGAGGAGATCCAGCACCCGGAGGTGAGCGAGCTGAACCGTCTCTACGGCACGATCATCGCGGGACCGCCGCGCGACCAAGCCAACCACCAGGCAAACGTGTGCGTGTTCGCCGAGCGCGAGGTGGACCGCTCGCCCACGGGCACGGGCACGTCGGGGAGGGTGGCGCAGCTGGTGGCGCGTGGGCGGCTCGCCCTCGGCGAGGAGCTGCGCAACGAGAGCATCGTAGGTTCCCTCTTCACCGGCAAGGCCGTGGCGCGCACGCGCGTGGGGGAGTTCGACGCCGTTGTGCCGGAGGTGAGCGGCACGGCGCACGTCGTGGGGTTCAACCAGTGGGTGGTCGAGCCGGGCGACGTGCTGGGAGAGGGCTTCCTTGTGCGCTAGGGCGCGAGCGCGCCTACTCCGGCGCCACGCGCGGCAGCATCCCGAGGAGCCTGTCGAGGATGCGCGCACCGTCGACGCGCAGGCCGTTGTGCTCGTACTCGCTCGTCACCCACACCTCGAGGTTCTGCACGCGCGCCACCGTCTCCATGGCCAGCCCGAGGTCGACGTACATGTCGTTGTAGTAGAGGGCGGCCGCGCTCGGCACGCGGTTGCGGGCGAGCGCCCCTGGGTCGTAGAGCGCCGGCCAGTCGCTCTTGGCGGCCAGCAGCTCGGCCGCGCCCCTGAGCGGCGCCAGCGTCTCGAACTCGTCGAGCATCCACGAGTAGACCATCTCGCCCGTGAAGAGGAACTCCTTGCCGGGCTCGTAGTCGAACTCGGGGAAGCCCTGCTGCACCCGCTCCGCCGCCCAGTTGGAGGCCGCCCCCTGGCAGTAGATGGCCTCGTGCAGCACCGTGAAGATGGGGTTGGTGTGGAAGTTGGTGGCGTGGAACACGCCGTGCAGGAAGTCGTAGGAGAGCTCGCTCTGCCCTGCCACCGTCACGAAGGCGCGTTCCAGCAGGTCCATGATGCGCTCGAAGCCCCCCGAGGCGCCGAATGCCAGGCCGAGCTGCTGGAACTGGCGCACGGTGAGGCGCTGCCCGTTCGGGAGGCTCACGTCGTGCTTGAGGAGGTAGTCGGCCACGCGCCGGCAGGTGAGCTGGGCGTGCGGGTAACGCGCGAAGAACTCGCGGTTCTTCGCCGCCACGCGCGGGAAGGTGGCGCGGTAGACGTCGTCGGGCGGCCGCGTGAGGGACGGGATACCGCCGGTGATCAGGGCGGCCTCGAGCCCGTCGGGCGCCGCCGACAGGTAACGCAGAACGCAGAAGCCGCCGAAGCTCTGGCCCAGCACCTTCCAACGCCCGTCGCCGAGCAGTTCGCGGCGGATGAGCTCGGCGTCGGCCACGATGGCGTCGGCGCGGAAGTGCGCGAGGTACGCCGCCTGCTCCTCGGCCCCGCCGCGCTGGGCGAGAGTCTGGTAGTTGACCGGGGTGGAGAGGCCGGTGCCGCGCTGGTCGAGCAGGAGCACGCGGTGATCCTGCAGTGCCCGCCCTATCCACCCGCTCCGCGTCTCGGGCCGCGGCGACGCCGAACCGGGACCGCCCTGGAAGTAGACGAGGTACGGCAGGTCGTCGCCCTCGCGCCCCAGCGGGGCGAGCTCGCGCGCGAACACGCTCAGCTGCTCACCGCCGGGCCGGGAGTGGTCGAGGGGCACGTTGAAGCGCCGGTTGGTCACGAGCATGCCCGGTAGGGTGTAAGACTCGCGGGTGGAGGGCAGCTCTGGTCGGCGGTCCTGGTCGTGGCCGGTGGGAGGCATGGTGAGGGAATGGTATCCGAAGGTTCCATGGAGCGCTGGGCGTCGGGGCGCCGGGCGGTGCACCGGGCGCCCGCCCCGCGGGTGAGGGCGTGAGGCGCCTCCAGTTCGTCGACTCGCACACGGGGGGCGAGCCCACGCGCCTCGTGTTGGCGGGCGGCCCGGACCTCGGCACGGGTCCGCTCTCTGAGCGGCTGGCGCGTTTCCGGAGCCAACACGACCGCTTCCGCAGCGCCGTCGTGGAGGAACCGCGCGGCTCCGACGTGCTGGTGGGCGCCCTCCTCTGCGAGCCGCACGACCCGGCCGCCGCGGCGGGCGTGATCTTCTTCAACAACGTGGGCTACCTCGGCATGTGCGGGCACGGCACCATCGGGCTGGTCGCCACGCTGGCCTATCTAGGCCGGCTGGGCGCGGGGCGCCACCTCGTCGAGACGCCCGTGGGCAACGTGACCGCCGAGCTTCACGACGACGGCCGGGTGAGCGTGCACAACGTGCCAGCCCACCGGCGCGCCGCCGACGTGCGCGTGGACGTGGAGTGGCGCGGGAGACGGGTGAGCGTGACGGGCGATGTGGCCTACGGCGGGAACTGGTTCTTCCTCGTCAAGGACGAGGTGTCGGGGTTCGGCCTCGCCGTAAGCGCGGCGCAGCTCGACGACCTGACCGAGTTCGCCTGGCGCGTGAAGGGGGCGTTGGCCGCCGCGGGCGTCACAGGCGACGCGGGCGCCGAGATCGACCACATCGAGCTGTTCGTGCCGGGCGAGGCGGGTGCGGACTCGCGCTCGTTCGTGCTCTGCCCGGGTAGGGCGTACGACCGCTCGCCCTGCGGCACGGGCACGAGCGCCAAGCTCGCCTGCCTCGCCGCCGACGGGCTGCTGGCGCCCGGCCGGACCTGGGTGCAGGAGAGCGTGATAGGCAGTCGCTTCGAGGCCAGGTACTCGGAGGCGCCGGCAGGATCCGGCGCGCCGGCAGGCTCAGTGCTACCCGTCATCACGGGCCGCGCGCACGTGACGGCCGAGGGCACGCTGCTGATCGACCCCGAGGACGAGTTCGGCTGGGGGATCCGGTGACGCCCGCTCCGGCCCGTCAGTGCGTGAGGCGGCCGTGAGCAAGCGCGTCGTAGTACTCGGCGCCGGCGTCATCGGCCTCATGGCCGCTCACTACCTGAGGCGGCGCGACCTCGAGGTCGTGGTCGTCGAGGAGGCAGGCCCCGAGCGCGCCACCACCTCCTACGGCAACGCGGGCATGATCGTGCCGAGCCACTTCGTGCCCCTCGCCGCGCCCGGCGTGGTGCTGCAGGGCATCAAGTGGATGGCGGACCCCAAGAGCCCCTTCTACGTGCGCCCGCGCCTCTCGCCCGAGCTGCTCTCGTGGGGGTGGCGCTTCTGGCGCGCCGGCACGGCCGCGCACGTGGCGCGGAGCGCCCCGCTCCTCCTGGCGCTCAACCTCGCGAGCCGCGACGAGTACGTGCGGCTCGACGAGGAGCTCGGCGGCGGCATCGGCCTCGAGCGGCGCGGTCTCACCATGCTGTGCGCCACGCAGGAGGGCCTCGACGAGGAGGCGCGCGTGGCCGAGATGGCGAAGGAGCTCGGCAGCCGCGCCGAGGTCCTGAACGCGGCCGGGGTGAGGGCGCTCGAGCCCGACATTGAGCTGAACGTGGTGGGGGGCGTGCGCTTCCCCGACGACGCCCACCTCGACCCGGGCGCGCTCATGCGGGCCCTACAGGCGAGGTTGGTGGCGGACGGGGTCGAGTTCCGCTTCGGCGCGCACGCCATCGGCTTCGAGCGCGACGGGGCGACGATCCGCGCCGTGAGCGTGGCGGCGCCCCGCCAACCGGAAGCCATCAAGGGCGACGCCTTCGTGCTCGCCGCCGGCGCGTGGACCGGCCGGCTGGCGCGCCTACTCGACATGCACGTGCCCATGCAGCCCGGCAAGGGTTACAGCCTCACGCTCGAGCGGCCGTCGCAGCGTCTCGCAGTGCCGTCCATCCTCACGGAGGCGCGCGTGGCCGTGACCCGCATGGGCGAGAAGCTGCGGGTGGGCGGCACCATGGAGCTTAGCGGCTTCGACGAGCGCGCCAACGAGCTGCGGGTGCAAGGGATCGTGGAGGCGGCGCTCCGGTACTTCCCCGGGCTGTCGGCGAGCGAGTTCCAGGCGGCCCCGCGCTGGCACGGCTTCCGGCCGCTCTCGCCGGACGGCCTGCCGTACCTCGGCCTCGCCAGGCGCTACCCCAACCTGGTCGTGGCCTCCGGCCACGGGATGATGGGGCTGAGCCTGGCGCCCGTCACGGGCAAGCTGGTGGGGGAGCTGGTGGCGGGCGAGCCGACGAGCCTCGACGTGCGGGCGTTGGCGGTGGAGAGGTTCTGACGGAGCAGCTCGAGGCCGGTGGTTGCGCGGGTGCGTCCTTGGTAAGACCTGTCTTCGGCACCGCCGCGAGGTATCCTTACTTCTTGGAGGCGAAGTAAGGTGAACACGAAGGCCACCATCACGAGCAAGGGGCAGGTCACCATCCCCAAGGCGGTCCGTGCCCGGCTCGGTCTGGAACAGGGCGACGTCGTCGAGTTCGTGACGTTGGAAGGGCTCACGTACCTGAAGCCCGTGCGCAGTGGCGACAACCCTTTCGCCGCCTACGCAGGGGCGCTGCCAGCGTTCGAGACCAGGGACGAGATCGGTACTTGGTTGCGTGACCTCAGGGAAGACGACTGAGGGTGCGAAGCGCTGTAGACACGAACGTGATCTCGGCCCTTTGGTCGGCCGAGCCGTTGGGCGGCGCCATGGCTGGATGGCTGGACGAGGCGAGGCGTGCCGGCGGCCTGGTCATCTGCGCGCCGGTGTTGGTCGAGCTTCTGGCGCACCCGGGGGCCACGGGGGAGTTCGTCACGCGGTTCTTGCATGATTCGGGCGTCCAGGTAGATCAGCAGTTCTCTCAGCGCATGTGGGACGAGACAGGGCGGGCGTTCGCAGCCTACGCGGCTAGGCGGAGGCGGTCTTCGGGAGGCCAACCGAAGCGGCTGCTGGTCGACTTCATGGTCGGTGCACACGCCCTCCTAGCGGCCGATCAGCTACTCACGCTCGACGCGGGGCGCTACAGCCAGGACTTCCCCGAACTGCGACTCCCCGCAGCACCGCTCTAGCTGGCGAACCGACCGTCCTCCAACGGAACATCGGCCCGCACCATGTACCGCGCGCCCGAGGCGTGCAGGTGGCTCTCAACAAGCTGCAACTCGTCCGCTGCCCACTCGCCGTACTCCTGCAGCCTTGCCAGCCTGGCGGGCACGGGCTGGGGCACCCTCATGCGCGCGAGCGTGATGTGCGGGTGGAAGCGCTTGTCGTCGAGCTCGAACCCGGCCGCGCGTAGCTCCTTGGCGAGCGCCGCCTGGAGCTCGATGAGGGCCGGGACGTCGCCCGTGAGGCCCGCCCACAGGACCTTGGCCCTGCGCTCGTTGGGGAAGGCGCCGATTCCCTGAGCGGCGAGCCGCAGCGGTCCAGGGAAACCCTCCGTGGCGGCGAAGGCCGCGTCCTCCACGTCGGGCACGCGCCGTTCCTCCACCTCGCCGAGGAACGCCAGGGTGACGTGGAGGTTATCGGGACGCACCCAGCTGACGCCGCGAGCGTCGGCGGCGGTGCCCACGCGCGCAAGGTTGGCGCGCACGTTGTCGTCAACCGGGACGGCTATGAACAGGCGGGGCATGGTCTGAGCGCCTCAACCTCCTATGGCCACCATGGTCCGGTCGCGGGTCCCCTCCCGCATGCCGGAGAACACCTTGTTCCACGCCGCCGTCCGCAGCGCCCGCCTGAGAGCCTCGACGGGTTCCGCGTCGTCGAGGGCGCTCCTCGCGCCGAGCTCCCAGTCGTGCATGAGGCACGGCCGCAGGCGCGCGTCGCTCGTCATCCGCATGCGGCTGCAGCCCTCGCAGAACGGCTCCGAGACGGCGTTGATGAACCCGAGGGTCCCCGACCAACCCGGCACGCGGAACCGCCGGGCCGGCGCGCTCGGGTCGGTCGGCACCGGTGCGAGGGCGCCGTGGGCCCGCTCGATCCGCGCGCGGGTCTCGGCGCCGGCCACGAACTGATCGTGGTACTCGTCGGCCGGGGCGTTGTTGAGGTGCATGTACTCGATGAACCGCACCTCGAGCGGCCGCTCCCGCGTGAGCCCCGCGAGGCCCACGACCTCCTCCTCGTTCGTGCCGCGTATCACGACCGCGTTGATCTTCAGGGGCGTCAGCCCCGCCTCGAACGCCGCCTCGATGCCGGCCAGGACGGGCACGATGCTGCCGCCCGTCACGGAGCGGAACACCTGGGGGTCGAGGGCGTCGAGGGAGACGTTCACGCGGTCGAGCCCGGCGTCGATCAGCTCTGGCAGGCGCCGGGCGAGCAGGGTGCCGTTGGTCGTGATGGCGACGTCGGGCACCTTGGCGACCCGCTTGGCGTGCCGGATCATGTCTGGCAGGTCGCGCCTGAGGAGCGGCTCGCCACCCGTGAACCGCACCGCGCCAAGGCCGAGGCTCACGGCCGCGTCAATCAGGTTGGCCACGTCGCGCACGCTCAGACCGCCCGGCGGTTCGCACTGCTCGCTCCCCAGCGGGTTGCAGTAGTCGCAGCGCAGGTTGCAGCGCGGCGTGACGCTGATGCGCAGGTCCTTGATGACGCGCCCGAAGCTGTCGCTCAGCCTCTGCGCGGCCACGGCTTCACCGGTGGTCTGGCGTGACGTCGTCACGCTCACACCTCCTCGGGCCGCGGGCGTTGGCCCTCCACCCAGGCGGCCTCGCCCGTCTCGTAGCGCTCGTGCTTCCAGATGGGCACGCGCGCCTTGATCTCGTCGATCACGAAACTGCACGCCGAGAAGGCGGCGGAACGGTGCTCCGCGGCGACCCCCACCCAGACGGCACATTCGCCGATGGCGAGGGGTCCGACGCGGTGGACCGCCGCCGCCCGCTGGATGGCGAAGCGCTGCAGCGCCTCGGCCAAGATCCGCTCGCCCTCCTTCACGGCGAGGACCTCGTGCGCCTCGTACGTCAGTCCCTCCACGGCTCTCCCGTCCGCGCGGTTCCTGACGCGACCCTCGAAGACCACGACCGCTCCCGCGCCGTGGTCCTCCAGGAGCTGCGCCCAGCTCGCCACGTCGATCGACCCCTGCTGGACGGCGAACACGTCAGCCTCCGGCCACGGGCGGGATGAAGGCGACCTGGTCGCCGTCCGCCAGTTCGCGCTCCCAGGCCGCGAACTCGTCGTTGATCGCCACGCGGAGCGCGCTGCGCGGCAGCGGCAGCGAATGGAGGGCGCGGAGCTCCTCGTACAGGCCGGCGGCGTCGCGCGCGGCCGTGACCACCCGTTCGCTCGCCTCCCCGCGCGCCTCGCGGAGGAGGGCGTAATAGGCGACCCGCACCGTCTTCTCGCTGGTCATGCGGCACCTCCGGGCTTCAAGCGGGCGACGGCGAGGGCGTAGTCGTCGGGAGAGTTGACGTTGGCCAGTTCGACCGCGTCCGCCCCGTCAACGACCTCGCAGCGCGAGTTGATGAGCATCTTCCGGGGACAGTCGTAACCCATCCCGGCCGTCTGGAAGAGCCGCAGCCGCGCCTTGGGCTCGTAGACCGCGACGAGCGGCTCCGGCAGTCCGTCGGACGAGCTGCGGTAGGCGGTCGCGAACCTGAACGGCGCCCGCGCTGCCAGCAACCGCTCGACGGTCGCGGCGGTCACGCCGGGCAGGTCGCAGGCGAGCACCAGCCAGGCGGCGTCACGCCGGCCGTTCATGGCGGTGAGGATCCCGCCGAGCGGCCCGAAGCCGCGGAAGGCGTCCACGACGTGCGGCAGGCCGGCGAGCACCGGCTCGGCGAGCTGCTCCTCCCTGATGGACACGTACGTTCCTTCGCAGAAGCGCGAGAGCAGCTCGTGAAGGACGCGAACCTGCGGGGCGCCGTGGTACTCGATCGCCCACTTGGGGCGGCCCATCCGCTCGCTCCGGCCGCCGGCCAACACGAGCCCGAGGAGCGGTACCCGCGCGGCGCGCTCGGCTAGCCGAGCGCGCACCTCGGCCGCGACCTGCTCGGGCGGGCGTGGGATACGTGGTGGCGGATCATCGCCCGGGGCGCCTGGCAGCTCGTCTGGTGCGCGCGCTCGCAGCACCACGTCTTGATCGAGTAGCGAGTAGTGGGCGGCGAAGAGATCGGGCGCACCGGCGGCCGCCGAATCGTCCACCCACCCTACGAGAAGGTCCGGCTCCAACGCCCGGGCGACGGCGCGCAGGTGGGCGGTGGGCTCCGGATTGCCGGCGCAGTCGACGTCGACGAGGAACGGGTGCACGACCCCCACGTCACGTGCTGACGCAGCACTTCTCGAGGTCGTTCTAGTCGAGTTCGTGCTAGCCGACATCGCTCTTCCCTCCGCGCTTGCTGACGAGGTGGATCCCCTCGATCGTCATGTCTTGGGAGAGCGCCTTGCACATGTCGTACACGGTCAGCGCCGCCACGGACGCGCCCGTGAGCGCTTCCATCTCCACGCCGGTCTTGCCGTGCAGGCCGACCCGACAGTCGATCCTCACGTCGCCGTCGTCGGTGAGGGTCAGGTCCACCCGACACTCTTCCGTGGCCAGCGGGTGGCAGAGGGGGATGAGCTCGCTCGTGCGCTTCGCCGCCATGACGCCCGCGAGGCTGGCAGTGACGAAGACGGGGCCCTTGGGCCCCGCGATGTCGTTCCCGTTGATGGCGGCCCTCACCTCGGCCGGCAGCCGCACGATGGCCCGGGCATGAGCCGTGCGCCGCGTCGGGGGCTTGGCTCCGACGTCCACCATGCGCGGCTGGTTCGTGTCGTCCACGTGCGTGAGCATCGGTTCGTCCACGGGCTGGTCCTACGTCGAGGAGGCGTAACGGGCTTGCTGGGTGCCGAAGACCTGGATCGTGGCGGAAGGATAGCACAGGCCTCCCGGTTGTCCAGCCCCGCCTCGGCGCGGTCCTTGCGCCCGACGCCGGCGTGGCGGTGCTACTATCCTGGCCACGAAAGGGCCGCGGGGAGCCGGTCACGGCCGGCGCGCGGCGGGGCGCGGGACCGATGCTGACGCAGGCCGAGATCACACGCTACGACCGCCAGTTGCGCTTGGCGGGGTTCGGTCCGGAGGCGCAGGAGCGCCTGGCCCGCGGGTCCGTGCTCGTGATCGGCGCGGGCGGGCTCGGGTCGCCCGCCATCCTCTACCTCGCGGCCGCGGGCGTGGGCCGCATCGGTGTCATCGACGACGACGTCGTGGAACTGAGCAACCTCCACCGGCAGGTGATCCACCGCCAGGCCGACGTCGGCGCAGCCAAGGTGGCCTCCGCCGCGCGCGCCGTGGCCGAGGCCAACCCGACGACCCTGTTCGAGGCCCACGCGGAGCGGCTGACGGAGGCCAACGCCCATGCGCTGATGGCCGACTACGACGTGATTCTCGACGGTTCCGACAACTTCGCCACGCGCTACCTCCTCAACGACGCCGCCTACCTTGCCGGCAAGCCGCTCGTCCACGGCTCGGTCCTCGGCTTCGAGGGCCAGCTCACCGTGTTCCGGCCCGGCGGCCCGTGCTACCGGTGCCTGTACCCGAGCCCGCCGGCCGCGGGGACCATGCCCAGTTGCTCCGAGGCCGGCGTGCTCGGCGCCCTGCCGGGCGTGATAGGCGTGCTGCAGGCCACCGAGGCGATCAAGCTGCTGGCGGGCGTCGGCGTGCCCGCAGTGGGCAGGCTCGTCACCTTCGACGGGCTGCGCCTCGAGTTCGGCGAGTTCCGCTACGGGCGGGACCCCGCCTGCCCCGTCTGCGGCGAGGAACACGCCGCGGGCGCGCCAGACCCGGGCGCCCCGGACTCGGGCGCCCCAACCCCCTCGTTGGGCCGGGTGAAGACCCTCACCGCCGCGCAGTACGCCCGTCTCAGCGAGGCCGGCGAGGCGCACCTGCTGCTGGACGTGCGCGACGAGTGGGAGCTCGCCACGGGGAGCATCGGCGGAAGCGTGAACGTGCCGCTGGCCGGGCTCCGTGGCCGCCTGAACGAGCTGGCGGGCTGGCGCGAGACGCTCGTCGTCTGCTACTGCCAGTGGGGCGGCCGGAGCCTCCGGGCCGCCGAGCTCCTCGCCGGATCCGGGTTCACCGACGTGGCGAACCTGGCGGGCGGCTGGCAGGCGTTCTCCGCGCGCGGCTGACCGGCGCCCCTCCCCGAACGAACTGCCGACGCGTTTGAAAGCGCGTTGGAAGCGCCCCACCAGATACTGCCCGCATGACGCCGCGAACCCGGCCCGCTAGTGACGCGCACGCTCAGCGCGCGCCTGCCGGACGGTCGTTCGTCATGACGCTGTGGCTGGAGCCCACCGAGGATCCGACCCGCCCCGAGTGGCGCTGGCGGGTCAACGAGGGAGGCGCGGACGAGTGTAGGTACTTCCGCAGCCTCGCGCGACTTCTCGCGTACCTGAGCGAGCGGACGGGTGCGCCGCCACCGAGCTGACCCGCGCCGCCAACGAAGCGGACGCGCCGGAAGGAGACAGGATGACCGGTACAACGCCGAACGAGGTCCGGGAGCTGCTGCGCAACGTCCCCTACCCGGGAACCTCACGCAACATCACCAGCGCCGGTTTCGTGAAGGAGATCGACGTCGAGGGATCGACGGTCACCGTCACCTTCACGCCGAACACCACGAACGCCGTCAAGGTCGGCGCCATGGAGGACGGCATCCGCGACGTGCTCTACGGTGCCGGCTTCGCGCTGGTCGTGGTGCAGACGGAGGCCCCGTACGACGACAAGTCGATGCTACTCGGGATCGGCAGCATGAACCCGCTGCAGGCCGAGATGCTCGAGGACGGGGTCGACCCGCAGCCTGACGTGCTCCTCGGCGACATCGGCCTCACCAGCAAGCGCCTGGGCCCCGACGGGCGGGTGCCCGGCCGGGTGTCGGGCGCACCGCGGCCCGGCTCCGAGGCCGCCGGGTCGAGCGCACCCGAGGTGCCGGACGAGCCGCTCGGCCCCCAGGAACCCGATTACACCGGCCCCCTTCCCGTCTTCCAGTGGGAGATCGACCCGGCCGACCCCGCGGCCGAGTCCGTGCAGCGCGCCGTGGTCCATGACGGTTGGGAGTTCCGCGTGTGGTGGCAGGTCCATAAGAGTGGCGAGCTCCTGTACACGTCGCTCCAAGCCCTGCGCGAGGACTGGGTCGACCACGCCGGCATCGCGCGGCGTCACCCGGTCGGCCGCACTGAGGCCGTCAACCTCGTGTTCGACCGCGGCCGCGGCGGCATCGTGGCCATCTACGGCACGGTCAGGGACTTCAGGCCCTTCGTCGAGGCGTTCCGGCTCGCCTACGAGGCGGAGTACCTCGCGGCGTCGGCGCGGCGCCCGGCCGTCGCCGCGAGCGCGGAGGGAGTGGCGCCATGACCGACCAGCAGCCGCCTGCGAGCGGCGCCAACGGTAGCGCGCGGCGGGCCTCCCGGTGGTTCCGCGTGCTCGACGAGCCGCGTGCCTGGGAGGACTTCTACCGCCGCCGCTGGTCGTACGACAAGACCGTCAGGACGAGCCACAGCGTGAACTGCTCCGGCTCGTGCTCGTGGGAGGTCTTCGTCAAGGACGGCATGATCACCTGGGAGCTCCAGAAGACGGACTGGCCCCAGATCAACGACCACACCCCCAACTACGAGCCGCGCGGTTGTCAGCGCGGCATCTCGTCCTCCTGGTACCCCTACAGCCCGGTGAGGCCCAAGTACCCCTACGTGCGGGGCGTGCTGCTCGACTTCTACCGAGCCGAACGGAAGGCGGGCAAGGGTCCGGTGGAGGCCTGGGCGGCCATCGTGGAGGACCCGGAGCGCTCCAAGGCGTACCAATCGGCCCGCGGCAAGGCCGGTTGGCGGCGCACCACCTGGGACGAGGCCACCGAGATCATCGCCGCGGCCAAGATCTACACCATCAAGGAGTACGGCGCCGATCACCTCGCGTCGTTCTCGCCCATCCCGGCGATGAGCATGGTCAGCTTCATCTCGGGCCAGCGACTCGCCAACCTGCTCGGCGGCACCATGCTGAGCTTCTACGAGTGGTACCACGACCTCCCCCACGTCATGCCCATGATCTGGGGCGACCAGACCGACGTTGGTGAATCGGCCGACTGGTACCAGAGCGCCTACTGGATCGTCATGGGCTCGAACCTCCCCATGACCCGCACCCCCGACGCGCACTTCGCCTCCGAGCACAAGTACAACGGCGGCAAGATAGTCAACCTCTCGCCCGACTACGCCGACATCACCAAGTTCGCCGACCTCTGGGTCCCCGTCAGGCCAGGCACGGACGCCGCCTACCTCCTCGCCTGCATCCACGTGATCCTGCAGGAGTTCCACCACGACCGGCGCTCCGACTACTTCAGGCAGTACGTGGGCCAGTACACGAACCTGCCGTTCCTCGTGAGGCTCGACGAGGAGGACGGGCACTACGTGGGCGGCCGGTTCCTCCGCGCCTCCGACCTGAGCGCCTACGCGGACGAGGAGAACGGCGACTGGAAGCTACCGCTCCTCGACGTGGACGGCAACGTGAGGTTGCCGGGCGGCTCGCTCGGCTTCAGGTGGGAGGAGAACACCACGGGCAGGTGGAACCTCAAGCAGGAAGACGCCGTCACCGGCGAGACGTTCGAACCGGCCCTGACCCTCATGGATGGCGACTGGGAGGAGGCCTCGGTCGCCATCGCCGACTTCACCCACACCTTCAACGTCGAGTTCGGCACCACCGAGGGCAAGGGCAAGCCGGCCGAGCAGCACCTGCGCGGCGTTCCCAGCCGCGTGATCCAGACGCGCGAGGGGCCCGTCCGCGTGACGACCGCCTACGACCTGCTGATGGCGCAGTTCGGCGTGCGCCGCGGCCTGTCGGGCGCCTACCCGGAGAACTACGACGACCCCACCCAGCCGTTCACGCCCGCCTGGCAGGAGCAGGAGACCGGCGTGGACCGCAAGCTGGTGCTGCGCGTCGCGCGTGAGTGGGCCGACACGGCCGAGAAGACCAAGGGCAAGTGCATGTTCATCACCGGCTCGGGGATCCTGCACTGGTTCCACGGCGGGTCGCTCATCTACCGCGCCGAGGCCGTCATGGGGATCCTGACCGGCTGCATGGGCCGCAACGGCGGCGGGTTCAACCACTACGTGGGCACCGAGAAGGTCAGGCCGTTCGCCGCGATCGGCACCTTGGGCGGCGCCGCCGACTGGGACGTGGCCTCGCGCCAGGCGAACTCCACCTCGTACTTCTACTTCCACACGGACCAGTGGCGCTACGACGGCATGACGCTCGAGCCGCTGTGGGCGCCCCGCGCCAAGGTCTACCCCAAGAAGGCCCGCCACCCGGCCGACCTCAACATGATGGCCGTGCGCAACGGCTGGCTGCCGTTCCAACCCCAGTTCGACAAGCGCAACCCCATGGACGTCCTGCGCGAGGCGCGGGAGGCGGGGTGCGAGACGGACGCGCAGGTGGCGAGCTGGGTGGCGCGGCAGTTCAAGGACCGCAAGCTCGAGTTCGCCCTGGCCGACGTGGACGCGCCGCCCAACCACCCCAAGGTCCTCTGGATCTACCGCGGCAACCTCATCGGCACCTCCATGCGGGGGCACGAGTACGCCCTCAAGCACCTGCTGGGAACGCACAACAACGTTCTCGGGTCCGACCGGTCGGAGGACCTGATCGACGAGATCGAGTGGCACGAGGGCGCCCCGCTCGGCAAGCTGGACCTCGTCTACAACGTCAACCTGCGCATGGACTCCTCGGCCAACTACTCCGACATCGTGTTGCCGACGGCTCACTGGTACGAGAAGTACGACCTGACCTGCACCGACCTCCACTCCTTCTTCCACCCCTTCACGCCCGCCCACGACCCGTCCTTCGAGTCGAAGCACGACTGGGAGGCCTTCAAGCTCGTGGCCGCCAAGGTCAGCGAGCTGGCCAAGACGTACCTGCCGGAACCCGTGGAGGACCTCGTCTTGACGGCGCTCGCCACCGACACGCCCGACGAGATGGCGCAGCCGATGGGCGAGCTGGTCGACTGGTACGCGGGCGACGGCGAGCCCGTGCCCGGCAAGACGTTCCCGAACGTCAAGGTGGTCAGGCGCGACTACACCAAGGTCCTCGACAGGTACACGACCCTCGGGCCCAAGGTCGTCGAGCCGGACGGCTACGGCGCCAAGGGCATCCAGACGGACCTCAAGGAGGTCGTGGAGGAGCTCAAGGAGAGCTACCTGGTGGGTGAGAAGGACGGCCTGCCGTCCCTCGAGGACGCGCGGCAGGTGGCCGAGGTCATCCTGCGCCTGTCGCCCGAGGCAGACGGCGAGCTCTCGTACCACATCTTCAAGGGCCTCGAGGAGCGCACGGGCGTGCCGCTCGCGCACCTCGTCGAGCCTGAGCGCGAGGTCCGCCACCACTACCCCGACCTCGTGTCGCAACCGCGCCGCTCCATCACCTCGCCGCACTGGTCGGCCATCGAGAGCGCGGGCAGGACCTACGCGCCCTGGACGATGAACGTCGAGGCCCTCAAGCCGTGGCACACGCTCTCCGGCCGCCAGGAGATCTACTTCGACCACCGCATGTTCCGCGAGCTGGGCGAGGACATGCCCACCTACAAGCCGCCCCTCGACATGGTGAAGATCGGCGACGTCTCGCCGATCGACATCCGCGAGCCGGGCGTGAAGGCCTTCAGGTACATAACCCCGCACGGCAAGTGGTCCATCCACAGCATGTTCTGGGACTCCTGGCACATGCTCAACATGTTCCGCGGCGGCCAGGTCATCTGGATCAACGACGACGACGCCAAGCAGATAGGCGTGGACGACAACGACTGGGTGGAGGTCTACAACGAGAACGGCATCAGCGTGGTGCGCGCCGTGGTGAGCGCCACCATCCCGCGCGACATGGCGATCTTCTACCACTCCTCGGAGCGCCACGTGAACGTGCCCTTCTCGTCGCTCGCGCGCGAACGCGGCGTCAGCGACCTGCGCGGCGGCAACAACAACGCCCCAACTCGCATCATGCTCAACCCGGCCACCATGGTCGGTGGCTACGCCAACTTCACCTACTGGCTCAACTACCAGGGCACGAGCCCGTCGGAGCGGGACCAGGTGGCCCTCATCCGCAAGAAGCCGCTCGAGGCCGGCGGCCGCAAGGTCATCTACCGCGAGGAACAGCTCGGAAGGAGCCTCTAGCGTCATGCGCGTGAAGCAACAGATGGCGATGGTGTTCAACCTCGACAAGTGCCTCGGCTGCAACACGTGCACCCTCGCGTGCAAGAACGTGTGGACCAACCGCGAGGGCGCCGAGTACATGTTCTGGAACAACGTCGAGACGAAGCCCGGGATCGGTTACCCCAAGCGCTGGGAGGACCAGGAGCACTACCGGGGCGGCTGGAAGCGCAACGAGGGCGGCGACCACCCCACCCTCAACCAGGCCTCGCGCTTCTGGCTCATGCTGAACCTCTTCTACAACCCCGTCCTGCCGCAGATGGACGAGTACTACGGCCAGGGCCCGTTCACGTTCACGTACGAGGACCTGCACTCGACCACGCCCACCAAGTACTCGCAGCCCGTCGCCAGGCCCAAGTCGCAGATCACGGGCCAGGAGGACATGGACATCACCTGGGGGGTCAACTGGGAGGACAACGCGGCCGGCCTGTACGAGGGCGGCACGGGCGCCGAGGACCCAAACCTCGAGAGCCTCTCGCCGGAGGTGCGCAGCGCCTACCTGAAGTTCCGCGACTCGTTCATGATGTACCTCCCGCGCATCTGCAACCATTGCCTCAACCCGGCCTGCGTGGGCTCGTGCCCGTCCGGCGCGGCTTACAAGCGCGAGGAGGACGGCGTGGTGCTGATCGACCAGGACCGCTGCCGCGCCTGGCGCTACTGCGTGTCGGGCTGCCCCTACAAGAAGACCTACTACAACTGGCGCACCGGCAAGTCGGAGAAGTGCATCCTCTGCTACCCCCGCCTCGAGACGGGCCAGCCCCCGGCGTGTTTCGTGGCGTGCCCGGGCCGCATCCGCTACATGGGCCCGATCCTCTACGACATGGACCGCGTCGCCGAGGTGGCCAACGCGCCCGACGAGGACCTCGTCCGTCTCCACCGCAGCCTGATCCTCGACCCGAACGACCCCGAGGTCATCCGGGCGGCGCGCGAGGCCGGCGTCAGCGACACCTGGCTGGAGGCGTGCCGCCGCTCGCCCGTATACAAGATGGTGGTCGACTGGGAGATCGCGCTGCCGCTCCACCCCGAGTTCCGCACGCTGCCGAGCCTCTTCTACATCCCGCCCGAGAGCCCGGTGGCGACGGCCGACTCGGCCGAGGGCCCCTACGACATGACCGGCGACGGCCAGCTCTTCCCGGGGCTCGACGAGTTCCGCATCCCCATGGAGTACCTCGCCAGCCTCCTGTCTGCCGGCAACGTGGAGGAGATCCGCAAGGCGCTCGCCAGGCAGCTCGCGGTGCGGCGCTTCCGGCGCTCCGAGCGGGTGGAGGGCGTGGCCGACGAGGGCGTTCTCGCGGTGGCGGGCCTCAGCCGCGAGGACGCCGTGCACATGCACCGGCTTCTGGCCCTCGCCCACTACCACGAGCGCTTCGTGGTGCCGACCAACCACACGGAGAAGACGGCCAGCACGCCCTACATCGAGCGCGGCTTCGCCGGCTTCGCGGAGTTCACCGCCGATAAGGGGCCCAAGCGGCGCACCACGTTCCACGGCGCGCAGGAAGGGGTCGAGCACTGATGGGCGCCCCCGCCCAGACGCCCGCCGGGACGGCTGGCGGCGCCAGCGCGCAGGCCACACCGGTCGCCGCGCCCACCCCCGCCCTCGCGCCCGGCAGCCGCGCCGCGGGCTACATGCTCGTCGCGGAGCTGTTCCTCTACCCGGAGGACCGCGACGAGGACGCCATCAGGGAGCTGCGCGCCGCGCTCGGTGACTCGGGGCCGGCCACCGGGTTGATCGATGCCTTCCTCGCAGCGCCCCGTGCCAGCGACGCTGACGAGTACCTGACGGTCCTCGAGCTGACGCCGCCGTGCCCCCTCTACCTGGGCGCCTACCTCTTCGAGGAACCGAACTCGTGCAGGGGCGCCGGCGTGTCGGACAGGAACGCGTACATGCTCGAGCTGAAGGCCACCTACCGGCACTTCGGCTTCGACGCCCTGCAGCGCGAGCTCCCCGACTTCCTGCCCCTCATGGCCGAGTTCCTGTCCCTCACGGAGAGCCTGCGCGCGCGTGACGGCATCGGGCTGCGCAGGCGCCTCCTCGAACAGCACGTGCTGCCGGCCCTGCCCAAGATGACCGAGGGCCTCTCGAAGTACGAGTCGCCGTACGTCGACCTGGCGCGCGCCCTCGAGGCGCTCGTCAGGGACGACCTGGCGGGCGCGACGGAACCGGCCTGGCAGCCGGCCCCCATCCCGGGGGACCTGCCGGTGTTCAAACCGGACGCCGAGCCGCTTCCAGGGCTGGGGGCGGCGGGGAGGGGCACGCCGTGAGCACGTTCCTGTGGGCCGTCTACCCGTACATCTGCGTCACGCTCTTCTTCGTCGTGCCCTTCATCAGGCTGCGCAAGCGCCCGTTCGAGTACACGACGCGCGCCAGCAGCATCTTCGCCCGCGCCTCCCTCGGGTGGGCCTCGCTCCTCATGCACTGGGGCATCGTCCTCCTCCTCGTGGGGCACGCCATCGGTATCGTCGGGGCGGTCCTCGGCCTCGGAAGCTGGGTCGTCGGCTTCTTCTGGATCGGGGCGCTGGGCGGCCTCATGGCGCTCGCGGGTTCCGTCACCGCACTCGTGAGGCGCATCGCCGTCCCGAACGTACGCGCCATGAGCCAGCACGACGACTACGGCGTGCACGTCTTCCTCATCGTCATCATCGGCCTCGCGCTGTACCAGGCCCTTGCCCGCTGGATCTGGGGCGCCTCCTTCAACGCTGGGCTATGGCTCGCCAGCGTCTTCCGCTTCCAGCCGCAGCCCGAGCTCATGGAGGGCGCTCCCATCTACACGCAGCTGCACGTGTTCTTCGCCCTGACGCTCTTCGCGTACTTCCCCTTCACGAAGCTGGTGCACGCGTGGACCTTGCCCGTCAACTACATGGTGCGCCCCTACGTGTCGATGCGCACGCCCAAGCGCAAGTTCCAACGGCGCTTCGAGTGGAAGCTCAGGACCGACACGTCCATGCTCATGTACTCGGTCACGACCGCCTTGCTGCTCCTGTTGGCCACCGGCTTCCTGCTCCGCACCCCCGCCCTGCCGCGGCTGGCCATGAGCGTGGGCGCCGAGGCCGCGGCCATGCAGCCAGAGCCGTCGGTGACGGACCTGCCTGGCTACCACCTCTACCTCGGCTCGTGCGCGAGGTGTCACGGCCCGAACGGCGACGCAGACGTGCTGAGCAAGGACTCCCACAGTTTCGCCGTGCCCCCGCGCAACCTCACGCAGGGCGCCTTCCGCTTCGTGAGCACCCAGAACGGCGTGGCTTCTGACGCGGACCTGGCCCACGTGATACGGCACGGCCTCCCGGTCGCCGGCATGCCGGGCTTCGGGTTCCTGAGCGCCGCCCAAGTGAACAGCATCGTCCAGGTGATCGACTACATGTGGGTCGGCAGGCCGGTCGCCGGACCACCGGTCGACCCGGGCCCGACGCCGGCCTTCACGACGGCGCTCGTGAGTCAGGGCGAGCAGATGTACGCCACCATGTGCAGCGCGTGCCACGGTGAGGCCGGCCGGGGCGACGGCCCGGCGGCGGCCACCCTGGCCGTGAGGCCGGCGAACCTGGCCGCGGGCAGGATCAAGGCGGGCAGCGACCCGGTGCAGCTCTATTACCGCATAGCGACCGGCATCAAGGGCGATACGGGCCAGGCGATGCCCGCCTTCGGCGCGCTGCCGCCTGACCAGATCTGGTCGATAGTCGCGTTCCTCGAGCGGGAGGTCATCCCGTAAGGAACCTCCCGCCCTCGTCGTTCGCGACGGTGATGGCGACCGCCGCGCTCAGCGTGGCCGCCCACGCGCAGGGCGCGGCGCGCCTGGCCGCGCTCCTCGGCTGGCTGAACGTGGGCATGTACGCGGTACTACTGGCCTTGCTGGTGTGGCGCGTCGCGCGCTACCCGCGCGACGTGATGGCCGACCTGAGCGATCACCTGAAGAGCCCCGGCTTCTTCACGTTGGTGGCCGGCACCTGCACGCTCGGGAGCCAGCTCCTCGTCGAGGGCGGTCCGGCAGGCGTGGCGTGGCTGCTCTGGGCCGTGGGGATCACGACGTGGGCCGCCGTCATGTACACGGTCTTCACCGCGCTGACGATCAAGGACGGGAAGCCGCCGCTGGAGGAGGGCCTCTCGGGAGCGTGGCTCCTCGCGGTCGTGGCCACCCAGTCCGTCTCGGTGCTGAGCGCCCTCCTGGCGCCGCGCTTGGGGCCGGCCGCCAGGCTCGGGTTCGAGTTCCTCGCGCTGTCGCTCCTGCTGTTCGGCGGGATGCTCTACGTCTGGATGATCTCGCTGATCTTCTACCGCTACACGTTCCTGCCGCTCGCGCCCAGCGACCTCTCGCCGCCCTACTGGATCAACATGGGCGCCATGGCCATCTCCACGCTGGCCGGCGCGACCCTGCTGCTCACCAGCGGTGGGGCGTCGCCGCTGCTCGGGCCGCTGCACGCGTTCGTTGCCGGCGTGACCGTCCTGTTCTGGGCAACGGGCACCTGGTGGATCCCCATGCTGCTCACGCTGGGCGCCTGGCGCCACGTGGCCAGGCGGTTCCCCTGGCGCTACGACGTCAGCTACTGGGGCGCCGTCTTCCCGCTCGCCATGTACACGCTGGCGACGTCGCGCCTCAGCCAGGCGCTCGACCTCGAGTTCCTTCGCGTCGTGCCGCGGGTGGGCCTCGTGGTGGCGTCGGCCGCCTGGGTCGTCGTGTTCATCGGCATGGCGCGGGCCGTGCTCGCCGCGGGCGTGCGGCAGGCCGCGGGCGCCCGCCCGGCCTGAGCCGTGATGGGGAGCACGCGCCTCGCGGCGCGGCGACGCTCAACCGGGCCCGGGCAGTTCGCGGATCCGGTCGGCGAGCCTGACGGTCTCGGGCAACGGCCCCACGCCGAGCTCGCGCGCGAGGAGTTCCTCGCAGAGGATGAACTGGTGCAGCGCCTCGTCGCGCCTCCCGCCCGCCCACAGCGCGTGCATGAGGTCGCGGTGGAGCGCCTCCCGCAGCGGGTCGAGCCTGAGGGCCAGGCGCAGGTGGCGCACGGCGCGCTCCCAACCAGACCGGGCGCCGAGCAGCCCGGCGAGGAGGCCCGCCACCTCGAGGCACGTCTCTCGCAGCGTCTCGCGTTCCTGCCAACACCAGTCGGCGTAGGGTTCGTCCTCCATGAAGTCGCCCCGGTACAGCGCCACCGCGGCCTCACCGGCGGCTATCGCCTCCTCGGCCCTACCGGCCGACCGCGCCCGCACGGCCGCCGCGGCCAAGGTCCGGAACTCCGCCTTGTCTATCCAGGCGCCGGAGCCCACGAAGGCGTAGCCGTCACCCTCCGTGACGACGAGCGCGGCGCCCGACGCGGGCGCGGATTCCTCTGCTTCGAGGAGCTTGCGCAGCACGTGCACCAGCACGTGAAGCTGGCTCGTCTTGGTGGCCGGGTTCGCGCCCGGCCACAGCGCCTCGATGAGCGCGTCGCCGGCGACGGTCCTCCCGTGGTTCGCGATGAGGACCTTGAGGAGCGTGAGGGCCTTGCGCCTCCCGAAGTCTTGGGGGAGGAGGGCGGCGCCGTCGAGCCAGACCCGGAACGGCCCGAAGCACCTGACGTGCACGCGTGGCGCACCTTGCGCGACGCCGGCACCGAGGGTGGCTCCGGGCTGCTGAGAGCCGCCGCCCACGAGCGCAGGCGCGGGCTCGCCCTTCTCGGGGTGACCGGGGTGACCCACGCGCTTGGCGGCCCTAACCTGCGCCGCGAGGCGCCCGGCCGCGACGGCCAACGTCTCGACCTTCACCAGGTCCTTGCTCGGCAGCGGGACGGCGTGCCGTTGCCAGAGGCTCACGACGCCTATGGGCGCGCCGGCCTCCTCGAGCGGCACGCACATGCGGTGACCGGCGGACGCGCGCCCCGCTCGGCACTGCGTTGGCCACGAGGCGGGCCGGCCGCAGCGCAGGACGCCGTGACCCTCGCCGAGCACGGGACAGTCGGTGAGCCGGCCGGTGCGAAGCGGCAGACAGGCCGGCGCCTCGGCGCCGAGGTTGGCCCCGCCACCGGGCGGGCTTCCCTGGTCGACGGGAAGCAGACGCACCTCGCCCGCGTCGGCGTCGGCGGCGGCGATCATCTGCTCGAGCAGCAGCACGAGCGCCTCGCCGGGTGCCGTGTTGGCCGGGACGTTGGCGGTGGCGGCGAGCTGTTGGCTGAAAGCGGCCTGCACCGCCGTCCCGATCGGGGCGCCGACGAGGCGGAGGAAGGCCTCGGCGTGTTCGAGCGCGGCCGGGTCCGCCGCGCGGGAGGCGACGCCGATGGACCCGACCACCTTGCCGGCGTGGTGGAGGGGAGCGCACGCGTAGGCCGTGAAGCCGGCCTCCTTGACGCGTTCGCGCAGGTAGCGGTCGTCGTCCTGCAACGACCTGCTGAAGAGCGGGGCACCGCTCGCCAGCACGCGGCCGGGGAAGCCCTCGCCCAGGCCGAAGCGCAGCTCCTCGGTGAACGCCTGCCTGAAGGTGCCGGCGTGGCAGGTCAGGACCAAGCCTCGGCCGCTCGGTTCGGTGAGGAAGAGCTCGGCCACGTCGGCGCCCGTTGCCTCGCGGACGAGCTCGAGGGCGTGCTGGAGCCCGTCTTCGACCGGAGAGCCGGCGAGCGCGCTCATGACGGTGGCGAGTGCGGCCAGGTCGTCGGTCATGCTCCCCGGCCCGGGAGCGACCGACCGCTGGTCGCCGCCCCTGCTGCCCCGCGGCGTGAGCGAGACGACCGCGCCGCCCGCCTCCTCCGGCAGGGCGGTCAGTCGGCAGGCGAGACGCTCGGGCCGGCCGTGCGCTGGCACGTGCAGGTCCACCGCCGCGCGGAGCTTGCCGCCCCGCAGCGCCGCCAGACCCGGGCAACCCGGCCCACACACGGGGGAGCCGGCCCGGTCGCCGCCCCGCACGACCTCGTAGCAGAGCCGCCCGAGCGCCCTCTCCCGCGGGAAGCAGAGGAGGACCTCGGCGCCGTGGTCGAACTCCACGATGCGCTGGTCTGCGTCTACCACGAGGCGTGCCGCAGGAGCTCTGGCTGGCACTCCGTCCTCCGCTGCGCCCCCGAGAGCGAACCGCGGGCGCCGAAAGCGTTCCGGTGGCGCCCGGTTCCGGGAAGAAGGGATGTAGATGCGAGATCGAGCTGATATGGCCGTTGGCGCCGGTGCCCGAACGTTAGCACGGGCGCCGGCCACGCACGTCGGACCCGACCGCGCGCTCGAGCTGGTGCTGGCCGCAGCCGGTCGGCTGGGTGTGAGAAGCGTGGCGACCGCGTCGGCCGTCGGCTCCGTGCTAGCGGAGGACGTCGTCAGCGACCGCGCCTACCCGCCGTTCGACCGCGCGATGATGGACGGCTTCGCGGTGACCGTCGCCGACGCGGGCAGGCGCGTTCCCGTCGTCGGCGAGGTGGCGGCCGGCGCGCGCGCCGCGGGGGCGCTCGAAGGGGGCACCGCCGTGGCGGTGATGACCGGGGCCCCGTGCCCCGCCGGGACGCAGGCGGTCGTGCCCGTGGAGGAGGCGTCGGCGGCCGAGGACGGCATGACCGTGCCCGCCGGCGTGGTCGCCGGGCAGAACATCGCCGGTGCCGGCTCCGAACGACACGCCGGGGCCGTGGTGCTCCGGGCCGGGGTCGAGATCACTCCGTTGCGGCTCGCCGTGCTGGAGAGCGTCGGCGCACGGCGCGTGCTCGTCAACCGGGCGCCGTCCCTCGCGGTCATCACGACCGGGGACGAGGTCGTGCCCTCGGGCGCGGAACCGGGTCCGACGGAGATCAGGGGCTCCAACGGCCCGATGATCCTCGCCATGGCCCGCGCCGCCGGCGTGGTGACCGCCGTTCACGAACACGTGAGGGACGACCGCCTCGCCATAGTGAGCGCCCTCGTGGCGGCCGGCGACCACGACGTCGTGGTGCTGTCCGGCGGCGTCTCGGCCGGCCGCTACGACCTCGTGCCGGGCGCGCTGGCCGCTTGGGGCGCCGAAGTCGTGTTCCACAAGGTCGAGCAGAAGCCCGGCCATCCCCTCCTCTTCGCCACCAGGGGCAACCAGCTGGTCTTCGGGTTGCCGGGCAACCCCATGGCCAGCCACCTCGGCTTCCACAGGTACGTGCGCGCCGCCATCCGCGGCATGGTGGGGCTCGATCCGGCGCCGGCGGGCGACACGGGCCGGCTAGCGGAGGAGTTCCGCGTGGGCGGGAGGCGCACCCTGTTCCAACCTTGCCTGGTGGCGCGGGACGAGTCGGGCTGGGCCGTCACCCCGGTCCGCACCAAGGGGAGCGCCGACCTGTTCGGGGCCGCCGTGGCGAACGCCCTCGTAAGGCTCGAGCCGGGGGAGGAACCCCATAGGGCCGGGACGCGAGTCCGCTTCGAGTGGCTGGCGGAGCCGGTCGGCATCGGTGCCGGGCCGGCGGTTCCCGCGCCAGTGGTGGCCGGGCCCGAGGCCTCCGAGCCGACGGCGCCTTCTACCGACCCGCATGGCGACGTTCTCGCTGCCATCACGGAGCGCCGCGCCTGGCGGGCGCTGGCCGACACGCCCGTGCCGGTGCCCCTCCTCGTGCGGGCCCTCGAGGCCGCGCGCTGGGCGCCCTCGGCGGGCAACGGGCAGCCGTGGCGGTTCGTGGTGGCGGTAAGGGGCACCGGGCCGTTCGAACGCCTCGCCGCCACGCTCACGCCGGGCAACGCCTGGGCGAAGGCCGCCAGGTACCTGATCGTCGTGGCCGTCAGGACCTGGCACGAACACCCGACCAAGCCGCCGAAGCCCAACCGGCTGGCTCTCCTCGAGGCGGGCCTCGCGCTCGGCAACCTCGTCACCCAGGCCACGCAGGACGGGCTCGTGGCGCACCCCTTCGACGGCTTCGACAACGCCGGTGCGCGCGCGGCCGTGGGCGTTCCCGAGGGGTTCGAGGTCACGGTCATGGTCGCCATCGGGATCCGGGGCGATCCCGCTCTGCTCGACGAGAGGACGCGGGCCAAGGACGCCAGGCCCCGCGAACGCCTACCCCTCTCCGAGGTGGCCTTCTTCGACGAGTGGCCATAGGGCGTCGGTGTCGGCCGCTAGCAGCACGCGCTCACCGGGCGTCGGCGTCCAATCCGCGTCGAGCCCGGCGCCGTGCGGACCCAGGTACTTGGAGACGAGCCGCGTGCCGTCGGGTCCGCGCGCGAGGAGGAGCCAGTAGAGCCCCTCGCGCTCGAGACGCTCGACCGTCGCCTCGAACGCCTGCTGGTTGGGCGGCGGTCCGGCCCGGCCCTCGGCCGCGCCGTTCCCGGCCGGCCCGAGGACGCGTAGCGCCTCCGGCCTCAGGCCCAGGGTGACGGTGGCGCCGGCGCGCACGCCGGTGCGGGCCGCGGCTGCCATGGGGCTCGTGCCCCACCGCACGAGCACCGAGCGGTCCGTGGCCTCGAGGACGGGGCCCGTCAGTCGGTTCGTCATGCCGACCAGGTCGGCCACCCCGGCCGTGGCCGGCCTGCGCAGCACGTCGTCCGCCGTCCCCACCTGGATGGCGGCGCCCCGCTCCAGCACCACGATCTCGTCGGCCAAGCGCGTGGCCTCCTCCATGTCGTGCGTAACGAGCACCACGGGCGTGGCAAGCTCGGTCAGGAGCTCGGCGAGGGACGCGCGAAGGCCGCGCCTCACGTGGTCGTCGAGCGCCGAGAACGGCTCGTCGAGCAGCAAGAGGCGTGGCTCCGCGCCGAGCGCTCGAGCCACCGCCACGCGTTGCCGCTCCCCGCCGGACAGCTCGTGCGGCCTCCTGTGGGCCGCGTTCTCCAGGTCGACGAGGCGGAGTAGCTCACGCACGCGCTCCCGCTTCGGCCCGCGGACGCCGTAACCGACGTTGGCGGCGGCGCTCATGTGAGGGAACAGGTCGTACGCCTGCGGGACGTAACCGACGCGCCGGGCCGCGGGGGTCACGTCGACGCGCGCGGCGCGGTCGAAGAACGTCTCGCCCAGGACCCTCACGTACCCCGAATCGGGCCGCCGGAGCCCGGCCAACACCTCGAGGAGGAGCGTCTTGCCGGAGCCCGATCTCCCGAACAGGGCGGTGCGGCGGCTCCGGCTCCGCAACCGCACGCGCGCCGCGAACCCCGGTAGGGACAGCTCCAAACCCAGGTCGAGAACCGCCGGGTCGCTCACGGCGCCCTCCCGGCTTCCACGGGGCGGCGCAGCGCGGCCCGGAAGACGATCAGGATGACGAACGCGGTGCCGGCCAGGAGCGCCGCCAGCGTGGTGGCGCTGTCAAGGTCGCGCTCCAGGGCCGCGTAGATGGCGAGGGGCAGGGTGCGCGTGCGCCCCGCGAGGCTGCCCGCGAAGACGATGGTGGCGCCGAACTCGCCCAGCGCGCGGGCCCACGCCATGACCGCGCCCTCCACGAGGTGGGGGAGAGCGAGGGGGAAGGTCACGCGCCAGAACGTCTCGGCGCGACCCTTGCCGAGGGTCAGCGACACGGCCTCCAGCCGTTCGGGCACGGCGCGGAAGCCCGCCTTGAGCGCGCGGACGTAGTACGGGCTCGCCACGAAGAGCTGCGCGAGCACGACGGCGGCGGTGGTGAACGGCAGCCGCACACCGAGCTGCCGGAGCGGGGCGCCGAGCCAGCCGGAACTGCCGAACACGAGCAGGAGCCCGACGCCCGCCACCACCGGCGGCAGGACGATGGGGAGGTCGACGACCGCGTCGAACAGCCGCAGGCCGCGGAACCGGCCGCGCGCCAGCACCAACGCGGTGGGAGTGCCCAGCAAGACGGTGAGACCCAGCGAGATGGAGGTCGTGAGGAGGCTCAGGCGGAGCGCCTCCATGCCTCCAGGGCTCAGGAAGCGGGCGAGGGTGCCCGGTCCCAGCGCCCGCGTGACTATGGCGAGGACCGGCAGCAGCACAAGCGCGCCGAAGACGATGGTCGCGGCCACCACCAGCGGACTGAACGGACGACCGGCCAGGGTCGCGCTGGGTCTCCGCCGGGGTCCGCGCGGCATGTCAGGGCGCCGCGAAGCCGCGGGCGGTCAGCGCCGCCTCGCCCTGCGGCGAGAGCACGAGCGCCACGAACTCCTCGGCGAGCGCCGAACGAGCCGCGTCACCGGTGGCGAGCGCCGCCAGTAGGTACTCCGTGCGCATCTCGGGCAGGCCGGCCGTTGGCAGCACGCGCACGCCCGCCAGGACGCGGACGTCGGTGGCGTACACGATGGCCGCGTCCGCCTCACCGAGCTCGACCTTGGCGGCCACCTGGCGCACGTTGGTCTCTTCCGAGACCAGGTTGGCGAGCGCCTTCGCAGCGAAGCCGACACCGAAGATGGGATCGAGAGCACCGAGCCACTCGCGGGCGTAGCGACCCGCCGGGACCTCCGGTCCGGCCAGCACGAGCCGCACGCCGGGCGCGGCCAGGTCGGCCAGGTCCGTCAAGCTCGACCCGGCCGGCGTGATGGCCACGAGGACGTTTGCCGCGAACACCCTGGGAGCCCCCGAGACCAAGCCGGCGCCTTCCACGCGCGCCATCTGGAGGCTGTCGGCGCTGGCGAGAACGTCGACCGGAGCGCCGTTCAGCACCTGCGTGGCGAGCGTGCTCGAGCCACCGAGGTTGAGCTCGACCCGCACTCCCGGGTGTAGGCGCTCGAACTCCGCCGCCAGCTCCTCGAACGCCTCGGTGAGGCTCGAGGCGGCCGAGACGATCATGGTGGACGTCACGGGTCCCGGTCCGGCGGGGTCGTTGGGCGCGGCGGCATGCACCGGTGGCGCCAGGAAGGCCGGTGCCAACAGCACGGCCGCCAGGACGCCGAACCAGGTCGGTCGATGGCTTCGCGCGAGGACGGTGGTTCGGCGACGCGCCGTCTTCCTGGCGCGACTCGCTGCGACCGTCGGCTTCTCCCTCACCTTCCCCATCCTTCCGAACCACGTCGAGTGGCTTGGCGCCAGGGGCCGCGGCTCCGTTGTCTCGCTTGCTTCGGTAGCTCCAGAGTACAGCCGTACGCCGTGATCATCTTGCCTGGCTCCACGCCCATGGGTGCGGTCCGAGCGGTTCCGCGCGTCCCGCCGACCTACCGCCCCTTCCGTGGCAGCCAGTACTCCTCGTGCTCCTCCGCGTAGACGACGGGCGGGGTGCGGCCCAGCAGGCGGGCGACCGCGTAGAGCTGCCCGCGGTGGTGTAGCTCGTCTTGGTACGCGTGGTGCAGGAGCAACCACCCCCGCATGCCCTCGTGCCACGGGTTGTCATCGGCGATCCGCTCGAGCCGGTCCGGCGCCGCGCTCCCGGCCCAGGCCGCCATCTTCGCCTGCGCTTCCACCAACCAGGACTCCAGCGTCGTCGCGGAGTCACACGCGGCCGCGCGGTGCGCGTCCCAATCCGCATCGGGCTCGCCCGGCAGCGGGTCCCATCTCCCCAACAGCACGCCCCTGGCGACGAAGTACTGGTGCGCGCCGACGTGGTGGAAGAGCTCGGCTACGGTGCGCCACTCGGGCACGAGGCGATACCCGAGGTCCTCAGGACCGAAACACCGCAGCGTCTCGATGGTCACGTAGCGGACGCCGCCCCAGTGATCGAGGAAGCGGTCGAAGGTCACGTACGGGGCGCTGCCCATGGATCGATGGTAGCAACCCCCGTCGCTCGGCGCGGGCGTCAGCGCCGGCCAACTGTGGCGGGCCCTCCCTGGTGCGGCATGAGCCACTTCCTGCGGCGCGCGCGGGGTCTACCATCCGCACGTGAAACAGCTTTTCGCCCTGCTCGGCGTGCTCCTGGCGCTCTACGCGGTGTCGTGCGTGGTAACGGGCAGCGTCGTCGTCAAGTGGGGGCCGGGTGCGCGACGGTTCCGGCGAGAGGAGGACCCGCGGCGGTTCTGGGCCGGCGTGGGCGTGTACGCGCTCTTGGCACTGGCGCTCGTCCTGGTCTTCTGAGGT
>Ga0226835_1000664_pt1 | contig 30635 bp, 22 predicted proteins | sample LAC_MetaG_1_FD_163627 | JGI IMG/M metagenome (GOLD analysis project Ga0226835, IMG submission 163627) | Anaerobic ammonium oxidizing microbial communities from anammox membrane bioreactor (MBR) in UC Berkley, California, United States -... | ecosystem: Engineered > Bioreactor > Anaerobic >...
AATCTGACGCCGGCTGAATTCTCTTACATGCTCTCCGAACAGAGTAGTTGTTCTTTGCCTCTGGCAGGGTAGAAAGAAGATGTCAGGACTCGCAGAATGAATGGTACTACGGAAGGGGTCACCTCAACTCGAATGCACCATGACTGAATGTATGCCTTCTTGCAGCGATTGCGGCTTTCAGCCCTTTTGCGGAAGCGACCCACTTTATCACTACGCCACACAGAAGGATCCGGTCGGTCATAAAGCTCTCAGTGGCTTTTGTAAGAAAAACATGGCCATTTTTAGACGCCTCATTACGCTCATGGAGGATGATCCAGCAGCTCGCTCAGTTCTTCTTTCCTGGGCGAGGCCTTAGATCGTGCTCAAGCTTTATGCGGAGGAGCTGAGACCACTGACTCCATGAGCTGGTCTGGCAATTTCGGGCCACATGCTAAGTGAGGCTCCTGCTCCTGTAAACTAGTATTTGCTAGAAAGGAGCATCTCTTGAAAAGATCAAGAAGAAAACACAGCCCGGAGTTCAAGGCGAAGGTCGCTTTAGCAGCAATCCGCGGTGACAAAACTATGGCTGAGCTGGCAGCAGAATTCGAGGTGCATCCGCACCAGATCCAGAACTGGAAGAAGCATCTGATAGACAGCGCCGATGAGGTGTTTGAGAAACCGAATTCGAAGAAGGAAGACCGGGCAGAGAACACCGGAGAGCTCTTCAAGAAGATTGGGCAGCTGACTGTCGAGCGAGATTTTTTAGCGAGAAAGCTCGGTCACTGAGCCGCGAGACTAGACTCTCGATGATCGAGCGTAACAACAAACGGCTCTCCGTGAAACGGCAATGTAGGCTGCTCAAGGTCTCACGGTCATCGCTCTATTACCAGCCAGCAGCCGCGCCACCTCGAGACCTGGAGATCATGAGGAAGCTCGATGAGCAGTACCTCAAGACTCCGTTCTACGGTTCGCGAAAGATGATGGAGTTTCTGCAGCGCATCGGCTACCCAGTCAGCAGAGACAAGGTTCGGCGCCTGATGCGCTTGATGGGTCTCGAGGCGATCTACAAGAAGCCGCGGACAACAATTTCATCAAAGGAGCACAAGAAATTTCCGTATCTCCTCGGCGGTCTGACGATAGACAAGCCCGGCCAGGTCTCTGCATCCGATATCACCTACATTCCGATGGCCAGAGGCTTTCTGTACCTCGTAGCGGTAATGGACTGGTACAGCCGATTCATACTGTCCTGGCGCCTATCCAACACTCTGGATTCCTCGTTCTGCACGGAAGCTCTCAAAGATTCCTTCTTCTTGGGAATTCCTGAGATCTTCAATACCGACCAGGGGAGCCAATTCACAAGCGAAAGCTTCATCTCTACACTGGAGGAAATTCCGATAGCAGTCAGCATGGATGGAAAGGGCCGCTGCATGGATAACGTGTTCGTAGAGAGGCTCTGGCGGAGCCTGAAGTATGAAGAGGTCTATCTCTATTCATATGACTCGGTGGCGGAGGCCAGAGCAGGGATAGCACGCTGGGTGGAGTTCTACAATTACGAGCGACCGCATCAATCTCTCGGCTACCGGACTCCATGGGAGGCATTTACAAATAAGCCGAAACCAACTCCTGGCGCTGTTTTCGGAGTGGGAGGAATGAAAGTTAAGCAAAATGCCATTGATGTATATAATCTGGATATGATACCGTATCTAACACCTGATGAAGAGCAGGATGTCATCAAGACTTAGGTAGTTCAGGATGTGGCCCGAACTATCAAGACCACCTCACATGACTTTCTCGCCGAAGGATTTCCAAGTCGCTCCCGTTTGAGCACGTAAGACGCCAAACTCCTTGTCCTGTTCGATGATTCGGCAATTCTTCAATTCCTGCAAGGCGGCTTGACACGTAGCGAAGGTCTCGTCAATTGACTGCTCTATCGTAACAACTTCGACCTGATGGACACCCAAAAGGTTCTCGCTGTAGTCAGGCTTCAACTGCCTGGTAGAAAACTGGTGTAGAGCTCCAAGAGTCAAGGACATGAAAAAACCGTAGAACAAACCGCTACCAATACCGGTAACTAAGCCTCGCCACGGCCCGGCAATCAAGCCACACAAAAGTCCCATGCAAAGGCCAAACGGAATGGCTGTAAACAGGAAAATCTTTCGATAGGTGTCTGCCCTGCTCCGAACAATCATATCTGAGTTATTCCCCGACTTATGGAAGTCCAGCCGCCCCCATACGAAATCCATGTGTCGCCGGTCAGATATATTCTCAAGAGACTATGAATTGCGGGAAAAGACCCAGGCCATCTCGAAGTCTATCCAACGGTGCAATTCAGCTCTACTATCGTCTTCGAACTCAATTACGCAGGCGCAGAGAACCGGTCCGTAGGCGCTGGTCTCAAGCCCAATTCGCTTGCCTGTTTGAGGATATGAAATGAAGGGCTGAGTTCCCCAGTCTGGTCCCAGATAGAATAGAGCCCTCTTTACAGTGTTCAGCTGGCTCGGCTCCGTAGGCTCTGAGTCGAGGTAGATATAGACATCGAACTTCATGCCGGGCTTTTGAGACGGCCTTATCTGGTGTGTCAGGAAGAGACTTCTAGACTCATCGTACAGGTCGTTCCATCCCTGCTCGGTCAGGATCGATGGCACGTTCTTATTGTTCGGCATAAGAGTTTCAGGTGCTGTAAGCAGCTTGACAGGTTCACTTTCAAGAGCTGCCCCTTGATCCGGCTGTTGTTGAACCTTGCCAGCAGCGGTGGGCGTCCCGAAATCTATTCCCTTGTTACTGATGGAGGTTACCCTGTTTATCAGTCCTGAAATTTCATCTCTGTACGATCCTAGTAGTAGCAGCCCGAGTACCAGGCTGATGACCGGTGCACCCAGTGCATCGGAAGCGCTGACAGGCGCAGACGTGAAGTATTTGAATACCCCGAGTGACAGAATGACCAGGGCTGCCAATAAGCAAATGATATCCGTTTGTCTCATTGGTCATTCGGCCAGAAAGCCGCAGACTCTATTCGGGACACCAGCATCCAGCGGCAGAGGTTCCCGATTCAGGCGCAGTTCTACCAGGGTGGTCCTGAACGGAGCAAAGAAGCTGTGTTTTCCAGCCAGGGCTCGACTGATATTGATGCGACCTACGAAATTACCATGATCATCGACTGAAGAATCGTGCGCATTGTCGGTGGACAAGCCGACATATGTAACCAGACCTGATCCCGAACTTGCTCGGATCGTGAGCACGAGGTCCGAGTCATCCAGTTTTTGCTCAATCTTCGTGATGTCGACGTGGAAGCAACGATAGCTTTTATCGGCGCTGTACGGGCTTACATCCGTCTCAAAGTCATGTAGCCATTTCAGTCCGCTTGTTGCCTGGCTCTGGAGTTGAATGTTGTAGTCAACAATGCCATCGCCTCTCTCGTCAACGGCATGAAATATGAACTGTTGCCACTTCTTATCGGGAATGAAGGCTTCCTGTTGCTTCACCTGTCTACTGGCGAGATAGGCATCTAGCTCCTTCGCGGACGATACCTTTAAGGCGCTATGAACCATATCAATGAGCTCGGGCTTTGGCGATGCAAGAAGATCCGTGTGATCGAGACCATCTATGAAAGTCACAGGAATCGAGCCAGTATTGGTCCACTCGGAAAAGGAGAAGCGTTCTTCTGGTTTGAGCTCTGGATCCTTGGTCATATCGATGGTGATCTTTCTTGTGACCAGACCCATGCCTGCCCAGCGCACAGTTCCGTCAGTTCCTGGACCGGTACCGAGCTTTGTCACTATTGGTCCCTTGTCCTTGTTTCCTGCGAAGACAAAGACGTAGGGGGTGGTTCCGTCGGCGCCATATGTATGCCGAAGCAGATCCTCATGGGCGAGATCCCAGGTGAATCTGCTGCCGAGCTCTAAGGCGTCCAGAACTTTATCTCCTGACTCGAAAAAATCAGGTGGCTCAGCTTTCCTTCCCACAAATACGGCTCCGAACCAGCTTCTGCCCATCCTTGCAAGAGGCGATCCAAATGTGGCCGGGGCAAGACCAATCAAGTGTTTCAAGCGCTCACGTCTGTGTGCATAGATCGTCAGCCAGGAGCGAATTACGAGCATGCCGGTGGAATGGACGATGGCATCGAATTCCTGCTCATCATCAAGACCCGGTTGTAGTTTGAGGGCTCGGTCAAAACCTTCTGCGATGTCCTTGATCGTGACTTCGTTGGTAAGTGTCTTGTAATTGGCGATGGGCATTTCATGCACGTCATCACCGAATTTAGTCGATAGCTCATCGCGCCACTTCCGGAACGATGGTCCCTTGTCCGAGTACCCGTGAATCAATACGATAGGTCTGTTTGGCATTGTAGTTCTCCGATTTTGCCCGGCTCTACTTGAAGTAGCCGGCAGCGATGATTGCAACTTGCTCTGCGATTTCAAGGAGCTCAGCAATGGTTTCGAAAGTGGCGGCAATCTTCTTCAACTGCTCGTGGTCTTTACTTATCTTTTCTGCAACTCTTTTGATTTCTCTTGTGGAGTTAACGAACTTGGCCGAGTTCTCTGCAAGTTCGTCTCGGACAACAATCTGCAATTGCGCATTCAGCTGCTTGCCGAATTCGTTCAGTTCGTTCCGAATATTCAGTGGTAAATCGAGGTTCTTGACTTCGGCAAAGCAACCTTCCACAAGCGCGTTGAGGGCCTCGATCAATTGCTGTCTGTCTGATTTTTCCGTAAGCACCATTGGAAATTCTCCTTTCTAAGAATGAGAACTGAAAGCTTCTCGAAGGTCGAAAACAGATTCCGAAACCTCTTTAGCTAGTTGAGTGAACGCGTTGATGTCCTCTGTGATATCCGCGAGTGTCGGTCCGTGTTCTCTTTTCAGGACCACATCAACGATCTTTTCATGCAGGTTTGCCAGTTTTTCGATTGCAGCTTTGGGATTTGTTTGCACCAGCGCTAGCCTGCGTTCTTCAAGACTGCAAATGTCATTGAGCATGGTTTGTCTGTAGGGCGCCAGATCTTTATCCGGAACGCCTTTAGTCAACATGTAGTTGTTGTAATAGGTGATGTAGCCGCTCAATACCTGGTCGATCATTTTGTCGTAAACAGAGGGGACCAGAAGTTCCGTATCTTCGGCCAAATATCCGCAGGCCTCTTTGACAAAAGGGGCGGCTTCCTTGATGTTTTTTTTCAAGTCGCGGTTTCGTTTCCAATCCATACCCTCACGAGTAAGAATCGCTGCCAGCTTGGTTATAGGCGTTGTGTACTTGTCGATATCGAGCTTGGCTGCCGAACTGGAATTCTTCAGAGTGTTAATTTGCGCACTGATTTGCGATATGTGCTTTCCGCTCTCCTCAATCGCTTTGGCAGCTTTTTCCGGAGCGTCACTGCCTGCAAGTTCTGCCAGGTTGCTACTGTATTTCCCCAGGGCATCCAATAGATCCAGTCGTGGTCTTATGTACTCGTCCGGAATCTTGCGTTTGAGGCCGGTCGGCTGCTCGTTCGATATCTCTCCTATCTGCGAACCGGCGCCAATACTGACTTTCGCAGTCTCGAGATAAGCCCATCTATAGAAGTCATTTACGCCAGCGTAGAATTCTCTTACGGAAGCGATCGAAACAGTCGCTGCTTCGGTAAATGAACCGATTGATTTATGAAGCTTTGCTCGACCGAAGGTAAAGCCTGAGTTCACTACCAGCACCGTGCACAGTAGCAAAATCTTGAACACAAATTGTGTCTTTAATCTAGCGAGTTTCAAAACAGTCATACTCCTGGTGAGGATCTATTTTTCCGGTAGCAGCGACGGGCGGACGGATTTTCGCTTTCGTTTGAGAGACGACGAGTACGTGCCTTCCGTCGCGAGATTGAGCGCATAGATTGCTATATTTCGTCTCGATTTAAGACCCCCTGTATGGGGGTAATGACATTGGCGCTTGGGCGTGAAAGCTTGATAAATCACTGTACTCACCCAAATGGGGGGAATCTGTCTTTAGAACGAAGAATGCAGCTTTTCCCGGCGGCATGTGGGCACAATGGATGCGTTAAGACCACCTGAGAGTTTTGAGGTGAATCAGACAGACATGAGTGATGGCGCATCTTCTGAGCAGGAGCAGGGCCCAGGTGGCGAATATGGGCACACGAAGTTCGGAGAGGCCGGCAGTCTAGCATCTAAGAAGAGCTTTGCTTCGACTTTCATCCAAGCACTGTGGGCGGGCCTAAAAACTAAGACGGTTGGTGTCAACCTTCTCATATTTTCGGCAGAGATTAGTGTTTTGATGCTGCTTTTGGTCGGTTTTGCGGTGGCAGTATGTCTAGCCGTTTTCTACTTCAACTCTGGTCAGAATACGGCAGAAGCATTGAAACTCTATGAAGATGGCAGGTTTAACGATGCCAATTCGAAGCTCGAAAAGGCCCCTTCCACCATAGATTGGTTTTACGTTCTTGCTCCACTTGAACTACAAAGGGCCAAGAGTCGTGCGGTGCAAGCGCGAGTCCTTCAGGCGCTGGGCCGGTATTTTGAGTCTAGAAGTCTTTATACGAAGGCCCTGGCATCGCTGTCCCTGAAGCTGTCTCCGAAGGATCAATTCTTGATCGATACGAAGGCGGGGCAGGCTTCACTTTTCAAAGACATTGGTCTCTATTCCGTGGCGGCGAATGAATATCGGATGCTCATTCCCATACTGCAGACTGACGAGGTTCGTTATCGCGAGTCCCTTGGTGAGGTGTTTAGAGAGCTAGGAGAAGTGCAGAGATACCAGGTCGATTTCGATGGATCCGAGGCATCGCTCATGAAGGCACTTACCTATCAGAAGGGCCATCCAATGGAAGTGTCAGTAACAAACAGGGCTCTGGGGATTTTATACAGGGACCAGAGCGCATTCAAGTTGAGTGAGGCAAGGCTCCTGAGGGCGCTGACGGTACAAAACAAAATCGCTAAACCGCAGCATCCCGAATCACTCTGGACACGCGAGGCATTGGGTGTCCTCTATATGCAGTGGGGCAGACCAGACTTCGCTAAAGCGCAGTTGCAGAAGGCGCTCTCTCTCTTGACGGATAGACGAAGTCCCTTGGCGGCTGAAATCTATCGAGAACTTGGCAATGTGAACAGAGCGGAGCTCGATTTCAATGACGCTGCGAGAATGTATGCTGAGGCTATATCGATCCAGACATCCAACAAAGATGTGAATCGATTGAGTTTTGCTCAGACGCTTATCAACCAGGGTGAGTTGTTCGCCGAAGAGGGCGACCTGAGCGCAGCAGAACAGAACTTCTTGAGAGCGAAGCATGAGATTGAAGCTTCCGGTCTCCCACGACATCCTCAAATCGCATTCTTGCTTCGCAGCATAGGAAATCTTCGGTTTCAGACGAGCAAGTGGAACGATGCAGAAAGGTATTTCAGGAAGGCGCTGTCTATCCAGCAAAAGACAATTGCTATAAATCCATTGAGTATAGCGAAGACCAAGCATGCTCTTGGAAGAGTCATGGAGAAGAAGAAAAGGTTCAAGGAGGCAATCGGTTGGTTCGAGGATGCGCTTGGTACCAAAAATCTGAGGGAGGACGATCCGGCGGTCATTCCGATACTTTTGAGTGTTGCGGATTCATACACACAGGTCGGCAAGCCTTGCAAAGCCCTGCAATTCTATCAGCAGGCTGTAGAGACTCAGGCGTTGACTCCTTCGGTTAAAATCGCAAACATAGCTTTGCTCCTGGATAGGATTGAGAGTCTGGAACGAAAGTGCGCCCCGAAGAGACAGCGCAGGAAGCGGTGACTTGAAAGTCATCCATCCATTAGAGTCGTGTGCTGAGGGTGTTCTGCCTGCTCGATCAGCTCGGAATCGAGGTGGTCACGCCCGCACTGGCCAATTCGCGGACAAGGCTCTTGTCCTCCGCGCCGGTCTTGCTCACAAGCACGTCGCCGGTCAGATAGTACAGAGCTTCTGTAGCACGCCGTCTCCAGAGACCCAGTCGCTTCTTCTTCGGTTTGCCGGAGTATATATATAGTAGGAACGAAGCAGCCGCGTCTTTCTTGAGCCCGGCTCGATGAAACTTGCCCGGCGACCCCTTGGGACCCCAGGCATACTCATTGTTGTAAAAAAACGAGAGAGCTGCCGCGAACTCTTGCTTTGTCCGATTCGGGATCAGCTTATCCAGTCTGACGGCTCTTGGCTGAATGTCCCTGGCAAAGAGCTCGTCTACTTCTTGAAGGGTCAAGCCGTCCTTGAACCTCCCTTTCTCGCGCTCGAGACGTGTCAATTTGTGTCCCCTGCCGATCGTGTAGACACCTTTGGGGTCTGCCGGTCCATGATATTCAAAATAGCGACCCTGCTTTTCCCCAATCAGCCCTTCATACGCATGAATGATCTTTATCGTGTCCTCGGGTATCTCAATTAGCATGCGGCGTGTCTCCTTGGCTGGTATCGAAAACGACACCAAAATGCGGTCAGCATGCCATTTCTATCACGGAAGAGCGGTGCCCGGTCTAGAGGCGCCGAAATAATACCCGAATGGGGGAACGTTGCCAGTCGGGACTTGCTGCCTGGATCTACTGCTTGGAGCTGCCGAGCTTCCCTTCGATCCGCCGGAGAACCGCCCTGGGCTGAAGCTCCAGGAAGGACCGCTCCTCGATTTCCAGGGGCTCCTTCTTCTCGAGGAGTCTGTCCTCAATCTTCACCGCTTCCTGCAAATACTCTTTCGCTTTCTTCAAGTCTCCGGACTGTTCCGAAATCTCTCCCAAATAATAGTATGCATCGCCCAGCTTCCCTCTGAAGCGGTCCGAGTCCTGGTACTTGTGAGAAGCCTCGATTGCCTGCAAGAAAGCCTCTTTCGCCTCAGCGGTCCTTCCCAGCTCGAGCAATGAAATTCCAAGCATGGCATTGGCGCTGATGTGCTCTTCCAGAACACCCTGACGCTCGTCCATCAGGGCGAGAACATTTCGGAACTGAAAGACTGCCCGCTTGTAGTTCTTGTGAATGAACTCGTACTTGGCGAGCTGATAAGTCTCGGCTTCAGCCAGGTCATATTCACCCAGGGCTGATGTGGCTACTATATATTTGGTCGCCTCCTGGACATAGGAAGTGTAAGGAGCCCAGAAACGAAGGTCTACTACCATGTCCTCCTGCATCCTCAGCCTGTCTTCGAGAGGGACCTGAGCTCTCTCGGCTTTGGCTATCGCTTGATAATAAAGCGCAATGCCCTTTTCCGTCTCCTTGTTATTGAGCAAATCGCTGGCTTTCTTCTGGGTCTCCTGCCAGTCCGTCTGGTTGTTTGCCACATACCAGCCGGCACCGAGCACGCCGGCGGTCAAAATACAGGATACCAGTGACGGTATTATCCACATAGGAAGGACCTTTCCAAGACCCGGGGTACGGGGACTTTTCGTAGTAGGCGTGAGCCAGGTAATGAGCTCGAAAGTGATGAATTCTCTTACCCTATCGAGAAGCTCGTCCTCATCTTCTACATCCGTCACGTGGACCATGGTGTCCTCATGCAGGCGCTGGGTCGTAACCGAGATCTTGAATCGACCATCCCCTTTTGTTACCGACAGAAGGTCATAATTACCAAGCGGACCGGTGACCGTGTAAATGAACGGCAGCTCCGCATTATCGGCCAGCTCCTGAGCTCCCTTGAACAAGGCTATTAGCTCGTCGGCTCCCCGGTGAGGCAAGTTCTTGCAGGGAGCAAGCTCGATCTCGCTCAAGATGGTGCTCAATTGATTGCTCACAAACAGAGCCGCTACAGAGGCCGCTTTCTTGAAGTCTTCCAGGTCGGCTTCCTGGGTTTCCTTTTGCGTCTTGACTTCGAGCCGGATGTTGTAGTCTGTGAGCCCTACCGATACCTCCATAGTGTGCGCGGGAGCCAGCTCATAGATTGTCTTAATCGGAGCGTGCCTGGGATCGGTCAGCCTCTTCAAGTCTGACCGAATGGTCTCGAGTATTGCGCACGGATTCATAGGGGTACCAGAGGGTTATCTTCCTCCTCGCTGACCTGTTTGGATTAAGAAGAGGGTAGCTACGGACAGAAAGCTAGAAGCGGGCAAAGCTGCAAATATTCGATGGTTCGGGGTCTTCCGGGCACGCCAGGTCGCCGGTCGGCCGCTTTTGAGTCTTGCAAGGATTTGCTACCGGGCCTTATTATATTAAACATCTCAGGTGTCTCACGAGAAACTCCCCCAGAAGGGTGTCAGTTCCTCGAAATGGGGTGAACTCCCCGCCAGCATCCCGTTCATAAGCTCGCGAAGCATGACGAAAGACACGAACAAACCAGTATCCGTACTCCTGGTAGATGACCATACGGGTCTCAGCAAGCAGACCGCCGGCCTTGGCGTGCTCAAAGATTTGAGCATAGTGGCGCTGGTGGACAGGTCGGTCAAGGCTCTGGAGACATATGACCGCCTGAGACCGGATATCGTCATTCTTCTGTGCAAGACTGCCGGGCCGGACACGATTGATCTGGTGGAAGACCTGCGCCAGGAGCACGAGGGTGCTCAGGTGATCATGCTGATGGACGTGTGCGATCCGGACATCATGACCAGGGCCCTGGAGGCAGGTGTCCGGGGGATATGCCTGAAGAGCACGAGCTCTCGCCGCATTCGCGTTGGCATCGAGTGTATCTTGAAAGGCGAAGTCTGGTTCGATGAAGGACTTCTCAAACCGCTTATCACAAGCACAAGGAAGTCCGTCAAATTGGCGGAAAGTTCCGAGAATCGGTCGGAGTCGACTGAGGTTCTCCTGACTGATCGGCAGAGGCATATCTTGAGCCTGGTCTCCCAGGGGTATTCGAATAAGAAAATCGGATCCTTGCTTTTCGTCAGTCATGAGACCGTGAAGTCTCATCTACAGCGGATTATGGAACGTCTTGCTGCCAATGATCGTACCGAAGCAGTGGTGAAAGCCATCAAGCTCGATCTCATCTAGTCATGAGTCATATACGAAGGCCAGCCAAGCACCGACGCGTCTTCCCGTCGAGCACGAACAGTCTATGACCAAAGAACGTCCCAGGGAATCGGAAAAGGACAGGATCGAGCTTGTAGAGTCCCTCGAGCAAGAAGCTGACGATCGATTCGTGGGTTCTGAGCCGCTTTACGAAGAAGAAAGGGAGCTCATTGTCGGCAGCGTAATCGAAGACCGGTACGAGATTCTCGCTCTCTTAGGGGAAGGCGGCGTCGGCACGGTCTACCGGGCCAGGCATCTTTTGCTGGACAAAATAGTCGCGATCAAGTTCTTGCTCCCGGCTCTGGCAAAGGAAAAACGCGCTATCGAGCGCTTCAAGCTCGAAGCGGAAGCCAACTGCCATTTGACTCATTCGAGCATCGTCGCTGTGCGTGAATATGGAATCTCGCAGGGCCGCCCTTTTCTGGTCATGGACTACATAGAGGGGACCTCGCTCAAGGAGATGCTGGAGGCGGGAGCGAAGCTTACGGAAAAGCAGATCATCGAAGCTCTGCTTCCTGTCCTGGATGGGCTCGGATATGCGCACAAACAGGGAATCATCCACCGGGACATCAAGCCTGCCAACATCATGATCTGCGAGGACGGCGGTACGAAGACCTCGAAGATCCTGGATTTCGGAATCGCCAAGATCGTCGAGCTGGACGCCAATGAGAATCGCGGTCTTACTAGAACCGGGGAGATCTTCGGAACCCCGGCGTACATGAGCCCGGAGCAGTGCTATGGAAAGCGTATCGGTGTCACTGCCGATATCTACTCTCTCGGCTGTGTACTCTACGAGCTGGTTACCGGTCACGCTCCCTTCGATGGGGAGAGCGCTCTCGAGATCTTCATGAGACATGTGAACGATCCGGTGCCGGCAATGGCTAAGGGGGCCGCTTCGAAGAATTTCGAGACGGTAATCTCTCGATGTCTGGAGAAGGACGAAGCAGTACGATATCAAACAGTAGAAGAATTGAGAAGTGATTTGGTGGCGGTCGTGGAGGGTCTGCCGATTACGATTCGGAAGAAGCCGCTCAAGCCGGACAGAAAGCGGAGATTGAAAGTGGCGGCTGGTTGTCTGGTGCTGGTGGTAGCAGGCATTGTTGGAACATACTTCAGCCAGCCCAAGTGGAGACAGCTGGATGTTCAGGCTCGAGCCGTTACCAAACTACGCGATTTTAAAGAAGGCGCACGACTCCTGCATCTGGCTCTCGACCGCGCGAAGATGGAGGGTGCCTCTGTTGAGGAGCTTCTCGACTTATACAGAAGGGTTGGTTTAGCTGACCGAGCAATAAGTGATTACAGGAGCGAAATGAAGATTGACTTGGAGTGTATTGCATTGGCACGAAAGTCAGGTAAAACAAGGGTTGCGGAAGATATGCTGATTCAGCTTGCCCAGGCAGAGTTGGAGGCAGGCAACAAGCAGCAAGCAATCGAGAGTCTCCAGGAGTTGGAAGCTAGTTTAGTAAAATCGCGCGGGGCATCATTTGAGGGATTATGCACTGTCTACTGGCTGCTCGGGAGGGCATACAATGAGCGTGGAGAAACCGACAAGGCGTTGGTTACGCTCAAGAAGAGCATAAAGCAGATTAATGACTCCAATCTGAATGCGTATCAGAGTGTGCTGGGAAGTGATTACTTTACTCTGGCATCCATATATCAGAAGAATGGAGATTTGGAATCAGCATATAAGTTTATTCGATTGGCTAAGAACACAGAAAGAGTAGTAGAGGAGCTGGATTTCGAGAAACAAGATCAATTTGATCGAAGCTTTCTTTCCCTGCCAATCAACGAAAAACTTTCCGAGATTAAGACCCGCTATGATAAGTAGTTTGTTGTCAGCAGCTGCTAGTCACGAGTTTTGTTTCAGGAAATCGAACTTAGTTAGAAGAGAATCCCCCAGAAGGATAACAGGTCCTTCTGGGGGCAAATCAGGTTAATCGAGCAGGGCTATTAGGAGCTAGACCCTACATTGCCGAACTTCGATTTTGCGTCAGTCCCAGCCAGCCCCAGGGGATCCCTGAAGTTGAGCGGGCTGTTGTAGGCGTACTGATACAGGTTCAGCCCATCCTCATAGCCGAGCGGGTCGGGCTGGAGGAAGCGGCCGATTGCCGGCTTGTAGTGCCGGTTCTTGTAGTAGTAGAGGCCGGTCTCCGGGTCGAAGCGCTGCCCGGTGTACCCGATGGAGGTACCGGACATCGCGGCGCACTGCCCGAAGGGATCGTAGGCGAAGCTGGCGACCACGGCACCGGTGTCGTCGGTGGTTGCCACCACCGAGCCGAGCTTCTCCTGGTGCAGATAGGTCGGGTCGTCGCTTGCATCTAGCTCGATGAGAGCGTCATCGAGACCGGACCCGTAGACGATGCGCCGGGCGAAGTTGCCCGAGCCGTCGTAATCCGCGATACGTTGGAAGCCCGAATAGATGAAGCGGGTCTTGGTGCCGCCCACATCCTTCTGTGCCTGACGGCGCATCGGATCGTAGAGATACGTCGACGTGGTGGTGCCGTCGTCAGCTTCGACGAGCTGATTCTCGGTGTCGTAGGTGTAGTCGAAGACACCGTCATCGACGAGGCAGCCGTTGTTGTTGTAAGAATGGCTCACCGACGCGACGCTCGGGTACTGGTTCAGGCTGTTGGCGCTGCCGTAGCTGATGCTGCTGCCGACAGTGGGATGCCAGAGGAAGGCGGAGTTGTCGACACCCTTGCTGGTCAGCTCGTGGGCTGAGTTGTAGCCGTAGGTGAATTCCACCGATGAGCTGTCGAAGGTGTGCTCGATGCTGCTCAGGTCGTCGTCGAGCTCGTAGGCGAGGTCGGTGACCACACTGTTTTCGAAGGTCAGCTTCGTGCGCCGGGAGAGCTTGTCGTACTCGATGGCGCAGGCAGAGCCGGTGGCGCCGTTGAGCTTGACGTCGGTGAGGCGGTTGAGCTTGTCATAGACGTATTCGACATAGAAGCTGTCCGGGTAGGTGAGCCGGGTCACGTTGCCGTTGGCGTCGAGCTGGTAGGAGACTTCCTTGCTGTCGGGGTACTCCTCGCTGACCAGCCGACCGGCGGTGTCGAAGGTGTAATCGAACTGACCGGATGCCGGGTTGCCGGACACGGTAGGCGTCGACACGCTGGTCCTGCGACCGGCGAGATCGTATCCGTAGGTGACCACCGCCATGCCGTCCGGGTCCTTCTGCGTCATTCTGTTGAGCGCGTCGAAGGTGAAGTCGATGACGTCGGCGTTGCGAGTCCGTTTGCTGGTTACGTTGCCGTTGGCGTCATAGGTGAGCTGCTCGTATGTGGCATCTTCGAAGGTGGTCTTCTTGAGCCGGTCGAAGCCGTCATACTCGTAGTCGGTGACGTTGCCTTCGGCATCCTCGACGCTGGCGAGCACGCCATTATCCGTATAGGTCCGGGTCACCGCCGTATTGTTGGCGGGATCTTTCTCGGTGACCACGCGGGCCATGGCGTCGTAGGTGTACTCCGTGACGCGGGACTCGGCGTCGGTGCGCTTCCAGAGCCGGCGCATGTTGTTGTAGGTATAAGTCGTGACATGGCCGGAGGGATCGGTGACGGTGCTGACGATGTTGTCGATCTGATAGGCGGTCGTTACCGTCTGCCAGGGATTGCTGACGTCGCCGGTCTCCTTCTCGATCTTGGTCTGGTTGCCGTTGGCATCGTAGGTGAACTTGGTCTGATAGCTCAGGGGCGACGGTGCCGTAACCTTGGTCCGCCGGCGGCAGTCGTCATATTCGAAGGTGGTGGCGTTGCCGCGCGGGTCGGTCACCGTGGTGACGTTGCCGACGCTGTCGTAGCCGTACTCGGTTTCTAGATTGAGACGCCCGGTGCCGAAGTCGACAGTGACCCTGTCGAGGATCTCTTTCACCGAGTCGTACTCGAACTTCGTGACGATGCCGGTCTCGTCGGTGCGGGTCAGGACCTGACCGCGAGTGTTGTAGGTGAACGACACCGTAGGCGTGCTGCCCCCGATTGCCGTCCGCGCGACCGTGGTCAGGGTGCCGGTGCTGGCGTCATAAGTGTAGGTCGTGGTGTTGTTGCGACCGTCCTTCGCCGTGGCGACCTTGTTCCAGGTGCTGTGGTAGGTGAACTCGTTGACGATGTCCGAGAGTCCGGAGCCGCTCTTGGCCTGCTTCGTGACTTTGGTGACGTTGTCGTTGGCGTCGTACTCCACGAGGACCTTATCGCCTTCCGGCGCCGTGCGGCTGACCATGCGGTTCAGACCGTCATAGGCGAAGACCGTCTCGTTGCCCAGGGGATCGATGTGCTTCGTGGTGCTGCCGAAGCGGTTCAGGTACCAGACCTGCGAGTCTCCGTTGGGAGTCTCTTCCTCGCCTCGCGGACCGGCGATGTAGTATTTCCAGTGGTTGCTGTAGGCGTCCAGCTGCTCCTTGACTCGCCCGAGAGAGTCGTAGGTGTTGGTGGCGATGGGCGAGGTCGGGTTGGCCGGATGGAAGTATTTGATCATCCGGTTGGCGCTGTCGTACTCGTAGTCGATGGACTCGCCTTCCGGGTCTTCGTAGCCGGTGAGGTTGCCGTCGCCATCATAAGTGAAAGCGATCGAGCGCCCGTTGCCGTCCGAGACGCTGCTGATGCGGTCTCCCGTATAGCTGAGCGACAGGGTCCGACCCAGACCATTGGTGATGCTGGTGAGCTTGCCGCTTGTATAGGTATAGGTGATGGTCACCCCTTCCGGGAAAACGATGGTGGCGATGTCCCCATCGGAGTTGAAGTTGTACTCCACTCCCTGGGGCGTGGTCATCTTATAGGTGCCCGACAGAACCAGGTCATTGCTGACATTGAGCGGTCTGGCGTAGCTGCCGTCCGGGAGCTTGACGAAGGTGACTCTCTTGCCATTGCTCTCGACATTGACGATGTTGCCGGTGGCCTGGTCGGTGAACCACTTGGTGACGATTGCCACCATGACGAACTTGTCGATGGGCTTATCCAGATCCCCCAGGAGGTCGACGGTGACAAACATGGAGACGATTCCGGCGGCACCCTGAATGGGCGAATGTGATGCCATGGCCGAGAGACCATCGCTTGCGGAGGCGGCGCGGATCATGTGGTTGTGGAACCAGCCGAGACCCACCGGACCATCGGTCAGATGCTCGCTGCTCTTGTAGGAGCGCTCGAACTTGAGACCATGCGGATAGTCCTGGCTGCCCAGGGAGATGTCGCTGTGCTCATAGAGGAACTCCCCATTGAATACATCGACGGGGTCGCCGGCCGTGGGCGTCCCCGAGTTGCCGGTGTTGGAGCCATTTCGACCGGGGCTTCTACCGTCCATCATCGGGTTCGACTTACCTGATGAGCCGGTGCTCCCCTTCAGTCCGCCGCCGATAATGCCGATGGCGCCGTACCAGGGGCTGATGGCGAAGTAGCCGTGACCGCTCCAGTCGTCGATGGTGAGGTCGCCGTCTTCCGGCACCGCCACGCGCCAACCGTAGTTGATCCACCAGTCCTCGATGTCGTCGAGGGTCTGGCTGTCATAGTTGCTCAGGTTCGGCCTGGTCGCCGTAGACCAGTCGCTCGGGCGGCCGTCATAGATCTTGTCGCCGTTCTGGTTGGCCAGGTCGAGCAGGCTGGTGCTGCTGATGCCGTCGACTCCGTCGACCAGCTGCGGGATGGTGGCACCTTCGAAGGCGATGCCGTACATGGCGAGCGCCGTGTCGTTGGTGTCGACATTGTCCCAGTCGTTATCGAGGGCCGAGCTTGCCCAGACGATGCCGCCCAGGTCCAGGAGCGGCGTGTCGAAGTGACCGACCAGACCGGTCTGGTGGTGGAGCACCGTGGTGCAGCCGGTCATGCGGTTGAGCAGGTCGCAGGCGCGGCTCTTCTGCTCGTTCCAGGTGTTCCAGATGATGCTCAGCACCTCGCCGAGGACCGCGTCGCTTTCCGCGCCGCCGCCGTCCGCTTCGGCTTGCTTGAGCTTCTCCCGATGCAGCTCGGTCATGCGCGCACCAGCGTTTCCCCATGCCTGGGCGATGAGATAGAACTGCCCTTCCCATACTGTTTGCCAGTGACCTTCGTCGGCAAAAGTAGAGGGATACGGGTGGACGACTTCTAGCCAGACGGAGCTCCAGCTCCCCGGGGTCTGGGCGCCACTGGTGGCGACCAGGGTGCCGTCCAGGCGAAGCTCGGCCTGATGGCTGCCGTTGAAGAAAAGCGTCAGGCGCTTGCCGTGGATGTCCTTGCTATAGAAAGTCTCGTCGATGGGCGTGGTGGCATCCCAGTAGTAGACGTTCAGGGTGCTGTTGTAAGCACTGGGAATGTCCGTGCTCCAGGTCGTCGGGGTCGTGCCCGAGCGCAGCTCGGGGTGAGCGGTGTCGCGCACGGTAGAGCTGAGCGGAGTGATGGTCCTGCCGCCGAGCACGTCGTCGATGGTGGCATCCGGGTTGTTGGCCTTGATGTAGTCGACCAGGTTGCCGGCGAGGTCCTCCAGGTCGCCCCGGATGTTGCTGCGGTTGAGATTCTGGACATAGTCCGAATCGAGGGTGGCGCCGCTTCTTGCGCTGCTCAGGAATGTCGATTGCGAGTAGCTCATCGCCGTGGCGAGGTTCATGCCCGATACGGTGCTGTAGGACTTGAGCGCCGGGTCGAAGACATAGTCGGTGCCGGAGATGGTCACCTTGACGAAGCAGTGGTTGAAGCGGATCTTCCAGGCGCTGCCGGTCCAGTATTCTTCGCAAGGGATGCCGCCGTCGGAGAGCAGGTTGACGATGGCCCAGATGTTGACGTCGGTGCCGAGCCAGGCTGCTGCGTCGGCTTCGGTCATCTCCAGCTCGCCGAGCTGGTAGCTGGCCGTGTAGCCGGCTTCGCGCAGAAGCTCGATCATGAGCTCCGACTGGTCGAAGGAGTTGCCGCAGCCGTCGATGAGACAGCCAAGGGCGCCTTTCTGGGAGCCGTAGGTGGGCAGCCAGTCGATGTTGCTGTAGACGAAGTCGAAGATCAGATCGACGTCGTTCTTGAGCGCCCGGGCAAGCTCGACGATGTCCGCAGCACCGGCGACGATGCTCGAGGTGAGCGCCGCCGTCAGAGGCAGGGGACCGGCGAACTGGCCGCGCAGGTGGCGGCGGGGCTGCTTGGGATTGTAGATCTTGTCGGGAAGCTTGCGCTTCTCGATACGGCCCCTGGCGATGGACGGCTTGGTAGCTGCCTGCTTGGGCAGAGACTTGAAGCCCGGCAAGCGGCTCTGCGGCCTGTCGGGACGAGGGGTTCTGTTAGAAGCCATGTAGGACTCCTGTGTTTTCGTGAGTGGACGTTATGGGTTCGGGGTCACGCGATGGTGACGACGACCGATGTGCGGTTGCCCATCGAGTCGTAAGAATATTCAACGGTGTCACCGTTGGCGAAGATGACTTTCTTGAGCCATCCCTGAGCGGTGTACTGGTAGGTTGCCTGGTCGCTCATCGTCGAGCTCCTTCGGTTGGCATGTTGATGTGCGATAGCGAGGTCCGGTCGTGCGCTCTTCAATAGATCGAAGCGACCTTGCTGCTGGTGAAAATACTCGTCATTGCTTCTCGCCGAAAAAATCGCCTTCTGCATGTCGATCTGTCCGGACTGCAAAAGGCTGCCAAGCACCGCCTGTGATGTCAGGTGAAAAGCCGCGGCTCAAAGAGCCTCCATTTGGGTGTTGGCTTTCCAAATCATATCGTCGATACTGTAGGCGCTGGGTGGGCTTTTCCGTAACAAGAGGAATGACGTGTAGCTACTCAATCCTACGGAATTGCACACCCGGCATTCCATTACCATTCAGCGCACGCAAAGGTCGGAAACAATTGCTATCGGAGGCAATATTCCTGGTTTCGGTCCGATTGCATTCAGCGTCCGTTAATAATTAGAAACTCGCAATTCCATGACTGATGCGGCTTTGCGCTAGCTCAGTCAGAGCACGACTTGGTTACCTGGCGTAGTTTGTGAAGCGACCGGGCTGCTCGTTCTGATATTGCACAGGTGCGGTGTTTTGCTTCTGCAGGATTTTACTGCTTCTTATTTTCGATTGTTCCATCGGTGTTGTGCGAACTGCGCTACGCCCCCATTTGGGGGAAAGGGGACGCAGCAAGAGTTAAAGCATGCGCGAGCAGTGCCAGCTACAGCTCAGAGCGAAGATCAGAAAGAGATGGATGAGAGGTCCTGGAAGAGGATTTGTTGGACGGGAGGATAAGATGTAGTCTCGAATGAATTTCAATCGATTCAGCCGTCTTCTGGGTGCCTCTAGCGGGCCAATTTCAGGTGGTCCCATATGCGGTGAATGGCTTATTCTGCAAGCACATACAAAGGGCTGCCCCCATTTGGGGGAATGGTGCAGTTTGCGCTAGGTTTGCACCAGTTCCGGGGATTCCGCATCATCTAATCAAAACATGATCTTCACCATCTGCAGTGCTTCCAGGCGCAAAGGAAACTCAGCCCGGACAGGGCTTCCCCCATATGGGGGAATAGCACCGTTCGCGGAGTTTGCTGGATAACATTTTTCTGCCGATTCATCCGCGGAGCTAGCGGTGCTCGCATTGAACTATCGCCCGCAATACTCCTGAATCCAATGCCCATGTTAGCGCCGGGGCATTAACGAAACCTTGAGGGCTAGCGAGAAGTTCGCGCAGCCAAGATTAAGGAGCTTTTGATATTACATGTTCGCAATACCGGAAGCACTCAATCGCCTTCAATTGCAGGCTCAGTAGCGGTTGCGAGGCGTGTGTCCGACTATTACAGCCGGTCGTACGTATAGAGAACCAGGTGTGCATCCCCATAGGATGCAGGCCACGATTCCCGATCCCATTTCGTTAGGAAGACACACCCAGCTCCCCATAGTATTCACTCATTGACGGCGCAGCACAATACCCTTTGCAGGGGATACCTGGCACGTGCGCCCATCTGGGGGAAGGAGGGGTTGTCTCAGCTCCTGCGGACAGAGGATCAGGTCGTGATTCTTACTAGCGAGTTGCAAGCCGATTTGACATGCAGCTCTTCAAACAGACATCAAGTTCAATCTAAATTCCAAAGGAAACCAAAATGAACGACTCAGATCAAAATGCTGAGACCGAGAACGATCAGCCCACACCTCCGGCTCCAGCTCCTGCCGATACCGGCACTGCCACCTACCTGGACAAGGTGGTCATGTTCATCCCGGCATCTCTCAACCTGGCCTATGTCGCGGCCCTGGGCATCATGGCCGACCAGACCAATGGCTCGGCTCCCGCCTGGCTTCACTGGGCAGTCTTTCTCACCCTCTGGGCCCTGACACCGCTATATGTCATCTACCTGCCGAACGCGCAGCAGGAAGCTATCTGCGATAGCAAGCGCTTCCGAGTGCTGGCGGCATCGATTGCATTTCCGACCTGGTGCTATGCGATCAATGGCACGGCGCTTGCGATTTCTTTCCCGGAGTTCTACCAGCCGGTCTATGGCTCGCTTCTTCTCATCGTCACGGCACTCGTTCTGCCTGTGCTGGAGAAGATCTTGTGCGAGATGAGCTTCTTCAAGGCGAAGTAAGCAAGCATTCAAGCCAAAAGAGAAAGAGAAAACAATGAGCACCAGGAAGAAAAACTCACGGGTTTTTCAGACCCTCCCGAAGGCGTCCTTGAAAGCGATGGCCGATGAGAAGCCCTGGGGGATAGATGTCTCCCATCATCAGGGAGTAATCGATTGGGCGAAGGTCAGTCAGACCGGCTGCGCCTTCGCTTATCTCAAGGCGACTGAAGGCACGACCTTCAAGGACAGCACCTACAAGCGCAACAGATCTCAGGCTCGTGCCAACGGCATCATCACCGGCGCTTATCACTTCTTCCGCACGAACGCGTCTGTGGACGCGCAGCTCGATAACTTCGCAGCTCTTGTTGCAACGATCGAGCCGGGAGAGTTGCCGCCTGTAATCGATGTCGAAGTGCCCAGCCAGTGGACCAGGCTTTCCGTTCCGAGACGCTGCGAGCTTATCTATGACTTCATCGAAGGAGTTCGCTCGCGGCTTGGACGCCATATCAATCCGGTGATTTATTTGAGCCCGTCTTTTGCAGACGATGTGCTCAGAAACGATCCCGGACTTTCCGACCATCCCCTCTGGCTGGCCCATTACACCAGTGCCGCCAAGCCCCGGGTGCCTGCGCCCTGGAAGGTGTGGACGCTCTGGCAGTGGACTGAGCGCGGCCGCGTGGATGGCATCAAGACATTTTGCGATATCAATCGCTTCAACGGCAGCCGAAAACGCCTCGACGCGCTGCTGGTCAAAGAAGAGGTGATTCAAATAGGAACAACCAACCAATGAAAACCAGAATCTCACTTTGCGTTGCTGTGATTGCAGCAATCGCCCTTTCGGGCTGCGCGTCTTTGACGCCACCTGCCCGCACTCATGAGCTCACGCCGGGCAAGCCCTATGTCATCGATTACGATGCATCGCGCCGCGGGGCGTATGTCCTTCCGGCGGACGGGAGCCTGAAGGTCTGTGCCGAGCCGGCGCCGGACGTGGCTCTCGAGTCCATCACCAAGATCATCGCCGAATTGAAATTGGCAGATCCCGATGTCAGTGCCAGCACTCAGATCGAGCTGCAGACCAAGGTCGTGGAGCTCGCCGGCCGCACCCAGCTCGTGCTCGTGCTTCGGGAGTCGCTTTATCGGCTCTGCGAGCAGGGCATCAATGGCTCGCTCTCGCAGGAGCAGGTCTCGACACTTTACACCAAGGTCCTCGATACCATCGTGATGCTTGCCCAGTCGGATCTGGCCAAGGAGCAGAAGGAGATCATCCAGAACCTGCGTGACCCGGAGCTGCGTCGGATCTTCCAGGGCATCCTCGACCAGGGAGCTCTGGAGAGCAAGTAGGGCGCGATTGTCCGGCAAACTTGTCGGTCAAGAGCTAGCGCGAAGCGCGCGAGCGAGTCAGATCAAAATCTGGTTCTGGTGGTACTCTAAAGTAGTATTACATACAGTATCAGATCTGTACGGCTTGTAAGGCGGTAGCGCTAGGTGTACACAGCGAAAACGGCGATTAAATGCGCCCAAGATTGACATGCGCAGATTGCTTAAGAATCAGGTCAATCAGCCGCCGTATGCGGTGCGGGAGCTGTTCGCAAACCGACATATGCGGTGTTGCAATCGCAACATCGATTTGTTCTCTCCGGCACATCCTCGGTATGTTCCGGGCATCTTCTCGTTGCCCACGGTATAAGGAACTATTTCAAACCCGCGCGTATCCCGCCTATCCCATCCCCGTCAGCCGATTTCGAATTAAATACACCAGGCAGCGCAAGCATGCTGGTTTCGTGTGCTGTGAGGAGTTTAAGGGGTTTCAGAGATATGGAGAAGCCTTGATCAGGATCTGATTCTGATCTTCGCGGAGCGGTAGTTCTTTCCTTATTGCAGCGCAGCGGGAAGTTTCAGCTGCCGGCAATAGCAGCAGTAGAACTTCCACACAAAATTGGAGGACCTATGAAAAGACAGAAGGAAGATAAATCGGTTTTCCTTGAAGCCAGCTTCCAGATCAAGGCTATCGCGACAAAGCGCCAGCACTTGCTTCGAACACGGGCAACTCATTCGCTGTCCGTGATGCATAAAGCAGGTTCTAAGATTTGGCTGAAGGTATCAGTCCCTTCAAAAGGTAGTGATTCCGAGCTGACCTGGGACCTGGCTCACGACATGAGTGAAAGAATCCGAAGCGAATTCGGCGAATTCATCTATGTTGAGCCCGCGGACCAGTACGGAAGGTTTGGGGAACTTTTGATCCAGCCTATGGCTTTAGGGGGCTCGATGCCACCATCAGGTGTTGTCTCTTCACGTCAGAAGCTCATTTTCCCTAAGCTCAGACAGTCCAGAGGCTGGGCAGAATTGCCTGCATGCAAGCAGGCAATGTTTGAAGTTGAAGCTGCGCAAATGTCGCAAACAACCAGAGGGCCAAATGGTGTGCCAATGCTGTTTGTCCACCCTGGAATCTCTCGCAGACTTCGAAGATTTCTGGAGCACTCAGAGGTGACTCTCTCTCCATCTGCTGCTACGGCTGCGACGAGTTAGCCGGCAACCACACCAAACCGCACCAACACTTAATCAACACAAAAGGACCATACATATGTCAGACTCTGCCGTATACACTTACGACTCATTGGGACGATTGAAGACAGTCACGTTCACCAACGGAACTGTGATCACCTACAACTACGATGACATGGGCAATCGCACGTCCGTCGTGACCTCCTGCAGCGGCGGCGGCTGCTAACAGCAGCTTCGTCCGCGAATTCGGCAAGCCTCGTCCGGTGTCTCTCACCGGCTAGACAGGCTCGCCTCAAATCAACCAAACAAAGGACAAATACATGTCACGAAACAAGAAACCGAACCGGCCACACGTGAAGACCCCAGGTCTCATGCCGGTGAAGAAACAGACTCGGGTCCGACCGGCTCAGGCCAAGACGACCATCGAAGGGCGCAAGATGCCCGGCAACATCTATCGCCCCGGCAAGCCGCGCACTCCACAGCAGGGCGCAATTCTTGCAGCGGCTGCAGGCTTCGCCTCCGGCACCGTCGCCGGCGCTCCCAATATCGTGGAGCTCGCGCGCGCTCTCAAGAACGACGTTGATCTCATCTACCAATTCGTCCACGACCACATCGAATGGCTGCCCACCTATGGCTCTCAGAAGGGTGCCCTGGGCTGTCTGATCGACGGCTACGGCAACTCCTTCGACCAGTCGGAGCTCATGATCGAGCTTCTGCGCGAAGCCGGCTACACGGCAAGCTACCAGCTCGGCGAGCTGGAGCTGACCGAAGCCGACGCTGCTGCCTGGTTCGGCACCGACGTCAACATCTGGGCCGAGGTCAACTACCTCTCTGATGGCGGCATTCCCTGTGAGGAATACTGGACCGGCACCGAGTGGAAGATCCGCTTCAACCACTGCTTCGTCAAGGTGACGATCTCGAGCACGGACTATGTCTTCGACCCGGCGCGCAAGTCGTATTCCACGACCTCGGGCATCGACCTCGAGACCGCCATGGACTATGACAGGGCGACCTTCCTGAGCAATGCCACCTCGGGTGCCACGGTCGCCACCGACTACGTCCAGGACATCAACCGCTCGAACATCCGTAGCGATCTCGATGATTTCACCGCGAATCTGGTCGATTACATCAAGACCAATGACCCGGATGCGACGACCGACGATATTCTCGGCGGCAAGACCATCGACCCGACCACCGGCACGCTGCGCAATACGTCGCTGTCTTATCTGCGTCCGAGCACGACGCCGACCACCTGGTCGACGGACATTCCGGCAGCTTACTGCGCCACGCTGAATGTCTACTACGACACCATCGACGAGACGTTCTACTCGAAGGATATCCACGGTCTGCGGCTTACGCTTACCTTCAACGGCAGCCACGAAGCTGAGCTGCGCCTGGATGGAACGCTCATCGACACCAGCTCTGCTCAGACCCCCGGTTCCTGGAACTCAGTCTGGCTGGAAGTCGTGCACCCGTATCCTACGACCTTCGCTGATGAAGGTCACTGGCAGACAGTGTGGGAAGGGCATCCGTATCTCATCGCTCAGGCATGGGGCAATGCCCGCTCCAAGATGACTGAGATCCACCAGGAGAGGCTCGCCCAGAATCAGTTCGACGGCGGCGCTGCCACCGACGAAGATGTGATCGGCGAATCTCTGAGCGTCATCTGGCACACCTGGAACGCGCAGAAGAGCTGGGCTTGCGATGTCTTCAACCGCATGACCAACTGCGTGACGGTTCTGCACCACCAGACCGGCCTTGTCGGTCACTACGATACGCCTCTGACCGACCTGGGCGGTATCGTCTGGGCGAGCTCGGCGCTGGATAACGACTGGGACAACGTCGATACCAACGACACCGCCCTTGCCATGCACGGCATTGCCTTTGAGGAAGGTGTCATCGACCAGATGGGTGTGGGCGGCGTCAGCACTACTCCGATCCTCGACATTGCTGTCGCTAACGGTGACAAGATCTACGACGGCAACAGCGGTAACTGGACCTCAGGTGTCAAGCCGAACCTGACCAACTACGACTCCGGTACCCTCACGGATATCGAGAACTGGTGGATCAACTATGGCTGGCGCGTTGCTATCCCCGAGGATGGCGATATCGTCAAGAACAGCTGGGAAGGCTATGGCTATTACGCTATCAGCCCGTACTACGGTGCTATCGGCATCATCAACGGTACCAAGGGTGGGAGTGGTGATGACGACCTCACGCCTGCGCAGATGGGTACCAACACTAAGGGTGCGCCTGGTAGCAGCTCGAATTCATTCTCTGCCTTCTCTGGAGACTCTTCTAAGGACCCAGTTGAACTAACCTCCGGTGCTTTCCTCTATGACAATGTCGACCTGAAAGTCGGCAGTGGCGACTTCCCGTATGGACTCAGCTTCCATCGCCGCTACAGTTCCGGTCGCCGGCTCGCAAATGGCGTCCTCGGGCTCGGATGGAGTCACAACCATCACTTCTCGGTGGTCAAGGGAAGCTCCGGTCTGTCCGGTATGGGTACCCTGAATCCGATTCAGGGCGCTGCCGGTCTCGTCCAGATGTATGTCACGGTCGATATGTATCGTGACCTGAGCAAGCCGCTGGACAAGTGGGTGATCGTCGCGGTCGCCAACAAGTGGATGACCGACGCTCTTCATGAGAATGTCGTGACGTTCACCACGCCGGAAGGTGTGCAGCTCTTCGTGAAGCTCCCTGATGGGACGTATGTCTGCCCGTTCGACAACCTGTCCACCATGACTCTGTCGAGTGGCCTCTACACCGTGACCTCGCCCCAGGGAATCGATTACAACTTCAACTCTGATGGCGTCCTGTCGACCATCGAGTATCCGAACGGTCCAACGATCACTTACACCTATACCTCCGGCAAGCTCACAAGCGTGTCGAACGGCATGGGGCGTACGCTTTCCTTCACCTATACCGGTGACAAGATCACCAGTGTCTCGGACGGCAATGGTCGCAGCGTGAGCTTCTCCTACGACATGGACGAAAACCTCGAAACGGCCACCGACCCGGAAAGCAATGATACGATCTTCGAATACGACGATCCGGGCCGCATGATCAAGATCTACCGGCCGGCGAACCCGACAACAGCGGTTGTTACCAACACCTATGACTCGCTCAATCGGGTCAAGGAGCAGACCGACGCTTATAGCAATGTGACGACTCTCTACATTGCCGGGCATCGCGCCGAGGAGAAGGACCCTGCAGGCTACAGTGTCGTGAGGTTCTACAACGAGTTCGGAAAGCCCGTCAAGGTTATCGATCAGCTCGGCAACGAGACGACGATGGAATATGACGGACGGCAGCGGCTCGTGAAGATCACGCGGCCGGAAGGCGACAGCATCGAGAACGTTTTCGATGACAACAACAACATCACCCAGGTGACCAAGAAGGCCAAGCCGGGCTCCGGTTTGTCCGACATCGTGAACTCCTTCACCTTCAACTCCTGGAACAAGGTCGCAACTGCGACGAACTCGCAAAGCCAGACCACGACCTACACTTACGATGCCTATGGCAATCTGACAACAATCGAGCGCCCCGAAATCGACAGTGTGACGCCTACCATCACGATGACCTACAACGCGCGTGGTCAGATGTTGACTCGCGAGGATGAGACCGGCATCGTGACGGCTTACACCTATGACTCCACGACCGAGGTCATGGAGACCAAGGTAGAGGACTACGGTATGAGCCGCCTCAATCTCGAGACAGTCTTCGACTATGACAGTGTTGGCAACATCATCTCGGTCACAGACCCGCGCGGCAACGAGACAACCTTCGAGTTCGACGATTGCCGCCGCCTCACCCTGGTTACCTCGCCGACTCCGTTTGGGTACGACACCAAGTACACGTATGACGAGAACGGGAACCGGACCAAGGTCGAGCGCGAAACAGGCGACATGACCACCCCGTGGCAGACGTTCCAGTCTACCTACACCTACGACGACTTGATTGCCTCGATCATCGACCCGGGTAGCAATACGACAAGCCTGGCATACAACAGCCGCCGGCTTCTCTACACGTCAACTGATGCGGCTAGCCGAGTGACCACCCGCGCTTATGACGAGGTCGGCCGTTTGTCGACTCTGACCGATCCCGGAAGCATCGTGCAGGTGACCAATACCTACACGGACAACGGGAAGCTTGAAACGGTGGAAGACGCCAACAGCAACGTCACCGAGTATCAGTACGATGGCTTCGATCGTCTGAAGAAGACCATCTATCCGGACACGACCTACGAGCAGATCAACTACACGTCCTGCGGAAAGGTGACAAGCCGCCTGACTCGTGCCGGCGATACCATCGCCTTTGACTATGACGTGCTCGGCCGTGTGAGCGAGAAAGCGCCCGACAGCATGCCGACGATCACCTACGAGTACGACCTTGCGGATCGTCTCAAGAAGGTGATCACCTCCGTCGTCTCGGGCAACCCGGCCTCCGGTGAGTTCGAGTACTTCTATGATGGTGCTGGCCGCAAGTACATGGAAGAATATCCGGACGGCAAGCAGGTCCAGTACCAGCTTGACGAGAATGGCAACATTACTCGTATCACCTACCCGGACAGCTACTATGTCGAGCGAGTCTACGACGAGCTCAACCGCTTGACGGACATCAAGCTCAACGGCGCCACCTCGAGTGTTCTCGAGTTTGACTACGACCAGCTCGACCGCCGCACCAAGCTGACCTACGATAACGGTGTCGAAACGGACTACACATTCCAGTGGGACAACGACCTGGAGTCTCTGGTTCAGACCTTCAACGGGTCCTCGGTTGAGTTCACGTACGCATTCAATGCCGTCCATGAGCCTACCAGCCAGGGCGTCGACGACGGGACCTTCATGTGGCATCCTGCCTCCGGTGGGACCTCGACTTACGGCACCGCGAGCGATTTGAACCAGTATCCGACGGTTGCTGGCGACACATACACCTATGACGACAACGGCTGTCTGACTGATGACGATACCTGGACTTTCGGCTATGACACCGAGAACCAGCTGGTTTCAGCCGGCGACGGCACAACCTCGGCAAGCTACATCTACGACCCGATGCACCGCCAGGCGCAGAAGGAAGTGAACAGCACCAAGACGCGTTACATCCATGATGGGATGCGGATCATTGCCGAGTATGACGGTAGTGGCAACTTCGTTAAGCGCTATGTCTACGGTGTTGATCTGGATGAGGTGCTGCTCGAGATCGATGGCAGCAACGACATCACCTATCTGCATCATGACCGGATGGGATCAATCATTGCGACGACCGACGACACCGGAGCTGTGATCAACACTTATGCTTACTCGCCCTGGGGTGAGTGCTCGAGCATGAGTGGCACTACTTTCGGCTTCACTGGTCAGCGCTTTGATGCTGAGACCGGATTGTATTTCTACAAGCATAGGCATTACTCGCCTGCGATTGGACGATTCTTGCAGCCAGATCCGGTTCGGTACGAAGATGGGCTCAACCTGTATCAGTACGGGCACAATAACCCGAATGTGTACATGGATCCTATGGGTTTGAATGGGACACGTCCATCGACGCCTGCGGATACCGCCGTTGCAATCTGGGTTCTCTTCGCTGCACAACAGACCGCAGCTCAACGAGGTTGCGTCTTGGATGCTCTCTTCTGGATCCGCTATTTCTGGGCGGTTCAGCACCAAGACTACACTACCCTCATGGGAACATGGGACCACACATTTACCGATTGCCACAACGACAACACTCCGTATGGAACGCCGGATGGTGCCCCTTCAGCATCTCCAGATGATCCATGGCATGGAGCACCTTCGGCCCTACCTAGCGACTGGCCTTGGACTGCAAGATGGGCATTCTGTCTCGCCAGCCTTAGCCTTTGCGCTCAGTGGTGTGATACCCTACCACCTCCGCAACGGGCGGCTTGTGCTGCCGAATGTTACTCTGGCTTTATGAGATGTATTTCCGGTCAGGGATAACAGAATCCTGAAGGTCTGACTTTCTGGAGGGGGGATGATCATCATCCCCCCTCTTCTATAATGATCCTGCTTTCAGTTCTAATTTCTTTATTCGCCGATCAAAAAACAGTACAATAGACATCGCATCAGCTGCCATTTCAATTACTCGCTTCTCTGCATCATCAAGTATCCTTGGTTCGCGCCCTTGAAGGGAAAGAAATCCAAGCAAAGAAGCTTCCTTCCTAAGGAACATCACTGAATTGCTACCATAATCGGTACTGCACAAATTAAAGTAAGATTGCCACTTTTCTATAGTAGCCGTATCATTCTTTAGCTCAATAAGTCGTCCTCTAGCCTGTGCATCCTCGAGCGCAGTCTCAACAGCCCCTGGAACAGCACATAGTTTCATGAGGTCTTCCGGAGAGTTGGCTATATTCATAACTCGAATTATGAACTCAGTACTTTCCTGCGGCGACAGGGTCACATTCAATAACGGCTTTTTTTCAGCTAACGTCTGATACTCATGACAGATCTTTAGACGATCATCTTCAATGAGGCTGACGATTCCGCAATCAAACGATAAAGTATCCACAATACTTCGAAGGCAATATTCTACTGCTTCAAAGACATCACTGGAATCTTTGAGGATTGAAACTAATACTTCGCAAGGCTGTTTAGACATTCCTTTTTTCCTTGAATCTTGAACGTACTGATTGTACTTACCACTTCCAGTAAAAAGGCAAGCTACCCAAATGGGGGTATTTGCTGGTTCCACGTGGTGTCAAAAAAACTATGACCTTATGTCCTTCCCGAAACCCTTGAATCGCGTGGGATCTAGCTTCGTGTATAGGACAGTGTGCTGAATGTTTTTATGCCCCAGATAGGCCTGGATTGAGCGAGTATCCATGCCAGCGGCTGCTAACTGATAGCCTTTGCCATGCCGCAACATGTGCGGGTGTACTGAGAGTTCAAGATCTGCCAGGTGGCCTGCCCGAGAAACCAGCTTGTAGACAGCGTTATGGGACAGAGGGCCCTTTCGCTCGGAGACAAAGACAAATGCTGAATCCGGAAATTCGCGCCGTAACTTCCTGAGTGCTCGAATTTCGTCTCCTTCGAGATGGTGGACGGAGGCATCCCCGTTCTTCAGACGGTTCACGTGGAATTTGGCATTGTCGAGATCTAGCTGGTCCCATTTGAGATCTACGAGCTCACCCACGCGGAGAGCGTGCCGGAACATCATGAGAATCAGCAGAGAGTCGCGGGCGCCGTGCCTACCGGTCTGCTTAGCTGATGTGACGAGAAGTTTGAGTTCCGCGACGGTTAGATATTCACGAGAGCGCTTCTCGATATTCGGACGCTTGACCGGAGGGCTATTTTTCTTTTTTGAAAACTTTCCCGAAAATGATGTCCGGGAGGATTTTCTAGCCACCTGTCAAACTCCTACCTGCCGGGGATTTCTCTATCCCTACTTTACCCAAAATGGTCTTATTCGGTAAAGATTGAGCGTCCGAGAGTTGGCAGTGATACCCAGACTTCCCTGGCGACAAACCCCCAAGAACCGGGCGTGCTGCAATCGCAACGTGATTTGTTCCGTCCGGTAGGACTCTCAGGAAGTTTCCGAGTACTATTTTGGATAAGCACCCGTTCGGGGGAATCTTTTCTATTCCCCGATAGCCACCTCGAGCATGTGGAACGATCTCATTGATGGAGGATTCTGGCCCGCAACCCAAGAAGAAGACCAAAAGTTTTGCTACTCCTGGCAAGTGATGGAATAATAGACACTTGGAAAGGAGCCAATCATGCGGAAAAGCAGATTCACGGAAGAACAGATCGTAGGGATCT
>Ga0226835_1000665_pt1 | contig 30503 bp, 25 predicted proteins | sample LAC_MetaG_1_FD_163627 | JGI IMG/M metagenome (GOLD analysis project Ga0226835, IMG submission 163627) | Anaerobic ammonium oxidizing microbial communities from anammox membrane bioreactor (MBR) in UC Berkley, California, United States -... | ecosystem: Engineered > Bioreactor > Anaerobic >...
GCGCCGACCGAGACGCCGCTGCCGACCGCGACCTTCACGCCCGCGCCGACCGAGACTCCGCTGCCGACCGCGACCTTCACGCCCGCGCCGACCGAGACACCGCTGCCGACCGCGACAGATACGCCTAGCCCGACAGCGACCTACACCCTGACGCCGACGGTCACGCCCTCGCCGACCGTCACCCCGTCACCGACGGCGACGCTCACCCCGTCAGCGACCTTCACCCCATCGCTCACGCCCACGCCGACGCTGACTTTCACCCCGCCGCCGACGCTCACCTTCACGCCCTACCCGTCGCTGACGCCCAGCATCACACCCTTCGGCGGGGAGCGCACCAGCACGCCGGCAGTCACCGGCTGCACCATCCCCGACGAGTGGATCGCCTATGTGGTGCAGCGCGGCGACACGCTATCTTATCTGTCGCGGCGCTTCGGGCTGACGGTCGCCGAGCTGGCCGAAGCCAATTGCATCGAGGACCCGAACAACCTCACCGCCGGGCAGCTACTCTTCGTGCCGCCCGGCAGCAATGTCACGCCGCCCGCTCCGCCCACGCCTGGCGCAGCCGCACCGACGCGGCTGCCGGGCGACTATCCCAGCTTCAACTGCGGCAACCCGGCGGCGACGATCAGCCAGCCGCTGGCGGGGACGGTGCTGCGCGGCGCGTTCGCCGTCTATGGCACGGCGACACACCCCAGTTTCCAGTTCTATCGCCTGCAGGTCTCCGGCAGCGACACGGCGGACGCCGACTTCGCCACGCTGCAAGTCTACCCGGCGCAGGTCTACAACGGACAGCTTGGCACGGTCAACGCCTCGGCCTTCGCGCCTGGCGATTACTGGCTGCGCCTGACCGTCGTGGACATCACCGGCAACTACCTGCCGCAGTGTACGGTGCGCGTGCGCTTCGAGGGCTGATCATGACTGAGCTTGTGCTGGCGTACAGCGACTCGCCGCTCGGCACGCTGGAGATCGCGGGCAGCGTCGCCGGGATTCGCGCCGTGCGTTTCCTCGACGAGCCGCCCCTCGCGCCCGCCTCGCCCGATCTGCCCGCGCCGGTGGTCTCGTGCATTCAGCAGCTCGCCGAGTACTTCGCCGGGCGGCGCCGCTCGTTCGAAGTGCCGCTCGACCTGCAGGGCACGTCGTTCCAGCGGCGGGTGTGGGAGCTGCTGCTGCTCATCCCCTTCGGCGAGACGCGCACCTACCTGGACATCGCCCTGGCCCTGGGCGACTCGAAAGCGGTGCGGGCCGTCGGCGCGGCCAACGGGCAGAATCCGGTGTCCATCATCGTCCCCTGTCACCGCGTCATCGGCGGCGACGGGGCGCTCGTCGGCTACGGGGGCGGGTTGTGGCGCAAGGAATGGCTGCTCGCCCACGAGGGTCGCCCCGTGCAGGCCCGCCTGCTCTGACGTTCATCCCGACCGGCTCTTACCCTGCGCCCGCCCGCCGCATCCTTGCGAACCGCTCACCGCGCGCTACACTTGCCAGAGGCGCGGGCTGGTAGCTGTACCCCCGCGCCGGTCTACCAGTGATGCGGAGAAAAACCGATGCTGTCTCAACACCGTTTCCTGGCGCTGATCGCGGGGCCGCTGGCCCTGGTTGTGCTGCTCGCCGCTCCTTCCTTGCTGGCGGCGGCTGGTGGTGTATCGGCCTTCCAGGAACCGACTCCCCCGCCGACCAACACCCCGCGCGCGACAGCGCTGCCGACCAATACGCCGCGCCCCACCCTGCCGCCCACCGAGACTCCTCCGCCCACCAGCACCTATACGCCGACCAGCACGCCGACGCCCGTCCCCACCGAGCCGGTCTTCCTGCCGACGCCGACGCTCTACTACCCACCGGACTACCAGCCCAGCCGCGAGCAGCCCACAGCCATCCCCACGGCCATGCCGCGCCTGCGCGCGCTGGACGAGACCAACACGCCCTACGAGCTGCTCAACGTGCTGCTGCTCGGTCATGACGGCATCCTGGAGCCGGGCAGCCCCTTCCACACCGACACGATGATCGTCGTCTCGATCAACCGCGACACGAACACCGTCTCGATGATCTCCCTGCCGCGCGATCTGTTCGTCTACATCCCCAACTGGGGCATGGCCCGCCTCAACCTGGCCTGGGGCTATGGCGAGGCCATCGGCTGGACGGACGGCAGTTGGGGCATGATGCGCCAGACCATCCTCTACAACTTCGGCATCGAGACGCATTACTACGCGATGGTGGACTTCGACGGGTTCGAGCAGATCATTGACGCCGTCGGCGGCGTGACCATCGCCGTAGACTGCCCTATCCAGGACATCCGCTGCACCGGCCCGGCCTGCACCGACGGCATTCCCGGCAACGAGACAGACAGCGACTTCGAGCTGTACACCCTGCCGGTCGGCGTCTTCGACATGGACGCGGAGCTGGCCCTGTGGTACGCGCGCAGCCGCAAGAACACCATTGACTTCGACCGGGGCCGTCGCCAGCAGCAACTTCTGCGCGCGATCTGGGCCAAGACGAAGGCCAGCGGCCAGATCACCCAGATTCCGCAGTTGTACGACCAGCTTACCTCAGTCGTCGAGACCAATATGCCCCTATCGGAAGTTCTCCCACTGATCCCGCTGGCGCTGAGCATCGAGCCGAACGACATCGAGAACCACTTCTTCCGCAAGAATGTGGAGACGGTCGCCTGGTCGCCGGACGGCGTGACCAACGTCCAGCTCCCCCACCCCGACGGCGGCATGAACCGGCTGATCTACAACTTCCTCCAGCCGCCCACTCAGAACCGGCTGCGCCTGGAAAACGCCCGCATCGCCATCTACAACGGCACGAGCAACCCTGGCTGGGATGTTGTGGCCGCTGACCGGCTGATCTGGGAAGGGTTCGCGCCCGCCGCGATGGGGCCTGCCGACCGCGCCGACTACGCCACTTCGACGATCATTGACCACACGGGTGCCAGCAAAGGCAGCAGTCTGAACCAGTTGGTCGGGCTGCTCAACATCCGCCCGGATCAGGTCGTCGTCCAGCCCGATCCCAACCGCACGGTGGATTTCGAGATCATCCTCGGCGCGGACTATAACTCGTGCGTGGGCCGCCAGTGGGTCGCCCCCAGCCAGACCGGCTGAGGCGCAAGCGCGAGCGCGTGCTAAACCTGTCAGGCGGTAGGGGCGCAGCAGAACAGCGCCCCCCTTGACCTCACCACCGCTCGGCGTTCGGCGAGTCACTGTCAACCTTTGTACGCACCCGCAAGTACTCCCTGCTTGCGCCGCAGGCCGTTCGGGTCTAAGCTACATCAGCAGGTCGGTAGCACACTCCTGGAAGCGTGCCATGAACTGGACGCGCCCGAAGCCTGTCCTTCTGCTCGCCGCCGCGCTCCTGAGCGGGGTGCTGCTCGCAGCGTGTGGCGGCAGAGAGAGCAGCGATCCTCCACGAGGCATTTTGATCACCCTTCAGCCGGAACCGCTGGGCACAGTGCTGCCCGGCTGCCAGCCGGGCGAGCTAGAGGGCTGGTACGAGGTAGCCGGATCGCTCGTCATGGAATTCCGCGAAGAAAGCCTGGCGGCGCTCGATGGGCTGCCGGACACGCTGGCTCCGGCGCTGCGGCGTCTGTCCGACCTGCGCAACGCCATCGCCTCTCAGCCCGCCCCGGAATGCGCGGCGCTCGCTCACGACACGAGCCTCGCTTACATGCGCCAATCGCTCGAGGCTTTTCAGACGCACGCCGCGGGGACTATGACCGAAAGCGCGCTGCGCAGCGAGGTGCAGGCGGCAGCCGACGCCATCAGTACGACGGTCGCCGGCCTGCTGGAGAATACGCGCAGCCAGCTAGAGCAGGGATTGAGCGAGCAGCGCGCCACTCAGGCCGCCAACACGCCCTGAGCAGCAGCCGGGCACCAGGGCAGAGTCTCAGCGCAAAGGGGCAGAGCGCGCGGCGAGGAGCGGGAGACTTCGTCTTTTTTTAGAGCGTGTTATGCACTTCTGCCGGGTGGACATCCCCCCATCCCCCGATCCCTTCCCCCACGCAAGCGGAGGGAAGGGGCCAGGGCGGGCTTCTTCCTTCCCCCCGTGCGGGGGAAGGACCGAGGATGGGGGGCAAGCACAGGAGCTGCCCGCCTGCCAAAGTTCATAACAGCCTCTAGTGATTCTAGCCCTCATTTCCTGTTGGCAGAGAACGAATGCGCACCCGCGTTTCTTCGATTACCACAATACTGCCTCGTTCGAGATCTTGCGCAATGCCTGGCAGATTGGCTAACAAAACAGCAACTTGCGCTTCGGCCTGGCGCAACATCGGCCATCGCAGCAGGACACCGAAGGGAGCGTGGATTGGCGCTGCGCCACGATGCGGCTGAAGTCCGTATCCGCTGAGACGATTACCCGTTCCTCAGCAGCAGCACGCTCAAAAATGATTGAGTCTCTGGCAGCCTGCAACGCGTAGTCGCGGATATGCACTGCATCATATCCCGCGGCACGCAGCCCTTGAGCGACACGGGGCGAAAGCTGGTTGTCAACCAGGAACTTCATGCTACTGAAGCCATCTGCGGGAGTTGGCGCTCACGAACAGCAGCGGCAGCATAACGCAGCGACTCACGAATGTCCTCACGTTCCAGATCGGGAAAGTCGCGCAGAATCTCGTCTTCGCTCATGCCCGCCGCCACCATATCAACCACAGTGGCTACCGGAATGCGCAGCCCCCGGATACACGGCAGACCATCCATTTGTTCAGGATCAACAGTGATGCGTAGAAAGGTCGTCATGGGAATCCCTCCTATATCTCCATTCTACCCGGATTCCGCTGTTGGTGAGTGTCCCAAATAAGAATTGCTGCCAATATGACAAGTCACGCCCTGAGCAGCAGCCGGGCACCAGGGCAGAGTCTCAGCGCAAAGGGGCAGAGCGCGCGGCGAGAAGAAAGGATGTCAGTTCTTCTCTGCGTCCCTGCGATTCAGGCATTTCGCCCCCAGCGTGTGCTGCGCCCGGCCAATTTGCTTCTTGCTTGGCCTTTATTCCGTCCGGTATAATTGGGCCATCTTGTGGAGTAGTAACCCCGGGCTTTCAAGATCACCCATTCGACCTGGTAATCAACACGCAGAGCACCTGACTGGGGAGACATTCGAGGATGTCTGGTCATAGTAAGTGGTCAACCATCAAGCGCAAGAAAGGCGCTGAAGACGCCAAGCGAGGCAAGGTCTTCACCAAGATCGCCCGCGAAATCGTCATGGCTGCGCGCAAGGGCGGCCCGGACCCCGAGTCCAACGCCGCCCTGCGCCTGGCAATGGACAAGGCGCGCGCGGCGAACATGCCCAAAGACAACGTGGAACGAGCCATCCATCGCGGTGCGGGCATTGGTGACGACGCTGTGGAGATAGAAGAGATCGTCTACGAAGGCTACGGCCCGCACGGTGTCGCCCTGGTCATCAGCGTGGTCACCGACAACCGCAACCGCACCCTGTCCGATCTCAAGTACATCCTCAGCCGCAATAACGGCAACCTGGCCAGCGCCGGCTCGGTGACCTGGCAGTTCACGCAGAAGGGGTACGTTGAGGTCTCCGCCGAAAACGCGGACTTCGAGGAAGTCTTCCTTGTCGCCGCCGATGCCGGTGCAGATGATGTGCAGCAGGAGGAAGACATCTTCGCCGTGTACACCCCGCGCGAAGAGCTGGCCGTCGTCGCCAACGCCCTTGAGGACGCTGGCTACACCGTTGAAGAGCGCGATCTGATCTGGATTCCGCAGAACGAGATCGAAGTGGGCACCGACGAAGCGCTCCAGATCATGGGCCTCATTGAGAAGCTGGAAGACCTGGACGACGTGCAGCGCGTCGCGTCGAACCTGAACCTCACCGACGAAATTGCCGCCGCGCTGAGCGCCGCCTAGCCCGGCGGCTCGCGTCCGGTGCGCACCCTGTCAGGCCGCGCACCGGATGCGGTGGGCGGCCTGCCTTGTGAGTTAGGAACCCTGCCATGCTCGTCCTGGGCATTGACCCCGGCACAGCCACGACCGGCTACGGCCTCGTGCGCGAGAGTCCGCACGGCGACCTGACTGCCGTTGCTTTCGGTGTCATCACCACACCCGCGCGCACACCCATGCCCGACCGCCTGCTTCAGCTTCACACGGAGATCGCGGCTCTCATCGCCCGATACCAGCCCGACGCCGCCGCCATCGAGGCGCTCTACTTCGGCAAGAACGTCACCACGGCCATCACCGTCGCCCAGGGGCGCGGCGTGATCCTGCTGGCGCTGGCCCAGGCGAGCCTGCCCGTGCGCGAGTACAAGCCTGCCGAGATCAAGCAGGCCATCGCCGGCTATGGCAACGCCGACAAGGGGCAAATGCAAGAGATGATCCGCCAGCTTCTGGGCCTGGACAACCTGCCACGCCCGGACGACGCCGCCGACGGGCTGGGCGTGGCCATCACCGACCTGAACGCCAGCCGCTTCGAGCGTCTGCCGTCCGAGTAACTCGCCGGCGTGCGGCAGGGAGAACACCCCATGATTGACAGCGTCACCGGGCAGGTCACCGCCATCGCCAGGCAATACGTGGTCGTCCTGGTCGGCGGCGTAGGGTTGCGCGTGCAGGTCCCCGCCACCGTGCGCGATCTCGTAGACGGCCCTGGGCACATGGTCACGCTGTACACGTATCTGCACGTGCGCGAAGACGGCCTGCTCCTCTACGGCTTTGCCGAGCAGGAGGAGCGCGCCCTGTTCGAGACGCTGATCACCGTCAGCGGCGTGGGGCCGCGCATCGCCCTGGCGCTGCTCAGCACGCTGACCGTCGAACATATTCACAACGCCGTCGCCCGCGAAGAGCCGGACGTGCTCACCCGCGTGCCGGGCATTGGCAAGAAGCTGGCGCAGAAGCTCATCTTTGAGCTGAAGGACAAGCTGGTCCTGGAGCCGTCACTGGGCATCGCCGCCCTGAGCGACATAGACACCGATGTGCTGGCCACGCTCACCGCGCTCGGCTACAGCGTCGTCGAGGCGCAGGCCGCGCTGCAGGCCATCCCGCGCGACGCCCCCGCCGACATCGAGGAGCGAGTCCGGCTGGCGCTGCAATACTTCGCCTGACCTTACCGACCCCCGCCGAGAAAGGAAGCTCCACCATGACCGATCACCCTTCCCCGCGCGACGCGCTCATCGGCAAGCGCGTAGACGTGCTCGACCAGGGCTGGATCGAGCTGCAGGACATGATGGGCGATGACCTGGCCATCGTCAGCGCCGCGCGCGTGTCTTTCCTGGGCGAGAGCAAGGGGGCCGACCGCGATAAGAAGCTGCTCTTCTACCTGCTCCAGCACCGGCATACATCGCCGTTTGAGCAGGTCGAGTTCCGCTTTCGCGTGCGCGCGCCGCTGGTCGTGTGGTGGCAGTGGGTGCGCCATCGCACCTGGCACGTGAATGCCCAGTCGGGCCGCTACACCGCCTTTGACGAGGGTGAGTTCTACGTGCCGGCGACCTGGCGCTTGCAGTCCGCCGACAACAAGCAGGCCAGCGAGGGGGAGCTGAGCGGGCCAGAAGCAGAGGCGCTGAGCCAGACCCTGCGCGAGCACTACGAGCAGTCGTTCGCGCTCTACCAGCGCGCGCTGGATGCGGGCGTCGCCCGCGAGCTGGCACGCCTGTTCCTGCCGGGCTTCGCCGTATATTACACCTGGGTGGTCAAAGTGGACGCGCACAACCTGATGCATTTTCTGCGGCTGCGCATGGCCCCGGACGCGCAGTATGAGATTCGCCAGTACGCCCAGGCGCTGTTCACCCACTTCTTCAAGCCGGCGCTGCCCTGGACGGCGGAGGCGTTCGAGACGTTCATAGTGCCGGGACTATCACGGCCCGATCAGATATAGCACGTGCCTGGCGCTGGAGACGAGCAGCAGCAGCGACACCACGACAACACACGCAAAGCGCACACGCCCCGAGCGAATCTGGCGCAGCCCGTCCGCCACCATGATGGTCAGCGGAAACAACACCAGCGCGTAACGTCCAAAGCTCTGCGAGTGGGTCACTTCTTGCGTGCCCTGCGTCAAGTTGACCTTGCTGAGAAACAGCAGCAGATGCATCCACGTATAGGCGACCATTGGCAGTCGGCGATGGCACGGGTAACGCAGCATGAGCACACCCAGCGCCAGACTCACCGCCAGCGTCAGCAAATCCGCGTCGTATAGGGAATGCGGCCACTGGCGTACGAAGTGCCGCGCGTTGAAAAACAGGCTGCTAAAAGGATCAGCGTAGGCAAGGTACGAGTGATGCGCATACACGTCGCCCAGGGAAGGCAAACCCTGGATGGACCGGAAACCAAGGAACAACAGCCCTCCCAGAGGGATCAGGATCAATGACCAGCCCCGCCTGACTATCTCGCGCACGCCCCCCTGATGAGCGCGGGTGGTGCTCAGCAGGATCAGCCCCACAACCACCGCCAGGAGCACGCCCTGAGTACGCGTCAGCGTTGCCAGCAGCCCACAGAGCACAGCTAGCAGCCAACGCCCGCGATACGCAGCGTATATCGCCCCTAGCGCCAGCGCCAGATAAGCCGATTCGGACAGCGGTGCAGCAAAGATATACGACAGGGGCTGCAACACCGTCACGCCGACCGCCCAGCGAGCCAACTGGCCGTCCCCGTAGTCTACAACGCACAACCGGAACAGAAGCGTCAGGGCAAGCCCAAACGCGAGTGTCTCAAACACCATCGCGCCCAGGTCTACCGGGCCGGGCAACGTCCGATCAAGAAACTGGAACGCGAGTGGCGTCAGCACGCCGAACACGGTCGGGCCGGGGTTTTCAGGCTGATAGCCATAAATGGCCAGGTTCAGGTAATGGTTGGCGTCCCACCGGCGCCACACGCCGAAGATGACTTGCGCTGCTGGCGTGCTCAAGCGCGGCAAGCCGTCCATTCTGGTGGCGTCAAAGTCTGCGTCGTAAGTTGTCCAGGAGCTAATCGTTATCCAGACTGATGCCATCCAAATGCCCAACAGCAGTCTGTGCGCGAGCGCAGCCCCGAATCCCCATTTGAACGCTACACGCCAGCCGGAATCTTTCACAGCTTGTCCACGCTCGTCACATGCCTGTGTTCCACCAGGGGCACCCACCAGCATCCCGCCTTGGGCGGCGCTTCAGTGCGCACGTCCTCCCTGCGCCCTCACTGACTGGCGATGTCTGCGTTTTAGTACGTATCAGGAACTCTGCGCTACGTCGGAACGAAGTCTCGCAATTCGTCGCCCGCCATCAGAAGCTGACGACGATCTCCCCACCGACCGCGTAACACACGCGGTTGCCCGCATCGTCCAGCGGCCACACCTCCCAGCCATACGCGCCAGCCACGTTGAACAGATCGCCAGACAGGCGCAGCATATCGCCCGCGACGGCTTCCGAATAGATGATCCCGCCACCAGGATGGCGCACGATGACCAGGTAATCGCCGAACTCAGCGATAGGCGTCCAGCGGACAGTCACGGCCACGCCCACGCGCGTCGCCAGATCGCCCCCCACGACAGTCAGCGCCAGACAGTAATCGGGATGGGCAGTCCAGGTGGGCGCGGGCGGCATCGTCGGCACGACCGGCGTCGGAGACTTGCGGGGAGTGGCGCTCGGCGGCGCTCCCGGCGTCCAGGTGGGCGGGAACGGCGTGCCCCCGGCCAGCGATCCACCCTCGCCCGCCCCGCCGGGCGTGCGAACAGCGGTGTTTTCGGGCGCAGGCGTCGCCGAAGGGGCAAAACCCGGCGGCCTGGGCGTCCAAGTGGGCGGCAGCGAGGAAGGCGTGACGAGGGTCGCAGTGGCGGAAGGTGCCGGCCCGTCTCCGCCATCGCCCCCACAACCGGCCAGCAGAGCTGCCACCAACACCCCAAACAGCAGCCATGCCCTGCGCATATGCCCCCTCCTCTCGCGCACGATCACAACAGGTAGCCGAATGCCAGCCCAAAGAGCGCCAGGACGATCACCACCAGCAGCCCGGCCACGCCCGCTGCCGTGTACAGCACCGCTGGTCGGCCCGGACTCCAGGGATGGGCGGGGTCCCAGTCGAACCCGACCAGCGCCCACCAGCCGACCGCATAGAGCGCCAGCCCGACCCCCGCCGCGATCCAGGCCGGGGCAGCCCGCGCCAGGTCACCTTCGACCACGCGCTGAATCAGCAGGCGGTCTACAGCGAATGAGATCAGGATGACCAGTTCGAGCGTGATGGCCAGGCTGAGCAGCACGCGCCAGCCGCGCGAAAGATTCCCCAGCCGTGCCGCCCATCGATCGATCGCGTGCGTTGACATCGCAGGTCTGCCAGTCACCGTCTTCTCTCCTGCGCGCCGCCAGGCGGGTTGCTACGCATCGCTCAGAAGCGTGGCAGTGCGCTCAAAGCCTCCCACGATTGCGGCGCGGGCCTGGGAGCCGGATTCGCCCAGGACGGCCAGCCCATGCCGCGCCCGCCCATCGTGCCCCATAGGGTCAATCGTAAACGGAGAATGGCGCGGGCGCAAGCGCGGCTGAAATTGCGCGGGCGCATCTCACGAAAGTTCGCGGTCAGCGCATATGGGGCCATGCGAGAGATTGTTCTCTCCCGCCCCAAACCCCTCCCCGTAAGGAAGGAGGGGCTTAGCCTGTGCGCTTTTCTCCCTTCCCCCACGAGGGGGAAGGGTCGGGGATGGGGGGAGCAAAGGCAGACGCTCGACCTGTTAGGAATCTCTAATCTGCTTCTAACGTGCAGCGGTCGAACGTTGGTTGAAGGGCGAGCGATTGGGTGATACACTCAGATTGCCGGGCAAGAGACCTTTACTTTCTTCACATTTGCTTCAGTTCACACTGTGGGAAGCGTCCATGATCGACCGCATTCAATGGCTAGGGCATGGCAGCTTTCTCATCCAGGGGCCGCCGCTGATCACCATCAATCCCTGGCGGGTATCCCGTAGCGCCTTCCATCCCGACGCGATTCTGATCACCAACGATCTCTACGATCACTGCTCGCCCGGCGACATTGACAAGCTGCGCGGCCCGCAGACGATGATCATCGCCAACCCCGCCGCCTCCCATGTGCTGAGCGATGGCGCGCTGTTGCTGCGCTCGTGGCAGAGCGTCAACGTGGGCGGCGCGCGGATCACGGCAGTCCCTGCTTACACCCGCTCTGACTATTACCCGGCAGCGAAGGGCGGGCTGGGCTTCGTCATCTCGATTGACTACTACGACATCTACTATGCCGGGACGACGGACTTCGTGCCGGAGTTGGAGAAAATTCGCTGCGACGTGGCCATCCTGCCGCTGGCCGCCGGGCCGGGCACGCTCAACCTGGAGCGAACGGTTGAGTTGGTGCGCGTCCTGCAACCTCGCTGGGTGATCCCCAGCCACTGGGGGACGTTCGGGGGGACGGCGCTGGATGTGCAGGCGCTGGAACGCGCGCTGAGCGGCCTGGCGATGGTCGTCGCGCCAGAGCAGGTGCGCTGACACGCCAGAATGGGTTTTTGCGCGCCCGTCTGAGCTGGGGTAACATCACTGCGGTCGTGTTTCCGGCCAGCCCCAAACGAGAGGGCCGGCTGTGGGAGCGAAGAGACTTACATAACAGAATTGACAAATAGACGGGATTTGACCACCTCGTCCGTCGGAGTGCCAAGACACTTTGCGAATTAAACCCCCGATTTGGAAGATACTTTGACGGGGCGGCCCCTAGGCATAATGAGAGGGGCCGCCTCGCATTTGTGGACGCCTCACTCCGCCCGGCCTGCCCTCTCCGAGCGCAGCCCAGAACCCCCCATCCGCAATCTCTCTCGCATGTGGAGAGGGATTGCGCGGCGCAGCGCGCTCACCCCACCGGCAGCAGCGTGCGCAGCAGATCGCCCTGCCCGTCGCGCACCGCCTCGACCACCCACCCGCTGATGCCATTCGGCGTCTGCACGCGCCACCAGCGGAAGCCTTCCTGGACGCGCGGCCCCCCAGTGACGCGCACCCGCGATCCGCTCACCAGGCTCAGCAGCACCTCTCCGCCCGGCACCGCCCGCAGGTTGAGCGGGTCGCCCTCGGTCGTCTGGACGCGCGCTTCATCGCCCGCCTTGAACGCTGGCCCCCAGCGCGGCGCGCCAACCGGCCCCGTGAGCGGCATCAGATCGTACAGACCGCCGGCGGTGTCGTACAGGGCGGGCGAGCCGAGCGGCGCGCTGTCAGACTCGCGCGCCGCAACGATCACCTGGCGGGCGAAGTCTCCCCACAGCACATCGAGCGCGCCAGACGCGGGCAGCCCACTGGCGACGGGCACCAGCGCGCTCCCTCCGCGCGGCGCGAGATAGATCGCGCGCGGCGCGCCGGGTGGCGCGTCCAGAAAAGCCAGCGTGCCCTCGGCAAACTGGCGCGCCTCCACCGGCCAGAAGCCGGCGTCGGGCGCGATGAGCGGACGGCTTTGCCGCGCGTCCGGCTCCACATACAGCACGCTGCCCGCGCCACTGGCGATGATGGCCGTGCCGTTGTCATTCCACGCGGCAGTGGTGAAGGAGTCCGGCGGCAGGCTTGCCGCGTCCCACAGCGGCAGCAGCGCGCTGTTGCCGAGGATGACGCGGCAAAAGGCTCGGCCCGCCGCGATCTCGTATCCGGCGAGGATCTCGCTGCTGTCCGGTCGCCAGCGCAGCGGCCCGATGAAGACGCGCCGGCCGTCATCAGGTGCGTAGATGCTGGCTTGCAGGCGCACGGTGGTGCCGTCGCTGCTGCGCAGCCACAGCCCGTCCACCTCATGCGCTCCGCCCGCTGCCCCGTCCGCTCCCGGCGTGCTCACCACGTAGGCCAGCCAGGCACCGCTCGGTGCCCAGGCGACAGCCGTGACCTGGGCCTGGCTTCCGCCCGCCGCTGACGGCGGCAGCAGGGGAATCCCGCCGACGATCAGCCCGCCCGCTGGCGTCAGGTAGGCCAGGGTGCCATCCGGCCCCACGTCAAAAGCCGTCACTCCCTCAGGGCTGAAAGTGAGCTGTTCGGGATAGGCCAGGCCAATGCGCAGCCGCCACACCTGGGGACTCCCCCCGTCCGCCGATAGATAGTAGAGCGTGGCCGGCAGGGCATCCAGTCCGGCGACAGGCGACAACTGCGCCACCACACCGCCCGTGCCAGGGACGATGCCGCCACTGCCATCATCGAGCGGTGGCAGGGACGTGGGGCCGGGCCGGGTGCGCGTGGGCGCGGGCGTGGCGGACGGCAGAGGCGTGCCGGGTGTGGGCGTGCTGGTCAGGGCGACGGGCGGCGTATCGGTTGGGCCGGGCGTCGCGCTGGGCAGGATCACCAGCGTCTCGGTCGGTGGCGGCAGCGGCGTCTCGGTTGGCAGGGGTATCTCGGTCGGCAGGGGCGTGGCCAGAGACGCCGAGAGCGTCGCCGTCACGATGAGCGGCGGCTTATCCTGAGTCAGTGTGCAGCCAGCCAGCGCGGCCAGTAGGACCAGCGCAACGGCCAGCGGCCAGCGTGTGAGCGGACGGCGCATACTCCCTCCACAGGCGTGCGATGGCGGCAGTATACCACGAGCACAGGGCGCGATCACACTACCTGGTGAGCTGTTCTCCATTAACAAAACGTCTCCGGCGAGGTGAGCCGGAGACGGAGTGAGCGAGCGAACTGAGAGGCACGCGATCAGGCGGCGGGCAGGTACATCAGCGAGCCGTCGTCGTGCCACTGAAGCTGCTGGTCGCCTTCCACGACGATCTGCGGGCGACCGCTCCCGCGGATGGCCTCGGCATCCACGATGACGCGCTTGATGATGTTGCGATGCGAGGGGATCTCGAACATCACATCGAGCAGCGCCGACTCGATGATGCTGCGCAGGCCGCGCGCGCCAGTCTCGCGCTCAGAGGCCAGGTCTGCCGCGGCGCGCAGAGCGTCGTCAGTGAACGTCAGCTCAACGTTGTCCAGGGCGAACATCTGCTGGAACTGCCTGACGAGCGCGTTCTTCGGCTCGGTGAGCACGCGCACGAGCATCTCGCGGTCGAGCGGGTCCACCACCGTCGTCACCGGCAGCCGCCCCACCAGCTCCGGGATCATGCCAAACTTGATCAGGTCTTCCGGTGACACCCGGTGCAGCAGTTGGCTCTCGGTGATGTTGCTGGCCGCGCCCGCCTTGTCGAAGCCCAGCGCCCCCTTGACGCCCACGCGGTCGGCGATGATCTCGTGCAGGCTGTCGAAAGTGCCGCCGCAGATGAACAGGATGTTGCGCGTGTCAATCTGGATGAATTCCTGGTGCGGGTGCTTGCGCCCGCCCTGCGGCGGAACGTTGGCGACCGTCCCTTCGATGATCTTCAGCAGCGCCTGCTGCACACCTTCACCGCTCACGTCGCGGGTGATGGATGGGTTGTCGCCACTCTTGCGCGTGGTTTTGTCCAGCTCGTCAATGTAGATGATGCCCTTCTGCGCGCGGGCGATGTCGTAGTCCGCCGCCTGGATCAGGCGCAGCAGGATGTTCTCGACATCCTCGCCGACGTAGCCAGCCTCGGTGAGCGAGGTCGCGTCGGAGATGCAGAAAGGCACGTCCAGCAGGCGGGCCAGGGTCTGCGCCAGCAGCGTCTTGCCGCTGCCGGTCGGCCCGATGAGCAGGACGTTGCTCTTGTCCAGCTCAACATCGGCGATGGCCCCGCCGGCGTTGACGCGCTGATAGTGATTGTAGACAGCGACCGAGAGCACGCGCTTGGCCTTCTCCTGGCCGATAACGTACTTATCAAGCTCTGCCAGAATCTCGCGCGGGGAAGGCACGTTTTCCACGCGGAAGTCATCCCCGTTGCTCACGTTCTGCTCGTGCAGGATATCGTAGCACAGGTGAACGCATTCGTCGCAGATGAACACGCCATCCGGCCCAGGGATGAGCTGGCCGACCTCTTCGATAGAGCGCCGGCAGAACGAACAGCGTTGCGGTCCGATCAAGTAGCTCACGATGCCCCTACCCCTGTTTCCCGTCTTTCTTGCCCTTGTCTTCTTTGGCCGGCGGGATGAGGATGTCGTCAATGAGGCCATACTCTTTGGCCTGCTGCGCCGTCATATAGAAGTCGCGGTCGGTGTCCTCTTCGATGCGGCTCAGCGGCTGCCCGGTGCGCTCGGCCAGAATCTGGTTGAGCAGATCGCGCTGGCGCAGAATCTCGCGAGCCTGAATCTCGATGTCGGTCGCCTGGCCGCCGCCGCCCGAAGACCAGGGCTGGTGCATGTGAACGGTCGCGCTGGGCAAGGCGAAGCGGCGACCTTTGGTGCCCGCCGCCAGCAGCACCGTGCCGAAGGAAGCCGTCAGGCCCACGGCCACCGTCATCACCGGCGCGCTGATCTGGCGCATGGTGTCGTAGATGGCCAGTCCCGCGTAGATCATGCCGCCCGGCGAGTTGATGTACATCTGAATCTCGCGCTCCGGGTCTTCTCGGTTCAGGTAGAGAAGCTGCGCGACGATCAGGTTGGCGATCTGGTCGCTGATGCCGGTGCCCAGGAAGACAATGCGCTCTTTGAGCAGCAGAGAATAGATGTCGTAGGCGCGCTCGCCCCGGCCACTGGTCTCGATGACCATCGGGATCAAGCCGTTGTACAGGTCCATAGGGTATCGCTCCTTGCTCATACTCATGACCGGCGGACTGGCCCACGCCGCCGCCGGAGTGTTTACCGTTCTTCAGCCGTCGCGTCGGCCTCGTCGTCCTGCGACGTGGTCGCCGGCGCAGCGTCATCGTCTTCGCCCGCAGCTTCCTGCGCGGCGGCGGGCTGCTCAGCGACCGCTTCGCTGGGGGCCGGGATGTCTTCGCCCCTGGCAATGGCCACCAACCGGTCAATCCCCTGGTTGGTGGTCAGATCGAAGCGGATACTCATACGGCTCTGCTCGCTGGAGAAGTACTGTCTGAACAGCGGTGCCTGTTCCCCGCCCAAAGGAGCGCTCATACGTTCGATCTGGGCGTCCACATCGGCATCGGAAGCCAGCACCTTCTCCTGGCGCAGAAACTCGTTGAAAACCAGCGCGTTCCGGGTACGCCGTTCGGCTGAGGCGCGATACTGCTCGCGCATATCATCCTCGGTCATACCAGTGATCCGCTGGAAATCCTGGAGCGTCAGGCCCTGCTCGCGCTTCAGCGCGCTTTCCATCTCAGTCAACAGATCGGAGAGCGTGTCCTGGACGGTTTCTTCAGGGTAACTGATCGTCGCCCCCTCGGCCATCTTCTCCAGCGCCTGTTCGGCGATGGAGCTGCGTATCCGTTGTTCGGCTGCCTCGGTCAACTGCTTGCGCAGTTCCTGGCGAAGCTCCAGGATCGTCTCGAACTTGTCGCCGCTCAGTGTCTTGGCCAGCGCGTCGCTCCATTCGGGCAGCGTGTGCGACTGCACCTGGGCAACGCGGGCCTCAACGCGCAAAGTCTTGCCGGCGAGCACGGTGTCTTCGTGGGCGGCAGGGACTTCCAGCTCAAATTCGGCGCTGTCCCCGGCGCTCATGCCGACGATCCTCTCCGCGAAGCCGGGAACAAGATCGCGCTTGTCGCCGTAAAGCACTACCTCGAAGTCGTGGCGGTGCAGCAGGACTGCCTCGCCTTCATCATCGTCGTCATCATCGTCATCATCGTCGTCATCATCGTCATCATCGTCATCATCGTCGTCATCTTCGTCATCATCGTCGTCATCTTCGTCATCGTCGTCATCGTCGTCGTCATCGTCGTCATCGTCATCATCGTCGTCATCGTCGTCGAGGAAGCTAATCTGCAGGTGCTCCATCGTCACCAGATCGCCCAACTGCACCGGACGCTCAGCCGGCTCGTTCAGCGCCTGGCTCTCGCGCAGCCCTTCCATCGCCTCGCTGACCATTTCATCGGTCACTTCTAGCGTTTCAACTTCCACACGGATGGCGCGATAGTCGCCCAAGACAACCGTCGGCTGCTTGGGCACGATGAACACAAGCCGCCGCCCGTCCTCAGAGACCTCCTCCAGGCTGCCCGACGCATACGGATCGACCCCCGATGCGTCCAGCGCCTCGCGGTAGATGTCATTGCCGATGGTGTCCAGCGCCTGGTCGAGCACGTATTCGCGCCCAAACATGTTCAGGACGATATTATAGGGAGCTTTGCCAGGGCGGAAACCGGGGATCATGGCGCGCTGGCTGAGACGGCGCGCTGCCTCGCGCATCGCTTTCTCGATGCGTTCGGCGTCCACCTCTACGGTCAAGCGGGCGATGTGATTTTCCAGGTGATCGGTTTGAACGTTCAACATGCTGTCCTTCACTGTCTCGCACCACGCGATTATATCATTGCGGCCAACCAGCGACCATCAGCGGCGGGATTTCTTGCAGAGGTCTTACGCAAAAAAACAGGGCGCTGCGACGCGCGCCCCGCGCGATGGGGAAGGTGGGACTCGAACCCACATGGATCGCTCCACATGATCCTAAGTCATGCGCGTCTGCCACTTCCGCCACTTCCCCGCTGGCGCGTCTCATTATAGTGAGGAATCCCCAAATCGGGAAGGGTAAATCGGCGGAGAACGCAGCCCTGATCTCCGCCTGGCCGTGCCCGGCCAAACTCCCTTGCTGCGCGCGAAAGGGGGCGCGCAGAAGACGCGCTGCGCCCAGTCTTCACACCGCCGAGCGCTCAGCCGCCTGGTCAGCCTGATCGGCCAAGGCAACAGCGGGCAGCCGAAACCAGAACAGGCTGCCTTCGCCGAGGGTACTCCGCACTTCGACTGCCGTGCGCATGCTGGCCGCCAACAGCCCGGCCAGCGCCAGCCCCGTCCCGGCACCGCGCTGGTGGTGCGATGTCGCGTTGTTCACCTTGTAGAACGGCAGGAAGATGTGTTTCAACTCGTCCGGGGAGATGCCTTCGCCAAAGTCCTGCACGCCGATCACGATCTCGCCGTTTTCCACCTGCTCGGCGTACAGGCGAACAGGCGCGTCGCTCGGGCTGTAACGCAGCGCGTTGTCCAGCAGAATCTGCAACAGGTGGCCCAGCGCGAACTTGTCGCTGTATACCGGCGGCAGGCTGACGGGCAGGTGCTTGATGACGCGCTGCACGTCCCCCTGCGAAGCCCAGGCGCGCTCAAGCTGGCGCAGCGCGTAGTCAGCGGACTCCTCGATGTGCACCAGGCTGAAGATGATGTGGTGGGTGCGGGCCAACTGGCGGATGTTGCTAACCAGGTTCTCCAGGCGAGCGACCGACTGCGTGGCCATCTGCGCCAACCCCTGCTCGTCTCCTTCGGGGCGCGAGTAGACATCCTCAGCCAGCAGCGCGACAGCGGACTTGACGATGAGTAGCGGCGTGCTCAGCTCGTGCGACACGCGGTCAATGATGCTGGCTTTGATGCGCTCGAAACGTTGGCTGTCGGTGTCGAAATGCTGGTAACGTCGGTCGGTCTGCTGTTTGATGCGCAACAGCGTGTGCAGCGTGCGCTGCAAATCGGCGGGGTGTGGCCAGACATCCAGCACAACATCCGGCCCGGAGCGCGCCACTTCCTCCGCCTCGCAGACGCCGGCTGGCAGCGCGCCGACGAGAATGACCGGCACGAAGGCCGTCTCATCGCGCTTAATCAGCGCGCACATCTCCCAGGCCTGATCGTCCGGCAGACAGGCGATGATCGCCACATCCGCCGCGCTCTCGAACAGAGCCTGGCGGATGCGCGCCGGCGTTGCGCCGTCCAGCACGGTGTAACCCCCGGCAACAAGCTGCTGTCGCAGCGCAATCGCCTCATCAGCCTGCCCGGAGATGAGCAGCACGCTCGCCCTGGCGAATCCCGGCGGCAAAACGATCAACTCGGAGAGTTGCGGCTGGTGTCCCACTCGGCTCACGCCCGCATCTGGAGGAAATCAATCTTCGATAGTCAAGATTCTACTCCAGGCGCACCCGCGACGAAAGCCGCGCAGGTGCGAGGTTGGTTTGAGAACCATTCGGATCGCGCTTCAATTTTGCCATAACGCCGCATATCTGGTGGTTAGTGCCCGGCAAAACCGGATCATGTGGGGGTGCCGTCTCTGCGTTACCCACAAATACCTCCCAGCCCCTTCTCCCGCGCTGCGCGGAAGGAAGGGGAGCAGGCCCGCCGCTTTCCTCCCTTCCCCCCTTATGGGGGAAGGGCCAGGGATGGGGGAGACAGGCACAGCCAAAGACGTGGGTAATGTATAGGGAGTGCGAAAAGCAAAGAATCTGAATGGCTCTTCTCTGCGTCCTCTGCGTCTCTGCGGTTCAGGCATTTCGCTTCCATCGGGCTTTCGCCGGCAACTGCGCTATAATCTGGCTGTTGCGCCGTGAACAAACGGGAGCGTGCCATTGGCGCGTCCGCCCGAATCCAGCAAAGCGAGGTGTGTTTGTGAGCGATCAAAAGCTGTACGATGCGGTAATGGCCGCGTTAGGAACGGTGATCGAGCCGGAACTGCACCGCGATCTGGTGACCCTTAAAATGGTGCGCGATCTACGTGTGGAAGATGGCGTGGCCCATTTCACGATCGTGCTGACAACGCCCGCCTGTCCGCTCAAGGACGTGATCTATCAGCGGGCGAAGCAAGCCGTCTTACAAGTGGATGGCATTCACGACGTGGCGATCAAATGGGACTCCAATGTGCCCACCGATGGCCGTATCTTCGGGCGGATGCAGCTTCCGCTGCGCAGCATCCTGGCCGTGAGCAGCGGCAAGGGGGGCGTGGGCAAGAGCACGGTCGCCGTCAACCTGGCGGTAGCCCTGGCGCAGAGCGGCGCGCGCGTCGGCCTGATGGACGCCGACATCCTCGGCCCCAACATCCCCAAGATGGTCGGCCTGGGCTTCGCGCAGCCGACGATCACGCCGGAAAAAAAGCTGATCCCCTTCGAGGTCTTCGGGCTGAAGGTGATGAGCATGGGCTTTCTGGCCGACCCCAACACGCCGATGATCTGGCGCGGGCCGATGCTGCACAGCGCCATCCGCCAGTTCTTCCAGGATGTAGTCTGGGGCGAGCTGGACTACATGATCGTAGACCTGCCGCCGGGCACGGGCGATGCCCAGCTCAGCCTGGCTCAGTCGGTGCCGCTGACCGGCGCGATCATCGTCACCCAACCGCAGAGCGTCGCCATAGATGACGCGCGGCGCGGCCTGGCCATGTTCGAGAAGCTCAACGTGCCCATCGTCGGCGTGCTGGAGAATATGTCGGGCGATCTGTTCGGCGAGGGCGGCGGCGAGCGCCTGGCCGAAGAGCGCGATGTGGCCTTCCTGGGGCGCATTCCCCTGATGGCCAACGTCCGCCAGGGCGGCGACAACGGTCACCCGGTCGTCGCCGACGATCCCGACTCGCCGGCAGGGCAGGCGTTCCACGCGGCGGCGCAGATCATCGCCGCGCGGGTGAGCGTGCTGCTGTTGACGAAGGAACCGGCCATCCCGCTCAAGGTCGTCAAGTGACGCATCCTGAACGTAGCGCGACGCCCCGGTGTTGGGCACTGTGCCGGGGCGTTTTCGTGCGCGGCAGGTGTGACGCGCAACGGACTTCCGCAGTCTGGCTGGCTTCGGAAGTCTTTCGGGAGTCTTCGGCAGCGCGAGTCTGGCGCGCTCGCTACGCCGCAGGCCAAGCAAAAGCGCGCGGCACCGTGTAAAATAGGCACCATGCTCCTGGCGCACGAAGAAGGAGGCCGCATGAGCGAAGAGCGCCTCGTCGCCCTGATCCGCACGCACCTGGCCCGCTATCCGCAGATGCAGATCGCCGACATCTACAAGCTGCTGCACCAGGCAGCCTTTGGCCCTGGGCACCTGATCGCCAGCAAGAAAGCTGCCCGCGAATGGCTGGAGCACGAGGCCGGGCGCGTCTCTCCGTCGGCAGAAGGGCCGCTGCTTGAGAGCGTCCACCCCGACGAGCAGATCGTGCGCCTGTACCTGCGCCCGTATCTGGCCACCGGTGGCAACCTCAAGTCGCTGCTGGAAGCGTTCGTGCGCTCCGCCGAACAGGTGCGCGGCGACGCGCAGCAGTTGGCAGCGTGGTGGCGAGTCTTCGAGGGCCTGTGTGCCGAGGGGTTGCTCTGCGCGGACGTGTATCAGCAGCGCGAAGCGGCGCTGTTCGGGCGGGCGCGCAAACAAGAGGGATGGCCAGCGGTGCACCATTCGCCGGCCTATCATGCCCTCTACCAGCCCGCTTACCGCGTGCTGACGGCGACCGAGGCCGGGGCGCTCTGCCGCAAGCTGGGAGTCCCGCTGGCTGTCGTGTAATCTGGAGCGTGTTATACACTTCCAGTCCCTGTCCCCCGCCCCCCATCCCCGGCCCTTCCCCCACGAGGGGGGAAGGGAGAAAAGCGGCTTTCAAGCCCCTCTCTCTTCATGAGGGAGAGGTTGAGGGTGGGGGAGGTGAATAGCTGCCCCTGCGATCATCTGAACCCCATCCTGTGGTCCCTCTTCGCCAGCGGAGAAAGGAGCCGGGGGATAGGGGCTGAAAGCGCATAACACGCTCTAGACAGGCTGCTCGTCCTCGCGGGGCGCGACGATCGCGCGCGGTACGTGGCGCTGCCCGTTGATGACGTGCTGCACGGCATACGGCCCTTTGCCCTGCGCCTCGTAGTACGTGCGCATGAGCATCTCCATCATCAGGCCGAGCAGGATGGACTGCACGGCCAGCACGCCGAACAGCGCCGTCAGCACCGGCCAGGGCGACTGCCAGCGCCAGTCTCCGAGAAAGATCCCACCGATTCCCATCACCACCAGCCCCACCAGGCACAGCGCCGACAGCAGGAAACCCACGCCGCCGAAGATGTACATCGGGCGCGTGTTGTACTTGGTCAGAAAAGTGACCGTCATCAGGTCGAGCACCACCTTGAGCGTGCGCCACAGCCCATACTTAGACTTGCCGTGCAGGCGCGGGCGGTGGTTGACCACGCGCTCGACAATGCTGGCTCCGGCGGCGTTGGCCAGCACGGGGATGAAACGGTGCATCTCGCCGTACAGCCGCACGTGATCGAGCACCTCGCGGCGGTACGTCTTGAGCGTGCAGCCGTAATCGTGCAGCTGCACGCCGGTCACCAACGAGATGATGCGATTGGCGATCTTCGAGGGCAGCCGCCGCGAGAGCGCGCGATCCTGGCGATTCTTGCGCCAACCGCTCACCAGGTCGCGACCCTCGGACTCCATCTGCTCCAGCATAAGCGGGATGTCGTGCGGATCGTTTTGCAGGTCGGCGTCCATCAGGGCGATGATCGCGCCGTTGGCATGGTCAATGCCAGCCTGGATGGCAGCGGTCTGGCCGAAGTTGCGGCGCAGCAGCACGGCGCGCACCGTCTCCGGCTGCCCTTCCGCCAGGGCGATGATCTGCTGGCGGCTGGAGTCGCGGCTGCCATCGTCCACGTAGATGATCTCATAGCGCAGCGGCAGCCCGTCGAGCACGCCGATCAGCTCCTCGTGCACGGGGCGAAGGTTGCCCTCTTCGTTGTAAACGGGCAGCACAACCGACAGGTCGAACGGGTAGTGGTGCGCGGTGTTGGCGGTGTTCAAGAGGCGGCTCCTGAAGAGTGGTTGTTGGTTGTTGAGTCTAGGGCGTATTACGAACTTCGCACGCTCGGCGTAGCGTGCCGGGCACGGCGCATAGGGTGCCCTCTGACCCTGCTCTGTGTGCTCTGCTGCGCCCCTGTTGGGGCATATTGCGCCAACAGTCTCCCCTGTGGAAGAAGGGCTGGGGATAGCGGAGCAGGCGCGATCCAGGATGTGAGCAATGTATGGCCGCGCATGGAGAGGGCGCGGGGCGCACCAGCGCCGGGCAAGAGCGAGATAAGCCAGGGCGCGGCCTACGGCCTCCGCCTGGCGCACATCCAGCAGGCCGAAGACCGAAAACCGAATACTGATACCTGATCACCGCTCCCTGACCGCCTGGCTCTCCGCCGGCTCGGTGTGAATGGTCACGCGCTGAACCAGCGGAAGCTCAGTGCGGATGGACGTCTCGACGTGCTCGGCGATGGCATGCGCTTCCTCCACGCTGACCGAGGCGGGCAGATGACAGTGCATGGTCAGCGCGTAGCCGCCCAGGGCCAGCCGGATCGTCGTCTGGTGCCAGTCGGCGCCCGGGTACAGAGCGCTGGCGACGGACAGCGCGCGGTCGCGCAGGTCGAGCGCCGCCTGCGTCTGCACCAGCGGAGCACCGTGCTGGTGAGCCGGCTCGATATGCGTCAGCACCTCGCGCAGCTCAGGGAATTTCCCCTTCAGGCGGCGCTCCAGGTCGCTCACCTGGCGATGCGCTTCACCGAGCGTCAGGCCGGGGCCGACCTCGACATGCATCTCCAGGCCGACGCCATCGCGGGCGGGGACGGGGATCACCTCGTGCACGGCCAGGCCCAGCCCGTCGGCCACGGCGCGCGCTTCGAGCATCCAGTCCAGCGTCGCCCCTCGCTGCGGGGCGAAGTGCACCTGCACTTCGGCCACGTCCGGGTACGTGGCGCGCACCCGTTCCTTGATCGTCCTGGCGATGGCGTAGGCGTGGTCGGTGGTCACGGCGGGCTTGATGCGCGCGTCAATGTCCATGTAGATGGCGTCAGCAGGCCCCCGGCTGCGCACGCGCGAAATCTCCTCCAGACCGGGCACGTCCGCCAGCAGCGCGATGACCGCCTGCGGCTCGATCATCTGGCGGTCGGCCAGCGTATCGCTCGTCCGGCGGATGATGCGCACGCCCATGCGGGCGATGATCAGCACGATGACCAGGGCGATCAACGGGTCCACCCAGGGATAGCCGAGCGCGATCACCGCCAGGCTGATCAGCACCGACGTGGAAACGAGGAAATCGCTGGCCGTGTGCGAGGCGTCGGCGAGCAGAATATCCGAGCGCAGGGCGCGCCCGCGCCGTCGTTCGTAGAGCGTCACGCCCAGGTTGAGGGCCATCGTCCCGATCATCACCGCGAAGCTGAGCGGCACGACATTGGGTGCGCCGCCGTGCAGCAGGCGATCAATCATCGTTTGCAGAATTTCCCAGGCGGCGACGAGCATCAGCCCGCCGATGCCCAGCGTCGCCAGCGTCTCGAAGCGGCGGTGGCCATAGGGGTGATCCTCGTCGGGCGGCTGGGCGGCCAGGCGCAGCCCCACCAGGCCGATGACGTTCGACGATGCATCCAGCGAAGAGTGAAAGCCGTCCGCGATCATGGACACGGTGCCGGTCGCCAGCCCCATGATCAGCTTGGCGGCGGCGACCAGGGCGTTGAGCGCCAACACAATCCACAGCACGCGGCGCACGTCGCGCGTGTTGGCGGCACTGGGCGGGGGGGCGGCAGGTGTTGGCGACATAGCCTTCATTGTAGCACGGAGTCCGGCGCAAGGGGCCGGAGCCGGAAGGCGGTAGTGTGCCGAATCCGGTTGAAATGGCGTGGGGACTGGCTGCCGTGTGCTCCCCATCCCCCAGCCCCTTCCCCCGCGCAGCGCGGAGGGAAGGGGAGCAGGCCCGTCGCTTTTCTCCCTTCCCCCCTCGTGGGGGAAGGGTCGGGGATGGGGGGCCATGCCCGTGTGACGAGTTTTAACCGCAAAGGATACAGTGCCGCGCGAGGCGCGTCAGCGCCGAGCGGGGGTGAGGTCAGGGAGGGGCGCAGCAAAACAACACTCCATCCTGGCAGGTTTTGCACACACCCGAGCCGGATCAGCCTTCGCGCGCGGCGTCGGCAGCGCGCGCAGCCAGGCCCTCGGCCAGCGGCAACGGCTCGCTCCCTTCCTGCGCCCACTGCACGCGCAGGCGCTCGGCGGCGGCGGCCAGCGCTTCCCAGTCCGCGCGGTGCTTGACGGCGCTCCCGTCTTTGGTCTGCCAGCCGCGCGCCCGCCAGCCGATCACCCAGCGAGTGATGCCCTGGACCAGGTAGCTGTCCGGCGCGTGCAGGCGGGCGGCTGCGCCTGCGGGCAGGCTTTCGAGCACGGCGCGGGCAGCGATCAGCCAGAGCTGATTGGCAGAGTTGACCGGCGCGCGCCCGGTGAGGATCTGCTCGCTCTCTGCGGGCAGGTCACGGACGCGCGCCGCCCAGCCGCCGATCTTCGCACCCCTGGGCAGCGAGACGCGCAAGGCGATCTCCCAGTCGGGCTGCTGCGCACCCCCGGCAGGCGATCCCTGCTGCGCCAGCAGGCTCTCGCGGGCGGCGGTAGCCAGGCGATGCACGCGCTCGTTGTGCGGATCGCCGGCGTGCCCGCGCACCCACTGCCAGGTGATGGCGTGACGCCCCGTCTCGGCGTGCAGCGCCCGCCAGAGGTCCTCGTTTTTGATGGGGCGCTCACCTTTGCGCTGCCAGCCGCGCGCGACCCAGCCCGGCAGCCATTCGGTAATGCCTCGCTCGAGGTACTCGCTGTCCGTGTACAGCGTCACCTGGCTGGGTCCCTTGAGCCTGCGCAGCGCTTCCAGCGCCGCCGTCAGCTCCATGCGATTGTTGGTTGTCTGCGGCTCAGCGCCGCTCAGATCGCGTGTAACGCCATTGGCGACGATCAGCAGCGCGCCCCAACCGCCAGGGCCGGGGTTGGGCGCACAGCCGCCATCGGTATAGATCGTGACATGGGGCATCTCGCCGGGCATAGTCTCTCCGGGAACGGGCTGGGCTGCTCGGTCGGCGCGGACTGGATGTTAGCAGGAATCGCCGGGACAGGGCAATTTGTGGTGGTTGGTTTTTGGTTGGCAGTTGTTGGTTATTAGTGAAAGCGGCTCCGCTGCCGGGATCGGACGGCTGGATGCGTGCCAAACCTGTCAGGTGGGGCACTGCGCTGCTGCGCCCCCTTGACCTCACCCCCCGCCTCGCTGCGCTCGGCTTGCCCCCTCTCCGCGTGTGGAGAGGGGGCGATGCGGCGCGTCAGCGCCGAGCGGGGGTGAGGTCACTACCCTGCGCCCGGCGCATCGCTGTCAACCCTTGCACGCATCCCAGTCCACGAGTGCCCCTACTTGCCACCGCGATCTATAATGGAGCGCAGCGCGGCCTGAAGCAGTCTGCGCTCTGAGCAGCCTGTTGCACCGAAAGGAATTCTCGTGATCACTACCCCTGCCTACCCGCTGACTGCGGCGCGCGCCGCTTTTCCCATCGCCGAGCGCCTGACCTACCTGAACCATGCCAGCATCTCGCCGATGCCGCTCCCGGCAGCACAGGCCATGCAGCGCGCGACCCTCTGGCTCGCCGACGACCCGATGACCTTCTTCACGCCCGGCTCCGAGGTCGGCTACGGCGACCTGTTCGCCACCTTCTCGCAGGAGATGGCCGCGCTGATCGGCGCCGCGCACCCGCACGAGGTGGTGGGCACCCAGTCCACCTCGTCGGGCATCAACGCGGTCGCCCAGGCCATTGACTGGCAGCCCGGCGACAACATCGTGCTGGTGGATGTCGAGTTCCCGTCCAACGTCTACCCCTGGATGGTCCTGGGGCGGCGCGGGGTAGAATGCCGCCTGGCTCCCGCCGACGGCGGCGGCGCGACCGTCGAGGCCCTCGACGCGCTGACCGACGAGCGCACGCGCCTGATCGCCGTCAGCGCCGTGCAGTTCTTCACCGGGCAGCGCGCCGACCTAGCCGCCATCGGCGCGTACTGTCAGCAGCGCGGCATCCTCTTCGCGGTGGACGCCATCCAGGCCGCCGGACACCTGCCCATTGATGTCGAGGCCATGCACATTGACATCCTGGCCAGCGGCGGGCAGAAGTCGCTGATGGGGCCGCCCGGCCAGGGCTTTCTCTACGTGCGCGAAGCCGTGGCCGAGCGCATGGTGCCGGGCATCGTCGGCCCCAACGCCACCGACGGGTGGGAGCACTGGATCCAGTACGACCTCACACCGCGCCCCGGCGCGCAGCGCTTCATGATGGGCACGCCGAACATCGCCGGCATGATCGGCCTGATCGAGAGCGTGCGCTTCCTGCGCGGCCTGGGCGTGGCCTCTATTGACGCCTGGACGCGCCACCTGTCAGGCGTGACCATCGCCGAGCTGAGCGCGCGCGGCCAGCACATCATCACCCCCTCCGACCCGGCGCACCTGGGGCCGATCGTCACCCTGCGCGTCGGCGATCCCGCCGACCTGCCCGCCGCCGAAGCGCGCACCAACGGCCTGCTCGACCACCTGGCAGCGCACGGTGTCCGCGTGACCAAGCACTGGGACGCCGCGCGCGCCCCGCATTTGCGCATCTCGACACACTGCTATAATACGGAAGACGAAGTACGCCGGGCCTGTGCCCTTGTGGAGGACTATCATGGGTAGTCGCCCGTCCCAGCCACCCCTCACCGGTCAGCTTCGCCGCACCGCCGACTGGTCGCCCTCGCCCATCCGCTCTCTGCAGGACACGGGGCTGAACCTGGGCATCCTGTCCGACCTGGCTATCAAGGTGCTCTACTTCGGCGGCTATCTGTCCGGCAACCAGATCGCCGAACAGATGCGCCTGCCCTTCACCAGCGTCGTGCAGCTCGTCCTGGAGGGGCTGAAGCGCGAGAAGTTCGCCGAGGTGCGCGGCGGCGCGGGCGTGGGCGCGGGATCGTTCGAGTACGTGATCACCCTCAAGGGGATCGAGAAGGCGCACGAAGCCCTGGCTCGCACGCAGTACGCCGGCCCCTGCCCCGTCACGCTGGAGCAGTACGTGGCGGCGATGAAGGCCCAGGCCACCGCTCGCCTGCAGGTTCACCGCGAGCACCTGGTCGAAGCGCTCCAGGGATTGACCATCAACGAGCAGATGCTGGGGCGCATCGGCCCCGCCGTCAACTCCGGCAAGGCGATCTTCATGTACGGCCCGCCCGGCAACGGCAAGACGACTATCGCCCAGCGTGTGGGCCGCCTGATCCTCGGCAAGCCCATGTGGGTGCCCTACGCGGTAGACGTGGATGGGCAGGTCATCCGGGTGTTCGATAACGTCAACCACGAAGTGCTGCCCGACGGCGAAGAAGAGGAGCGCCGCACCACCGCCACCGGCGAGCGCCGCGACGCGCGCTGGATTCGCATCCGCCGCCCGGTGATCATGGTCGGCGGGGAGCTGACGCTGGAGACGCTCGACCTGGTGTACGACCCGATCAACAAATACTACGAAGCGCCGTTCCAGATGAAGGCCAACGGCGGCATGTTCCTTATTGACGACTTTGGCCGCCAGCAGGTGCGCCCGCGCGATCTGCTCAACCGCTGGATCGTCCCGCTGGAAAGCCGCGTGGACTTCCTGACGCTCTCCACCGGGCGCAAGATCGAGATTCCCTTCAACGTGCTGATCGTCTTCAGCACCAACATGCCGCCCGCCGACCTGGTGGACGAGGCATTTCTGCGCCGCATTCCGCACAAGATCGAGGTCGGCGATCCCAGCTTTGAGGAATTCCGCGCCATCTTCCAGCAGGTGTGCGAGGCGCGGCGCGTGCCCTACGATGAGAAGGGGCTGGCTTACCTGATCCAGGAATGGTTCATCAAGGAGAACCGCAAGCTGCGCGCCGTCCACCCGCGCGACATCGTCGAGCAGATCATAGACATCTCGCGCTACCAGAACACGCCGCCCGCGCTGACCAAAGAGCTGCTCGACCGCGCGGCCTCCGCCTACTTCGTGGACCTGGACGCGGGCTATTGACCGCCATCTTCCCTGATCTCGTCACGCAGAGGATCGTATGCCCAAGATCGTCACCACCGAACAGATGCGCGCCATCGAGCGCGCCGCCGACGCCCAGGGCCATTCCTACGCCGCCATGATGGAACATGCCGGGCGCGCCGTCGCTGAGCGCGTCCAACAGCTTCTGGGCGGGATCGAACAGCCGCGTGTCGCCGTGATCGTCGGCCCCGGCAACAACGGCGGCGACGGCCTGGTTGCCGCGCGCCTTCTGGCCGAGGAGCTGGCGGACGCATCAGTCGGCGCGTTCCTGCTCAGGCCGCGCGGCGACGACGATGACGTGTTCGTCCGCGCGCGCGACGCCGGCGTGTTCATCGCCAGCGCCGACGACGACAAGGCCGCCGGGTACCGCGTCCTGCAGAACCTGGTCGCCAACGCCGACGTGCTCATTGACGCGCTCTTCGGCACCAGCCTGCGCCTGCCGATCAAGGGCGACGCGGCCAAAGTGTTGCAGGCCGTCCACAAAGCGACGGCCCTGCGCCGCGCCGAGCACCCGGCCCCGCCCTACATCACACCAGCCGACCCCGACCTCACCGCGCCCGACGACGGGCCGATCATCGTCGCCGTAGATTGTCCCAGCGGCCTGGACTGCGACACGGGCGCGCTGGACAAGCTGACCCTGCCCGCCCACGAGACGGTTACCTTCGCCGCCGCCAAGCCGGGCCTGCTCACCTTCCCCGGCGCGGAGATCGTCGGGACGCTGCACGTCGCCGACATCGGCCTGCCGCCGCGCCTGCCCGAACTGGGCGAGATCGCGCTGACGCTGGTGGACGCCGCCGCAGTGCGGGCGCGACTGCCACAGCGCCCGCGCGACAGCCACAAAGGGACCTTCGGCAAGGCGCTGGTCGTCGCCGGCAGCCTGAACTATACCGGCGCGGCCTACCTGGCCGCCGCCGCCGCCTATCGCGTTGGCGCGGGGCTGGTCACCGTCGGCGCGCCGCAGATCATCGTGCCCGTGCTGGCCGGGATGCTGCCCGAAGCGACCTGGCTGCTGCTGCCGCACGACCTGGGTGTGATCAACGAGGCCGCTGTCAAGGTGCTGCGCGCGGAACTGGCCGGTTACAGCGCCCTGCTGCTCGGCCCCGGCTTTGGCCGCGAAGACATGACCGGTGAGTTCCTGCGCGAGCTGCTGCGCCCCCAGGAGGAGGTGCGCCGTTCGCGGGCGATTGGCTTTGTGCCGGACGAGCCAGCCAACGAAGCTGCGCGCCCGGCCACCGATCTACCGCCGCTGGTCATTGACGCCGACGGGCTGAATCTGCTCGCCGCGATGGACGACTGGCCGCGCCTGCTCCCGCCCGGCACAATCCTCACCCCGCACCCCGGCGAATTCGCCCGGCTGGCCCGGCTGGAGCGCGAGGAGGTGCAGGCCAACCGCCTCTCGCTCGCCCAGGCCAAAGCCGCCGAATGGAACTGCGTGGTTGTGCTCAAGGGCGCGTTCACCGTCATCGCCGCGCCGGACGGCCAGACGGCTGTCGAGCCGTTCGCCACGTCCGCGCTGGCCAGTGCCGGGACGGGCGACGTGTTGGCCGGGGCCATCGCCGGGCTGCTGGCTCAGGGCCTCGCGCCGTTCGACGCGGCGCTGTGCGCGGGCTGGCTGCACGGCCTGGCGGGGGTGCGCGCGGCAGAGCTTATGGCCACGGCGATCAGCGTCACCGCGGGGGACGTGCTGGAAGCGCTGCCGGACGCGCTGGCCCTGGCCGCGCGCACTTGATGCTCCTGAGGAGACCAGGCGGCACGTAGCGCATACGCAGCGCCAGACTTCGCCCGATCAGACTTCCGAAGTTTCCGAAAACTTCGGAAGTCTCTTTCTGCGCAGCGCCCCTCCCCCTGATCCGATTGAGGGGGTGAGGCGTGTTCTGAATGTCTAGAGGCTGTTATGAACTTTGGCAGACGGGCAACTCCTGTGCTTGCCCCCCATCCTCGGTCCTTCCCCCGCACGGGGGGAAGGAAGAAGCCCGCCCTGGCCCCTTCCCTCCGCTTGCGTGGGGGAAGGGAGAAGAGCGTCTTGTAGTGGACCCATAAAGCTGGACACAATTATCGCATGGTTAAGGGGGATGTGTTGGCCGGATCAAAGAGCCACGCGGCTTCGAATTCGGACGGTGTGAGATAACCGAGTGCCGAGTGAAT
>Ga0226835_1000666_pt1 | contig 30328 bp, 26 predicted proteins | sample LAC_MetaG_1_FD_163627 | JGI IMG/M metagenome (GOLD analysis project Ga0226835, IMG submission 163627) | Anaerobic ammonium oxidizing microbial communities from anammox membrane bioreactor (MBR) in UC Berkley, California, United States -... | ecosystem: Engineered > Bioreactor > Anaerobic >...
GATTACCTACGTGTTACTCACCCGTCCGCCAGTGATATTGCTATCCCTCGACTTGCATGTGTTAAGCATGCCGCCAGCGTTCGTCCTGAGCCAGGATCAAACTCTCCGTTGGATCGTTTGAGTCCATAGTTTGTTTATCCCGGCTGTTGCGCTGTACATCTCAAACTGTTCAGTTGTATTGACGGGGTAGGTCGTGTGTTACCTACCCATTAAATTTTGCTTCCCGTTGTCAAAGAACACCGCTAAAAAAAGGGCCCGACTCGCGTCACACCCTTTTCCCAAAACGCAGTACTGTGCGTGAGGGATCACAAACATAGGAGATTTGGGGGAACTGACAAAATAAAAGTCAGGAAAAAAACGAAGAAAAAAAAACCAACAGTCAGATTGAGTCCAGAGAAAGGACAATAGAAGGGGCTCATGGCGTGGGGCAATGGTTGCAGATACACGATACATGGCCTTAAGGCCTCAAGGCTGCTGCTCGGACAGTATTGTTGCTGCCTTTGAAACAAGAACCTGTTCTTCCGCAATATCGTGTCGCTGCTGCTCGGCATGGATTAGATGTTGCCTCAGCAATGATGTACTGATAATCGAACGATTCGTGCTGCACGAAACCCAAGCCCCTTACAAAATCAGCAGGGGGTTAGCGGACATCAAATTCCATGCGGACGGTGATACTGGCGGTCTTGAGTTTGTCGGACGTGTTAAAGGCACCGCCCCAGGTGTACTCTTCATCGCTGTTCTGGGCAGTAATCTGGAAGATGCCCATTTCGGCACGCTGCAGTCCGCCTAATGATCCGCCACCGTTCCTGGCGATGGCTTCGGCACGAATCTGTCCATCGGCAGAGGCTCTGGAGAGCAGGTCGATTTTTAAGTCTCCAAGTTTGGTGTAATAATACCGGGGGGCCTGCGATGTAAGCTCCATGCCCCGGTTTAAAAGTTCGGTGATTTCGCGACTGACTTTTTCTACCTTTTCAATGTCCTTACTCTCCACAGTTATTCGCTGTACCAGACGGTACCCGTCAAACTCATCGGTATACCGGTTGTTCACATACACCGAGCGGTAGGTTTTTGAGATGTTAATGGCTTCGATGGTGACTTCGCTGTCCTTGATTCCATGGTTGTCGAGATATGCCTTAACTTCAGTTGCATCGTTCTTAATCAGCGGGTAGGCTTCCTGGATCTGAAATGCCTTGCGCTCGATGGCGGCTTCCCACACAATAAGATCACTCATGAAATCCTTCTGGGCCATTCCGGTAACCTTGATCTTTTCCATCATAGGATGAGTGCGCTCCCATGCCGTACTTACAAACCAGGCGGCTACAATAACGGCAACACCAACGGCGATGCTGCTCAAGAGCTTCGTTTCCATACTCAACCTTCAGAGTTCGTTGTTGTAATGCAGACAGTAGGGTTACCTGTACTGACTACGAAACTTTAAAGATAGAGCGCAGCAAACAGGTTTACAAGCCTATTGTGGTATTTTTGCAGCATCTATACCAAAAATTGACTGAGTGATCTGCCTATGTCTAAGTTTATTTCTGTTCTCATGGTAACACCCGAGGTGTACCCGTTTTTAAAGACTTCCGAACTGGCAGATTTGTGTTACGCCCATGCTCTTGGCTCCAGAGAGGTTGGGCACGACCTTCGTATTATGGCTCCTAAATATGGTTTTATCTCCGAGCGCAAAAACCGGATTCATGATATCAACCGGCTTAAGGATCTGCCCATCACGATCGGTTCAAAAACTTCTCTCGCAACCGTTAAGTCAAGTTCGATTAACAACCCGCGCGTGAAAGTACAGGCCTATATCACCACAAATTCAGACCTGCTGGATGCCAATAAGGGGGTGCTGGTTGATAACACCACAGGAAAAGCTTTTTCAAATAACGATGAACGGTTTATCTTTTTTAACCGTACCGTGGTGGAAACATGCTTACTCCTGGGCTGGTTCCCGGATGTAATTCAGTGCGTGGGGTGGCAAACAGCGCTGCTGCCGGCATACCTGCGGACAATGTATGCAGAGGAATTTAAAAACACCAGGATTATTCAAACCATCGTCAACTTCGAAGAACAGGGCGTTTTTGGTCTGAAAGCAATTACGAAATCCGGTCTGCCCGACAAGGCTGTCAAAATTCTTAAATACAAGGAAAAGGCTAACTTCCTCAGAGCAGGTATTGCCTTTGCCGATGCCGTAACCACCTTGTCACCAGAATACGCAGCCGAGGTGTCGGCTACCAAGGAATGGCAGTCTTCATGGGCACCGCTGCTTAAAAAAGGTACGCAGCTTGTTGGAATTCCGCACGGCGTTGACAAAATGCAGTGGAATCCGAAAACCGATCCGTTCCTGCGCTCAAAATTCGATGTAAATCAGAAACAAAACAAGATCCGCATCCACGAACAGTTGCAACGCGCTGCCGGACTCAAGGTGCAGGGCAATTCCATCGTGGCATCATTTATCGGCCCGCTTACCAAGGCAAATGGCTGCGAAATCCTTGCTGCCGCCATCCCCGCCCTTGTCAAAGAGGGCATTCAGGTTCTGGTTGCTACCGATGTTCCAACGGGGCTGAGTAAGACGTTTGAGGCTCTCGTAAAAAAATATCCGGGCATGGTGAGGCTTAAACATGCTATCGATGAAGAGTTTCTGCATAACTGCATCGCAGGATCCACATTGCTGCTTAAGCCATCGGTTCATGAGGCAAGCGGACAGTTCCAGCGCTGCGCTCTGCTCTACGGTACTGTGCCGGTAGTACGGAAAACAGGTGGTCTTGCCCATGGGATGACGGATGTTGATGCTTCAGCCGAGCCCTCCGGAAATGCCATCCTGTTTGATAAAGCAACGGCAGCAGCATTAACCGAAGCGGTCCTGAAAGCTGCATCACTCTATGCCAATCCGAACACCTGGGATATAATCGTAACTAATGCCATGAATACCGATGTGCGGTGGACGCTGTCAGCCCTACCGTACGACGAGTTCTACCGCAACCTGGTAAAGGATACTAAATAAACGTGTTTTCACTGAGCAACCTATGTCTGAGAGCAGTCTTCATCGGCTGCATCCTCGGTTCGATTCCTGCATGCAACGAACTGCCAACCGATCTGGGCTCCGATATTATTCCGGGTACCGATTCCATCTTTTCCCTTGCGTCTGACTCTGCTGGCGGACTCCTCACAAGCAAGGGTACGCATACAGAACGGCAGCCACTATACAATACGCCCTACCTGCTGTTTGGAAAAACCAAGGATACCGAGGCTCGATTATTCATCGAATTTATAAACTATCCTGCAGTAAAAGATCCGTCAGAATGGGACGTTGTCGAGAGCAGCCTGGAAATGTACCCGCAGCGTTACTGCCTGGGCGATACAACATCGAGTACCTTTCAGGTCCGCGGCTACAACATCACGCAAAGCTGGTCGAGTCAGATTACGTGGGACAGTGTATGGGCGGCTGATGGCTCTACGCCTTACTACAATGCCGCCGGTACTCCGGTATGCGATGCGGTTGGAACTGTTACCCACACCGACTCGGTTGTTCGCATCCCCTTCAACAACGATGAAACAAAGCGCTGGCTGGTTGTCGGTGCAGACTCCGCCCGCCGTAAGCAGGAACTATTTGGCATCGTTCTGCTGTGTCCAACCGTAAGCTCAATCCGCCAGTTTAGAAATTTCGACGGTTCAGTTCAGAAAATGCTGTTGCGTGTTGTTACAAAACATCGTGATAGTACAAGTCCCGACACACTGTTCCTTATGAGTTCGGTGGCTGGATTCGTGAACTCCCCGGCTGCTTCTGAAAACGAAATGGTTATCCAGGGGGCACGCGTCCATTCAACACAGTTCGGCATTAATGTTAATGGTGTACCCGAGCATTCTGTTGTGGTGGGCGCCACATTCAGGGTCTCACTCAATATGGCGCAAAGCGTTGTAGGCAACGAGGGCCCTGATGAAATTTTGGAACTCCGGTACACACCAGCTAACGGACGACAGTTGCGTTTTCAAACCCGGATTACATCGGCAAACGAATACGTTTTCCCAAATATCTCCGCCATTATTCAGCACCTGCGTGCCAATGGAGGAAGCGGAACCATCGAATTACTTCCCGCCGACTCGTATGTAACGTGGCGTACCAATCGTTTAGTACTCCATTCGTTAACCGACCCCGAGGGCGGCAAACCCAAACTCACGATTCTCTACACTGTTCCGACAATGCTCCGGTGATATTCCGACTAATAATATTTTTTAGCTTGCTTCTGCCGGCCTCTGTGTTTGCTCAGGGAGGCAGTACGTACAGTTTTCTGGGTATTGGGGATCGCAGAACAGGTGTTGGTGCGCAATACGATGCAATGGCAGGGACGGCCATTGCCGTACCGTCACCGTACGGCATCAACACCGTAAATCCTGCAATGCTGGGATTTTCAGCCACAACACGACTACAGGCGGGATACCGTTTCAATCAATCATACTCAACCTCGGGAACTGCGTCACTGGCACAGAACAACGGTAATCTGGACGGTATCGTTGCTTTGTTTGCCATCGACACCGGATATGGTCTTGGTGTTTCGCTGGGTCTGCTTCCCTACTCCAGGGTTAACTACCTGCTTAGCCGCACGATTGCCACCAGTGTTGAAGGACAGCAGGTGTATGGCACGAGTGAGCAACAGGGGCAGGGCGGAGTTAGCCAGTTGCAGGTGGGTACGTCGGTCCGCATTCTCCCGTCACTACGCATGGGACTCCAGGTATCGGGCCTTTTTGGCATCATCACCTATTCCGACAAGCTCCGTTTGGATGGTGTATATTCCGAGATTCTCACCAACAATACGCTTGATCTTCGGGGGTTGCTCTTTAAAGGTGGGGTGTATTGTGATGTAACCCGATCAGTCAGTGTGGGTGCCATTCTTGGCTCGGGCACACCTGCGTCGGTAACTACTTCGCGAAGTGTGGCGGGGAATGCATCGGGTGATGTGTTTTATGATTCAACAATCACAACCAAGGCTGAGTCGCCATTGCCACTGCAGACCGGCGTTGGTATCTCTGTAAAAACCAACTCAGGCATCGTTGGTGCCGAAGTGCGCACCGAGGATTTTTCGGCCACAACCATACCCAACGATTCACGCAGTGCCTACACCTCGTCACTTCGGGGCAGCATTGCCTACGCCAATTTTAGCTCAGAGAATCCTGCACTGCCTTTTCGTGAACGTATAGGCTGGTATGCCGGCATTGCAGCCGAGAAACTGTATGTAACATACAATGGAGGCACCCTGCTTGAATACACAGCATCGGGAGGGATCAGCTTTCCCCTGGGCGGCAACGCCATGCTTGATGCCGGTATCGCGGCAGGCATGCGGCAACCACAGGATGTAGGCAGCATTACTGAATACTTCTGCCGGCTTACAGTTAGTGCCAGCATCGGCGAAACCTGGTTCAAGCCTTTTGCACGCGATTAATAATACCGGTTGTTGACCGGCCTTCAAGTAGCGGGATCAGCACAACGGTGCCTCCGGCCTGTTCCACAATATCAGCACCAACAACGGTTTCTCGCGAATAGTCAGCCCCTTTCACCAAAACATGTGGTAGCAGTACGCTGATAAGCTCCAGGGGAGTATCCGTATCAAAGGGAACAACATGATCTACACAGCGCAGGGCCTGCAGTACCGTCAGCCTGTCGGCAAGGCAGTTTACCGGTCGGTCTGGCCCCTTTAATCGCCCAACACTGTCATCGGTATTCACACCAACAATCAGTACCGTCCCCAGATCACGTGCACGTTGCAAATAGGTAACGTGTCCGGCATGCAGAATATCAAACACGCCGTTAGTAAACACGATACGCGCACCGTTCTCTCGCAGTGCCTTGCCTAATGCGGCGAGCTCTCCATGGGAATTTACAGTCATGAGTGTTCTGACCGATAGCGGTGGTTTTCGTAAACAGCCTGCAACAGCATTTCGGTGGTGATGGCAACGATACCCGGTTGTGAAACAACAACGCCGGCGGCAAGATTTGCTACGGCTGCCGCTTCCTTAATTGTGGCACCGCCGGCATTCATTACGGCAAGTGTTGCAATCGTTGTATCACCGGCACCCGACACATCGGCAACGTACTGTGCCATTGTTGGTACTGAGCTTACCACACCTCCGGGTTCAAAGAGCATCATGCCTTCCGCACCAAGGGTAATCAGAACATTTTCACAGTGAATCTGCTCCTGCAGAATGGTGCCTGCCCTGATCACATCCGCCTGGGTGGTAAGTTCAAATCGTACCAGGTCCGATGCTTCTTTTCGGTTTGGTTTAAACACATACACGCCGGTATAGGCCGATGTAGTACGCCGCTTTGGATCAACAAACACCGGAATTGAATTCTCAAACGCAAATGTGTTCACGGCCGCAATCAGATTGTCACTTAAAAATCCTTTGTCGTAGTCTTCCAGTACAATGCCTGCCAGGTGCGGGCGGGAAGCCAGACGCTGAAGGATGGGCTCGATAACGGTGGCGGGGACCTCCGATCGTACCTCGGTATCCAAACGAAGGAGCTGCTGGTTGTTGCCGATGACGCGTGTTTTAACCGTGGTGGGACGGTTGTCCACTTCAATGATGCAGTCAGGATCCATGCCTTCGGCCTGGGCAATGTCTCGCAGCATCCTGCCTTCCGAATCGCTGCCTACAACGCCGAACAATACTGCATTATACTTCAGTCCGCGAATGTTGGCTGCAACGTTGGCAGCCCCCCCCAGGTGATACGAGCTGCGCTCCAGATCTACTACGGGGACAGGTGCTTCTGGTGAAACCCGATGTACTGTTCCCCAGTAATACTTGTCAAGCATCACATCACCCAATACTGCAATCTCGGACTGCGAATCATGCGCCGTCTCCAAAATTGCCTGAACCCTGTCAACCGTTACTTTATCCACATTATTACCCTGATTGCAAAAAATCGATGTGTTTTCGGGCACCGTTCACCTGATACGTGTCTGAACAACATAAGCAAAATACGGCTGAGCAAAACAATCAAAAAAACCTTGTAGATTGCTGCCTTGGTAAACGCAGTTCAGGCAGCGTTCGTTCATGCAGAAGGCAGGAGGGTTGCTCCGCTCTGCTCCAAGGCATGAGTATGGGGATTTCAAAAACCCGTGCGCGGCTCTGCACCTGATACAGGCATGCCGGCGGCCCATTGTTCCGTTTCAGTTAATAACTCTTTCTCTCACACAACCGTAACTGTTTTTATGCATTCTCTCGCCCGCAGTACCCGACTCACCCTTTCGAACATCGAATACTATGGCTACCATGGAGTGTATGCCGAGGAGCGACGTCAGGGAGCACGCTACCAGGTGGATTGTGAACTTGAATATGATGCCACCAAGGCGGTGGTGAGCGACGATTTAAGTGATGCCCTGAACTACGAAGAAGTGCTCTTCAGGATAAATGAACACATGAACAGCGAACCGTGTGACCTGCTTGAAACACTGGCGTTCGACATTGCGGCTTCGGTTCTTGAGTCGTTTTCAAACGTTCACTCCTGCACCATCCGCGTCCGCAAACTCCACATTCCGCTGCAACAGATCATGGACTACGTTGAAGCCGAGATCACCGTTCGCCGCTCATCATGAAAACCTACAGCGTACTGTTAAACCTTGGCAGCAACATCACGCCTGCCTTTACCCGTATTAGTGATGCCGCACAGCTCATTGCCTTCACGGCGCTCTACAACTGCGTTGCGTCGGCAGCCTACCATACTCCCCCGTGGGGATATGAGCACCAGGATCCGTTTATAAACATTGCTATTACCGGAATCAGTACGATGTCGCCCCCGGAACTCCATAAACACCTTAAGGAAATCGAGACACGACAGGGAAGGATTGACAGGGGGCTTTGGCAGGCGCGGGAGATTGATATTGACATCATCCTGATGGACTCAGAAATCATCGAAACACCTGCGCTGTCCATCCCACATCCCCGGTTTCGGAACCGTAGATTTGTACTTCAACCGTCGGCCGACATTGCGGCCGGCTGGCGTGATCCGGTTAGCGGGCATACCATTGCGGAACTGCTGGCGGCGTGTACCGATCCGGCAGTCATAACCCGCGAAACCACACCGGTTCTTTTGGAACAACGGAGTCTGCCATAGCTATCATACCCGACTATATTGTTGAACAGATCCGGGAACAGGTTAACATCGTTGAAACCATCCGGCCACACGTACACCTGGTGCAACGTGGCAGAAACTACGTTGGACTGTGCCCGTTCCATAAGGAGAAAACACCGTCATTCAATGTCAGCGAAGAACGCAATCTGTTCAAATGCTTTGGTTGCGGCAGGAGCGGTGATTCCATTGCCTTTATTCAGGAACACCTGCACCTTGATTTTGTCGAGGCGGTACGCCATATCGCCACATCACTGGGAATCAGTATCCCCGAAAACGTGAGCGCCGAAGAGGTTGCCAATGCCGGTAAACGCGAGGCCGTACTCAAGGTGCTTGCCGAGGCGGTAGAGTTCTACCATGGAGTGCTGTATTCCAGCGATGGCGCACCCGCCCAGAATTTTTATAAAATTCGCAATCTTCTGCCCGAAACCATCGAACAGTTTTCGTTAGGTGCATCACCGGCAGCATGGGATATTGCAACAACATACATGCAGCAACATGGCTTTACCGTGGACCTCCTGGTGGAAGCCGGAATTTCGGTGCAGAATGAGGACGGGAGGGTGTATGACCGGTTTCGTGGACGGGCGATGTTCCCGATCAGAGATCATCTGGGACGTGCGGTTGGATTTAGCGGACGAACACTATCGGCAGACCCGACAACGGCTAAATACATCAACTCGCCGCAAAGCATTGTTTTTGATAAAGGACGGATTCTGTACGGGCTTGACAAGGCCAGAAAGCCCATTGCTGAACGCGGTATGGCACTCTTGGTCGAAGGTCAGGTTGACGTGATTGCAATGCACCAGGCAGGCTTCACTCACTGCGTGGCCACTTCGGGAACGGCCGTTACACCTGATCACGTTAGAATGATAAAGAAATATGCCGGCACCATGGTGCTGGTGTACGATGCCGATGATGCAGGCCGGAAGGCAATGCAGCGGGCAATCGGACTGGCGCTTCCGGAGGGGATGCATGTGCGGTGTGCTACCCTGCCCACTGGGGCCGATCCTGATAGTTTTCTGCGTGAGCACGGAAATAAAAAAATGGAGGACCTGATTGATAATGCCCCGTCGTGGATGCACTACCTGGTAGAGTTCTACGCATCGAATACTGTGAGTGACAACCCGGTGCAGCAAGGAAGGGTTCTCCGCTCGCTCCTTACCCTGATACGCTCTATCCCTGATGCGCTGCAACACCCGTTTCACGTACGGGAACTTGCCGGTCTCTTCCATCTGCCCGAGGAAACCCTCCTGGCCGAACTCGCCGGAACTAAACAACCGGAGAAACCAATGCAGCAACCGCAAACGGCTCGCACCCCACGTTCACCGGTGCCAACGGCCGGGAAGCCGCAGCCTCCGGAAATTCTGCCCGCAGAGCGTGCACTTCTCACAGCGGCACTGACCATTGAAAACGGTCTCACGGATTTGCTCAATGCATTTAACTGTACCGACGAAACATTTATCTCGCCTATGGCGCAAGCCGTGTACCGGCGAATTGTGGTATGCTCCGACGATTATCCGGATTTCCGACAGCATTTGCGTGAATCGGCCATCACCAACAGTGCCGAAGACAAGATTATCCAATCCATCCTGTCGGCCACCGGCGAACCAAGCTCCAAGTGGTCTTCCTTCGATGTGGATATTCCCGAGAAAGAAACAGCCCGATTTCTGCGCGATGCCATCGGTACGATGCAGGTGTACAAAATCGACGCTGAGATTAGGGCGCTGAAGGAACAGACTACTGTTGCGCAGACGGAATCCGACAGGAAGGTTATTTTGCACTCGATCAGTAAGCTGCTTCAGCAGCGTTTTGAAATTATCACTGCCATTCAGAATAACACCGGCTCCGCTCTATGGCCAGACGCAGATTCCGCCTCGGTATCGTAGCGGCATGCATTGTGCTTGCTGCCATCCTGTGGGGCTTTGTTACGCTTACACGGTATTACGAAACCGACGTCAGGGTGCCACTGCTGGTTGAGCCCCCTCCCAACCATGCTCTGCTCAGCACCATCCCCGAGGAAATCATCGTGCGCGTGCGAGGTACCGGGCTGCAGATATTAAACTTACTGTATTTATCGCAAACGGCAGAGTGCTCGATTAACCTGAGAGAGGTGCAGGGTACATCGCAGGGTGTGTACACGATTGAACGCGATCAGTTTATCCGTGGCATTTCATCGCCTGAGGCTGTTCGGATATTGAATATCTGGCCGGCAACGGTGGTTATTGCAACCGGTGATGTGTTCGAGAAAACCGTACCGGTACGCCTGACAACCAGTATTGCTCCGCGCAGCGGATTTACGATTGTTGGCCAACCCACGGCCGAGCCCACATCTGTTGTGTTGCGCGGCACCAGGTCAGTTGTTGAGGGTCTGAACGAATGGCCCTCCTTAAAGTACTCTGCAGAAGATGCGTACGGTCCGATCGACGATGTTGTAGGCATGAGCGATTCGCTCAAGACGCTTCTCAATGTTGTACCACCGCGGGTACGGGTTCATGCAGATATTCAGCAGCTTGTAACGGTAACGATCGCCGACATTCCGGTCACCGTCACCGGAAGCCCGGGTGCCCTTGTCATCCCGTCGCGGTTTGCCGTAACCGTCCGTACCGGTGTAAACGAAGCAGCATTGCTCAGTCCGTCCGATTTCCGTGTGCTTGTGTCACCCGATCCATCCGGCTACGCTCATACAATGGCTATTGTGCCGCAGAATGTTCAGCTTGTTGGTGTATCACCGCGCTGGGTTCGTACAATCAGCATGGCATCGCCGTAACTCAGAAAACGATATTGGTGACGGATGGCTTCCGCGTACGCATCTCTCCATAACGGTCCCATCACATCGGCAACAAGCAGCAACAGCGAGCTTGAGGGCAGGTGGAAATTGGTGAACAATCCATCGGTTAGCCGAACCGGTGCTCCCGGTGCAAGCATCAGGGCAGTGGTTGCGTGCAGGCAATCAAGGGCATTAGCCTGCATGAACTCCTGTATTGCCGCCAAACTATCGGCCGCCGAATATTTATACAATTTTTTATCAAATGCGATAAACTGCGGAATGGTCGGCTCTGCATCAGTGAAGTTCACCCTGCCTTCACGCAGCATGCATCCCAGCCAGTGCACGCTCTCGATTGTACGCAACGAAGTGGTCCCCACGGCTACGACCGGCATACCGTTCGCAACAGCCGAGGCCAGCCCCTGAAGCGTTTCAGCATCAAGACTGATGCGCTCGGTGTGCATGATATGATTGCGTGCATCATCTGCCTGTACCGGCATGAACGTACCCATGCCTACATGCAGCGTACTGAACAGCACCGAATTCCCGCCAACGCGTAACCGCCTTAGAATATCCTCCGTGAAGTGCAGTCCTGCTGTAGGTGCCGCAACACTGCCATCGGCATGCGCATACACCGTTTGGTACCGCTCTGCGTCGGCACCCGTATCAGCACGCTTGATATACGGAGGCAACGGAACACTCCCCGCATGGTCCAGGATTTCTGAAAGGGGCTTTGGCTCAGCCGGCAGAATTCTAACATGGGCTTGCATACCATAACGGTGCAGTACCCGGATGCTCAGGAGCCCTGACGGGTGTGTGAGCACCATTGACTCATGGATATTTCTGCCACCAATCATCGCTGACCAATCGGACTGACCCCGGGCGGCAAGAACCACCTGGGGATCGGTTGAGGGTATGAGAGGCTCATGCAGAAGCACCTCGGCATGTCCGCCGGTAGGCTTCTGCATCCGAAGCCGGGCACGAACAACCCGTGAGTTATTAAAAACAATGGCCGCTCTACCCAGGTAAGCAGCCAGCAGATCCGGGAATTCACGAATACTGCGGTGCTCATATCTGCCGTTGGGCAAGCACACCAGCAAGCGTGACGCATCGCGCACGGCTTGTGGCACCTGAGCAATTAAATCCTCAGGCAAATCATATCGGTATTCGTCCATCAACAACGAAAAAGCCGGTTTATCGTTATAACAATCCATAATTTTGCACCACTATACACCTGCAGAACTGCGATGATTAACATGGATCGCAGTCACACAACCGGAGAACAACTATGCAAGATACCGTACCGCCCTCACACGAAATGTCATCACACGGCTCCGGCCACCTTCCTCCGCCGCCGCTATCGGCCACCAGAAAAAAAACCCGCTGGTGGATACCGGTAGTTGTAATCGTCGGCTTATTTGTTGCGATTCTCGGCGCAATAGTAATCGGAATTATGATATTCGTTGCAAGCCTTGGAAGTATGGCTGACTTTGGAGGATCGGGAAAATCGAAAACGATCCACAGCAATACGGTGCTGCTTCTTAACCTTCGCAACGGCGTGGAAGAATACAGTCAGACAACACCATTCTCGTTTGATGGCTCCGGACAGCCTGCCGACCTGCTGTCCTTGCTGAATGCTATCAGGGATGCAAAGGATGACGATAAGATTGCCGGCATCCTTATCGAAGCAGGAGGTATCACCGGCACTACCAAGCTTGCCGAATTGCGCGAGGCACTTGCCGATTTTAAAACATCAAAGAAGTTTATTTATGCCTATCTGGAGAACGCCTCACGTCAGCAATACCTGCTGGCAACCGTAGCCGACAGTATTTTCATGCACCAGGAAGGTATTCTTGAGTTTAATACCATGGGCACCACGGGAATGTTTTTTAAACGTCTCAGCACCTCACTGGGCGTTGACTGGCATGTTGAACAGTTCGAAGAGTACAAATCGGCCGCCGAACAGCCCAGCCGCGAGAACTGGTCGGAACCTGCAAAACGCGAACTGCGTGCTATTATCGAACAACGTCAGCGCTCGTTTGTGAATACCGTGGCTTCGGCCCGCAGCATGGATACCACCGCCGTGCTTTCACTCATGAATACCGGCGTATTTATTCCGGATTCAGCACTGAAGTATAAACTTATTGATGGTCTGTCGAGAAGTGAAGACATTCGTGAACACATCGCACGGATTGTTGATCCTTCCGACACCACCAGGCATCCCAAACTCCGCACCCGCACCCTTGCCGATTATGCAAACCGAGACGCTTCTGGCGATCACACCGGCACGGATGACGGTATTGCAATCGTCTATGCCTCGGGGCCCATCTCCTCTGGCTCCAACAGCGGAATGAATGCAGGCATTTATTCAAAGTCTCTGATTAAGCAGCTCCGAAAAGCGGCCGAGAACAAAAACGTAAAGGGAATTCTGCTTCGCATCGATAGTCCAGGGGGCTCAGCACTTGCTTCGGACGAAATTTGGGAAGCAATACGGGACATCAGAAAAACGAAACCGGTTTATGCATCGATGAGTGACGTTGCCGCCTCCGGCGGTTATTACATTGCCATGGCATGCGATACCATTATCGCCCACCCCTCCACAATCACCGGAAGTATTGGCGTGATCATGGCGATTCCAAACATTTCGGGGACTCTTGGCAAAATCGGTATTACGGTTGACACCATTTCGCTCGGTGCGTCATCGCAGTTTATGAACGGTGCACTACCCCTTAACCCTGCAGACAAAGTGCAGTTGCGCGCATTTGGAGCCGGTGTGTACCACCGGTTTGTTGATCGTGTTGCCCAAGCCCGGCACAAGGAATTCGAGGAAACCAGAGCGCTGGCCAAGGGAAGAGTATGGACCGGTACCGATGCACACAGGAACGGTCTGATTGATGCCGTAGGGGGCTTGTACACAAGCCTGGACATGCTCAAAAAGCGGATCGGCGTTGAAGCCGGTAAGAAAGTAAAAATTTATATCTACCCCGAAAAAGTTGAGTTCATACAGGCACTGCTGAAGGCGTTTAACATTGGCGGTGCTGACGATGATGACGAAACGTCGGCCGCTGCTCCCAAACTGCTCACCCGCATGGTGCAGCACCTTGCCGGCACTAACACCGTTGCACAGGAAGTGTGGAAGTCACTATCGCCCGCACTGCAGCAGCAAATCAGGCACATGGCATCCATCGGTGCAATTGCCGCTCAGGGGAACAATGAGAACGTCATGCTTATGATGCCCGACCCGATTCCCTATTTACCGTAAATTTGTCGTCTATGGAACTTGACGTCTTCCCAAATCCGAATCCGGACCGTGATTATGTCATCACGCATGCAAATCCGGAGTTCACCTCGATGTGTCCGAAAACCGGACTGCCGGACTTTGGTACCGTAACGGTGGAATACATTCCCGACGCGGTATGTGTAGAGCTGAAATCTCTGAAATACTACTACCTGGAGTACCGCAATCAGGGCATTTTTTACGAAGCAGTTACCAATAAAATTCTGGATGATCTGGTTGCTGCATGTAAACCCCGGTGGATGAAGGTAACAACGGAGTGGACAACCCGTGGCGGACTGCACAGTATTATCCAGGTAGAACATACTGCCTGACCCCGATGCTTACCACAATTTCAAAACGGTTTCGCTGGGAGATGGGCCACCGCCTGCCTAACCATCCGGGCTTGTGCCGGAACATCCACGGACACAGCTACGCCATGGAAGTCAGGCTTGCCGGCATACCGAATGAAAACGGTATGGTGATGGACTATTTTGACCTCACCGAACTCGTGCGCCCGCTTATCGAGCAGTTGGATCACTGCTTCATCATCAATGCAGCCGATGCTGAACTGCTCATGTTTTTACAGCACCACGGCATGAAAACCGTTGTTGTTGACTTTGCTACGACGGCCGAGAACCTGGCAGAATACGCTCTCCGGTTTGTTGTTAACGCACTGCCACAGTCACACGCCATACAGCACGTTACTGTGAGCATTCACGAGACCGAAAAAACATCCGCCCGCGTGGAACTGCAGCTGTAAGCTGTGTACTGCGGACATCTCTTATAGCAATTTTATTTACGAATAATCCCCAATAATGACACGCGTACGTTTTGCACCCTCACCTACCGGTTTCCTTCATATCGGCTCGCTTCGCACCGCACTGTACAACTACCTGTTTGCCCGGCATACCGGTGGCGTGTGCATCCTCCGTGTGGAAGATACTGACAGGACCCGGCTTGTGGAGGGCGCAATTGAAGAACAGACCGCATCGCTTGAGTGGGCCGGCATTACCTTTGACGAAGGACCCCATGTTGGAGGCAACTACGGACCCTACGTTCAGAGCGAACGCTTCCACATCTATCGCGAGTATGCCGGGAAGCTGCTAGATTCCGAAAAAGCATACTACGCCTTTGATACTGCCGAAGAACTGGATGCTATGCGGCAGCGTCAGCAAAATGCCGGCATAGCCCCACGGTATGACCGCAGCACCATGCGAAACCAGTTTACGCTAGGCCCGGCTGAAACCAAACGACTTCTGGAAAGCGGTGCCCATCACGTTGTACGCTTATTTGTACCCCTCCACCACGAGGTCCGCTTTCACGATTTGGTGCGCGGCGACATGGTGATTAACTCACGCGAAGTTGATGACCAGATCCTGCTTAAAAGCGACGGCTTCCCCACCTATCACCTTGCTAATGTTGTTGACGACCATTTGATGGCCATCACCCACGTGATACGCGCAGAAGAATGGCTGCCCTCTACTCCAAAGCATGTGCTGCTGTACCAGGCCTTTGGCTGGGACATGCCCGCCTTTGCACACGTGCCGCTCATGCTTGATTCACAGCGTAAAAAACTCAGCAAACGCTTTGGTGCCGTTATGGTTCAGGAATTCCGCGACCAGGGATACTTCCCCGAAGCTTTGATTAACTACGTGGCATTATGCGGATGGAACCCAGGTACTGAACAGGAAGTGTTCTCCATGGAAGACCTGATACGCCAGTTCTCACTGGATCGGGTAAGTAAGAGTGGCGCCATTTTCGACTACCAAAAACTACAGTGGATGAACGGACAGTACCTAACCGGTAAAGACCCTCGTGCACTTGCCGACGCTATTAAACCTGCTCTGGATGCCCGCGGTTATTTGCATACAGATATCAGTTTTGTTACGAACGTCACTGAACTCCTGCGGAGCAGAATTCATTTTTTAAACGAACTTGCCGACTTTGGCGATTACTTCTTCACTGACGCACTCAGGGAGTTTGACGCCGAAACAGCAGCAACGCTGACCACCGATGCAGCACTGGTAACAGCATGCCGGTACCTGACAGAGAACCTGACGCCGGACACACTTGCCAGCGCCGACGCGTTTAAAACGCTCATCGGCAACGCGGCAGACCAGGCAGGCACCAAGGCCGGGAAACTGATGAAGCCATTACGCCTGATTATTACCCGCCATCCTGTTGGTGCCGAGATGTACGATACATGCGCACTTCTTGGCTCCGACCGTATTGTACGCAGACTATCGGATTTCTTACTGTTGGCGAAAACATCATGAACTATCAGATAACAGTAACAAGGGGGCTTTGGTTATTGCTCATGACGCTGGTTTGTGCCTGTTCAACGGTTCACAGACCATCGGCTTACGCACCCTGCATTTCCGAACAACAGCGGTCACTCAGCGTACGGTGGGGCGAAGATGACGCAGCCAACCGGCAGAGTTTCTGGTACAAGCTGGATGCACGCGGACAGTTGTTCAGGACGTCCGTTCGCGGTACTGACACTACTGATTCGTATCTTACGGCCATTGATCACGGAATCTACTGTACCGCCGTAGCCGACGTCAGCGCATCATTCATAAAAGTTCAGGCATTGCACAGTGGTGGAACCCGATCACGGTATATTGAGTATGCAAACCCTGCAACCGGCGTATTTTTACGTGCTGTCTGGAATCCCGAACTGCAGACTTTTCAAAGCAGAGAGATGCGGGTTCGGTATGACTCGTTAATGAAACTGGTTCCGAACGAATAACAACACCATAGCGAAAGCCCCCTACCATACCATGCATGTATTGATTGTTGACGATAACAGAGACTTTTGCAGTACCCTTGCCGATGTAGTATCCACGCAGGGGTGGAATCCTGATGTGTGCTTTAGTCCGGAATCAGCCCTTACACGCCTGGAAAATGATGCATCAAAGGTCAGCCTGATGCTGCTGGATATCGAGTTCGGCAGCGAGAGCTCATTGTCGGGTCTTGACGTTCTGGAATATAGCATCCGCAATTACCCCTCTGTACCAATCATAATGATTTCCGGCAAGGGTACTATTGAATCCGCAGTCCGCGCTACCAAGCTGGGTGCTATTAACTTTATTGATAAGAGCACGCTAAACAATGACAGGCTGGTAGGTATCCTTACCAGCGCTATGGAGCGTTTACGGGCAGACCAGAGCAACGATGAGCTCCGGAAAATCATGGAGGCTCATGGTATCGTTGGCTGTAGTACAGCCATGATGGATGTTGCCGACAAGGTCTTACGTTACGGCCGTACGGGCCTCAACGTGCTGGTAACCGGTGAAACCGGTACTGGCAAAAAACTGGTTGCACAGGCCCTGCATGCCGTCAGTCGGCGTTCCAAGCATCCCTTCATCACAGTTGACATCCCAAACATCCCGCGCGACCTGTTTCAGAGCGAGCTGTTTGGTCACGTACGTGGTGCATTTTCCGGTGCCATGGAAAACAAGCGGGGGTTGTTTCACCAGGCCCACAAGGGAACTCTGTTTTTTGATGAAATTGGCGACATGCCCATGAACCTGCAGGCCAACCTGTTGCTCCCGCTTGAGCAGAAGGCTGTCCGCCGCGTTGGTTCGGTTGAGACCGAGGAGGTTGATATCCGGTTTGTCAGCGCTACTGACCGCGACCTTATCGCGTCGATGGCCGACGGACGATTCCGGGACCAACTGTATCACCGACTACGGGAGTGCGAAATATACATCCCGGCACTCCGGGAGCGCACTGATGATATTCCGCTGATTGTTGACCACTACCTGCAAAAACACAACAAGGAGATGGAGGACAAAAAAACTATTGCGCCTGCGGCAATGGAGTATCTTGCCGAATATCAGTGGCCGGGCAACGTCCGCGAACTGGCAAGCGTCCTTCGGGTTGCATTACAGACACTCGCTACCGATCAGTTAGAGGTTACGGATCTGCACCGGATTTTATCACGGGTACCATCGGCTGCTGTTCCATCGTCCGCCGCCATGCATGCGTCCAAGCCGGCTGGGAATGGCACTACGCCGCAGCCGCATACAACAGAGGCTCTCTCCAGCGATCTTGGGCTGAAAGATGATCTGGCCCGGATGGACCAGCTGAAGGTTGAACGCACACTGGAGAAAACAAACGGCAACGTCAGCAAGGCTGCGGCAATCCTTGGCGTCAGCAGAGAAACACTGCATAATAAAATTCGCAAGTACGGTATCGACGTGCAGAAGTACCGTGCCTGAAACAGGCACACGTTCTGTAGGACAGATCGTCCCGGGTTAGGAATTCACACCACGTAACGCTGACCGAATTTGCAGCAGCGCCCGCAGGTTTTGTACGTTATGAACGCGGGCGATGGTGACCGGTGCATCAATCAGGAGGGCATGCAGCACTGCTGTTGCCGGATCGCGGTCAGCCCCATGCTCTATACCGGTAATCTCGCCGATAAAACTCTTTCTGCTGATGCCCAGTACAATGGGAGCAACGTCCGAAAGCCTGTGAAGGTTACGAAGCAACTCAAGATTGTGTGCAGTGGTTTTACCAAAACCAATACCCGGGTCAACATAAACCGGCGATCCGGTATCACCAAGTTCACGTATCCTGCTCACCAGGAAGTTACTAACTTCTGAGACAACATTGATGTAGAACGGATTCTGTTGCATTGTGCGCGGTACGCCCTGCATGTGCATCATGATGTACGGAACACTCAGCTTCCTGATGAGTGAAAACATTGCTGTATCGCCCTGACCGGCAGTAACATCGTTTACCATCGTAGCCCCGGCAGCAACCGCTTCTGCAGCAACTTCAGCCTTGTAGGTGTCAATCGAAATTGGAATGTGGGGGTTGAATTCACGGATTCTGGCAATCACCGGGACAATGCGCTGGACTTCTTCAGCAACCGGGAGCGGAAGAGCTCCGGGGCGTGCGCTCTCACCTCCAACGTCAACAATATCAGCGCCATCGGCAATAAGTTGCATGGCATGACTAACGGCAAGATCGGTAGTGGCGTACTTACCGCCGTCACTAAACGAATCAGTGGTTACATTCACGATGCCCATGATTTTCATGCACAACTCCTGTTAGTCAGGCAACGAATCCCACAGTGCGTCAATACGACCAGTGGTAGCAGCAGACGGTGGTACCAGCGGCAAACGATACGTTAGCGAAACCCCATACTTGCGATGCATGATGTACTTCACCGGAATGGGATTGCTTTCAAGGAAGTTCGCCGTGTACCACGGTATCAGTTGTTTTTGAATACGCTGTGCAGAGCTGAAATTACCGGCGAGTGCGTTGTTCACCAACCGTCCAAACGTAACCGGCGCATAATTGCTGATAACGGCAATCACGCCTGAGCCCCCTACACCAATAATCGGCAGCGTAAGGTCATCATCGCCGGCAAGCACGCTAACATGCTCCGGGACCTGAGCAGCAAGTCTGGAAATCTGGGAGAGATTGGCGCTGGCTTCCTTGGACCCAATAACCAGGGGAACGGCATCCATAACGGCAAGCTGGACGTCCACACCAAGGTTGGTAGCCGTCCGGCCGGGCACATTATACAAAATCTGAGGCAGGGGGCATGCATCGGCAATTGCGGAATGGTGTGCTACCACACCGGCAGGGGTTGGTTTGTTATAATATGGCGTTACAATCAGCAGTGCCGCCACACCGGCTTCAGCAGCCTGCCTGGAGGCCTGAACCGAATCGGCCGTGTTGTTGGAGCCGCTGCCTGCGATTACCGGTACACGTCCGGCCGACACCTCAACAGCCGTACGCCACAGCGTTGCTTTTTCTGCGGTCGTGAGTGTGGCAGCTTCACCGGTTGATCCGGTAACAACCAATCCGTTAACACCAGCAGCAATCTGCTGCTCCGTTAGCATAGTAAATTTTTCTACATCCAGACTGCCATCAGCGGTAAATGGGGTAATGACGGCAGTGTACAGCCCTTGAAGTTTCATATCCGTTTTGCTCGTTTCACGATGTACTCACGCAATGCTACATCGAAAGGTTTGTTCGTTGTAATGCGAATGTAATCAACATTCAGTGCCCTGCATCCCTTCTTTATGTCGGCACAAAAATCCTGAACCGCCTTTTGGTAACTGTTCCGGAGTTGCAGCGGGTGGGTGGGCAGCTCCTGTCCGGTTTCCATGTCCTTGAACACTGCAGATGATTGAAAGTCGAAATCCACTTCGCGTGGATCCAGCACATGCATGACCAGAACCTCATTCTTGTTATGCCGGAAGTGTCGGAGTGCCTTAAAAATCTCTTCTTTCTCATCGAACAGATCACTAATCAGCACCACCAGCCCCCTCCGCGTGAGCCGCTCTGCCAGCGAGTTCAGCGCGGCAGCAGTTCCGGTTGTGTTATGTGGCGTGGCAGCCTCGAGAGCCCGTATCAACTCACTGATATATGACTTCTTGCTGCGCGAGGGCAGGTACTGCTCTACAGTGTTCGTGTATAGGGTAAGGCCGGCAGCGTCACGCTGCTGAAGGATTAAGTAGCTGAGTGCCGCGGCAAGATAGCTGCCGTAGGTAAACTTAGACAAGTTCCCGGGTGCTGCATACCCCATACTGGCACTGCAGTCAAGAGCGATCATGCACCGAAGATTGGTTTCATCCTCGTACTGTTTAACGTAGAAGCGGTCACTGCGACCATAGATTTTCCAGTCAATATGCTTTAACTCGTCGCCCGGGCGGTATTGGCGGTGTTCGGAAAACTCGGCAGAGAAACCATGGAACGGGCTGCGATGCAGGCCTGTAATGAAGCCTTCAACAACCAGCCGGGCACGCAGTTCCATACTACCCAGCTTGGCCACTACATCGGGGTTCAGGTATTGGCTAACGGTTTCCATCTGTGGTATTTCCTAATACAGGAATAAGGTGCCGACCTAGACTTACTCCTCGGGGAGTTCAACCTTTGAGTCGAAATAGGTTGAATGCAGTAATGCAAACCGCACCAGCCCTGCCGTGTTATTAACGCCAAGTTTATCCATAATCCGCGCACGGTGAGTTTCAACGGTTCGCGGACTAATATACAATTTTTTAGCAATTTCCTGACTGGTGTGTCCCTTAGCCACCAGCGATACAATCTGTTCTTCACGTTTTGTTAAACTAACAGCGGGCTTACCTTCACTGCCTGATGCTTCTTCGGGCGACTGAATTTCGCCGTCGAGCATATTTAAAATCCTGCGGCTGAACACCCGTTGTCCCTGCAACACACTTCTAATTGCAGAGATAAGCTCCGGTGCCGATACATCCTTCGTCAGATACCCATCGGCCCCCGTGTACAGCGCCTGATGAACGGCATTGGAATCGTCAACCGAACTCAGCATGATTACATGACATTTATGACTGTCGTTCTTAATTGCCTTTGCGGCATCAATACCGGTTGATTCCGGCATATACACATCCAGCAGGACCACATCAGGTTTTGCAGCACGAACTTCCTCAATTGCCTGGTTGCCATTCGAGGCCTCGGCAACGACTTCAATCTCCGGGGCACTTGCAAGAAGCCGTCGTATTCCCAGACGTGAAATTTCATGGTCGTCGGCAATGACCATCCGTATGGTTCGTGTTGTGTTACTCATAAGAATCCGTGGGTCAGTCTAATCCTTAGGGCAAAAATACAATACAGCGTGAAAGCTCACTAACCCACAGCTCGGCCGATGTATCGCTGGGCATGCGCCAGTCGGTTCGTGGTGAGAGCGACACCGGACCAATTTTGATACCATCCGGAGAACAGTTCCGTTTAAACTGATTGGCAAAGAACCGACGCAGAAATATCATAAACCAGTCGTGCAGTTGCTGCGCATTGTACAGCCCCTTAAAAACAATGCATGCAAGGTAGTAGGTGTTGGTTACCGGACGCTGGAGCCCGACAAAATGGTAGAGGAAGAAATCGTGAACGGCGTATGGACCCAGAATTTCTTCGGTGTGCTGTGTTGCTGTGGCAGTGCCGGTAGCCGGTAACAGTTCGGGCGACACCGGGGTTTGCAGGATATCGCGTAGCACCGTGGCCAGTTGTGGATCTCCGGTTTCGGCCCACCATTCAACCATTGTACGAATAACGCTCTTGGGGATACCGCTGTTAACGTGATACATTGCCATGTGATCGGCATTAAACGTAGCCCAGCCCAGTGCAATCTCGCTCAGGTCAGCCGTACCTACTACGATTCCGTTTACCTGATTTGCAACGTCCATCAGGATTTGAGTACGTTCCCGTGCCTGTGCATTTTCGAAAACAACATCATGAATATCGGCATCATGTCCGATATCGCTAAAATGTTGGTGTACTGCCGTATCAATCGGAATCGAGCGTAATGTAATGCCCAGTACCTGGGCCAGCAGATCCGCATTGGTACGGGTACGGTGGGTGGTGCCCGGACCCGGCATTGTTATGGCCAGAACAGCACCGGTATCCAGACCAAGCTGCTGTACCGCCTTCACGCATACAAGTAAGGCAAGTGTACTATCCAGTCCGCCCGACACCCCAATAACCAGCTTTTTCGCGCCAGCCCGCTTCATGCGTACGGCAAGCCCTGTTGCCTGTATTGCGCTGATTTCTGCACAGTACTGCGAAACAGGCTCGGACAGAAACGGGTTTTGGGAAGGGGGCTGAAGCAATGCGGAGGGCACGGTGAACGGACGTCCGTCATACACCATACGGTGCATAGGCTGACCGGAATGCTGGTAAAACGTTCCCGAGTGGCGGCGCAGACACAGCAAACGTTCAACATCGATATCGGCAACAAGTATGGCCGATGCCATTGACAGCGGCTCGGTCTCGGCGACTACATCACCGCCGGCAGCAATGATGCAGTGGGCACTGTACACGGTATCGGTTGTACTTTCCCACGGGCCTGCAGAGGCATAAATGTACCCCGTAAGCGTACGGCGGCTATGCTCAGTGACAACCGCCCGCCGTTTATTGGTCTTACCGGCCAACTGATTACTTGCCGAAAGATTAAGGAGCAGCGTTGCGCCCTGTCTGGCAAGCCGGCCTCCGGGCGGCTCAACCGCCCACAAATCCTCACAGATTTCAACTCCAAATACAACGTCGGAATTCTCTGTATCGGAAAACAGCAGGTCTGTACCAAAGGGTACCGGCACCCCCGCCAGCGATACTGAACTTCCGGCAATGGTATGTCCGGATGCAAACCAGCGCTGCTCGTAATACTCACCCGACGTAGCCAGATAGGTTTTAGGAACAACGCCCAGCACCCTGCCCCCGCCAATGACGGCAGCGCAGTTATACAAACGTCCCCCGTGCATGCATGGGAAGCCAACCACAAATACACCGTTAACGGTGCGGCTCCAGCCTGCCAGTGTGACAACGGCATCCCTGGCAGCCGATAAAACAGTAGCCGACCTGAAAAGGTCGGCTACCGAATAACCTGTGACCGAAAGCTCCGGAAACACAACAATGGATGAGCCACGGTTGAGAGCTTGGACTACACTTTTTTGAATTTCTGCAATATTGTAATCAATACCACAGACGTCAAGCACCGGAGAACACGCTGCTACTCTGCACCAACCGGTTAGCACAGTAGAATCGGTGCTCATTAACCCCAGCCAAGAGCCTGTACAAGTGGCTTATACAGCTTTTCGCTTCCACCCTTGCCAAACGTATTGGATTCAATTTTACCAAGCTGTTTGGCAGCATTCTTAAGTGTGGCTGCACCTGACTTTGTCAGCTTTACTGACCATGCACGCGAATCTACCGGGTGAACACGACGCTCGATGAACTTGTTTTCTTCAAGTGTGCGGATATTTTTTGACACAAGCATGGCGTCGGCGCCTACCAAACGGCCAACCGCTGCTTGTGTTACGTGCTCTTGGGTCTCGCTAATGATTTGCACACCGCTCAGCAACAGGTACTGTGTTGTTGAAAGCTTAAGAGGGGTTAAAACTTCATGAGCCTGGTTATGCCATCTGAATGCGAGGCTGGCAAGAGCAACTCCGGTATTAACTGATGATTCTGCCATAGCAAATAACTAATTGTGAAACAAAACTGTACTAATAGATACTCAAATCTACGAGATTTTTTTCTAATTATAAACAGGTTTCCTAATGCACAATAAAAAACGGGATACACGTCACAGACCAACCTCATTTATAAATTTCACACCAAAATACCGTTCCTGCATGACACGGCCAATTGCTTTTTGTTCACTGGTTTTCCTTACATTTATTTCAATTTCTGACGTATTAGCAAATCACAGCGTACGCGGCCGTATCATCAATCGCGACGGGGAGCCCCTGCAGGGTGCTACGGCTAGGTTAACCAACACAAGAGATACTACAAAAATACTTGGCGGTATATCAAATCGCCGCGGTGAGTTCAGCATCGCAGATGTACCTCAGGGAGCGTACACGATTAATTTAACATTACTTGGCTACGCTCCTCTTGCCATGCCGGTAACGGTTGGCAGTTCCGATGTTGAACTTCCGGAAATTACATTGAACGCAGATACTTTAACACTGAAAAATATTTCGGTGGAGGCCGATGCCATCGCGGTAGAAATGAAGGGTGACACTACCCAGTTTAATAGCAAAGCTTATAAAACAAATGCCTATGCCAGCAGTGAGGACCTGGTAAAGAAAATGCCGGGCATCAGCATCGAAGATGGTACGGTAAAGGCCCAGGGCGAAGAGGTGAAACGGGTACTGGTTGATGGGAAGCGGTTCTTTGGTGATGACGCGCGGCAGACGCTGCAGAATGTCCCGTCTGACATGGTGGACAACGTCCAGGTGTACGATGCCCGCTCAAGCACGTCGATGTTCAGCGGCTTTGATGATGGCGGCACCGAAAAGACAATCAATCTTGTCACCAAAAAAGATAAACGCAAAGGTTCTTTTGGTTCTGTGTACGGTGGCTACGGCACTGACGACAGATATTCCGGAGGCCTTACCTACAATGCGTTTAACGATACTCAGCGTCTTACGGTCCTGGGTATCTCGAACAACATTAATCAGCAGAACTTTAGCGTGCAGGACATTCTGGCCGGCATGGGTATTACCGGTGGGCGTGCCCGAATGATGGGTGCCATGGCAAGCCGGATGGGTCCATCGCGATTCATGGGCAACAGCGGTTTGTTTGTTGGCCAGCAGGATGGGATCACAGCCACTCATGCTGTAGGCGTTCAGTACAGTGACAGCTGGTTTGACAAATTCGATGTTAGTGGAAGTTACTTTTTTAACTATGCCGATAACAACAACAGCTCCGTTACTGACCGGCAGTATGTAGATCCCGATACTCAAACGTATTCGGAAACCAGCAACAACAACTCGATTGGACGGAACCATCGTTTTAATTTACGGATGTCGGGCCCTTTAAACAGCAGGTCACAGATTCTTATCGAGCCTAAACTTAGTTATCAGCAGCGTTCGGATTACAATGCGTTCGACGGTTTAACGATGAATGCCGATCTTCCGCTTTCACAGTCGGTCACAACTTCCTACAATGCACCGGGTGCCCTTACTGCCGGTATCGATGCCAACTATAGTTTGCTCCTGAATACCAGCGGACGTACGCTTGCTGTGGAAGCATCAACCGAACTGCGTGCGTCGAGCGCGGAGGGTACTCAGCAAGCCACTAACACATTTGGTCCTGCCGACTCACTGTTTACTCTGAACCAGCAGACCAGGCAAAACCAGGATGGAACCACACTACGAGGAACGATCAGTTTTACTGAGCCTCTTGCCCCCAAAACAACCCTCATGGTACAGTATTCACCTTCGATACGATATACGTCATCCGACAAAGGGACCAAGGAGTACGATTCTGTCACCGCGGGTTTCACCCAGGTGGTACCCGACCTTACTAACACCTACAGCAACACCTACACCGTCCATAACGCGCAGGTGCTGTTCCGTCAGCAGTTTATCAACACGATCGTAACTGCGGGCGTAGCATACCAGCTTTCCGCTCTCGCCGGTGACGTAACCTCTCCAGCGCACACTACTGTGCGCAGGTCGTTTTCCAACCTGCTACCGAACATGATGGTGCGACAGCGGTTTTCAGAGCAGACGGAACTCACGCTTCGTTACTCCATGCAGACTGACGCCCCGAGTATTACTGACCTGCAGAACGTGATTGACAACAGTAACTCACTGCAACTGCGAACCGGTAACCCTGATCTGGATGAAAGTACCACCCACAACGTTCGCCTGCACTTCCGAGATGCAAACTGGATGGCGGGGAAAACCATGTTTGCCTTTGCGTCGGCTGACTTTACAAACGATTACGTTGCATCCAGTACGATTGTCACCACTGCGGATACTACGATTAGTGGTGTTTTTCTGCCAAGGGGCTCTACCATCACGTCACCGGTAAACATGGACGGGTATATCGGAGTACGTTCTTTTTTCTCGATCGGACGTCAGCTCTCCGATTTAAAAATCAACCTGAACCTGAACGGTGGCGTTACGTACGCCCGCACACCATCACTGGTAAACAATCTTACCAACTACTCCAACTCAAGCACCCTGCGTTTAGGCACCTATATCAGTTCAAACATTAGTGAAGATATTGACTTTAGTGTTGGGTATAACGGAAACTACAACATCATTACCAACAGTGTGATTGCTGATCAGGATGCCAACTACTTTACGCACAGTGCCACTGCCCGAGTTATCTGGAACTTTGGAGTCCTGGCCTGCAGCACCGACGTTGCCCACAGTTACTACACCGGTCTTGGTGAAGGTTTCGATCGCACGTTTACCGTCTGGAACGCTGGCCTTGGCTATCGTTTCTTAGGCAACGCAGCCGAGTTGCGGTTTTCTGTGTTCGACATCTTAAAGCAAAATGCAAGCATCAGCAGAACGGTAAACCCAGTGTCAATAGACAACATCAGCACCACCATGCTCACCCGCTACGCCATGCTCACCTTCAGTTATCAGCTTCGGAACTTTGATGCCGCCAACATGCCGCAGGACCGCAGTCGTCCGCCATTTGGCCGTCACTAACCCCTGGTCCCCGCAGCTTAGCACCAACCATTCGCAGATTTCCGTACTTTTGTGGTTTCGGCGTATAGCGCAGCCCGGTAGCGCGCCACTTTGGGGTAGTGGAGGTCGTGGGTTCAAATCCCGCTACGCCGACGTTCACCCGATTAACACATCCGTTAATCGGGTCTTTTTTTTATAGGATGTAGGGGGCTTGTGGCATTGGCTACAAAACATCATAAATAACAACACGAACCCGTCGAGGTGGAAACCCACCCCTGTACATCAACATTGAACACAACGCATAACCGTGTGGGCGACCCCACGTGGTCGCCCACATGAAACCGTTGTAATGGAGGATGGTATCCGCCGACACGTATCAACAGAAAAAACGATACGAACCCGACTGGTATGTCGGGCGACTCCACGTGGTCGCCCACACGAAACCGTTGTAATGGCGGATGGCATCCGCCGACACGTATCAACATAAAATACGATACGAAACCATCGGGGCGGAAACCTGCCTGTACACATCACCAGCATTAAGCAGCACACTACATCGAGAACATTTATAATCGCTGACGACTACATTCACCACTTGGATATAGAACCCCTGTTGACTTTGAAAACAGCTACTTTCGTGATCAAAAACACCTACCCTATTGTGTCCATTTTTGTAGGACCACTCCACTCATATTGTGGTAGCCATTTCATACCGACATTGCAACACTGTAAACTCAATCTAATAGCGACTTGTACAGCAATACAACACATTTCATGTCTCCGTCACTCTGTTTTTCTGTACAGAACCCTTAACATACGGCCACTGCCTTCTCTATACACGACACCATACAGTCCATCTTCACCATGAAGTCGGATTATCAATCGATGGTTCGCATTCTCAAGAATTGTGTAGTCATCAACTCGACGCCCAAGTACATCGCTAATCAGCAGTTTTGAAGGGTCAATAGATGCTGTTGTTCGAATCATCAGGACATTACCGCTCGTCGGTGCAACTTCACCCATCCACGCTGAGAGGTTTCCTGCTTCGGTCACCGTTGTTGGATCGTCACGTACAATTGTCAGCACAACATAAATGAATTGATCTGGCATGTATGACAATGTGTCGTGAACTCGTATCTGCATCGATACAACAGAATCTGTAACAGCATCAATTGATAAAGACACGGTCAGCGAATCGACATCAATCATTACCTCAACTGATTCTGAAGATATCCCATTGACTCGATCGATTTCTGTGACTACATGATCGATGCAATCATCGCTAATTGATGTTCCAACCTTGACGGTGGTATCAGTAGTGCCAATGATCACAGTACGATAGATGGCGGATTCACCGAGCAATGGTCTCTTATTCGGCAAAGCCATTACGGTGTTTGATAGGTATGAGACGCAGCTGTCAATCGATGCCACCCTCTCTGCTGCATACCTACCGGCAATCTTCACACGAAGTATTGGAGCTTGCTCGCCCTGTACTAGAACTCCATCTCTGTACCAGTTAAAGGGTCCGTTGCCAGAAGCATAGACATTGCCACAGGAACTCGTCGTGATCTCAGGTTTGTTGTTGCGAGGCTTAAACGTAACACTATGAGACTCTACTGGATCTTGAACGATTCCGCAAGAAGGCAGGTGAGATTCCACAGTATACGTGCCTGATTTAGTCACTTTTATAGTGCGCGTAGTTGCTCCGGTCGACCAACGATAGGACGTGTAGCCCCTGGAAGCACTTAGCACAACCGTGTCCCCATCACAGTACTCGTCTTGCTGGTTATCGACCGAAATGAGGAGCGCAGGCTCAGTCCTATCTAATGACCTAGGACGTAATTTGGCTCGTGCCTGTGCTTCTTCATACTCAAACAGGTAGCTCCACCAGTTGTTCAAGACTGTATCAGTCATCCCTGTCGACCCTGGCACATGACCCCACCACCAGCGCATAAATCCCTCTTGGCTGCACTGCCACTCAGAACAGGAAACAGTATCTACGCGTCCTATTCTATACGGCCAAGAATACCATTCATCAGCTCGTATCTCGACATTAGCAGAATTACTATAGTCGTAATCACTAGTACCATTGGGAGGGAAGTGTATATTTCCGCAGGCTGAGCGATCACCCGTGATATGCCTAAAAGCGCTGAATTGATCAAATGGCGTGCCAGGTACGCGTCTCGAATCCCATCCACGATACACCTCTGTCATGGCCGATTCAAGTCGATGGCCAAACGAATGCAAAGCAAGATCATACGAACGTTCAAAGTTCAATGCCATAATTGGAAGTAAATGCTGACACGACGTACCTTGAACGGGCTGACTGTTATACCAAAATGCCCCAGGCCCTGCAAGGGTTGATTCCCACATCGAAAACATACCCGGAAAAACCCATGTCCATACTTCGTCAATTTCGCCATTGTTTCTAAGTTCACATAATCTGTGCACCTCGATAAAGTCATTGTAGCTGAACGACCATTCTATCGGCTTCCCCAGACCACCATTAATGAAAAATTCATATACGTCCTCAGCAGTTGCTGATACACCATTCCTGCGGACGATCGACAGGTCTCCTTCGATCACACGAGCAATTCGAATCTGCACAACACCTCTGCTCAGCGTCTGGAATTCTGATATCACCGTATTCGTAAGCTCTGAGTAATCGAACCATCCAAGAATTTCGCTAAGTCGCTTTTGTTGACTTGGTATGTATGGGTCGTAGGCCACAATACATACATCAATAGTAATAGTATCATCCGGCATTGGCTTCGGATCGTACGGCAGCACATTTACGACTCGACATACAGACTGCCCGCCGACTTGAGTATGAACGATTGTAGTCCCTAGCGCAAGCGCTTTCAGTCGACCATTCACCATCCGCACAATTGATGGGTCGTCTATGCTCCACGATAGATTTGATGGCTGATCATAGGGAGGACTTGTGCGCCTGGCACTTAGGTTCACCTCGTCGCCAACACGCATATTCAACCATGTGGGCAACACTTCATACATACCTGATTGTGCTGATGTCAGCACGTGACACAGCGCAAATGCAATGAGAAGATGAAGGAATTTCATTAATGGTCCTATGGTGTTGTATTATAATTGGAGTGGTCCTACAAAAATGGACACATTAGTGTAGGTGTTTTTGATTACGAAAGTAGGTATTTTTGATTACGAAAGTAGGTGTTTTCAAAGTCAACGGGGGTTGCATATCCAAGTGTTGAATGCAG
>Ga0226835_1000667_pt1 | contig 30319 bp, 26 predicted proteins | sample LAC_MetaG_1_FD_163627 | JGI IMG/M metagenome (GOLD analysis project Ga0226835, IMG submission 163627) | Anaerobic ammonium oxidizing microbial communities from anammox membrane bioreactor (MBR) in UC Berkley, California, United States -... | ecosystem: Engineered > Bioreactor > Anaerobic >...
GGGCAGCTGCAATTCTGTCCGGGTCGAACGTACGCCAACGTGCGCACAAATATTGATCAGGGCGCAGAAGGTAAGTGGCTCCGGGCGATGCGTCGAAACGTTTCGCGAGAAGCCCTGCAGAATCCTGTAAATCTTCCCCGATTACGGTCAATTTGACCCCCGGCGGCGCCTGCGGCCGCGCGCCTTGTTTTATATGCAATATTTCGAATGTACCCGTCAATTGCTCGACCAGAAAACCATCGCGCCCGGCCCGCGTGCGCACCGGCGCATCGGGCACCGGCGCGCCGAGACGCGCACTGCCCGCAAAATTTTCCTCGTCGGGTGTCGTTAATGGTGAATCGTAAACGGTTGCAACCGATAGACGCCCGGAATTTACCATGCGGCGCGCAAAATCGCAGTGGCGGGCCAGATCGAGCACGGCATTGCGCAAGGCGCGCTCGGCCGGAGAGTGCGGCGCGATGAAGTCGGTCGAACGCGTGGAGTGCCCGACATTCTCGTCGGCGCCCTGGATGCGCTCGAGATCGTAACTCTCAAGCAACGCTTCCCCGGCATCACCGGACAAGACCGCCGCAAGCTTCCACGCAAGATTTTCGGCGTCCTGCACGCCCGAATTGGCGCCGCGCGCACCGAACGGCGACACCTGATGCGCGCTGTCGCCGGCGAAAATCACCCGCCCGTGCACGAAGCGCGCAAGCCTGCGGCAATTGAAGCGATAGATCGACACCCATTCCAGCTCGAACGGACGCTCGCCGAGCATCTTCTTCAGGCGCGGGATGACGCGCTCCGGCTTCTGCTCCGCGTCCGCATCGGCGTCGGGGCCGAGCTGCAGGTCGATACGCCAGACATTGTCGGGCTGGCGGTGCATCAGCGCCGACTGGCCGGTATGAAACGGCGGATCGAACCAGAAGCGGCGCTCGGTCGGAAAATCCGCCGCCATCCTGACGTCGGCGATCAGGAATTTGTCCTCGAACGTCACGCCTTCGAAGCCGAGCCCCAGCAGGTCGCGGATGGTCGAGCGCGCACCGTCGGCGGCCACGACCCAGTCCGCGGCCAGACGATAGGGGCCGTCCGGCGTCTCGACCGTGAGCGTCACGCCGTCGCCGCGCTTTTCGAGCGCCGATACGCGGTTGCTCCAGCGCAGGTCGATCCGCTCGATCTCGAGCGCGCGGTCGACCAGTGCCTTCTCCAGATAATATTGCTGGAGATTGATGAAGGCCGGCATCTTGTGGCCGTCCTCCGGCAACAGATCGAACGCATAGACGAGATCGTCGCCGAGATAGACCTTGCCGAGCTTCCAGGTCACGCCCTGGCGCACGAGATCGTTGCCGACGCCGAGCCGGTCGAGAATTTCCAGCGTGCGCTTGGCATAGCAGATGCCGCGCGAGCCTTCGCCAATGCGGTTGGCGTCGTCGAGCAGGACCACCGGCACGCCGCGCAGCGCAAGGTCGATCGCGGCAGTGAGCCCGACCGGTCCCGCTCCCACGACAACCACCGGCTGACGGACCGGCTGCCGCGCATCCTGATCGGGCGAGCGGCGGTATCCATAATGATAGATGGCCTTGCGCCCGCCCGTCATGACCGGTGCCGTTCAGCCCTGCAAGGCGGCCCACATCTCGCGGTCGCGCTCGGCGGTCCAGATCACCGGATGCTCGATGCCCTTCGCCTCGTCATAGGCGCGCGACACATTGAACGGCATGCAGTGCTGGTAGATCGCAAAGCCGGAGAATTTCGGATCCATGATCCGCCTGGTCTCGTCGAAGGTTTCCTTCAGCGACAGGCCGCGCCCGACGCAATCGGACACCGAAACGAAGAGCGTGGCCAGGAAGTCGCGCGTCATGGCGATACCCTCGCGCACCTGCTGCGGCTTCGCAAGCGCCGCCCCGCGCCCGGGAACCAGGGCGTTGGCGTCGAACTGCGCCAGCCGGTCGAGCGTGCGCGGCCAGTCGCGGAAATGCGCGTCTCCGCAATAGCAGGCGGAATGATATTCGACGAGGTCGCCGGAAAACACCACGTTGGAGTCCGGCACATAGGCGACGACGTCGCCCGCGGTATGCCCGCGACCCAGATGCATGATGTGCACCTCGCGCGAACCGAGCCATACCGAGGCCTGGAGCGGAAACGTGACGGTGGGCCATGTCAGGCCGGGGATCGATTCGACCGCGCGGAACAGCCGCGGGAAACGTCCGATCTCCGAATCCATGTCCTGCCGGCCGCGCTCCACGATCAGGTCACGGGTGGCGTTGGAGGCGAGAATTTCCGCGTCCTTGTAGGCCGAAGCGCCGAGCACCCGCACCGCGTGATAATGCGACAGCAGCACGTACTTGATCGGCTTGTCGGTGACCATGGCCACGCGCTCGATCACCTCGCGCGCCATCACGGGCGTGGCCTGCGCGTCGATCACCATCACCCCGTCGTCGCCGACGATGATGCCGGAATTGGGATCGCCCTCGGCGGTGAACGCATAAAGCCCGCGCCCGATCTCGTCGAACGCGATTTTCTTTTCCGCAGTATCGCCGGTCGAGGCGAAGCCCTTTGCCATGCAGTCTATCCCGGTTTGTGGCGGACGACGTCCTGTTCGATCGCGCCGAAGATGGAACGCCCCTGCCCGTCCTGCATCTCGATGCGGATACGATCGCCGAATTTCAGATACGGCGTCGAGGGCTTTCCGTCCCGGAGCGTCTCCACCGTACGCAATTCTGCAATGCAGGAATAGCCGAGGCCGCCCTCCGCGATCGGCTTGCCGGGGCCGCCGTCGGCGTCGCGGTTCGACACCGTGCCGGCGCCCAGGATGGTGCCGGCCGCGAGCGCGCGCGTGCGCGCCGCATGCACGATCAGGGCCGGAAAATCAAAGGTCATGTCGTCGCCGGCAACCGGCTTGCCGAACGGCGTGCCGTTGACGAAGCTCAAAAGCGGCAGGTTGACCTTGGCGCCGTTCCAGGCGGCGCCAAGCTCGTCGGGGGTGACCGCGACCGGCGAGAAGGCCGAGGCCGGCTTCGACTGGTAGAAGCCGAAGCCCTTGGCGAGTTCCCCAGGCGTGAGATTGCGCAGCGTCACGTCATTGACCAGCATCACGAGACGGATCGCCCGCTCGGCCTGCGCGCGCGTGGCGCCCATGGGCACGTCGCCGAGGATGACGACGACTTCGGCCTCCAGATCGATCCCCCATTCCTCGTCGATGACCGGAACGGGATCGCGCGGGCCGAGGAAAATGTCGGAGCCGCCCTGATAGATCAGCGGATCGGTCCAGAACGATTCCGGCATCTGCGCGCCGCGCGCCTTGCGCACGAGCGCGACATGATTGACGTAGGCCGAGCCGTCCGCCCATTGATAGGCGCGCGGCAAAGGCGAGGCGCATTGCACCGGATCGAACGGCATGCGGGTGCCGCGGCCGGCTTCGAGCACATCTGCGATCTCGGCCAGGCGCGGCGCGGCCTCGTCCCATTTGTCGAGAGCGGCCTGCAGGGTTAAGGCAATTGCGGACGCGTCGGCACAATGCGCCAAATCGCGCGACACCACGACGAGACGCCCGTCGCGGCCGCCCTTCAGCGAGGCAAGTTTCATTTCGGTTCTTTGTTCTTGGGATCGAAGTGCTTCTTCAGTCCGGCCCAGCAATCGATATAGCCGTCCTGCAGCGTGTCCATCCCGGCCGCCCATTTCGTGACGCGCTGACGGAAGCGGGTCTCGAACATGAAAGCGAGCGTGTTGGACAGTTTCACCGGCTTGAGCTCGACATTGCTGTTGTGCTCGAAGGCTTCGGTGTCGGGGCCATGCGGCAGCATGGTGTTGTGCAGGCTCATGCCGCCCGGCACGAAACCTTCCGGCTTGGCGTCGTAGACGCCGTAAACGAGCCCCATGAATTCCGACATGATGTTGCGGTGATACCAGGGCGGACGGAAGGTGTTTTCCGCGACCCCCCAGCGCTCGGGGAAGATCACGAAATCGATATTGGCGGTGCCCGGCGTTTCCGACGGCGAGGTCATCACCGTGAAGATCGACGGGTCGGGATGGTCGAACAGCACGGCGCCGACCGGCGAGAAATGCCGCAGGTCGTATTTGTAGGGATAGTAGTTGCCGTGCCAGGCCACGACGTCGAGCGGCGAATGCGGCACTTCGGTCTTGAACAATTCGCCGCCCCATTTGACGTACAGCGTATGCGGCCGTTCATTGTCCTCGTAGGCGGCGACGGGGGCGAGGAAGTCGCGCGGATTGGCCAGGCAATTGGCGCCGATCGGCCCGCGGTCCGGCAGCCGGAAGCCGCCGCCGTAATTCTCGCAGACATAGGCGCGCGCCGGGCCGTCGATCAGTTCGACGCGGAAAATCACGCCGCGCGGGATGATGCAGATTTCGCCGGGCTCGATGTCGATCGTGCCGAACTCGGTGCGGAAGCGCAGCCTGTTCTCCTGCGCGACGATCAGATATTCGCCGTCGGCGTTGAACAGGTGCTCGTCCTTCATCGACTCGGTGACGAACAGCAGATGCGCGGCGAGCCCGGCCATGGACTCGGAGTCACCGGCAATCGTCACGGTGTGCATACCGGTGAGGAAATTCAGCTTCGCCTTCGGAATGGGCGCCGGACCCCAGCGCATCGGGCCGATCGGCAGGTCGCTGTCCTCGCGGTCGGGCGCGGTGCGGATGTTGCCGCGATCGATCCTGGTGAAACGCGCGGCGTGCCGCACGGTCGGACGGATGCGATAGAGCCAGGAGCGCTGGTTGGTCGATTGCGGCGCGGTGAAGGGCGAGCCGGACAGTTGCTCGGCATAGAGCCCGTAATTGCACTTTTGCGGCGAATTGCGCCCGATCGGAAGCGCGCCGGGCAAGGCCTCGGTCTCGAAGCTGTTGCCGAAGCCGGACATGTATTCGGGCTTGTCGGCGCTGCGCCCCGAGCGCGAAGTAGCGCCCGAGGATTGAGCGTTATCGCCCTTGGCGTGAATGAGCGGGGTATCGCTGGTCATCGCGCTCTCCCTGAATTGGCGTGGGCCTTCCGGATGGGCTTCTGACCGGCCCGCGGCGGCAATCTAGTTACGTCCGCAACCACCGTCAATTCGGGCTGATTCCCGCTTTTTGCCATCGGCCTTGAAAGCGCCGCACAAAACCGCCATATACGCGCATCCGAGTCGGCGCCTTGCGCCGCCAGCGGGCCGCGTGAACGAAAACCAACCGGCTTTCGGCCCGCCTTATCTTCCGATCCCTTCATCGACAGCCCAGACCACGCGGGGTGTCTGTTTGGTATGCGATCGCGTCGCCGCGCTTTCAGGAGCCGCGGGCGCATCGTTGCATGGAAAGAACAGAACTTGAATTCCTTTTCCGACCTCGGCCTCGCAGCGCCGATCCTTCGCGCCCTCTCCGAGGAGCGCTATGAACAACCCACCCCGATCCAGAGCCAGACCGTTCCATACGCACTCGCGCACCGCGACGTGATCGGGATCGCGCAAACCGGCACCGGCAAGACCGCCGCCTTCGCGCTGCCGATCCTGCATCGCCTGGCCAACCAGCCCAGAACGCCCGAGCGCAAGTCGCCGCGCGTCCTCGTGCTCAGCCCGACCCGCGAATTGTCGAGCCAGATCCTCGACAGTTTCCGCACCTATGGCCGCCATCTGAAGACCAGCGTCACGCTCGCCATCGGCGGCGTGCCGATGGGCCGGCAGGTGCGCGCCCTCATCGGCGGCGTCGACATCCTGGTCGCAACGCCGGGCCGCCTTCTCGATCTCGTCCAGGGCAATGCCTTGCGCCTCGACCGGATCGAAATCCTCGTGCTCGACGAAGCCGACCGTATGCTCGACATGGGCTTCATCCGCGACATCCGCAAGATCGTCGCCAAACTGCCGAAGCAGCGCCAGACGCTGTTCTTCTCCGCCACCATGGCGCCCGAGGTGGAGGCGCTGGCGCGCGACATGCTGAACGATCCCGCCCGCGTGGCGGTGACGCCGGCCGCCACCACCGCCGAGCGCATCGCCCAGCGCGTGATGCATGTCGAGCGCGCCGGCAAGCCGACGCTGCTCGCCGAAATCCTACGCGGCGAGCCGATCGACCGCGCCCTCGTCTTCACCCGCACCAAGCACGGCGCCGACAAGGTCGTGCGCCAGCTCGGCAAGAGCGGCCTTGCCGCCGAGGCCATCCACGGCAACAAGTCGCAGAACCAGCGCGAACGCGCGCTTGCCGCCTTCCGCGACGGGCGGGTGCGCACGCTCGTTGCGACCGACATCGCCGCGCGCGGCATCGATGTCGAGGGCGTCACGCACGTCATCAATTACGACCTGCCCAATATCCCGGAGAGCTACGTGCACCGGATCGGACGCACGGCCCGCGCCGGAGCGGAAGGCGTCGCGATCTCGTTCTGCGATGCCGAGGAGCGGGCCTATCTGCGCGCGATCGAGCGGCTGATCGGCCTTGCCATTCCCGCGACCGGCGGTCCGGCTGGGGGCGAACGGCTCGCGCAGGCGACCGCCCAGCGTCCGAAGGGACAGCCCCGCGCAGGACGCCACAGCGCCGCGGCGCGAGGCCAGAACGGCGCCCGGTCCGGCGGCAAGCACAAGGCCCGGCAGGACCGCGCACCGCAAGATCGCGCTCCACAGGATCGCCCTTCAAGGGATCGCGCGCGGCAAGACCGCGGCCGCAAAAATTCCTATAATGGAACCATCGCGAGCGTCGGTTTCCTGCAATCCTGATCCCGACAGCCGCAACCGCGATCGAAAGGCTTTTATGTCAAAAGAAGAGATGATCGAATTCGACGGGACGGTCACCGAGGTCCTCCCCGATGGCCACTTCCGCGTCAAGCTCGACAACGAGCACGAAGTCCTTGCCTACACGTCGGGCAAGATGCGCAAGTTCCGCATCCGCACCGGTGCCGGCGACCGCGTGACGGTCGAAATGTCGCCTTACGACCTCACGCGCGGGCGCATCAGCTTCCGCCACAAGGGCGAAGCGCTGAGCGCGCCGCCCACGCGGCGGCAGACATTCGTCCGCAAGCGCTAGATTTTCCCTCAAGCCAAATTCCCGCTCAGCCAAGCCGGGTCGGCAACGCGAGAAGGCCGCGGAACCGCGCCCGCGGCGAGCGGACCGGCTCGCCGGCCAGCTCGTAATCGGGAAAGCGCGCCAGGAAGCGCTCGACCGCGATCCGCCCCTCTAGCCGCGCCAGGTTCATGCCGGCGCAGACATGGATACCGCTGGCAAAGGCGAGATGCCGGTTCGGATTGCGCGCGACGTCGAAGCGGTCCGGATCGGGAAACTGCGCCGGGTCGCGGTTGGCGGCCCCGATGCACAGCGTGATCAGCGTGCCGCGCGGCATCGCGACACCGCCGATTTCGGTATCCTGCGTCACGATGCGGTTGCCGAGCTGGTTTGGACTTTCGAACCGCAGCACCTCCTCGATCGCGGTCTTCATCAGCGACGGGTCGGCCGTGAGCCGCCTGCGCTCGTTGGGCCATTGGGTGAGCGCATGGAGCGCGTTGCCGATGAGATTGGTCGTGGTCTCGTGCCCGGCATTGAGGATGAAGATGCAGTTCTGCAGCAATTCGGTCTCGCTCAAGGTGCGGCCGTCATGCTCGCCGGCGATCAGCCGCGTCAACACGTCCTTCTCGGGATCGCCCGGCCGGCGGCGGCGGTCGTCCACGAGCCCTTTCAGATAGACGAGGAAGTCGCGCACCGCCTCGTTGCCGCGCTGAAGCTGCTCGGTGCTGAGGACCGGCTCGAGCGCGCCGAGGATCGCAAGCGACCAGGCGCGCAAGGGTCCCCGCTCCTGCCGCGGCACTCCCAGGAGGTTGCCGATGATCTCCACCGGGATGGCGGACGCGAAGTCCTCGATCAAATCGACGTCGCCCTTCTCGGCCATGCGCCCGATCAGGTGGTCGACCAGCGCGACCAGTCCCCCTTCCATCTCGGCGATCGCGCGCGGCGAGAGCGCGCCCTGAATCGCGCGACGGACATGGGTGTGCAGCGGGGGATCGCTGAAGACGAGGCTCGTCGTGTGGTGCTCGAACAGCGGGCCGTCGCCGAACTTGGGGCGGAATTCGATCTTCTTGTCCGAGGAGAAGGTGCGGGCATCCTTGTAGACCGCTTCGCAATCGGCGTAGCGCGTCAGGAAATACGCCCCGTCCGGCATCCGGTGCATCGGGTCGTGCTCGCGCAAAGCATGGTAATAAGGGAATGGATTGTCGATGAAATCGTGCGGCATCCGCTTGATATCGAATGCGCTGGCGGCGGCCTGGGCGACCATGGCCTCAAAGCGCGGACGCGGCGGCGATAAGGTCTGCATGAGGGTCATGCGGCTATCGAACGCCCTGGCAGGTGCGCCAGGCAAGCGATTTATGCGCAACCGGCGCACAGGCCGCGGCAGGCGGCTGGCATTCGGCTGCCGGATAAGGGACAGTTCGCGCGGGCGACGCCCACTCCCGGAACACCCGGGGTGCGCGAGGAGACAAGGATGTTTTTCATTCCGCCGGCCTTTCGGGAGACCGACATCGCCGCGCTGAAGGAGCGGATCGCGAACGCGGGCCTCGTCACGCTGGTTACGGTCGGCGCGGACGGGCCGATCGTCAGCCATCTGCCCCTTGCCTATGACCCGGAGGCCGGATCGTTCGGCACACTGACCGGGCATCTGTCGCGGGCCAATGGGCAATGGCGCGACACCGATACCGCAAAGCCCGCGCTCGCCATGATCATGGGCGAGGACGCCTATGTCTCGCCCGGCTGGTATGCCTCGAAGACCGAGCACGGCAAGGTGGTGCCGACCTGGAATTATCGCACGATCTATCTGCGCGGCCGGGTGAGCTTCTTCGACGAACCGGAGCGGCTGCGGGCGAATGTGGAAGCCCTGACCGAGCGCTTCGAGCGCCCGTTTGCCGAGCCCTGGTCGGTCGCGGACGCGCCGGCCGACTATCTCAAAGGCCAGTTGCGCGGCATCGTCGGCGTCAGCTTCGCCGTCGAGGCGATCGAGGGCAAGAGCAAGCTCAACCAGAACCGGACGCCGGCCGACCAGCGCGGGGTCGCCGCGGCGCTCGAACGATCCGAACGCGAGGCCGACCGCCAGATCGCGGACCTGATGCAGACCAAACTGGAGCGCGGCTGACGAGCCGGCCTGCCGTTGCGCGTCTTGAAAAGTTCGGTCATGGTCCGCAACGCACCCCGCGCGGGGGGCGGCAGCGCAATGACGGGCCACCGGGATGCAAGGCGGTGCGGCTGACAATGAGGGACGGCAGGTGGCGGAGGACACGGATCATTCCGCGCCGCTGAAGCTCGAGGAATTCCTGCCCTATCAGCTCAACGTGGCGGCAAGCCTCGTCTCGCAGGCGCTGTCGCGCATCTATTCGGAGCGATACGGAATAGGCGTTCCGGAATGGCGCGTGCTGGTGACGCTCGGCCAGTACGGCGTGATGACCGGCAAGGTCATCGGCCGGCACAGCCATATGCACAAGACCAAGGTCTCGCGCGCGGTGGCGCTTCTGGAAAAGCGCAAATACATCACGCGGCGGATCAACCGCGAGGACCTGCGCGAGGCGTTCCTGTCGCTGACGCCGGCCGGCCGTTCGATCTACGAGGAATTCGCCCCGACCGCGCTCGCCTTCGCCCAGCGGCTGATCGACGTGATCGAGCCCGCCGACCGGCCGGCCTTCGCGCGCGCCATCGAACGCCTAACCAAGGCCGCCGCCACGTTCTCCGACGAGGTCGCCGGCGGCCGGAAAGACAATACGGACCTATAAAATCGAGCCGGTACGGCCGCGCATGCACGGCCCGGACCGGGGATGGGAGGAGACGTGAAGCTCTACAGTTATTTCCGCTCGTCGGCCGCCTACCGCGTGCGCATCGCGCTCAATCTGAAGCAGGTCCCTTACGAGCCGGTGTTCGTCCATCTCGTCAAGGACGGCGGCCGTCACAAGCACTCCGAATATCGCGCGGTCAATCCGCAGATGCGCGTGCCCGCGCTTGCTTTGTCCAGCGGCGAGACGCTGATCCAGTCGATGGCGATCATCGAATATCTCGACGAGGCCTTTCCCGATCCCGCGCTGTTGCCGACGGATGCGGCGGAGCGCGCGCACGTGCGCGCCGTGGCGCAGATCGTCGCCTGCGACATCCATCCGCTCAACAATTCGGGCACCCTCGCCTATCTGCGCAAGCTCGGCCACGACGACGCGACCGTGAACGCCTGGTACGCGGACTGGGTGACCGCCGGCTTCGAGGCCATCGAGAAGCTGATCCGGCCGGGGCCCTATGCCTTCGGCCAGCATGTGTCGCTCGCCGACCTGTGCCTCGTCCCGCAGGTGTACAATGCCCGCCGCTTCAAGGTGCCGCTCGACGCCTTTGCGAAGATCGCGGCGGTCGAGGCCGCCTGCAACAAGCTTGCGGCTTTCGAGAAGGCAAGGCCGGAAAACCAGCCCGATGCCGAATAAGGGCCCCGTGCGAAACGCACAGCTCCCCGTGCCGATCCCTGCTACGGACCTGCCGTGAAACCCGCCGATATCGGCCGCATCGTCCTGTGGATGAGCGGCACCCTCCTGTCATTCTCCGCGATGGCGCTCTCGATCCGGGGGCTGGCCGGCGCGCTGAGCATCATCGAAATCCTGACCGTGCGCTCGGCCGGCGCCGTCATCATCCTGGTGACGCTCGCGCTCTTTCGTCCCGAGCTGCGGCACGGCTTCCGGCCGCAGCACATGCTCATCAATGTCGCCCGCAGCGCGGTGCATTTCGGCGCGCAATTCTGCTGGGCGCTGAGCCTGACATTGCTGCCGCTGGCGATGGTGTTCGCGCTCGAATTCACGATGCCGGTCTGGATGGCGATGATGGCGGTGCTGATCCTCGGCGAGCGGATGACGCTCAGCCGTGCCGGCGTCGTCGTGCTCGGCTTCATCGGTACGCTGATCATCCTGCGGCCGGGCCTGCAGGCGTTTCAGCCGGCCGCGCTGCTCGTGCTGCTCGCCGCCTTCGGCTATGCGCTGTTCAACGTCCTCACCAAGAAGCTCACCGCGAGCGCGGGCACTTTCGCGATCGTCTTCTGGATGAACGCCATCCAAGCGCCGATGGGCCTCGCCGCGAGCGACCCGATGTTCCTCGGCAAGCTCGGAACGGAGCACATTCCCGCCCTTCTCGGCGTCGCAGTCGCCGGCCTCTCGGCGCATTATTGTCTGACCAACGCGCTGCGCGCCGGCGACGCCACGATCGTGATGCCGATCGACTTTCTGCGGGTGCCGCTGATCGCGCTTGTGGGCTGGTGGTTCTTCAACGAGAGCCTGGACGTGTTCGTCTTCATCGGCGGCGCGGTGATGCTGTCCGGCATCCTCTGGAACCTGCGGGACGAGGCAAAAAAGGCACACCGGCGGGCCGAAGAGGAAGCGGCGGGACGGTCGCATTGACCCATCCGGCACGATATGCTGGTTGAACGCACCGCGGGCCGTTCACCTTTTGTTAACCAGTCCGGCGCCTGATGCCGGCGCGGCGACGAAACCGGGAAATATCGGCGGAAGCGATGATTTCCATGCCAGTCCGCACGCTCTGCACGTCCGCCCTGATGCTGGCCGCTGTCTGCCTGGGAGCGAACGCCCAGGGCTTTCCGCCGGCCGCCCCCGGCGCGTCCGGCCCGAGCGCACAGGCCCAGATCTGCCAGCGCCTCGAACAGCAGCTCCATGCGCTCGACCGCGGCGACCCGGCACGCAACGAACAGATCCGCCGCTACGAGGACGCCGCCAACCGCCAGCAGGCCGAGCTCGACCGCACCATCGCGCAATCGCGCCGGCTCGGCTGCGAGAGCGTTGGCTTCTTCACCTTGTTCGGCGCCGGCAACGCGCAATGCGGACCGATCAATCGCCAGATTTCGCAGATGCGGGCCAATCTCGACAAGATCACGGGCGACCTCCAGCGCATCCAGGGCGCCGGCGTCGACTATGAGCGCGACGGGCAGCGCCGCGCCGTTCTTGCAGCGCTCGCGCGCAACGATTGCGGACCGCAATATCGCCAGGCCGCGGCGAGCCCGCAGGGCCGCTCGCTGTTCGAGTCACTGTTCGGCAGCAATCCGCTGTTCCAGCAGCACGCCTCCGGCAACACCTACCGCACCATCTGCGTGCGCACCTGCGACGGCTTCTATTATCCGATCTCGTTTGCGACCACCTCGGCGCGCTTCGACGAGGACGAGCGCGTCTGCCGCCGGATGTGCCCGGCCGCGGAGGTGCTCCTGTTCTCCTACCGCAACCCGGGGGAAGAGGTGTCGCAGGCGGTTTCGGCGGGCGGACGCCTCTACACGGAGCTGCCCAACGCCTTCAAGTATCGCCAGGAGTACAACCCCGCGTGCAGTTGCCGGCGGGCGGGCGAGTCATGGGCGGAAGCGCTGAAGGGGCTCGACGACCGCTCGACCCTCGACCAGGGCGACATCGTCGTCACCGAGGAACGCGCCAAGGCGCTCTCGGCGCCGCGCGACGCGCGCGGCCGCCCGATCAAGCCGGCAACCGCCGCAGGCCAGCCGGGTGCGCAACCCACGCCGACGCCGGCCGGAGGCGGCGCGCCCGACGCGCCGAAGCCTGCGATCCGCACGGTCGGTCCGCAACTCGGGCCGGTGCGCTGAAAGCGCAACCCGCGCCGGCGACGGCAATCGCGTCTTTCTAGAAATCGAGCGCGTCGCTTCGCGCCGCCCGGCCGCTGACCTGAACGTCGTCGAACGCCGGCAGCGGTTCGCCGCTGTCGAGAAAGCGGTTGGTGATCGGGTAGCGGCGGTCGCGGCCGAAATTGCGCAGCGTCACCTTAACGCCGGGCGCCGCCTGCCGGCGCTTGTATTCGGCGACATTGAGCATGCGCTGGATTTTCATGACCGTGTCGCGGTCGAACCCGGATTCGACGATGCGCGCGACCGGCTCCTCGCCTTCCACCAGCCGTTCGAGAATGGCGTCGAGCACCTCATAGGGCGGCAGCGAATCCTGATCAGTCTGGTTCTCGCGCAGCTCGGCCGTCGGCGGGCGCGTGAAGATGTTGTCCGGCGTAATGAGGCCGTCCGGCCCGAGCGAGAAATCCGGCTTCCAGCCGTTGCGCAGCCGCGCGAGCCGGTAGACCTGCGTCTTGTAGAGGTCCTTCACCGGATTGAAGCCGCCGTTCATGTCGCCGTAAAGCGTGGCGTAGCCGACCGACATTTCGGACTTGTTGCCGGTGGTCACGACCATCAGCCCGAACTTGTTGGAAATGGCCATGATCATCGTGCCGCGCGCGCGCGCCTGCAGGTTCTCCTCGGTGACGTCGCGCGGCAGGCCGGCAAAGAGCGGCGCAAGCGATCGCTCGAATCCGCCGATCGCATCGGCGATCGGCAGGACATCGTAATGCACGCCGAGCGCGCGCGCGACCGCGGCCGCATCGTCGAGCGACGCCTGCGCGGTGAACTTGTAGGGGAGCATGACGCAGCGGACACGATCGACCCCGAGCGCATCGACCGACATGGCCGCGCACAAGGCCGAGTCGACGCCGCCCGACAGGCCGAGCACGATGCCCGAGAACCCGTTCTTGGCGACATAGTCGCGCAGCCCGAAAACGCAGGCCGCGTACATGGCCTGGTCACCCTCATACAGACGCGCCACGGAGCCGGCGGCGCAGCGCCATCCCGCCGGCGTGCGCTGCCAGTGCGTGAGCGCAAGCTGCTCGGCGAAGGAGGGAAACTGCACCGCGAGCGAGGTATCGGCATTGAGCACAAACGACGCGCCGTCGAAAACCAGTTCGTCCTGGCCGCCGACCTGGTTGCTGTAAAGCAGCGGCAGGCCGCTCTCCTTCACGCGCGCGACCGCAACGCTGAGCCGCTCGTCCACCACGGTGCGCCGGAACGGCGAGCCGTTCGGCACCAGCAGGATCTCGCCGCCGGTCTCCACGATGCATTCGACCGGCTCCGGCCCCCAGATGTCCTCGCAGATCGGAACGCCGATACGCACGCCGCGGAAATTCATCGGGCCCGGCAGCGGCCCGGGGGAGAACACGCGCTTCTCGTCGAAGACGCCGTAATTGGGCAGATCGACCTTGTAGCGCAGCGCGACGATCCGGCCGCCGTCGAGCAGCGCCACCGCATTGTAGACTTTGCCGCGATCGGGCCAGGGCGTGCCGACGATGACGGCGGGGCCGCCGTCCGCCGTCTCGCGCGCCAGCGTCTCGACCGCCTGCCGGCACGCGGCCTGGAAAGCCGGCTTGAGCACGAGGTCCTCGGGCGGATAGCCGGCGATGAACAATTCCGGGAACAGGACGAGATCAGCGCCCTGCCGGCCGGCTTCCGCCCGCGCCCGGCGAACCTTTTCGGCATTGCCGGCGACGTCGCCGACGACAGGATTGAGCTGGGCGATCGCGATGACAAGGCGATCGGCGGGGGCTGCGGTCATGCAGGGTGATCTAGCGCGCGCGGACCCGGATCGCAATTGACTTGCGCTTGATCGACCTGTGCCCGATTGATTTGCGCCTGTCCGCGGTTCGCTCAGAAAACCCGCTCGGTGCGATAGGGTCCGAACCGGAACGTGCCCTGCACGAACACGCCATAGACCTCGCTCGTCCAGTCGACCGGCTGGGCGGCGGAATTCGTGTTCACCACATTGCCTTCGAAATGCGTCAGGCCGCCGGTTTCCATCCGCCAGTAGCGGCCGCCAACGGCGACCTTCACGTCCTGGCTGACCGCGTATTGCAGCGCGGCTTCGAGCTGGAAGCCATGCCCGCGCCCGTCCTCGGGGATGGCGCCGCGGAAGTCGCCGGTCGCGTTGCCGATGCGCAGCCAGTGGCTGTCGGCACCGTCGAGGCTGACGACCGGAAGGTACGCACCGTCCAGGCGCAGCAGCAGCCGGTCGGACAGTTTGATGTCGGCGTCGGCGCCGATACGCAGCGAGTGGAAGATATTGTCCTGCGTGATGACGCGCACCGTATCGGGAATGCCGCCGGCACAGATGCCGCCGTTCGCGGCGATCTGCGTGCAGCCATAGGCGCTCACCTGCTCCTCGAAATAATGATAGCCGGCGAACGCACCGAGGCGGAAGCCGGGATGGCGGATGACGTTGAAGCCGACATCGATGCTGCCATAGAGCATCTGGCCGCGGCGCTGGTCGCTCAGCGTGCTCGAATAGGGGGTGATCGTCGGCGGGAAATCCTCGTCGTTCAGCTCTCCGCGCGGAACGATGCCGCCGCCGAGATAGCCTTTCAGGTAGAGCCCGCTGGTATGGTCGAGACGTCCGAACCCTTCGAAGGTGTGGCCGTGCAGACCGTCATAGGTCAGCCGCGAGACGAGCGAATTGCCGGCGATGTTGTAGAGGTCCTTGGCGGTCTTGCCGACGCTGAACCAATAGCGGGCGCCGAACTCGCCTTCGACCGCCGATACCGGCGGGCGCGGCGCGAAATAGGCGAACGGCGCGGACGGCCGCGAGAAACCGGGCCAGCGCACATCGACCGCGCGCGCGTCCTGCGCACCGACGAGGACGGCGAGCACCGCCAGAAACCCGGCCGCGACATTTCCTGTCGGCCTCACCATTGCCTCCCGCGCTCGTCGTCGGCGCGCAGGCATTTTCCAGGTCAGCCGGAATGAAACCGCGCGCCCTCAGGCGCGTCCAATTTGATTCAAATTGCTTTCGAATCCTTGCCACGGACGCGCCCGGCGCACCGCCGGACGCACGCAGCGTTAACGTCCCGTCAGCGCACGGCGTTAACGGGACGCAAACGGCGGAAGACGCGCTCAGAGGCCCGCGGCAGCGGGAAGCGGCACCGCCTGCCCCGCCCGCTCCTTCTTGAGCAGTTCCGCGAGCAGGAAGGCCAGATCGATCGACTGTTCGGCGTTCAGGCGCGGATCGCAGAAGGTGTGATAGCGGTTGTTGAGATCGGCGTCGGTGATGGCGCGGGCGCCGCCGGTGCATTCGGTGACGTTCTGTCCGGTCATCTCCAGATGCACGCCACCGGCATAGGTGCCTTCGGCGGCATGGATCGCGAAGAAGTCCTTCACCTCCGACAGGATGCGGTCGAACGGCCGCGTCTTGTAGCCGCTCGCCGAGGTGATCGTGTTGCCGTGCATCGGATCGCACGACCAGACCACCGTGCGGCCCTCGCGCTTGACCGCGCGCACGAACGCCGGGAGATGCTCGCCGATCTTGTCGCTGCCGAAGCGCCCGATCAGGGTCAGCCGGCCGGGCTCGTTGTCGGGATTGAGGATGTCGATCAGCCGGAGCAATTCGTCGGCCTTGAGCGAGGGCCCGCATTTGAGGCCGATCGGGTTCCTGATGCCGCGGCAATACTCGATATGGGCGTGATCGGGCTGGCGGGTGCGGTCGCCGATCCAGACCATGTGGCCGGAGGTCGCATACCAGTCGCCCGAGGTGGAATCGATGCGCGTCATGGCTTCCTCGAAGCCGAGCAGCAGCGCTTCGTGGCTCGTATAGACGTCGGTCGAGCGCAGTTCGGGATGGCTTTCGAGATCGAGCCCGCACGCGCGCATGAAGACGAGCGTCTCGGAGATGCGGTCGGCCAGCTCCATGTAGCGGCGCGACTGCGGCGAATCCTTCACGAAGCCGAGCATCCATTGATGCACGCTCGCCAGATTGGCGTAGCCGCCGTGCGCGAAGGCACGCAGCAGATTGAGCGTCGCCGCCGCCTGCCGATAGGCCTCGATCATGCGGCGCGGATCGGGCGTGCGCGCCTCGGCCGTGAATTCGATGCCGTTGACGATGTCGCCGCGATAGCTCGGCAGCTCGATGCCGTCGCGCTTTTCGGTCGGCGAGGAGCGCGGCTTGGCGAACTGGCCGGCAATGCGGCCGACCTTCACCACCGGCGAGCCGCCGGCAAAGGTGAGTACCACCGCCATCTGCAGGAAGACGCGGAAGAAGTCGCGGATGTTGTTGGGGCCGTGCTCGGCGAAGCTCTCCGCGCAGTCGCCGCCCTGGAGCAGGAAAGCCTGCCCGGCGGCCACGCGCGCCAGCGCCTTTTTCAGGTTGCGCGCCTCGCCGGCAAAGACCAGCGGCGGAAACGTGGACAGCTGCTTCTCGACCGCGGCCAGCGCAGCCTTATCCGGATAATCCGGGACCTGGACGACCGGCTTTCCCCGCCAGCTATCGGGTGTCCAACGCTCGGGCACAACACTCTCCTTGCAGCAACTCGTTGTAGCGTCCGGCGGCCGCAGCCACGCGGAATGGGCGGGGTTATAGCGGGCCTTGCCCGCGATGGCCACCGGCACGCGCGAGCGGCGTAAACAGCCCCGGGCCGGCTATCCCGCGGCCTCGCGGACGTAGCTTGCCGCCTTTTCGCGCATGGTCACGAGTTCCTCGGCGGCGGTCGGATGCACGGCCATGACCGCGTCGAAATCGGCCTTGGTCGCCTTGAGCTTCACGGCGATCCCGACGAGCTGGATCATCTCGCCGGCGTCCGGTCCCACGATATGGCAGCCGACCACGCGGTCGCTGTTGCCATCGACCACGAGCTTGAAGAAGGAGCGGGTATCGCGCGCAGCGACCGCCGCCTTCATCGGACGGAAGATGGTCTTGTAGATGTCCACCCGAGCGAGGCGCTCGCGCGCCTGGGCCTCGGTCAGGCCGATGACCCCGACCTCGGGCTCGGAAAACACCGCGGTCGGGATGTCGCCGTGATCGACGGCGATCTTCTTGCCGCCGAACACCGTGTCGGCAAACGCGTGGCCTTCGCGGATCGCGACCGGGGTCAGCGCCACGCGGTCGGTCACGTCGCCGACGGCGTAGATGTGAGGCACGGAGGTCTGCGAATAGGCGTTGACGGCGATCGCGCCGCGCTCGTCCAGTTTCACGCCGGCCTTGTCGAGCCCGAGCCCCGCCACATTGGGCCGCCGGCCGGTCGCGAACATGATCTGGTCGTAGGTCGCCGATTCATGATCGGAGAATTGCGCGCACAGGCCGTGATCGGTCTTCTCGATCGCCTCGACCGTGCGGCGCGTGAGGATCCGGATCCCGCGCTTCGTCATCTCGCCGCGCAGATGCTCGCGCACGTCGTCGTCGAAGCCGCGCAGAATATTGTCGCCGCGATAGACCAGCGTCACCTCGGAGCCGAGCCCGTTGAAGATGCCGGCGAACTCGACCGCGATATAGCCGCCGCCCTGAATCAGGATGCGGGCGGGCAACTCCTTCAGGTCGAGCGCCTCGTTCGAGGTGATGACATGCTCGCGTCCGGCGATGTCGGCGCCGAGCGAGGGCCAGGCGCCGGTCGCGATCAGGATGTGCCGTGCGCGCACGATCTCGCCGGTCGCCACGAGCCGCACCTCGTGCGGGCCTTCGATCACCGCGCGGCTGCGGACGATCTCGACCTTCGAGCGCTCGAGATTGGCGATATAGGCCGCCTCCAGCCGCGCCGTCTCGCGGTTCTTGTTGTCGATCAGCGTCGGCCAGTCGAAATGCGGCTCGGACAGCGTCCAGCCGTAGCCGGCGGCGTCCTCGAACTCGTCGGCGAAACGTGAGGCATAGACGAGCAGCTTCTTGGGCACACAGCCGCGGATGACGCAGGTTCCGCCGACCCGGTATTCCTCGGCGACCATGACGCGCGCGCCATGATTGCCGGCGATCCGCGCGGCGCGGACGCCGCCGGATCCGGCCCCAATGACGAACAGATCGACCTCGCGCGTGGTCATCTTACGCCCGGCGCCGAAGCGGCGCCGCCGGGATCACAGATTGTGACCCTTCTTCTTCATCTCGCTGCGGAACGACACCATCACCTCGTCGGCCAGACGGTTGCTCCAGTCCTGGGCGCGCGTGAGGGTCTGTTCCACGAAATTGGCTTCCTCGATCAGCAGCTTCTTGCCGAGCGGCGACTTGAAGAAGGCGAGCAGATCCTTCAGCTCCTGCTCGGCAAAGCGCGACGCATAGAGCCGCGCGATATCCTCACGCAGCTCCTCGAATTTTGGCGTGAACTGCGTGCGCAACGCGGTCGCGGTGTCGTTCAGTTCCTTCTGCAGGTTCGGGCTCTGCTGCAGCAGGACGTTCTTCACCTGCTCGACGACGCCCGGCACGATCGGCTCGAACATCGTGAGCGAGCCCTTGACGACGAGAATTTCCTTGGCCGTCGCGACCGCACTCGCCGAAGGCTGCTGCGCCGATGCAGGCGCTGCGAACGCCACAACCGCCATCGCCACGATAGCCAGGCCCGCGGACCGGAATTTACAACGCAATTTCATGACAGGCTCCCTGTAAACCGTACGCGTCAGCGCCGCTCGATCACCCGCACGCCCTGCGGGCTTGCGAGGATGACGGCATTTGCAAGTCCAATAAACAAGCCGTGCTCGACCACGCCCGGAACGGACGCGAGCCGGCCCGCAAGCTGTGGCGGATCGTCGATGCGCCGGAGTGCGGCATCGATGATGAAGTGACCGCCATCCGTGACGAAAGCATGACCATCCTTGCCCCTGCGCAGGACCAATTCCGGCGAATCGGCCGAAAGGCGGGCCGCTTTTGCCACGCCGAGGCGGGTCGCCGCCAGACCAAACGGCACAATTTCTATGGGCAGCGGAAAACGCCCCAGTTGCGGCACCCATTTCGAATCGTCGGCGATCACGATCATGCGTTCGGAGGCCGCGGCGACGATCTTTTCGCGCAGCAGCGCGCCGCCTCCGCCCTTGATCAGATTGAGCGCGGGATCGATCTCGTCGGCACCGTCCACGGTCAGATCGAGCGCCGGCGTTTCGTCCAGCGTGGTCAGCCGCAAGCCGCACTGTTCGGCCTGAATCCGGGTCGCCTCCGACGTCGGCACACACACGACATCGAGCCCGGCCCGCGCCTTTTCGCCGAGAAGATCGACAAAATGGCGGGCGGTCGAGCCGGTCCCCAGGCCGAGCCGCATGCCCGAACGCACCCAATCGAGCGCGCGCGCGGCCGCCTGACGTTTCAGGGTCTCAGAATCCATGGGCTGGAAGGCTGGCTTTCGAAACGACGCCGATCTTGCGTCCTTCTGCCCGGGAAGTGCCCGCCAATGCAAGCCCCGGCGATGAGGCCCGGCGGGACGCCCCCGCCGGCTCATGCGAGCGGCCGGGCCGCCTGGCCGGGCCGCAAAGCCCGCTCCGGCCGCTCCGGTATGTTCGCACTTGCGGGCGCTCGCCGGCTTGGCTAGCCAAAGTCATGTCCTCCCCGCTTGCGATATTCGACCTCGACGGCACGCTGATCGACACCGCGCCCGACCTCGTCGAGACGCTCAACATCGTGCTGGCCGCCGAAGACTTCGCGCCGGTCACCCTCGAAGACGCCCGCGTCATGATCGGCGGCGGCGCGCGCGCCATGATCGCGCGCGCCCTGGAACGGCAGCGCGCCGACGTCCCGCAGGCGCGGCGCGAGCGCATGTTCGATGCCTTCATGCATCGCTACGCGGCCCATATCGCGGATTATTCGCGCCCGTTCCCGGGACTGACGGATGCGCTCGACCGGCTGACGCAGGACGGATTCCGTCTTGCCATCTGCACCAACAAGCTCGAATGGCTGTCGCGACGCCTGCTGGACACGCTCGGCCTGAGCGAACGCTTCGCGGTGATCTGCGGACAGGACACGTTCGGCGTCAAGAAGCCCGATCCGGCGGTCCTGCATGCGACCATCGCGGCGGCGGGCGCGAGCTGCGAGCGCGCGCTCATGGTCGGCGATTCCGACACCGACATCCGCGCCGCGCGCGCCGCCGGCATTCCCGTCATCGCGGTCGATTTCGGCTACACCGAAACCCCGGTTTCCGAGCTCGGACCCGACCTCGTGATCAGTCATTTCGACGCGCTGCATGAGGCCGTGCAAAAAATCGAGCGCAAACGCGCGCGATGACGCAAAATTGGTCAGGGCGTTAACAGGGGTTTAACCATAACGCCCCCAAATAAAGGAGCTCCACATTATTACTATCTAGATTGTAGGTACGCCATGCGCCTCGGAATTTTCAACCGTGCCAGCGGCAACGCGAACGCCGCAGACGCATTAGCGGACAGCACGTCTGCCGCTCCATCCATTGTCCCGACCGTCGACGACGACTACAGCAGCCGCATCAAGGCCATCCGCGAGACGATCGACCTTCTGGAAGCCGACCTGTCGGCGATGATCCGCGACGTGCACCGCACCTCCGATGCGGTCCGCACCGGCATCCAGTCCTCGGCTTCCGCGCTCGTTTCGATCCGCGAGCACAGCGAAGCGCTCGCCACCAAGACCGTCAACGTCAAGGAAGACGCGGCGCAGCTCGCCACCGCGACAGAAGAGTTCGCAAGCTCCGCCAATGAAATCCTGCGCCAGGTGCGCGAAGCCGGCGACCTGACCAATGGCGCGACCGAGGCGGCGAAGGCCGCGAGCCTGTCCATCGACGGCCTCAAATCGTCGTCGGGCGAGATCGGCCAGGTCATCAACCTGATCGCCTCGATCGCCAAGCAGACCAACCTGCTCGCGCTCAACGCCACGATCGAGGCTGCCCGCGCCGGCGAGGCCGGCCGCGGCTTTGCCGTGGTCGCCAACGAGGTCAAGGCGCTGTCCGGCCAGACCCAGAAGGCGACCGACGAGATCACCCGCAAGATCGAGCTATTGCAGCACAATGCCGCCCAGTCGATCGACGCGCTCGCCAATGTCGCGACCGCCATCGACGCCATCCGCCCGGTTTTCACTGCGGTGGCGGCCTCCGTCGACCAGCAGCAGGCCACCACCAACGAGCTTGCGCGCACGGCGGGAGAGACCTCGCAATTCATCGCCAGCGTCGCCGACGGCGCCAAGGACATCGCCGCCACCGCCGTCGACGCCACGAGCCATAGCGAGGCGGTCGACCGTTCCGGCAAGGAAGCCGCCGACACCGCCGAAAAGCTGCGCACGCGCTTCGTCATGCTGCTGCGGCAGACCGAATTCGGCGATCGCCGCCTGCACGACCGCCTGCCGTGCGAGTTGAAGGTGACGCTGCGACACGGCGCGGCCACGACCGCCGGCCAGACGCTCGACCTGTCGGAAGGCGGCCTTCTGGTCCGCGCCGGCGGCGCCGAACAGATCCCGGTCGGCAGCGACATGACCGCCGACATCCAGTCGATCGGACAGGCGCGCGTGCGCCTCGTTGGCCGCTCGTCTCTCGGGCTGCATCTGAAGGCAAGCGAGATGAGCGCCGAGGTCCGCTCGGCGCTGCACGCCAAGCTGCAATCGATCCGCGAGGAGAACCGCGAATATATCGACCGTGCGGCCAGTGCGGCCTCACGCATCGCCGAAGCCATGGAGAAGGCGGTGTCGGACCGCGTCCTTGCGCGCAGCGACCTGTTCGACAATCAGTATGTGCCGATCGAGGGGACCAATCCGCAGCAGTTCCGCACGCGCTTCCTCGACGCGCTGGAGCGCATCCTGCCCCTGATCCAGGAACCGCTGCTTCAGTCCGACAAGCAGATGTTTTTCTGCGCGGCCGTCGACCGCAACGGCTACCTGCCGGTGCACAATAAGATCTACTCGCATCCGCAGCGACCGGACGACGTAACCTGGAACACCGCCAATTGCCGCAACCGCCGCATTTTCGACGACCGCGCCGGCCTGTGCTCGGCCCGCAACGTACGCCCGTACCTCATCCAGAACTATCCGCGCGACATGGGCGGCGGCGTCACGGTCATGATGCGCGAGATTGCCGTCCCGATCCGGGTTCTGGGGCAGCATTGGGGTGCATTCCGCTGTGCCTACCGCCTCTAGGCCGCAGCCTGCGGGCCTGAAAAAAGCCGCGTTAACCCTATTATTTCATTAAGTTGCATGCGTACGAGCAGCCTCGTATGTTTTCGATGGCGCTTGGGCGCGGCGGTCCCGCGACGCAAGCCGAAGGAAGCGACATGGGACGGGTTCTTGCGATCTTGGCTTGCGGTTTGGCGGTGGCGGGCTGCGCCTCCGGCTCCGATGCACTGAAGTCGGCGACCCCCACGCTCACCCTGCAATTCGAATCCGAGCCGGCCGGCGCCGAGGTCAAGACCTCCGGCGGCCAGACCTGCAAGACGCCGTGTGCGCTCGCCGTGCCGGCGGCCGATCTGGTCGCAACCTATACGCTCAAGGGGTACAAGCCGCAGACCGTACCGGTGAAGCTCGTTCCGCCGGACGATCTTCGCGCCGACGGCGAAGCGGGCACGACCACTCCGTCTCCGCGTTTCAATCCGAGCCCGGTTGTCGCCGAGCTTGAAGCGGCGCCTGCCCCGCGGCGCACCGCTCCGGCGCGCCCCGCACGTCCGGCCCGGGCGCCAGCGGCCGAAACCGCTCCCGCGCAGCCGGCAATGCCGCCTCCGGCCGCGGCCACCCCGCCGTCCGGCTCGACCGCATGGCCGCCCCCGCCGGCCGCGCCGGGCCAGGTTCGCTGAACCAAGCCTGGCTGACCGGCCGGATTTCCGGCATGCGGCTTACTAAACGGCCTGTCCGCGACCACATCGCTTGACCCTCAAGCAGGGCTTCCGTAAACCTCGGTCGCGCAACGGGCGCTTAGCTCAGCGGGAGAGCGTTCCCTTCACACGGGAGAGGTCGTAGGTTCAATCCCTACAGCGCCCACCATTTCCCGCATTGAATCTGCTCGGCTTTTTCCAAACGATTCTGACGGCTGCGCACCACCATTGCCGGCGTGCGTGGATCGCTCAGTCGTTCGCTCCCTCAATGGCCGCAATCACGCCGGCAGTGACATCGCGCGTGCGCGCGCTGCCGCCGAGATCGGGCGTGTGCAGGCGCGGATCGGCGGTCACCCGCTCGACCGCCTTCATGAGGCGGGCCGCCGCACCCCGCTCGCCGAGATGCTCCAGCATCATGACAGACGACCAGAACGTACCGACCGGATTGGCGATCCCCTTCCCCACGATGTCGAAGGCCGAACCGTGGATCGGCTCGAACATCGAGGGAAACGTCCGCTCCGGATTGATGTTGGCGGTCGGCGCGATGCCGAGCGAGCCGGCCAGGGCTGCCGCCAGATCGGAGAGGATGTCGGCGTGCAGGTTGGTCGCCACGATGGTGTCGAGCGTCCGCGGCCGCATCACCATGCGCACGGTCATCGCATCGACGAGCATCCGGTCCCAGGTGACGTCGGGAAATTCGGCTCCGACCGCGGCCGCGATCTCGTCCCACATCACCATGGCGTGGCGCTGCGCATTCGACTTCGTGACCACGGTCAGAAGCTTGCGCGGCCGCGACCGCGCCAGACCGAACGCATAGCGCATGATGCGCTCGACGCCCGCACGCGTGAACATGGCGACGTCGGTCGCAACCTCGAGCGGCGAGCCCCGATGCGCCCGCCCGCCGACGCCGGCATATTCGCCTTACGAATTCTCCCGGACGATGACCCAGTCGAGCTCCCTGTCGGTCACGCCGCGCAGCGGCGACACGATGCCGGGCAGGATGCGGGTCGGCCGCACGTTCGCGTACTGGTCGAACGGCTGGCAGATCGCGAGCCGCAAGCCCCAGAGCGTGACATGGTCCGGAATGTCGGGATGCCCCGCCGAGCCGAACAGGATCGCGTCATGGTTCCTGATCAGGTCGCGGCCGTTCTCCGGCATCATGCGGCCGTGCTGCTTGTAGTATTCCCCGCCCCAGTCGAAACGCTCGACCTCGAGCGCGAAGGCCGCCTCGCGCCTTGCCACCGCCTGCAGCACCTCGATCCCCGCGGCGACGACCTCGGTTCCGATTCCGTCGCCGGGGATGGCCGCGATCCTGTAGGTCTTCATGCCTTTTGCGCCTTTCCGGCCGGTATCGGCGAACCTGTGGGACCGGCCCCGTTCCCTCGAGGCGCCCAGGGCCGGCTGCGACATCGCCAAATGTTGATTCACCCCGGCAAGATGTTCTCTTCTCACGGGAAAGCCCGTAGGTACACTGCCTGCGATCCCGTCCGGCCTCCATCATCCACGGCACCTGAAGGATTGAATATGCAAGCGCTTGCTTTGTTCGCGTTTCTGTTGGCCGCAACGATTTGCGGCGCCGGCACCTCCGCGCTGGCGCAGACCTCCGCGCAGCAGCCCTTCCCCTATTTCCAGAACGACCCGGAAGAGCGCTATACCGGCGGCGCGCCGCGCAACAGGCTCTTCAGCCTGTTCGGCGGATCGCCGGTGCCACGCACCACCGTCAGCTATTCGAGCCCCGAAAAACCCGGCACGGTCATCATCAATACGCGCGAGCGGCGGCTCTATCTCCTGCTCGGCGAAGGGCGCGCGCTGCGCTACGGGATCGGGGTCGGGCGCGACGGCTTCACCTGGAGCGGCGTGAAGACGGTCACCGCAAAGCGCGAATGGCCGGACTGGACGCCCCCCGAACAGATGCTGCGCCGCCGCCCCGATTTGCCGCGCTACATGCCCGGCGGGCCGGACAATCCGCTGGGCGCGCGCGCCATGTATCTGGGATCGACGCTGTATCGCATCCACGGCTCGAACGAGCCGGAGACCATCGGACAGGCGGTGTCCTCGGGATGCTTCCGGCTGACCAACGAGGACGTGATCGACCTCTATAACCGCGTCAAGGTCGGCACCAGGGTCATCGTCCAGCAATAGTCCCGAGTCCCGCGGGGACCGCGGATCGCGGGGCGGCCATCTGGCGGCGCCTCGCGCATCGCTTTCGTGTCCGGCGCGCCCGTTCCGGTCAGCGACGGACCGGGTCGCGGCTCAGGCCCTTGGCGGCAAGCTCGTCGACATAATCCTGCCAGTAGCGCTCGAAATCGCGGCCGAGCTCGGCCAGATACTCCCAGCTATAGATGCCGGTCGAGTGCATGTCGTCGAACATCAGCCGCACGGCATAGTTGCCAACCGGGAGCACTTCCAGAATCATGACGTCCCGCTTGCCGGGAACGGTCTTGCGCTCGTCCGGCGAGTGTCCCTGGACCTCGGCACTCGGGCTTTTTACGCGCAGGTATTCTGCGGACAGCACATGGCGCTCGCCATTGTCGAAGGCGACGGTGAGGGATTTGCGGTCTTTGGCAAGCCGCAATTCGGTCGGCCATGGGCTGGTATCCGCCACATTCATAGCTATCTCCTGCCGGGACTGGATTGGCGGTAAGGCCTTGCTGCACCACGGGAACCCGGCCTGCCCCGTCGGTTCCGGACACGTCTTCCGGACCCCTGCGCTTGATTTGTCACAAGGCACCAAGAAGCGATATCCTGCTTTGGATAATTATAAAAACCATCGGAAAACGCAGCCTGGAAATGAATAACAAGATCGTCGAGACAGCCTCCGATGCCCCGCGCGCCTCGAAGCCGGGACGCATCATCCGCGACCCGTTCGGGCGCTCGATCACCTATTTGCGCGTCTCCGTGACCGACCGGTGCGATTTCCGCTGCGTCTATTGCATGTCGGAACACATGACGTTCCTGCCCAAGGCCGACCTGCTCACGCTGGAAGAAATCGACCGCGTATGCAGCGCCTTCGTAGAGCGCGGCGTGCGCAAGCTGCGGCTGACCGGCGGCGAGCCGCTGGTGCGGCGCGGGATCATGAACCTGTTCTCGTCGCTGTCGCGCCATCTGCAGTCGGGCGCGCTCGACGAGATCACGCTGACGACGAACGGCTCGCAGCTTACGAAATTCGCCGCCGACCTTTACGCCTGCGGCGTGCGGCGGGTGAACGTGTCGATCGACACGCTCGATGCCGAAAAGTTCCGCACCATCACCCGCTGGGGCGACCTGAAGAACGTGCTCAACGGCATCGACGCCGCCCAGGCGGCCGGGCTCGCCGTCAAGGTCAATGCGGTCGCGCTCAAGGGCGTCAACGAAGACGAGATTCCCGAACTGATCGACTGGGCGCACGGCCGCGGCATGGACATGACGCTTATCGAGGTGATGCCCATGGGCGATGTCGGCGAAGGCCGGCTCGACCAGTATCTGCCGCTGTCGCTCGTGCGCTCGCGGCTGACAAGCCGCTATTCGATGCAGGACATTCCCGACCGCACCGGCGGACCGGCGCGCTATGTGCGCATTGCCGAGACCGGCGGCCGGCTCGGCTTCATCACGCCGCTGACGCATAATTTCTGCGAGTCGTGCAACCGCGTCCGCCTCACCTGCACCGGGACGCTCTTCATGTGCCTCGGCCAGGACGACGCCGCCGACCTGCGCGCGCCGATGCGCGCCTCCGAATCCGACGATCTGCTGCATGCGGCCATCGACGAGGCCATCCTGCGCAAACCGAAAGGCCATGACTTCGTGATCGACCGCCGCAACCAGCAGCCGGCGGTGGGCCGTCATATGAGCGTCACCGGCGGCTGATCCACATTCCTCCCCGCCTCCCCGGAGAATTGCGTGGCCGACGCCGGCGCCAATCGTCGCGGCATCGCCGCCTTGACCGCCGCAATGGCGGCGTTCGCGGTCAACGACGCCCTCATCAAGGCCGCCGGACAGCAATTGCCGGTCGGGCAAATCCTGTTCCTGCGCGGGGTGATCACGCTGTGCGTCTTCACGCTCGCACTCGCGGCGATGCGCCAGCTCGGCACCCTGCCGCTCGCCGCCTCCCCGCGCGTGGCGGCGCGCGCACTCGTCGAGGCGCTCGCCTCGGCCTGCTTCGTGACCGCGCTCGTTCACATGCACATGGCCGATCTCGTCGCCATCCTCCTGTCGGCACCGCTGATGATGACCGCGATGGCGGTGGTCTTCCTGCGCGAGCAGGTCGGGTGGCGGCGCTGGTCGGCGGTCATCCTCGGGCTGATCGGGGCGCTGTTCGTGGTCAAGCCGACGCCCGGAACGCTCGATATCTGGGCGCTGCTCGGCGTGGCCGCGGCCCTGTTCTCGGCAATGCGCGACCTGATGACCGCGCGGATCAATCTCGCAGTGCCGGCAGTGACGGTCAGTTTCGCAGGCGCGCTCGCCGCCATCGGCTGCGGGCTTACCGTGGGCCTGAACGAGAGCTGGCAATTGCCGGAGATCGTGCCGGCGGGCCTCGTCCTCGTGGCGTCGCTGTTCGTGGCCGGCGGAACCTATCTGATGGTGCACGCATTCCGGGGCGTCGACATCTCCATCGTCTCACCGTTCCGCTACACGCTGTTGCTGTGGGGTGGCATCGCGGGATTCATCGCCTTCGGTGAAATCCCCGACGGCTGGTCGGCATTCGGCGCGGCCCTGATCGTGGCGAGCGGCCTCTACACCCTGCATCGGGAGGCGGTGCGGCGGCATTCATTCCAGATCCCGCCGGCGCCTCGCTGAGGCACGACCCGGAAACGACCGGGCACGGAACTCGACTGCTTTCCGACGCAGCAAATTTACGCCAATGCTACGCACACGCTACGAATCTTGCGTCCGCAGCCCAGGCCTCAATCCGTGCGCCGCATCGTCGTCGATGGCCAAACTTTCCATTGACGCCCGCGGCACTGTCTGGATTAAGGTGGCCTTCTGGAACCCATGAGCGGGACAAATGGGCCGGGCAGGCACCGACGGCGACTTCACGGTTCGCTGCCGGCGCGGGAGGGGATGAGCACCGTGCAACAATTCATTGCGCTGAGCCGCGCCATCGACGCGCTCAACATCCGGCTGGGAAAATGGCTTTCCTGGCTCGTCCTTGTGGTCGTGCTGATCTCGGCGACCAATGCCACCGTTCGCAAGATATTCGATACCTCGTCCAACGCGTGGCTTGAGCTTCAGTGGATCATTTTCAGCATCATTTTCCTTCTGTGCTCGCCCTGGACGCTGATTTCAAATGAACACATCCGCATCGATATCGTGAACAGCGCGTTTTCCCAGCGCGTCCGCAACATCATCGACGTGGTGGGGCACTCGATCTTCCTGCTGCCGCTCACGATCATCATGATCATCACCTCCTACCCGTTCTTCATCCGCTCGTTCGAGATCAACGAGCAATCGATGAATGCGGGCGGGCTGCCGCAATGGCCCGCAAAGGCGCTGGTGCTGATCGGATTTTTTCTTCTGTTCCTGCAAGCTATCTCCGAACTCATCAAGCGCGTCGCCGTGATGCGCGGGCTGATCCCCGATCCCTATCGGGGCCAGTCATCGCACCAGGCCATCGAGGCGGATGCCGAACGTCTGATCGCCGAAATCAAAAAAGACTAGCAGACGGCGCGCGGGGGGAGGGATGATCGAGTTTTTTATCCATAACATGGCGCCGATCATGTTCGCGGCGCTCGTCGTCTTGCTGCTGCTCGGCTATCCGGTGGCCTTTGCGCTCGCGGCAAACGGGCTGTTTTTCGGCCTGATCGGGATCGAGCTCGGACTGTTCGCACCGAACTTCCTGCAGGCGCTGCCGGAACGCGTCTACGGCGTAATGTCGAACGACACGCTGCTGGCCATTCCTTTCTTCACCTTCATGGGCCTTATCCTCGAACGATCGGGCATGGCCGAAGATCTGCTCGACACGATCGGGCAATTGTTCGGCACCATCCGCGGCGGCCTCGCCTATGCCGTGATCTTCGTCGGCGCGCTGCTCGCGGCCACCACCGGCGTGGTCGCCGCCTCGGTGATCTCGATGGGCCTCATCTCGCTGCCGATCATGCTGCGCTACGGCTACGACCGGCGTGTCGCCAGCGGCGTGATCGCCGCCTCCGGCACCCTCGCCCAGATCATTCCGCCCTCGCTCGTGCTCATCGTGATGGCCGACCAGCTCGGCCGCTCGGTCGGCGACATGTACGAAGGCGCTTTCATTCCCGGTCTCGTGCTGTCGACGCTCTATGCCAGCTATGTCTTCCTTGTGACGATCTTCTATCCGAAGGCCGCACCCGGGCTGCCCGCCGAGGCGCTGACCTACAAGGAACCCGACGGCCGCCGCGGCGTCATCTCGCTTTTTGTCGTCGTCATCCTGTCGGCCGTCGCCGCCTATCTCTACATGCGCACGACCAACGTGCGCGCCGGCGCCGATTTCGTCGTGCTGACGATGTCGGTGGGTGTCGTGCTGTCGTTTGCGATCGCCCTGGCGAACCGGCTGCTACGGCTGCGCCTGCTCTCGGTCCTGGCCGAGCAGGTGATTTTCGTCATGGTGCCGCCGCTGGCGCTCATCTTCCTCGTGCTCGGCACCATCTTCATCGGCGTCGCCACGCCGACCGAAGGCGGCGCCATGGGCGCGGTCGGCGCGCTCGCGCTCGCCATGATGAAGCGCCGTCTGACATGGGACCTCGTCCGTCAGGCCGCCGAATCGACGGCGAAACTGTCGGCGTTCGTCGTCTTCATCCTGGTCGGCGCGCGCGTGTTCTCGCTCACCTTCTACGGCGTGGACGGCCACCGCTGGGTCGAGGAATTGCTGGTCAGCCTGCCCGGCGGGCAGGTCGGCTTCCTGGTCTTCGTGAACGTCTTCGTCTTCTTCCTGGCGTTCTTCCTCGATTTCTTCGAGATCGCCTTCATCGTCATTCCGCTGCTCGGCCCCGCCGCGGAACGGCTTGGCATCGATCTGATCTGGTTCGGCGTCATCCTCGGCGTCAACATGCAGACCTCGTTCATGCATCCGCCGTTCGGCTTTGCGCTTTTCTATCTGCGTTCGGTCGCGCCGAAAGA
>Ga0226835_1000669_pt1 | contig 30311 bp, 25 predicted proteins | sample LAC_MetaG_1_FD_163627 | JGI IMG/M metagenome (GOLD analysis project Ga0226835, IMG submission 163627) | Anaerobic ammonium oxidizing microbial communities from anammox membrane bioreactor (MBR) in UC Berkley, California, United States -... | ecosystem: Engineered > Bioreactor > Anaerobic >...
GTGGATTTGATTCGCGCGCATCCGTTGACCGGCATTGGGATGGGCGCGTATGAATTTGTCGCGCCGTATGCGCCGCCGTACTCGCCGCAAGCGCCCGGCTTGGACGTGCCGCACGCGCACAATGTTTTTCTCCAAGTCGCGTTGGACACGGGTTTGGTCGGCTTGGTCGGTTTCGTCGGCGTTCTCGTGACGGCGTTCGCGGCGGCTTGGCGCGCGTATCGCGCCAAAATCGCTTCGCCCCTGCCGTTAGCTCTTTTCATTTCGCTCGCGGTGATGATTCTGCACAGTCTCGGCGAGAGCGTCTTTTGGCAGCTCAAAGCGCAATGGCTCTTGTGGTTTGTGTACGGCCTAGCATTCGCGTCAGAAAATCTGTCGCGTACAAAAATCCCGTCATCGCCAAGTCGAGCAAGCCGTAAGACAAATTTGTAATTTGTCCGTATTTTTGCCAAACGCTTGGCGCGAATGAAATTTTTGGTCTATCATTCGACAAATGAACGATAACGCTGTAAGATAGCCCAAAGCGTTTTGGTCATTGTATATCTATCAAGGCGGCTCACTTGGAACTGCGACAATATTTTGCTCTGGCGCGCAAATGGGGTTGGCTCATTCTTTTGCTCGTCGGTTTGGCGGCGGCAGGCAGCTACGTGTACAGCCGCGCCATCTCGCCCACCTATCGCGCCACCGCGATCTTGTTGGTCGGACAGGAACAATCCAGCGCCAATCCGACCGCCAGCGACCTTAACGTTTCCAGCAATTTAGCGCAAGCGTACGCCCTCCTCGCGAGCCAACCCTCTGTTTTGCAAGCCGTAGCCCAAGATATTCGATGGTCCGATTCGTGGGAGTCGCTCTATTTTGTCATCTCGGCCAATGCGCCGGCGGGGGGACAGACCATCAATGTTTCGGCGCTGGCGTCCACCCCTGAACGCGCGCAGGAAATGGCAAATGCGGCGGCGAACCAAATCATTGCCCAAAGCCCCATCAGCCGCCAGCAGCAAGCCGCCGATACGCGGCGCGAGTTTGTCACGAATCAACAAGAACTGCTGCAAGCGCAAATCGTCGCCGCGCAAACGCAGTTACTCGACCTGACGCAGCAAGCGGCGCTCGAAACCGACGCGGCAAAACTTGACGCGTTGAACGCGCGCATCGCCGCGCTGCAAACGAAAATCGAGAGCGCGCAGCGCACCTATATTCAAATGGGCGGTTTGTTGACGCAATCCACCGAACGCTACATTACGCTCATCTCGCCCGCGCCGCTGCCGCCCGCGCCCATCAGTCCCAATCTTGTACAAAATGTCTTGCTCGCGGCGGCGGCGGGTTTGGTTCTGGCGGCGGGCGTGATATTGCTTTTAGAGTATCTGGACGATACCATCAAGAGCGCGGAGGATGTTCGGCGCGAGATGGGCGTAGCGACGTTGGGCGGCATCGCGCGCATTCATTCTGTCCACAAACCCGCGGACGCCTTGATTACGCTTAAACATCCGCGTTCGGCGATTGCGGAAGAATATCGCACCCTCCGCACCAATTTGCGTTATGCGGGCATTGAAAATCCGGGCGGCGCGTTATTGATTACTAGCGCGAATCCGGGCGAAGGCAAAACTACCACTGCCACAAATTTGGCGCTTGCCATGGCCCAAGCCGGTAAACGCGTGGCGCTCATGGACGCCGACTTGCGCCGCCCGAACCTGCATCGGGTCTTTGAGCTGGATAACGCAAACGGTTTGACCTCGCTCTTTTTGGACCAACCGCCGACGTTGGACGAGGTTTTGCGCGAGACCGCCATTCCGGGGCTGGTCGTTTTAACGTCCAGCGAACCGCCGCCAAATCCGGCTGAATTATTGGATTCGCGCCGCATGACGGAAATTCTCCAAGCTCTGCGCCAGAAATTTGACGTAGTAATTTTGGATTCGCCGCCCGCGCTCGTCGTGGCAGACGCGAGCATTTTGGCTTCGCGCTGTTCCGGCGTGTTATTGGTAGTGGACAGCGGACGCACCCGCACCGAAGCCGCGCGCCAAGTGATCGAGACCATGAACCGTAGTCAGGTCAAGGTGTTGGGTGTGGCGCTGAATCGGGTGGGTGGACGCGGGCGCGGTTATTACTACCAGTACAATTACAAGCCGTACTATAGTTCCGCGAAACCAAACGCCAAAACTCCCGCGCGCACATTTGCGCCTCTGAATGGAAACGCGTCAAATGCCGGTAACGGTCATCACGCCGACGCGGTCAAGCCAGAATTATCCGATCCTCAACTTGACGATTAGCTGCGCGCCGCTCATTCTACGCTGAGAATTCGCTTTGGATAAACTTGTTTCGCGCCTCCCCGGCTTGACGACGATCCTATGGATTCTGGCAAGTTTGATTGCCTTTGGCGCGTTCTTGTACATCGCTCCCAATTTATTGAATCCACCGGCGCCAACTTTGACGCCAACTCGCGCGGTTACGGCGACGGTCAAAGCTACCGCCACGCTTGTGGCTACCGGAACGCCGCTGCCCGTCGCGCCGCCGCCGCGCTCGCGCACGCCGGCGCCAACCTTTTCTATCCCCGATGGCGCGCAAGCGTATGCTTTTGTGGCGGACCCGACGCGCAGCGGCTATCTCAAAGCGCGCCAAGCCAAGACGTATTGGGGCGACCGCAATCTTCATACCGGTTTTTTTGGCGGCGATGTCTATACCAGCATTTTATATTTTGAAATCGCCGCGCTGCCGCCGAATTCCGAAATTATTTCGGCGGAGGTGGAACTGACCGGTTTGGGGCGCGATAATTTGGGCGCGCAAGGCGCGTGGCGCGCGGAATTAATTCGCCTGCCTTTGGGCCAGGCATGGGACGCGCTAACGCCTGGCGAATGGCTTACCGCCACCGCCGTCAGCGGCATCGGCGCCGCGCTCGCCCCGGCTGATTTGAACGCAGGCGATACCAATGCCTTTGTCTTTGCGGCGGATCAATTGCCCGCGCTAGAGAATCAGGTCAATCAAGAAAATTTTGTGCTGGTGCGTCTCGTGGGCCCCACGGGTCCCGACAATAGCTTGTTCACATGGGATGGCGGGGGAATGGATTTGCAAACCGGCGCGCATCCGCGTTTACGCCTCGTCGCGCGCCCCGGTCAATTTGTGATTGTGACCAACACGCCGACGGCAGAGAACGTTGTCACGGCGGCGGCGCTGGCGGTGCGCGAAACGGATTTTGTACAGGCCAACGGGACACTCACGCCTTTTCCGCGCAGCATCGCCACCGCGACGCCGATTGTGTGGGTCACGCCGCAGCCAACGGCAGAGAACGTGGAAACGCGCGTCGCGCTCGCGCAGCGCGCGACCGCAGTGGCGCTGACGACGGGAACATATACGCCTACGCCTGAAAATTGGGTCCAAGTGACTGCGACGTTTACGCCGCTGCCCACGCGCACGCCGCTGGCGATTCCCGTCAGCACGCTGTATGCGCGTTTGACCCCGACCGCCCCGCCGACCAACACGCCGACCGTGCGCGAAGTATTGACCCGGCCGTTACCCACTTTTCTACGTGGCATGTTATTGGTCATGACGGATCGTTTCAAGGGCCGCGATATTGCCGTGATGCGTCCCGACGGCGCGCTTACGCAAGGTTTGACGGGCGACGAATATTACAAATTCGCGCTGGCGCGCGAACCGTATTCGCCGGATTTGCGCTATCGCGCTGTGGTCGCGCCGGATGATCGTGAAATTCTGCAAATCTGGATTCAAGACGAAAGCGCTGGCACGCTGCGTCTGGTCACTCATCTCTCGCGTGGCATCGCCTACGACCCCGTATGGTCGCCCGACGGCGGCAAAATCGCGTACGTCAGTCGCGAGACCGGCAGCGATGAAATTTATATATACGATTTGGGCAGCGACGCGCATACGCAAATCACGCGCGGCGGCAATCCGTTTATTTATAAACAGCGTCCCACCTGGTCGCCCGACGGTTCGCATCTTGCTTTCAAAAGTAATGACGGTACGCCGAATTTTCAAATTTGGCTCGTGCGCGCGGACGGTTCAGAGCTACAGAATTTGAGTCACAGCGCCTCCAACGACACCGACCCCGTATGGGTCAAATAATTCCATTCCCGCATCCTCCGTCGCCATGCGCTGACGCAGTGCAAACCTGCGTCGGCGCATTTTTTTCAAGCCCGCGCAGCGCATCCAGCGTTTCGCGCCGTCCGCGAACCTCGTATAATGGATGGCGATGAATGAGGTTGTCCGCGCCCAAGCTGACGCGCCCGCGCTGTTTGCGTACATTCCTTATTGCGCCTCGATTTGCACGTACTGCGATTTCAATGTGTACGCGCGGCGCGCCGACGAATACGACGCGTATGTGAACGCGGTCGCGCGCGAAATTGCAAGCCGCGCGCAAAATATCCCCGCGCCGCGCCGCGCCCGGACGCTTGCCTGGGGCGGCGGCACGCCGTCGCTTTTGTCCATCGCGCAAAGCGAAAAACTGGCTCGAACTTTTCGCGCGCATTTTGTTTTTGCGGCGGACGCGGAATGGACGCTCGAAGCCAATCCCGGCACGGTGGATTTGGAAAAATTGCGCGCCTTGCGCCAAATGGGTTTTAATCGGCTCTCGCTCGGCGTCCAAACTTTTGACGACGCGCGGCTCAAACAATTCAATCGCGCGCATACGGCGGCTGACGCGTATGCCGCGTTCGACTGGGCGCGCCGCGCCGGTTTTGAAAATATCAATTTGGATTTGATTTACGGTTTGCCGCAGCAAACGCTTGCCGAATGGCGCGCGACGTTGGAACGCGCGCTGGCGTTCCAGTCCGAACATTTGTCGCTGTACGGTTTACAGGTGGAGGCGCGGACCGTTTTGAAAAAACAAATCGAACTCGGACGCGTGCCGCCGCCCGACGACGATACCGCCGCGCAGATGTACGAAATGGCGGTCGAACGCTTGCGCGCGGCCGGTTATACGCATTACGAAATTTCCAATTGGGCAAAACCGGGGTTTGCCTCGCGGCACAATCAAACGTATTGGCTGGCTGAACCGTATCTCGGTTTTGGCGCGGGCGCCCATTCGTTATGGCAGCGCGAACGGTATGAAAACATCCGCGCGCCGCGTCAATATATGCAGCGCGTGATAAACGGCGCGTCGGTGTTTGCGGCGCGCGAAAAAATTTCACGCGCCGCCGAAATGTCCGAAGTCATGTTTTTGGGTCTGCGGTTGGGCGAAGGCGTAACGTGGGCGCGCTTTCGGGAACGTTTTGGCGTGGATGCGCGCTTGATTTTCCGCGAACCGCTTGCCCTGTTGACGGAATGGAAAATGTTGTGCGTGGACGACGAACGCGTACGGCTTGCCGAACGGGGCGTACTCGTCTCGAATCAATTGCTGTGGCGTTTTTTGTTAGAGGATGACGCCCAAACTTGATCGTGAGCCCTATTTATCGCGCGACACAATCTGCGCGACAAGTTCGCGCAAGCGGACGATGGATGGATTTTCCAACTGCGTTTGTTGTAACGCATCCAACGCGCGCTGCGCGAAAATTTCCGCTTGCTGCGCGGCGCGCGCGCGGACATTCGATTCATGCAAAATTTCTTGAACGCGCGCAAGGTCATTGTCCTGCCAAACCGGTTGCGCGTACCGCGCGCGCAGCTCCGCGCCCCATTCGCTTTGCATCGCCGCCAGTACGGGATACGATTTTTTGCGACTGATTAAATCGGTGAGCGCGGATTTGCCGGTCTGCGCGGGGTCGCCCCACAAGCCCAACGCGTCGTCGGAAATTTGAAACGCGATGCCTAAATTTTCGCCATAAGCGGCAAACGCGCCGACAATTTTTTCGTCCGTAGCCGCCACCCGCGCGCCGATTTCGCACGCGGCGCGCAGCAGCGCGGCGGTTTTGCCGCGTACCATTTCAAAATATCTTTCGAGCGTCACCTGATCGGCGCGCTCGAAAGCAATGTCGAGAAATTGACCCTGCGTGAGTTTTAGATTCGCGGCATGGAACGCGCGATAAATTTCCAGACGACGCTCCGCCGCCGGCTGCGTCAAACGGTCGAGCGCGTGATGCGCCAAAACAAATAGCGCGTCGCCCGCGTTGATGGCTTGCGCCATTCCCCAGACTTTCCACACCGTCGCGCGGCCGCGCCGTTCGGCGCTATTGTCTTCGATGTCATCGTGAATGAGCGAGAAATTGTGAATCAACTCGATTGCCGCCGCCGCCGGCAGCGCGGCGCGCCAATCTGCGTCGCACGCTTCGCAGCTCCACAAACAGAGCAGGGGACGAATGCGTTTGCCGGTATCGGCGCGCGCGGCAAACCCTTGCGCGTCCGTCCAGCCGAGATGATAGCGGAACATGTTGAAAAATTCCGCATACGCGGGCTGCGATGCGCGCGTTAAATCCAACAATTGCCGTTCGAGCGCGGCGAGATATTCGTTGTGCATACGATAGCGTTGTGATTTGATTCCGCGCGCAATGCCGCGCATCCGTCGTAAAGCGCTTGCGGTTTTTTTAGGGCGACGGAAGTTTGATGAGATGCGGCGTGTCGCGCAACGCCGCTAGATTCGGCGCGCCGATGCCAAACATTGCCACGCGCAGCTGCGCGCTCAAGGCGCGGATGCCTTCGCCAGTCGCTTCGGCGGAAATGTCGGCGAGCTTGAGAAAGGGCGAGGCAAGCCCCACAAGCGTCGCGCCGAGCGCCACGCACTTGGCGACATCAATACCGGTGCGAATCCCGCCGCTGGCAAACAGGGGGAGCGTTGGCGCGGCTGCACGCGCTTGGAGCAAACTCGCAACTGTCGGAATGCCCCAATCCCAAAACGTCTCGGCGAGTTTTTGCAATTCTATATTCGGCGCGCGCCGTGATTCGACCGCCGCCCACGAGGTGCCGCCCGCGCCCGCGACATCAATGGCGCTGACGCCCGCAGTGACCAATTGACGCGCCGTATTTTCGGAAATGCCAAAGCCCACTTCTTTGACAATCACGGGTTTCTCGAGCGTGCGGCAGATCGTTTCGATTTTGGCGAGCAAGCCGCTCCAATTGGTGTTGCCGTGATCCTGAACCGCTTCTTGCAGCGGATTGAGATGCAAAATCAACGCGTCGGCGTCCACCATTTCGACGGCGCGGCGACATTCGTCGAGTCCGTAACCGTAATTTAATTGAATCGCGCCGAGATTGGCGAACAATAAAATGTCCGGCGCGACGGCGCGCACTTGGTACGTGCGCGCGAGCGACGCGTCGGCGATGGCGGCGCGCTGCGAACCCAGCCCCATCGCAATTCCGTATGCTTGCGCGGCGGCGGCGAGATTGCGATTGATGCGTTCCGCCTCGGCGGCGCCGCCGGTCATGGACGAGACCAATAGCGGCGCGCGCAAGCGTTTGCCAAAAAGCGTTTGCGTCGTATCCAGCTGCGCGAGATCAAGTTCGGGGAGCGCCTGATGGACAAAGCGATATTGTTCCAAGCCGGAACGGACTTGGGCAAATTGAACGTCCTCTTGAATGTTGATACGCAAATGTTCAAGTTTGCGCGCGCTGACAACAGTTTCGTCGGTCATGGTATGCTCGACGGCGATTATATCACATCGAATCCCGCGCTGGTTGCAGACGCTTTTTTTTCCGCGCAACTTGATGGGGCGCGCGGTGTTTATGCTTGAGCGCAAACAGGATAACTTTTGACGCGCTTGGGCATCCTGCATATACTTGCGCGAACGTTGAAATCAATCTCATCACTTTTGGAGGACACAATGGCAGGCGATACCAGTGCAATGACAGACGCCGAAATTCGGGCGCAGGTTGTTTCGATTGTGGCGGATAAATTGGGCGTGGACGAATCCAAAGTCGTACCGGAAGCGCGTTTTCGTGAAGACCTCGAAGCGGACTCGCTCGATTTGGTCGAACTCATCATGGAGTTTGAAGAAAAATTCGGCGGCAATATCTCGGACGAAGAAGCGCAAAAAATTACGACGGTCGGCGAAGCCATCGCCTTTTTGGAAGCGCAGCAAAAAGCCCGTCAAGGTTAAACGCCTTTGGCGGCTGCGTTCGGGATACGGCCCGAAAATTTCGGTTCACGCATTAGCCCCGCCTGTTACGGGGCTAATGCTGTTTGTGGCTGCGAGGTCATTTTGGTTTTGACAATGAAACTTCAAATTTTGCACGACCGGGTTGACGCGTGATCGCGCAATATGTTCTCGACCATTTTTTGGCGGACTTGGACGCGCGCGAACCGCGCGCGTTAGAGTTGGCTTTTGCGCTGACTTTGACGCTGCCGCAAACGGTCTTGGAAACGCAAATCGTTCCGTCGGCGGATGCGACCAAACTCATTGGCGCCGACGCGCGTGATTTGATGGAGTTTGCGCGTGAACGCTATGACGCGCTGCGCGACGGTACGTTCGTCCAAGTCGAGTTGGGCAATCCATATATTTGGGCGTTTGAACGCGTCGGCGCGGACGAACGCTTGTTGATTGTCAACAATTTGGCGCGCGTGCCGCAGCCGGTCAAGTTTATGGCGTACACGGGGCGCGCGGGCTGGGATATTTTGAATCGCATCGAATTTTTGTTTCCGGCGCGCGTACAATTGGAAGAGTATGAATTTTTGTGGTTGATGCTGACGGATTGAGCCGGGCGAGCGACCCCGAAAAATGCCGCGCAATAGAGCGCGGCATTTTTTTATTCCAGCGGCGGCGTCCAATCATTGCCGAGAATGATGCGAATGTCCGAGTCGGGTTGCGCGGTCAGATTTTGGCGGATGTTGGCGGCGTCAATGTTAAACCGTTCTTGGAGCCAAGCTGTGGTGGCGGGTTTGTCGGCGAGATTGACCAAAATCGTTTTGGCGTAATCGCGGCGTTCCGCGTTTCCGATTTGCGTGACGTTAAAACCGGCGCTCTTGAGATAACGCGATGCCATCGCGGCGAGCCCATCTTTGGCGGTGCCGTTCAAAATGATAATGCGCGCGGCTTCGGCTTTGAGCGGATTCAGCGCGGCGACGCTGCCGACGCTCGTCGGCGGGGCGAACAATTCCTGAATCATCGCGCCGATTTTTTCGCGGTCGGGCCACAAGACATCCGCGCCGGTATTGAGTTTGATTTCGTACGCGGTGTTTAAATCAATCGAACGCGTTTTGATATTGTCGGCGCGCACCTGCGCGGCGATGGGCGCGAGCGCCAACATTTGCTCGGGCGTCATGTCGGTCTCGATTGTCGCGCGCAATTGTTGCAGCAGTTGCGGCGCTTGCGCGAGCGCGTTGATTTTTAACGCCTTGTCGCGCGCGGCGAGAATGACTTGCATTTGGCGCTGCGAGCGGCCGAAATCGCTGTCGCCGTGACGCGTGCGCGCGTACTGGAGCGCGCGGGCGCCGTCCATGTGCTGCATGCCCGCTGGAATTTGCAGCCGCATGACGCCATAATCTTCGGTCGGATATTCAGGGTCGTCAATGGCGTACGGCACGTTCACGTCAATCCCGCCCAACGCGTCAATAATTTTGCGAAAGCCGTTAAAATCAATCAGGACGTAATAGTGAATGGGAATGGCGAAATTGTATTCAATCGTTTTTTTGGCGAGCGCGGGCCCGCCGCCGGGGTAATTGGTTTGGTCGCCGTAAAAGTTGGCGGTGTTGATGCGGTTCTCGCCCGCGCCCGGCGCGGGAATTGGCACGTACAAATCGCGCGGAATGGTCAGCATCGCCGCGCTTTTGGTTTTGGGGTCGAGCGTCGCCACAATCATGGTGTCGGTGCGCCAGGGCCCGTGTTCGCCCTCGCGGCGGTCAATGCCCAAGAGGAGGACGTTGACGCGTTCGCCTTCGCTCACTTTGGGCGCGGACGCCACCGTGGGTACGAGCGCTTGCTGCTGGGTCGGAAAATCGGCGACGATATTGTTGATGGCGGGCAGCGCGGCGGACGCGGTGTACGCGCGAATGGTATCAAAGAAATAATAGCCGGCGCCGAGGCCGCCGCAGACGAGCATGGTAAAAAACATGCCGCCAAAGAGCCAGAGGAAAAAATGAACGGTCTTGTTTCGCATAACCGAAAAACAGAATCGAAATCTGATGCGGCATGGTTCGAGGTCATGCCGCATCCTTTCGCCATTATAGCGCTGCTCACGCGCAGCCGACTAATAGACGTGCGCGCGGAAAAAATTGTTGCATGGGCGGAACGGTCTTGGCTTGCGCCGCGAACGATTTTGCGCGCGTTGCGCGGAGAACGCTTGGCAAAGTTTGAACGTCTCTGATTTCGGCGGCGCGTTCAATGTATGCTAGAATCTTGATTCCATGACTGTGACGCTTGCGCTGCTCCCCGCATTGTTGGTTTGGGCGGGCGCGCTTTTGTATCTTGTACCGCTGCCGCGCGCGGAACGCTATCGCAATTTTATTCCGCTGCTGGCATTGGCGGCGAGCGCCGTCGCGCTTGGGGCGCTCGCGCGAACCATGCCCAATCCGGTCGAACTTTTCGAGCCGAGCGCGATTTTGCCGGGCTTGACGCTCGCGCTGCAATGGAACGGCGCCGCCGCGCCGTTTGGTCTGTTTATGTTGGCGTTGTTGGCGGCGCGTTTAATGGCGTCGCATGGACAGGATGCGCGCGCGTTTGTCGTCGGTTTGCTCGCGGTCGCCGGCGGCGCGCTCTTGTTTTTGGCGGCGGACAATTTTACGATGGTGGCGGCGGCGTGGCTCGCGGTCGAGTTGGGTTTGTTGGTGACGCCCGACCCGGACGTCGAGACGCGCGCCCGCGTGACGACGGCGTTGGCGTGGAATCTCGCGGCGCTTGTATTGTGGTTGGGCGCGGCGATGATGTTGGCAAATTCGGGCAGCTCTTTGCGTTTGCAGGAAGCGACTTGGAGCGAATTGCCCGCGCTGCTTGTGTTTGTCGCGGTGTGGATTCGGAGCGGTTTGTATCCAGCGCACGCCGCGGCGCCGAGCGATGTGCCGAGCGCGGCGATTCGTATGGGCATCCCGCTGCTCTTGGGCGGCTATTTGATGACGCGTTTTCTCGCGGCGAGTCAAGGCGCGATGGCGTTCGCCGGCGGAATGTCCGTTTTGGTTGCTCTGGCAATGGGTTTGAGCGCGCTGGTGACGGTTAGCCAATGGCACGGCGGCAATGCGTTTGTGTGGGCGCTGCGCGCGTGCGGCGCGAGTTTGCTTTTACTGCCGTTTATCGGCGCTGCCGCCGATCTGTCGGCGGTGAGCGTGTGGTTGACGTTGGGCGCGTTTGGTTTGGCGGTCTGGTTGAGCATCGCGTGGTCGTGGCGCAGTCAATTGGCGCGCGTCCCATTGACCATGCTCGTGTGGGGCATTGTTTTAGCTATGGCTGCCGCGCTGCCGCTAATGCCCGCGTTTTTGGGCCGCGTCGGTTTATTGACGAACGCGTATGCCGCCGGCGTGGCGTGGTGGCTCTTGCTCGTCGCCAGCGCGGCGCTGTATTTGATTCCGCTGTGGCGCGAAATTTTTGCCAGTCGCGACATTGCGCCCCGAGCGCCGACGCGATTCGAATATGCGGCGCTGGGATGCGGTTTGCTTCCCGCGCTGGCATTGCTCGTCGCGCCGCAAGTTTTCCTGGCGCCGTTCGGCGCGCAAACGCTAACCGGCGCGACGGCAGAGTGGAACCTTTTAACGCGCGCGCCCAATTTTAACGCGCTTGCTTTTACCGTCGCGGGCTTGGTCGTTCCGCTGTTGTTCGCCTTGGAATTGGCGCGCCGCCGCGCGCGCGGCATAAGTTTTTTGCCCGCGGAGCTCGCCGAATTTTTGGATTTGAGCGCGCTGGGGCGGACGCTAGAGCGGGTGTATCATTTTTTGCGCGCGCTGACATTATCCGGTTTGGCTTTGTTGGAGCAGCCGCCCGTGGCGTGGCTTTTCTTTCTCGCCATCTGGGCGGCGGTTTGGATTACGAGTCTGGCGCGCTAGCGCGGCGGAAAATTGCGAGAGCGTAAAACGCTCTCGTATTTTTTTTGGAACAAACCAATCCGCGCGTGCGTCTGTTATCCGAATCTTTTCGGAGGAGAAAACACAATGAACCGTTTCATTCAAACTGCAAGCATTATGGCGTTTAGCGCGGCGGCGCTGCTTGGCGTAATAAGTTTAGCCGCGCAAAGTCCCGTCGTTCACGCCGCGCCCGCCCAAGCCGAGACGCCGCCAGCGCGCGTGATTGTCGTTTCCGGCACGGGCCGCGCCAGCGGCGCGCCGGATCAGGCGACGATTTCGATTGGCGTTCAAATCACCGCGCCGACTTTGGCGGAAGCGACCAAGCAAGCGGCTGCCACCATGACCCAAGTTTTGGAGGCGCTCAAAAAGCAGGGCGTTGACGACAAGGATATTCAAACCAGCGCATACAACGTCAACCCGATTACGAATTATAAAGAAGGGCAAACGCCGCAAATCACGGGCTATCAGGTGATGAACGTCGTCACAGTCACGGTCAAAGATTTGAAACAAGTGGGCAGCATTCTGGACGCGGGGATGAGCGCTGGCGCGAATTATTTGGGCGGCATTTCATTCAGCATCGCCGACCCGAAACCGCTGGAAACCCAAGCGCGCACGGCGGCGGTCCACGACGCGCAGCAAAAGGCGCAGACATTGGCGGATGCCGCAGGCGTGAAACTCGGACGCGTTCTGTCCATTGCCGAAGGCGTCGCGTCCAATCCGCTGCCCGTGATGTATCGCAGCGCGATGGTGGCGGACGCGGCGGCGCCGGGCCCGGTCCAAGCCGGTTCGCTCGATGTCAACGTCAATGTCGAGATGCGTTTTGAAATTGCAGAATAGGAGCGTGACCCTTGAATCATACAACAAAATTTTCCACGTCGCTGCTCATGGCAATCGGCGCGCTCGCCATCGTTGCCATCGTCGCAAGCTTGACGCAAAACATTTCAAGTACCGCGTACGCGCAAGATTCAACGCCCACCGCGCCGCGCACGGACATTGGCGTATCGGGAACCGGCCGCGTATTTGTGGCGCCGGATACGGCGATTGCCTCTATCGGCGTTGACATTACCGCGCCGACATTGGCAGAAGCAACCAAACAAGCGTCCGCGCAAATGACTGCTGTCATCAACGCGGTCAAGGCGCAAGGCATTGACGACAAGGACATTCAAACCAGCAGTTACAGCGTGTATCCCATTACGAATACGTCCAAAGAAGGCGAGACGCCGAAAATCACCGGCTATCACGTGACCAATATCGTGACCGTAAAAATTCGCAACATTGCGAACGTGGGCCAAGTGTTGGACGCGGCGATAGCGGCGGGCGCGAATTCCGTCAATAGCGTCATGTTCACGGTGGACAATCCTGCGAAAGCAGAAGAAGAAGCGCGGACGTTGGCGGTGCAAGATGCGATGGCTAAAGCGCAAACGCTGGCGACGGCGGCGGGCGTCAAGGTCGGTAAAATCATTGTCATTAGCGATGTGTCCGGCGGCTTTCAGCCCATCGTCAAAAGCGCCAACTATCCGGTAGCCGATGCGGCGAGCGGCGCAGGGCCGGTGGAAACGGGACAGAATGAAATTTCCGTGACCGTCGAGATGCACTTTGAGATTGAACAATAGAACAGAGTTTGCATAAAATAATGGCGCGCTTGCCATGGGCAGGCGCGCTTTTTTTATCTTTACGATATTCCACAATGTGTAGCAAGCGTTCTCTAACGCTGACCGCCAACGCGGATTGACAGCCCAATCAAGAAGGGTTAGAATTAGCACAAAAGTTCTGAACGCCTAAACTTGGCGCAAAGCACGGAGGCACTCATGCCAGAAACTTTTATCGGGCAGTTGAACGAACGCTTGACGAAAAAACGCGACGAATTGAAAAATAACCTGCATCAGGGCGGAAAACGCATTGACGCAGAGCTGCGCGCGCGTGCATTGGAACATTGGCACACGCCGCTGCCGGACGCGCGGACGCTTGCCAAACGGCCCGCGTACGCCATTGACGGTTCGCGCCGCCGCGCCAATTTGGTGAACGGCTCGACGGTCTTTGTGGCGCAAGCGTTGGTGATGGGCGAAAAGGTGAACGAGCCGCTGACCGATATTGAAATTTTGCCCGGCACGGTGCCCGCAGAAACGATGGACCGGTTTGCGGATTTGATGCTGCGCCGTTTGGAAATCAATCTCGCCAGCGAATACGCGGCAAACATTCCGCCGGGCAGCATTTTGTATCTCGACGGCGCGATTTACGGAATGTTGCCGCAGCTGTATCCGCTGCGCGCCGAAGGCATTCCCCAAGACCGCGATTACGGCACGCTGTTACTGCAAGATTATCGCAATCTGTTTGCGCGCTGCGCCGAGCGCAAGCTCTTGGTATTGTCCATCGCCAAAACAAATCGGCAGGCGCTGCTTTCAAAAATTATTCAGCGCGATTTGGGCCGCCGCGAGTTGGTCGAAATCACCGACAGCGCGCTGCTCGACGAATTGACGGAACGGCGCAGCGGTTATTCGACGCCGCTCTTGTTGGGGCGCTACAGTTTTGAACAAGGTAAATCCAACGTCGTCTTGAAAGACGCGCAGGTAGAGAACGAACCCGCGATTGTGTCGTTCTTTGTGCGTCTCGCGGAAATGGACGATTTGTTGCGCGTGGACGTTCCCGCGCACTGCATCGGACGGACGGAACGCATCGGCGATATTGACGCGGAATTTTTGGACGCGGCGAGCGTGCGCCCCATTGTAGAATTGCTGCAAGCCGATTATGGCGGCATTCAGGTCTATAACGCGCTGTTATATGTGACTGACCTCGAAGTGCGGCTCACCAAACAAAAAATGTACCAAGTGTATTTGCCGATGGTCGCCGAAGCGTTGGACGAAGAATTACGCATTGACCGCAGTGAACGGCGGTTTGTGGACTAGGGATTGCGATGACGCTGACGAATTCGTCAGCGTTTTTATTTTGCGCGGAACTCGTATAATGGGTGCGGACAATGAGCGTTATTTTAGTCAAACCCGAAGCCGTCAAAAAACTGCGGAATCAATATCCGTGGGTGTATGCGGATGAAATCGCGGAGCTGCGCGGCGACGCGGCGGCAGGCGAATTGGTCGAACTGCACGCGCCGCGCGGCGATTTTATCGCGCGCGCTTTTTTTAATCCCACGTCGCACATTCGCGCGCGCGTCGTGACGCTTGACCCGACCGAGAAAATCAATCGCGCGTTTTTTGAAACGCGTTTTGCGCGCGCCATCGCGGCGCGCGCGCACGCGGTCTTGAACACGAACGCGCAACGGCTCGTTCACGCCGAAGCGGATCAATTGCCCGGGCTGATTGTGGACCGTTTCGCGGACACGCTCGTCGTTCAATTTCGCAACGCGGGCGTCGAACGGTTTCGTTCAGAAATCGTCCAGGCGTTGAAAAAAACGACGGGCGCGCGCGACGCGTACGAACGCAGCGACACCCAAGCGCGCATCGAAGAAGGTTTGAGCGAACAGGTCGGCGAATTGTTTGGCGCGCCGCCGGACGAGATTGAAATTTTCGAAGACGACGTTACGTATGCGGTGAATCCGCGCGCGGGACAAAAGACCGGTTTCTATCTCGACCAGCGCGACAATCGGCGGTTGTGGCGCGCGGGGATGGAACGGGACAGCCGCGCGTTGGACGTATTCAGTTACACTGGCGGTTTTGCCTTGCACGCAGCCAAGGCGGGCGCGCGCGCGTTGGCGGTGGACAAGGACCAAAACGCGCTGCAACAATTGGAGCGCAACGCGGCGCGCAATGGCGTGAGCGCACGCGTCGGCGCGCGCTGGGGCGACGCGGAAAAAGTTTTGGAACAGTTAGCCGCCGAAGGGCGAACGTTCACGCATCTCATTCTCGACCCGCCGACGTTGGCAAAACACAAGAACGAGGTCCCGCCCGCCAAACAATTGTTTGTGCGTTTGTGTCAACGCGCGTATGCGGTCTTGGCGCCGCACGGCGTTTTGTTTTTATCCACCTGCGCCTATCACCTGAGCGTCAATGATTTAATCGAGACGGCGCGCATTGCCGCGCACGACGCGCGCCGCCGGGTGCGCGTGACGACCGTGACGTACCAACCCGCCGACCATCCGTGGATTCTGCAAATTCCTGAAACGCTCTATCTCAAGACGCTCGTCTTGGGCGTCGAGTAGGGCTGGCGCCTTGTCCGCAAGACCTCAAGTGTTTTTGTCGCGTCGCGCGACGCGATGGCTATGCTTGCCACAAAACGCTTGGGGTCTTGGCCTCGCGCTCGACTTTGCGCCCGCCCTGGATGTCGAGTGAGCGGACGTTTCACATTGCTTGGCAAGCGCGGTATAATCCGACACGATAGCGCATGAAAATTCCCGAACGCGATTTACCATTGTTTCCGCTCCATACCGTCCTCTTTCCGCGCATTCCTCTCTCGCTGCACGTTTTTGAGCCGCGTTATCAAGAAATGGCGACACGCTGTTTGCGTGAACGCATCGGTTTTGGCGTCCTGCTGATTCGTGAAGGCAAAGAGGTGGGGGGCCCCGCCGAACCCTTTACGGTTGGCGTCGTTGCGCGCATCGTCAATGCTCAAGAACATGAGGATGGCAGTATGGACTTGATGACGATGGGCATGGCGCGCTTTCGTTTGCTCAAGTCGTATGCCGTGCATCCGTATCCGAGCGGCGATATTGAATTGTGGCAAGAAGAGATGGGCGACGCGCGGCGGCTGCCGCGTTTGGCGCAAGCGGCGCAGCACGCGTATATCAATTACGTCGCGCAGTTGGCGGAATTGCTGGACGAGGACGAATTGCCGAGCCAAATTCTCGCGCCGCAAGACCCGCAAGTGTTGTCGTACACTATCGCCGCGAATTTGCAGGCGCCGAATTCCGACAAACAGCGCTTGTTGGAAATTGAAACGGTCCAAGAGCGCTTGGAATGTGAATTGGAAATGTTGGAAGCGGAAAGCGCTTTTTTAGCGCGCGTAAAATTGATGCGCGAATCATTCACGCGGGATGATGTAGGGCCATTCAGCGTGAATTAAAGAGTAAGGAGCGAAAAAATGCCAGGTATCGGAATCCCCGAATTACTGATTGTGTTGGTGATTGTGTTGGTCATTTTTGGCGCGAGCCGCGTGACTGACATCATGGGCGCGCTGGGCAAAGGCGTCGCCGAATTTCGCAAAGGCACGCAAGCGGTCGAAGAAACGAAAAAAGAAGATACCAAAGTGGAACCGAATAATGAAACGCCAAAAAGCGCGTGAGGATATGTTTGCCGTATGATTTCAGTGGAAGAGGCGCGCGCGTATATCCTTCAACATTTTAAACCGCTGGAAACGGAACAGGTCGCGTTGAGCGACGCGCTGGGGCGGGTGTTGGCGCAAGAGATTGTTTCGCCCATCAGCGTGCCGCCGCACAACAATTCCGCGATGGACGGTTACGCCGTGCGCGCGGCGGACATTGCGCAGGCGTCGGCGGCGAACCCCGTGCGTTTGCGCGTCATTGCGGATTTGGGCGCGGGGTATGTGCCGGACGCGACGGTTGAAACCGGCACGGCGGTTCGCATCATGACGGGCGCAGTCATTCCGCCCGGCGCGGATACGGTGGTTCGTTTTGAAGAAACCTCCGAAGCCGTCGCGCACAAAGCCACCGGCAAGGGCAGCGCGTTTGTCGAAATTCTGGCGGCGCCCGAACGCGGGGCGAATGTGCGTCTCGCCGGCGAAGATATTCGCGCGAACGAAATTATTTTGCCGCAAGGGACATCGCTGCGCCCAACCGAAATCGGTTTGCTGGCGTCGGTGGGCTGCGCGCGTGTGCCGGTCCATCGGCGGCCGCGCGTGGCGATTTTGGCGACGGGCGACGAATTGGTAGAGGTGGATGAACCGCTGTCGCCGGGCAAAATTCGCAACTCGAACGAATACGCGAACGCGGCGGCGGTGCTGCGAACGGGCGGCATTCCGCTGCGGCTGGGCATTGCGCGCGATAACATCGAAGATTTGACGCGTAAGATTCGCGCGGGCATCGCGGCGCACGCGGATTTGTTTATCACTTCGGCGGGCGTCTCGGTGGGCGATTACGATATCGTCAAGGATGTGTTGAACCGCGAAGGCGAGATACGTTTTTGGCAGGTGAACATGAAACCGGGCAAACCGCTCGCGTTCGGTTTGATTGGGACGACGCCGCTGCTCGGTTTGCCGGGCAATCCGGTGAGCGCCATCATTTCGTTCGAGACGTTTGCGCGGCCCGCGATTTTGACCATGCTCGGCAGAAAAAATTTCGCGCGCCCGTACGTGACCGCGCTTTTGCAAGACCGCGCGGAAAATAACGCGGGGCGCCGCAATTTTATTCGCGTACACGTGACGCGTCGCGCGGATGGCGAATATATCGCGACGACGACGGGCGAACAGGGTTCGGGGATTCTGACTTCGATTTCACGCGCCAACGGGTTGCTCGAAATGCCGCCCGAAACACGGCTATACAATCCGGGCGACCGCGTAAAAATTACGATGCTGGATTATCCCGAAGAAGATTGATTTGACAAGAGACGCTCGCAAAGCGTCTCTAATTTTTTTAAATGGACTATCTTTGCTTGCTTTTATTTCGCATAGTGAAAACGCTATGCGTTATTACAAATCAACCGACGCGCCCGAGAAAACGCGCGCGCGGAAAACGATGAAATAAAACGCGGTTGTGATTACGAGCAGCGCAATCAAACCAAATACCGCGTCGAGCGTTGGATTGATAAACAGGGCAGGGGTGGTCAGCGGCGAATCGGTATAATTGACCAGCAGCGCGCTGAATAAATTATTGGAAGCGTGCGCGCCGAGCGCGAGTTCGAGCCGATTGTCGCGCAGCGTATAAAACGCGAACGCCGCGCCGGTGAGAAAATAACTAGCGAAAAAGAGCAGCGCGCTGTCGGGATGATTGAGCGTTTCGGGATTGAGCATGTGCGGCAAGCCAAAAATGACGCCGTTGATAATGCACAGCGCTACGACATTGCGCGTGAGCCGTCCGGTCCCTTGCAGCCAATAGCCGCGAAATAACAATTCTTCGGCGCTCGTTTGCAGCGGCGTAAAAATCAGAATGAACGGCAAAAAGAGCAGCCAGCGCGTCGCGTCAAAAGTCCACACCGCGCGTGCGGGATAAATCAGAAATTCAGCCAGTTGAGCGAGCGCCAGCAACACAAGCCACACGCCGAACCCTTGCGCGAGCCGCCGCCAATTGATTTTGGGCGCGGGCGTGACGAGCGTCCGCAGCGAGCGTTGATGCAAAAAACGCACGACGAGCCACAAGCCAAGCCACAAGCCGAGAAATGTCAGATTCAAACCGATATAATTCCAGAACGGGTCGCCGATTTTTAAATCCGCCAAAGCCAGAATCGCGCCGGCGGGATCGCCTGTGGTTACATAACCCGCCCAGAACAAGAACGGCAAACCTAGAATCGCGCCGATGACTTGCCAGAAAAACAGAATAATGAATGAACCGGCAATCCAGCGCAGCGCGCCGTTTTTACCTTGTTCGCTCAAGGCGAGAAACAAATTCCCCATTGTTCTTTTGTCCTTGCACGCGTCCTATTAAATTTTCACGCCCGGCGCAAGCGGATAAATTTACGTCGGCCCACGCTCAAAATCGCTTCGCCCTCCGTCGGCGGCGCAATCTGTTCGTCCAAAGCCGTGATGGTCATTTCGTTCAATTTGACGCCGCCCTGCTGAAGCAATTGACGCGCTTGGCTTTTGCTCGGCGCGAATTTTATTGCGACGAGTAAATCCACGATGGACATTGGCGCGGGCAGGTCGAACGTCTCCATTTCGCTTGGCAGTTCGCGTTTGGAAAAGACGCGGATAAATTCTTGTTCCGCGTCGCGCGCGGCGGCGGCATCGTGAAATTGCGTCACAATGTCGGAGGCGAGTTTCATTTTAATGTCGCGCGGATTCACGTCGCCCTTTGCTAGCTCACGTTTATATTCCTCCACCTCATTCGTCGGCAAATCGGACGCGACGGTGAGATAAATGGGCAACGCGCTGTCGGCGATGGACATGACTTTGCCAAAAATATCGTTCGGCGTGTCATATACATCAATCGTGTTGCCGAGCGACTTGCCCATTTTCGCGTTGCCGTCCGTGCCGGGCAAAAGCGGCACGAGAAAAACTTGCTGCGGACGTTTGCCGCGCCGTTCTTGCAACTGGCGGCCCGCGAGAATGTTGAACTTTTGATCCATGCCGCCGAATTCAACATCCGCATCAATCGCAATCGAATCGTATGCTTGCAGCGCGGGGTAGAGCAATTCAATCATCGTCAGTGGCTGACCCGCCTCATGGCGTTTGCGAAAGGTCTCGTGTTCGAGCATGTCGGCGAGCGTGAATGTTTTGGCGAGGTGAAACACATCGTCCAATTTGAATTTGCCGAACCATTCGCTTTGCCAGCGCACCTCTGTTTTGTCCTTGTCCACCACCTTAAAGAATTGATCCATAAAGGTGCGCGCGTTTTCTTGCGTCTGTGCGTACGAAAGCATTTTGCGCGTTTCGTCTTTGCCCGATGGGTCGCCGATTTGCGCGGTCCAATCGCCGACAATCAAAATCACCTGATGCCCAAGTTCCTGAAATTGGCGCAGTTTGCGAATGCCCACCATATTGCCAATCGTAAGCAAGGGACGCGAGGGATCGAACCCCATTTTCAAGCGCAGCGGTTTTCCTTCGGCAATGCGCGCGCGCAATTCCGCTGCGGTGATAATTTCCGCGACGCCGCGCGCCAGAATTTCGTCGAGAGAAAAAGACATGGAAAAAGTTAAAAGCGAAAAGTTAAAAGCTCAAAGAGACTCTACTTTTAGCTTTGAGCTTTTAACTTTGGACTTAATTGAGGTTGACAAGTTCCGCGCGAACGACCCAGCGATACATGTTGCCCGAGAGCGGATTCGCTTGCCCATTCCAACACGTGAGCAAGGTGAGCAGGGGCTGCGGCGTATCTTGCATAATTTCTTGGGCGTGTTGCACGCGAACCGCCAATGGCTCGCCGCCCTCTTTGATAGGAAATGAATCGGTCACGCGCCACAATTGCGTTTTGCCCTCTTGGGTCGTGACGACAATTTCATCGCCCGCCGCAAGATTCCACAAACCCGCAAAGAGGCCCAAGCCAAAAGTGTTGGGCGCGGTCAAATTGTGATGGCCCGAAAGCACCGCGTTGCCGTTTTCGCCCGGCTGCGCGGTGGTAACCAAATGACCTGCCGCGTCAAACGGTATATCCCAATCGCTAATGATTTGGTCGCCAGATTGATACGTGACAAACGCCGCCGGTTTGATAGGCAAATCCATTTGCAATTTTGGAATTTGCAGACGCACGGCGGGCGAACCGGCGCTGCGCGGCGCGCCGCTTGGGCCCGACTCGCCTGCAATCAAAGTGGGCGCCGCCGCGTCCGGCGTCGGCACCGCCACCCCGGCGAGAATGCGCGTCGGCGTATTGGTTGGACGGTTCAGACTATTTAGCTTGTCGGTCACTTCGGTCGGCAAGGCGGTGCGGGGCGTCAAAAGAATCGCGGTGGGCGTGCGCGCGAGGTTGGCTGCAATCGTCGCATCGGGCTGTATCGGCGTAGCGTGCGCCACCAAGGGCGTTACGCTCGGTGAGACACGCGTCGCGTCGGGCGAAGGAATGATGACGGTCGCGGTCGCGGCGCTATTGGACGGCAGCAGCACAACCGGCGTAATGGTCACGGCGGGATTTTTATTTTGACCGGGCACTTGGGCTTCGAGCGCCGCTTCTAATTGACGCTGCGCGCTGTACGAATATGCCGCATAAGCCAAGAGGAGACTACCCAACAACGCCAGGCACGCGCCAAGCAAACGTAAGAATTGTTTTGGCATTGTGGCGAATTATAGTCCAAAGTAATTTTCATCCAAAACGCGCGCGAACGGACATTCTCTCAACTGAAATAATTTTGCTATTGGCAAACAGTTCGGATAAAATTACGCTTTGCATATCGCCAAAAAAGGCGGTTGCGGGAGACCTGTAACCATGTATAAAACATCCGACGAGCTTCGTTCCTCTTTTCGTAAATTTTTTGTTGCGCGCGGTCATACCGCCGTGCCAAGTTCTTCGCTCATTCCGGCGGGCGATCCAAGCTTGATGTTTGCCAATTCGGGAATGGTGCAGTTCAAAGACCTTTTCTTGGGCTTGGAAAAACGTTCGTATGTGCGCGCCACCACCGCGCAAAAAAGTATGCGCGTTTCCGGCAAACATAATGATTTTGAAAATGTCGGACCGTCGCCGCGCCATCACACCTTTTTTGAAATGCTCGGCAATTTTTCGTTCGGCGATTATTTCAAAAAGGACGCGATTCAATTTGCATGGGACCTGCTCGTACACGAATGGGGTTTGGAACCCGAACGCTTGTGGTTCACCGTCTTTGCGGGGGATGACGAGGTGCCGATTGATCAAGAAGCGATTGACTTGTGGAAAGCGGTTGGCGCGGATCCCACGCATATCTTAAAATTCGGACGCAAAGATAATTTTTGGCAAATGGGCGAAACGGGTCCGCAGGGGCCCTGTTCCGAGATTCATTATTATCGCGGCGAAAATCCACACGATCCGCAATTCAATCGCGCGGAAAATGTGAACGGCGAAGGCGGAGAGACGATTGAAATTTGGAATCTGGTGTTTATGCAATTCAATCGTTATCTCGTCGGCGAAAATCAATACGCGCTCGAACCGCTGCCCAAACCTTCGGTGGATACGGGCATGGGGCTGGAACGCATCGCCGCGATCATGCAAGGCAAGCTGTCCAATTACGAAACGGACCTCTTTACGCCGTTGATCGAGACGACGCGGAAATTGTTGAACGCGCCGGAGGATGATTATTTCAATGTCGAAAAACGCGGCATTTCGTATCGCGTGATCGCCGACCACGCGCGCGCCGTAACCTTTTTGATTGCCGACGGCGTGAATCCGAGCAATGAAGGACGCGGTTATGTGACGCGCTTGATTTTGCGCCGCGCCGCGCGACATGGGCAATTGCTCGGCTTTACGGGCCCGTTTCTTGACCGTGTGATTCCGACCGTCATCGCCGAATTCGGGGAAGAGTATCCCGAAATTATTCTAGAGCGTGATCGAATTCTCAAAGTCGCGCGCGAAGAAGAAGAAAAATTTCTTGTTACGCTGCGCGTCGGCGAAGCCAAGTTGGACGAGATAGTTGGCAAATTGAAAAAGCAGGGGATGAATCAAATTTCGGGCGAGACCGCTTTTCAACTGTATGACACGCACGGCTATCCGTTGGAATTGACGCGCGAGTTTGCGCGCGAACGAGAAATGCTCGTGGACGAAGAAGCGTTCCACGTTGCGATGGCGCAGGCAAAAGCCACTTCGCGCAAACTTTCGGCGACAGGCAGAGTGGATGCCGCCGCGCTCCAAAACGCGCGCCAAGTGTATGACGAATTGAAAGCGCGCGGGGCGCTCCCGCCAACGAACGTCCATTACAATCCGTATCAGGGAACAAACATCGAGACGCGCGTCGTCGGTATTGTGCGCGAGGATGAATTGGCGGACGAACTCGCAACGGGCGAACGCGGTCAACTTGTCCTTGCCGATACGTGCTTTTATGTCGAAAGCGGCGGACAGATCAGCGATACGGGCAGCATCGTTCATTTCCGCGAGCCAGCCGTTTCCTTCCGCGATCCAATCGAATGGGAGTTTCGCGTGGACGACACGCGTCAACCCGTCCCCGGCTTGATCGTTCACATTGGCGAAATGGTCAAAGGCAGCGCGCGCGTGAATGATCTAGTGCGCGCCCAAGTGGACGCGGCGCGGCGTGAAAACATTATGCGGAATCACACGGCGACGCACCTGCTCCATGCCGAATTGCGTCGCGCGTTGGGAACGCATGTGCATCAAGCGGGTTCACTCGTTGCGCCCGATCGCTTGCGTTTTGATTTCACGCACACGAAACCTATGGGGGCGCAAGAACTCGACGCGATCGAACGCGCGGTGAACGCCGACATTTTCAAGAACGATGCAGTCGAGCCGTACATTCTGCCGAAAGAAGAAGCGATTGCGCGCGGCGCGATGGCATTGTTTGGCGAAAAGTACGGCGATACGGTGCGGATGATGGAGATTGACGGCATCTCGCGCGAATTGTGCGGAGGAACGCACGTCGCGCGGACGGGGCAGATTGGTCTCTTTCACATTGTTTCTGAAAGTGCGGTTGCCGCAGGCACTCGCCGCATCGAAGCGGTGACGGGACCCGCCGCGTATGCAGAATTTCATCAAGCTCTGTCAAGACTCGAACGCGTGGCGGAACAAATCAAAACCACGCCCGCCCAAGTGGAAACCAAAACGGCGGCGCTGCTCGAACAACTCGCCAGCGCGGATAAAGAAATCGCACGCTTGCGGCGTGAGCTGGTCAAACAGCAAACCGCGAACGTGGACGATCTGATTCATCAAGTAGATGGCGTGCGCGTTCTCACACACATTGTGGATGCGCCAAGTCAAGATTTGCTGCGCGAACAAAGCGATTTTTTCAAAAACAAAATCGGTTCGGGCATTGTCGCGCTCGGCGCGGTGATTAATGACAAACCCAGCATGATTGTGGCGGTCACGCCCGATTTGATTGCCCGCGGTTTTGACGCGCAACAAATTGTGCGCGCGTCGGCGCCGCTTATGGGCGGCGGCGGCGGCGGCAAACCCGCGCTCGCGCAAGCAGGCGGCAAAGACGCATCCAAATTGCAAGCGGCTTTGGAACAAGTCGTAAAGCAAGTGGAAAGGCAAAGCAGTTGACGCAGTTTTCCATTTGCGCTCCGCGCTTGACGCTCCCGTATGAATGACCAAGTAATTACGCTCGCCAAAAACGACGACATTCTCAAACTGCACGCGAAAATCGAGTGGGCGGATGGCCGCCGCATTATTTTGATTGTGCCGCGCGGCTGTCGCGCGCTCGACGCCGCGCATGAAATGCAACTGCTGCGCCGTTGGGCGGACCAAGCCGACGTGCAGGTCGCGCTCGTTTCCACCTCGTACACCGTCCAAGAGCTCGGGGGCGTGGCGGGCATTCCCGTTTTTTCGAGCCAAGAAAAAGCCGCGTCCACAGAATGGCGCTGGCAGCGCAATGTGGGCGAACCGGTGGCGCGCCGCACGACGCCGTTTGACGATGGCGCGCCGCAGCCGCGCACGCCATTGTTGGACCGGCTCGGCCTCGCGGGTTGGAAATTGCTGCTGACCTTGCTGCTGTTTGGCTTTGCCGTCGTTTTGTTAATCGGCATTGCTTCGCTCTTGGTTCCGAGCGCCAGCATTACGATTTATCCCGAATCCATTGTGGTCAGCGATGCCGCCGAAGTGATTCTCGACCCGACGGTAACGACGATTGACCACATCAACGCGATTGTGCCTGCCGGACTGTATCGCAAAGAAATCAGCAGCACGGTGACGGTGGACACGTCGCGCACGGCGACCGCGCCCGCCGACCACGCCACCGGCGTCGTGACTTTTAATAATTTGCAGGGGACCGAAGTCACGATTCCGCTCGGCACGATTGTGGCGACGACTTCGGGCGCGACGCAGCGTTATTCCACCACAATCACGGCGACGCTGCCCGCCGGTTTTAATGCGCGCGTCAATGTGCCGGTGCGCGCGCTGCGCGCGGGGCCCGAAGGCAATGTCGCGCCGTTGCAAATCAATTTAATCGAGGGCCCCCTGTCCGCGAATGCGCGCGCGGTGAATTTGAACGGCGTGGGCGGCGGTTCCATCAAGGACGTAAAAATCGTTTCGTTCGACGACCGCCGTACTGCGCGCGAAAAACAGAGCGCGCTGCTCCAAGATAAAGCGGTGGCGATTCTCAAAAACGCCGCCGAAGATAATGTATATGTGGTCCCAGCATCCATCGAAGTTATCGTCATGGGCGAAGCGTTCGACCATCCGGTGGATGACCCCTCGGACACTTTGACGCTCAAGACGGACGCGGTGGCAAGCGGCATCTTTGCCGATTACGGCGATTTGGAAACGTTTGCCAATCGGCGTCTGCTGTCGAAACTGCCGGCGGGCTATACGGTCTTGCCCGGCACGCTGCGCGTCGAAGCCGACCCGAACGCGCGTATGGAAGCCAATTCGGTGATTCTCAAAGTGCGCGCCGCGCTCTTGGCGACGCCGATGATTGACCGCGCGAAAATTTTAGAAGGGCTGAACGATTTGCCGGTTTATCAAGCTATCCAAACCATCGCCGCGCGCGTGCCGCAAGCCAAGCCGCCGCAAATTGAAATTACGCCGGCGTGGTGGAGGCGCCTGCCGTTCTTTGGTTTTCGCACGACGCTGTTTGTGGAAACGCAAACAAAATAATTTCCCATGCGTTATTTGGGTTTGGACGTCGGCAACAAACGCGTCGGCGTCGCGGTCGGCAACAGCGTGACGCGTCTCGCGTCGCCGCTCGCGGTTATCGTGCGCGCGACGCTTGCCCAAGACGCCGCGCAGCTCGCGCAATGGATTCGCGAATATGACGCGGAAACGTTGGTTGTGGGTCTGCCGCGCAACGCGGATGATTCGGACGGCGTCCAAGCCGCGTTGACGCGCGCGTACGCGGAGGAATTGCAAACGCAATTGGGGCTGCCGCTGCATTATCAGGACGAACGCTATTCCACCGCGACGGCGCGCCGCGCGCAGCAAGCGCGCGGTTTGAATGAAAAACGCGGGCGCGCGACATTGGATGCCGTCGCCGCCGCAGTCATTCTGCAAGATTTTTTGGATGCGCTCCCTCCCAGTTAAAGGATAGACATCGGATGAAAGATTTGGTACGGGCATTTGCCAAACTGACTTTGGCGCTGTTGACGTTGCTTTGCGTCGGCGCGGCGATTTTTTACGCCTATCAATTCGCGTTCCCGCCGCAGCAGCAACAGACCGCCGCGTTGAATTTGCCGCAGGTTGATTTTGGGCAGTGCGGTTCGCCCACGAGCAGCGGCCTCGACCCGACGGATTTGGCGTACGCGTTTCAATTGGAACAGTATCGCGATTTGCTCGACAAACCCGCGAGCGCGGACCGCAGCGAAGTCAATTTCACCGTCGAAGAGGGCGAACTGCCGATTGATGTGACCGCGCGTTTGGAAAAGGAAGGATTGATTGAAAACGCGGACGCGTTTTTATTGCTGTTGAAATGTCGTCACGCGGCGGAATACATTCAGGCGGGCGACCACGTGATGCGCCGCAACATGACGATGGACGAAGTGATTCTTTCGCTCCAACGCGGCACGACGCGCGGCGTCACAATTACGATTCGCCCCGGCTGGCGCGCGGAACAGATTGCGGATTATTTGACGACGGTCAATCTGCCGCAGTTCGACAAGGATGTTTTTTTGGAATTGGTCCAAGAGGGCGACGCCACGTTTGCGTTTCTCCAGGACCGCCCGCGCAACGGTTCGCCGGGGCTCGAAGGATATTTATTTCCCGAAACGTATCAGGTCTTGCAAGGCATCACCGCGCCGCAATTGATTAACCGCCTCTTGTCGGAATTTGACCAACGCATCACGCCCGAAATGCGCGCCAAAGCGACGAATCAGGGTTTGACGCTGCAAGAGGCGATTACGCTGGCTTCGATTGTCGAACGCGAAACGGTGAAGCCCGAAGAGGCGCCAATCATTGCGAGCGTGTATCTCAATCGTGTGCGCGCGAAAACGTATTTGAACGCCGACCCGACGGTCCAGTACGCCATCGGTTATGTGCCGGAAGCCAAACAGTGGTGGAAAACGCCGGTGACGCTGGAAGAATATCAAAAAGTGATTTCGCCGTACAATACGTATTTGAATCCCGGTTTGCCGCCGGGCCCGATTGCCGAGCCGAGCATGAATTCGATTCAAGCCGTTTTGGAACCGGCGCAAACGGATTTCTTTTACTTTTTGGCGACGGGCGACGGGGGGCATGTCTTTGCGCGCACGTTAGAAGAGCAAAACGCCAATCTCGCCAAATACGGTTATGCGCCCGCGCCGACGCCGCAACCGTAACAAACTGTTATGCGAATCCTCATGTTGTCGTGGGAATATCCGCCGCACATTGTCGGCGGTTTGGGCGCGCATGTCGCGGAAGCGCTGCCCGCGCTGGCGCGCGACGGCGCGGCGGTGACTTTGGTGACGCCGCGCTGGAAGGGCGGCGCGGAAGCGGAATGGGTGCATCCGAACGCGCGCGTGTATCGCGTGCCGCCGCCCGTATCCGAAATCAGCAATTTTTTTGCCGATGTGCAGCAGACCAATTTGACGCTGGAACAGTTCGCGCACATGGCTTGGGAACAGGCGGACGGTTTTGACCTGATTCACGCGCACGATTGGCTGGTGGGTTTTGCCGCTCAAGCGTTGAAAAAAATTTACAAGACGCCCTTGATTGTTACGATTCACGCGACGGAACGCGGGCGGGGCAGGGGCGCGCTGCACGGCGAAATGGCGCAGGCAATTCACGGCGCGGAATGGTGGTTGACGTACGAAGCGTGGCGCGTGATTGCGACGAGCCGTTTTATGGCGGACGAAGTGCAGCGCTATTTTGATTTGCCCCAAGATAAAATTGCGGTTATTCCGAACGGCGTGGACGCGTCGCGCTATGCGGCGCTGTCGGCAACCGAACGCGACGCGTGGCGCGCCCAATGGGCGGAACCGCACGAGCGCATTGTCTATTTCGTCGGACGCTTGCAGCAAGAAAAGGGTTTGTTTGTGTTGGTGGACGCGGCGCGCCAAGCGCTCGCCGTCGCCCCGAACGTCAAATTTATTATCGCCGGCACGGGTTCGATTCTGGGCGCGCTGCGCGCCCAAGTGCAGGCGTGGGGTTTGAGCGACCGCATCTGGCTGCCCGGCTATATTAGCGACATGATGCGCGACCAATTGTTTCAAATGGCGGATGTGGCGGTCGCGCCTTCGCTGTACGAACCGTTTGGCATTGTGGCGCTCGAAGCGATGGCGGCGCAGTGTCCCGTGATTGTGAGCGACGTCGGCGGTTTGAGCGAAGTGGTTGACGACGGCTTGACGGGGATAAAGATTCCGCCGGACCGCAGCGATTTGTTGGCGCAAGCGATTTTGCAATCGCTGAATGCGCGCGCCCAAGCCGCCGAAATGGCGGAACGGGCGTATGCGGTGGTCTGCCGCATGTACACGTGGGACCACATTGCGCGCGCGCATGTAAATTTGTATCACGATGTCATGGAACGACGGCGCGCGACGGTATGGCATTGATAACGCGGCGCAGTGAAAACGCGATTGTCTACGCGAAAATTTTCAACCCGGTTCAAAACTAACGTCCGCGCGCCGCATTTATGCGGCGCGCACATTCTCCTCGCGTTCATTTTTTTTGCGTTGGGGTGCGGCGGCTGCGCGCCCACGCCGACGCCGCCTGTCGCGCTGGCTGCGCTCACCCCCACTCGCGCACCGCAGGAATCTCCTGCCACACCGACGCCGCCTTCCCCAACGCCCGCGCCCTTGTCTTTTAACGGCAAGCACGCGTACGACGAATACTTGCAGGCGCAAATGAATTTTGGGATTCGCCCGGCGGGTTCTGTCGCCGTTCGCAAAACGGGCGATTACATTATCGAGCAGTTGAAACAAAACGGCTGGCAGGTGGAAACGCAAGAGTTTGAATATCGCGGCGTGCCGATTCGCAACGTGATTGGAAAAATTAGAGTAGGGCAGGGACCTTTGATTATTCTCGGCGCGCATTACGATACGCGTCCGCGCGCCGACCAAGACAAAGCGAAGCCGAACGCGTCCGTCCCCGGCGCGAACGACGGCGCAAGCGGCGTCGCGGTGTTGCTCGAACTCGCGCGCACGCTCGACAAGGCGAAATTGAAAAATGAAATCTGGCTCGCGTTCTTTGACGCTGAAGACAACGGCGGTTTGAGCGCGTGCGCTTTGCGCGTCGCGCCGCAGCAGAAACCGACCGCGTTGTGCGACACGAACGAATGGCCCTGGAGCATCGGCGCGCAGCACGTCGCGGACAATTTGCCGACCAAACCCGAGGCGGTGATTGTGGTTGACATGATCGGCGACGCGCAGCAAGATATCTATTACGAACAAAATTCCGACCCAGCGCTGCAAGAACAATTGTGGCAGATTGCGGCACAACTCGGCTATCGGCAATGGTTCATTCCCAAAGGACGCTGGACAATGACGGACGACCACACGCCCTTTTTGCAAAAAGGAATTCGCGCCGTTGACCTCATTGACTTTGATTATCCTTATTGGCATACTACACAAGACACGGCGGACAAGGTGAGCGCGGAGAGTTTGGAGAGAGTGGGGCGGGTGTTGGAGAGGTGGGTGGAGAGCAGTGCAATAGTGCAATAGTGCGATGGTGCGATGGTTTGGTGATTGGGTGATTAGGTGATTGGGGGTAGCGGGCGATGGAATTTTTTTCAAACGCTTTGTTTAGCCGTCGAATTGGATTCGATGGATTTTTCAAACGCTTTGTTTAGAGGTCGAATTGGATTCGATGGATTTTTCAAACGCTTTGTTTAGCCGTCGAATTGGATTCGATGGATTTTTCAAACGCTTTGTTTAG
>Ga0226835_1000670_pt1 | contig 30281 bp, 28 predicted proteins | sample LAC_MetaG_1_FD_163627 | JGI IMG/M metagenome (GOLD analysis project Ga0226835, IMG submission 163627) | Anaerobic ammonium oxidizing microbial communities from anammox membrane bioreactor (MBR) in UC Berkley, California, United States -... | ecosystem: Engineered > Bioreactor > Anaerobic >...
CCGTTAGACCCCTGCCTTGCAAAATAAAGTATTAAAACCTGTCTGCTATTGGTGTAAAATAAATTCAGGTAATCCGCTTTTAGGAAATAATGGAGTAAAAAGCCATGACACTTGATGAGAAAATCCACCGATACGCACAAAAACTTCGATTGTGTCCCGAATTTTCTGTAAATTCGGGACGACTCCTCGATTCATGCTTTGATTCTGCGGATTTTGCAAAAATTTACAGAAACAAAGTTGCACAATCCTCCGACATTCGTCATCCCGACCCGACATCCTGTAACCTTCTTTAGAAAAGATAACGCCCGCTGCGGAAACTTGCAAGGGTTTCCGCAGCGGGCGTCGAATTTTCGAGTCCCAAGCGCGATATTCTTACGCCGCGCCTTGTTTTATTGACGCGCTTGCTTGTTGTTCCATCAAAAACATCACCGCATCGCGACGCCAAAAATATATGCGCCGCCGGAAGCGAGATTATAAAACGGCATCGGGAACAGCATAATGAGCAGCGTCATGACCGCCGCAATCACCAAGCCCGCTTGAATCCAACGGCTATATGTAATCGGCTGCGCGTCGGCGGGCGCGGGGTCAAAGAACATGGGGCGTATCACTTTCATATAGTAGAACAAGCTAATCACGCTGTTGATAACGCCAATGACCGCCAGCCAACCCAAATCCGCGTTGATGGCGGAACCGAATACAAAAAACTTGCCCATGAATCCGGCGGTCGGCGGAATGCCTGCCAGCGACAACATAAAGAAAACCATCAGCACGGCAAGCCCCGGCGCGCGTTTAATCATGCCGCCGTATTGCGAAATATCCACCGCGCCCGTTTTATTTTCAATCGCAATCACCACGAGGAACGCGCCGAGATTGGTAAAGAGATACGCGGCGATATAAATCAGCACGGCATTGATTCCGTCAAACGGATTGCGGCTGAGCGAAATCGAAGCCACGCCGACCAACATGTATCCCGCTTGCGCGATGGACGAGTACGCCAACAAGCGTTTGACGTTCGTTTGCACCAGCGCAATGACATTGCCGAGCGTCATGGTCAAAACAGCCAATAATGCCAAGAGCGCGACCCAATCATTCTTGTACACCAAGACCACTTGCAAAATGAGCCGCAGCAACACCGCGAAACCCGCGACTTTGGGACCCACCGAGAGGAACATGGTGACAGGCGTCGGCGCGCCTTCGTAGGCGTCGGGCGCCCACATGTGAAACGGCACGAGCGAAATTTTGAAACCGATGCCCGCGAGCATCAACCCGAGCGCAAAGAGCGCCAAGACTTCATAGTTCGTATCGCCGGTAATGACCTTGCCGATTTCGCCGAGATTGAGCGAACCGGTCGCGCCGTAAAACAGCGACATGCCGTACAGCATCACGGCAGAGGCGATGGCGCCAAAGAGAAAATACTTGAGCGCGGCTTCGTTCGATTTTTTGTTTTCGCGTAAAAAGCCCGTGAGAATGTACGACACAATGCTCAAAAATTCAAGCGTAATGAAAATCATGAGCAAGCTCGTCGAAGCCGCGAGCATGATGAGGGCCACGACCGCCAGCAAAAACAAACCGTAAAACTCGCCCGCGTATTTGCGCGTCCGCATATATTCAAACGACGCAAACAAAACGAGGATGCCCGTAATCGTCCCGACGATGCGGAAAAAGTTGGTCAGATTGTCCGAAACATACATCGCATCCGCTAAATCGCGCGGCGTCCAATACAACAAATCGGCAATCGAGCCGCCGCAGACGCCGCAGAACATGGCTACCTGATTGCCCCATTGGATGCCCAAGAATTCAGCGGGGTTGACGCGAAAGCCCAACACAAAACTCATGGCTAGCGCGGCAGCCAACGCGACCAACGCGACGATGCCCAACGTCTGCGCGCGCTTGCCGCGCCACAGCAGGTCCAATCCCAAAATTAACAGGGATGCTACAATCAGTATCAGCTCGGGGCTGAGATAAAAAAATACGAGTCCGTCCATGTCAAGAGCTTGACGACGGAAGATTAGAGCCGGCGGTCAGTTGCCGCGGGCTCCAATCTCCTATCTCCAGTTCCGCTATATCTGCTTCATGTATTCGAGAATCACTATCGTTGCCGTATTGATGGAATCGAGAATCCAATTCGGGAAAATCCCGATGACAAACATCAAAACCGCCAACGGCGCGAGCGTCAAAATCTCATAGCCCTTGAGGTCGGGCAATTTCACCCAGCGCTCGTCCGCGCTGCCCAACAAAATCCGTTGGATCACTTTCCACAAAAAGTACGCCGCCGTGAACACGATGCCCCAAACCCCGATGAACGCCAAGATTGTCAGCGTAGAGTAGGCGCCTTGCATAACCATGAACTCGCCGACAAAGCCCGCCAAACCGGGCAGCCCCAGCGAGGCAAACGCCGTCAACAATAACAACGCGCCGTACACCGGAATCTGCGCGCCGAACCCGCCAAACTGCGACAGCTCGCGCGTATGCGTGCGTTCGTACAACATGCCGACCAAAAAGAACAAGCCGCCCGTAATAACGCCGTGACTAATCATCGCCAGGACCGCGCCATTAATGGCGGCGGCGCCGCTGTTGATGTAATTCTGATTCGTCATCTGTTCCGCCGTCAGCGCAGCCGCCGCGGCAAAACCGAGAACCACAAAGCCCATGTGACCGACGGACGAATAGGCGACGAGCCGTTTGAAATCGGTCTGCGCCATCGCGACGAGCGAACCGTACACAATCGAAATCACCGCCAACACGCCAATCCAGAACGCCCACTGCTGCGACACTTGCGGGAAAATTGGCAGCAGCACGCGGAAAAAGCCATAGCCGCCCAATTTCAACAGGATGCCCGCCAGAATGACCGAGCCGGCGGTTGGCGCCGCCGTATGCGCGTCGGGCAGCCAGGTGTGGAACGGGAACAAGGGCATCTTGATTGAAAACGCCAAAAAGAAGCCGAGGAACGCGAGCGACGAAATCAAAACATCTTTGCCGAACGGCATATTGGATTGGCCCGCCGCGAGCAGCGTCATATCAAACGTGTTGGGCGTCGAGTACAAATACAGCGCGATGATGCCCAAGAGCATAAAGACCGAACCCGCCAACGTGTACATGAAAAACTTGATGGCGGCGTATTGCGGACGGTCCGTATCGTGACCCCAAATGCCGATGAGGAAATACATCGGGACCAGACCGATTTCCCAGAACAGGTAAAACAGGAAAAGGTCCAGCGAAACAAACACGCCCAACATGCCGACGGCGAGCAGCAAGAACAGCGCGAAAAATTCCTTGACGCGCGTGTTGATTACTTTAGCCGAATAGAACAGCCCCAGCGTCGTCAACAAAGTCGTCAACCAGATCAACGGCATGCTCAAACCGTCCGCGCCCAAATGATATTGGATGCCAATGACGGGAATCCACGGCGCACATTCGCCAAACGTATAGCTCGCGCTCGCCACATCAATGGCGGGGCCGCAATAGTTGTACACGAAATTGTACGGCGGCTGCCAGGTGGACATGGTCGCCCATGCCACCGTCGCCAAAATCAGCGGGATGATGCTCCAGACAATGGCAAACTGCTTGATGATCTTGTCGTTGGGCAAAAACAAAACGATGATTGCGCCCAACAAGGGAATGAACGTGATAAGAGAAAGATACGGAATCATTGAACAACATCCTCCGCGTTGGGCGAGCGCGTTAGATTGCGGCGCCCGCCGATTGCGTATTGCTTCAGAATATCAGGATTATGTGAACGACCGCAGCAAGAATAGAATCGCCAGCGCCATCGCGCCTGCCACCGCTACCAGCGCGTAATTTTGCACATTGCCCGTTTGCATCGTACGCCACCATCCCGCAATTTCTCCGGTGACGCTGCCCGTTGCATTAACGAGTCCGTCCACAATGTGACTGTCAACCCAACCCCACAGCCGAGCCAGCAGGCGCGTGAACCAGCCCGCCAAATTGACCAAGCCGTCCACAATCGCGCGTTCGAACCACCACAAAAAGCGCATAACCAATCCCACAAGACGAATCAAGAGCCCGGGCTTGGCTGTGCCATCCAAATTGATTTTGTACCCGTACAACTCGTCAAGCCAATACTTGGAGCTCAACATTTTCCAGATAATGCCGAGATGCGCCAACGGGTCATTTTGGCCGGCTTTGACCGAACGGAAACCATAAATCGCCCAAGCCGCTATAAAACCGCTCAACGCGATGCCGACGGAAAGGAACGCATTGGACAATGCAATCTGGTCAAACTCGACATGCTCAAAGGGTCCCATACCCATAAAACCCGTTTCGCCGACGAAATGGAAAAAGGCGGGCGCAAAGGGCGAATTCCAAAAACCCAAAAACACGGTGAACGTCGCCAGCACGGCTAACGGCGCCCACATGGCAGCAGGCGCTTCGTGCGCCTGTTCATACGCTTCCGGGTCGCGCGGTTTGCCAAAAAACGTCAAGAAAATTTGACGCCCCGTATAGAGCGCGGTAATGAACGCGCCGACGGCGAGCATGAGGTAAATCACTTGGAGGAAAATATCCTGCCCGCCTTCGTGCGGAAAATAACCGCCGCGCAGAGCTTCCAACAAAATTTCGTCTTTGCTCCAAAAACCCGAAAGCGGAAAAAAGCCCATCAAGGCGAACGCCCCGATGAAAAAGGTCACGAACGTAATGGGCATCTTGCGCCACAAACCGCCCATCTTGAACATGTCGTTCGTGCCAACCGCATGAATCACCGCGCCCGCGCCCAAGAACAACAACGCTTTGAAAAACGCGTGCGTGATAAGATGAAACGAACCCGCCACAAACGCGCCGATGCCCAACGCCGCCAGCATGTATCCCAATTGTGAAATGGTGGAATACGCCAGCACGCGTTTGATGTCGTTTTGCGCCAGCCCCATCGTCGCCGCAAACAACGCCGTGAACGCGCCGACGATTGCCACGACCTGCATTGCCGCGCCGCCCGTCTCTTGGGCAAACGTCAAGAGCGGATACGTCCGAATCACGAGAAAGATACCGGCGGAAACCATTGTCGCCGCATGAATCAACGCGCTGACCGGCGTAGGGCCCTCCATCGCATCCGGCAGCCAAATGTGCAGCGGAAACTGCGCCGATTTGCCGATGGTGCCGCAAAAAATCAACAACGCAATCAACACGGGCCATTCGACGCCCGGCAGCGGCTGCGTCGTCGCCGAGAGCATATTGTTCATCGCCTGCGGGTCGTACATCTTGGTAAAGTCGAGCGTGCCGACGGTGAGGAGCAGCAAAATCATGCCCGTCATGAGCAAAACGTCGCCGACGCGCGTCGTGAGAAACGCTTTGATCGACGCCGCGCGCGCGCGGCCCACCTGCGCGTCGTCAATGTGATGTTCCTTGCGGCCGCGAAACGACCAAAAGCCGATGAGCGCGTACGAACAAAAGCCCATGATTTCCCAGGCGATAAAAAATTCCAGCAAGTTCGACGAAATCACCAGCAGCAGCATCATCGCCGTAAAGAGCGAGATATAAGCAAAAAAGCGCGCATAGCGCGGGTCGTCTTCATTGTGATGATGCCCGTGTTCATCCACGTGGCTGTGCCGCATGTACGCCGTCGAATAGATAAAAATCATCAGACAGACCGTCGGCACCATAAACAACATTGCCGCGCCAATCGGGTCCACGTACCAGCCAAAGTTGAACGACATGCCGCCGTATGGCGCCCACACAATCGGCGCGCCATAAAACGGATTCAGCGACAATTCCGCGCCTTCGGATAACGCTTCCACAAACACGCCATACGAGAGGACGAGCGCCGCGACGACGCCGGTGATAGCGACCAGCGCGCTCAGGCGATTGCTCTTGCGCGTCAACAGCACGATGATGGCAAATGCCAGAAACGGCAGCGCCGGAATAAAAAGCGTGTAATTCTGAACCATGTCAGGTTACAGGTCACAGGTTACAGGTCACAAGCAAACGCCTTGTGACTTGCGATCCGTCACCACTTCAAGAGGTCAATTTCTTCGATATTCACCGTATCGCGCGAACGGTAAATCGCAATAATTAATGCCAACCCGACCGCCGCTTCAGCAGCCGCCAGGGTAATGACAAACAACGCAAACACAATGCCCGCTTGATTGACAACCGGGTCTGCGGCGCCATAACGCCAGAATGCCACCAGATTAATGTTCACCGCGTTCAACATCAACTCGATGCCCATCAACACCGCAATCGCATTACGGCGCGCCAAAGCCCCAAAAGAGCCCACGCAAAATAGCGCCGCCGCCAGCGCAAGATAATAGACGAGAGGAATCTGTGTAATCATGAGAATCGCAGGTCACGAATAGCGTATCGCTGTTTGCCCGCCGTTGGCCAAGGAACGATTGGCGCAGGGCGATTTGCTACTCGCGGGCAATGATAAATGCGCCGACCAACGCGGCAAGTAAAAGCGCCGAAACGATTTCAAAAGGCAGCAGGTACGTCGTCAACAATTGCGTACCGAGCCATGGCGTCAAATCCGTATAAATCGCCGTCCCGGGCGTTTGCAGCCACGGGACTTGCAAAATCAAAATGAACAGCCCCAAAAACAACGTGCTGATAACCAGCGCCGCCCACGCCCATTGCCGATTGAAACTAATCGTATCGCGCTGCATCAAACCGCGCGTCAACATGACCGCAAATAAAATCAACACCGCAATCGCGCCGATGTACACCAATACTTGGACAATCGCCAAAAACTCGGCTTCCAACATCAAGTAAATCGCCGCGACGCCAAAAAACGTACCGACCAACGCCAGCGCGGCGTGAAACACATTACGCACCAACACCGTCAGAAACGCGGCAATGAGCGTCAACGTCGCAACGATAATAAAGACCGCTTGGGCGATAACAGTTGTCGCATCCATCGCTTAACCACCCAACCCTTTCAACGATTCGAGGAACCAGCGATAGAACCACAAGAGGACCGCGGTGAACATGATCGTGCCGAGCATGACGGGGACAAGACGCTTCCAGCCAAAATTCATCAACTGGTCCACGCGCAAACGCGGAATCGAGCCGCGGAACCACAACTGGATGAGAATGAGCAGGAACGTCTTGCCGAAAAAGTAGAGGATGCCCAGCGCGGGAATTTGCTGCACAAAGGGCCCCTGCCAACCGCCAAAGAAAATCGAAGCCCCAATCGCGCTGACGATAAACATGTTCAAGAATTCGGCGAGATAAAACAGACCGAATTTCATGCCCGAATATTCCGTGTGATAACCCGCCACCAATTCCGATTCCGCTTCCGGCAAATCAAACGGCACCCGATTGATTTCCGCCGTCGCCGCGAGCAGATACACAAAAAAAGCGATGGGTCCGACCGGGATGTAAAGAATAAACCATCCCAAGCCAAACAAACCGCTTTGCTGCTCAATCACGCGATTCAGCGAAATCGAACCCGCCAACATGACCGGAATCAAGACCGCGAAAATTTGCGGAATCTCGTAACTGATAATTTGCGCCGCCGCGCGCATCCCGCCAATCAACGCAAATTTATTGTGCGACCCGAAACCCGCCATAAAGACCGCGATGGTCGCCATCGAACCCATTGCCATCAAAAACAACAGGCCCAGATTCAAGTCCACCGCGCCCATGCCGACGCCAAAATAAATTACCGCGAACGACATGACCACCGGAATCACCGCCACAATCGGCGCCAAAAAGTGCGACACGCCGTCCACGCCTTGCGGCACAATATCTTCTTTGGTCAAGAATTTAATCATGTCCGCAATCGGTTGGAGCAACCCAAACTTGCCGACGCGGTTCGGACCGATGCGGTCCTGCATCCGCGCGACCACCTTGCGCTCCATCAGCGTAATGTACATCATCAACACCGGCGCCACAATCAAAATCACCGTGACGACGATCAAGCCCATCACCAAAAAGACAATGATGGCGATCCAGTCCGGCGGCACGCCCAGCGACTGCAACAAGGACGTGAGCGTATCGTGGACCAGATTGTAGGCGCTGACGAATGGATTAAATATAAATGACAGAATATCCATTTAGAGTTTCCTCACACCCACTCGAGCAAATTCTTGCGCCACGCGTATACCAGCGCTACCGCCAAAACCGCGATGAAAATTCCCATTTCAATAATCCAGAACGCGCTCATCTGATTTAGCGCCACCGCCCACGGATAGACAAACACCACTTCGATGTCAAACACGACAAACAGAATCGCATAAATGTAATACTGCACGCGAAATTGTACCCAGATGGATTCCGCTTCCGGCGCTTGATTTTGAATTTCAATGCCGCACTCGTACGTAGATTGCTTGAGGCGGTTGGGCTTTTTGGGGCGAAAGAGAAAAGCAAGGACCAATGGAGCGAGTGGGAATGTAATGGCGGCAAACATAAAGAGACCGATTAGGGCATACCGTTCCAACATGATTCATGCTCCTGGCACTTTACGTTCGAGTCGGCGTTGCCATGCGGCTCGATGCGTGCCATTGTCGAAAAGATAGACGAGGTGGCTCTAAAAACCGCAGCCAACGCGCCAGACATAAGAGGTTAATTAAAATTTGTCCGCGCCTACTCGCAAAAAAATCGGTACGGCGTACCTTGTGCCGTACTGAACAATCGGCATACTAACACAATTCTAATTTTATTGCAAGCCAAATTACGGCGCGCCCTCATCTCGCTCTCATTTCCGCCAGAACTGACGCCTTGCAAGCCCCAAGCGATTGCGGCAATGTATTCCATCGCCAAGCCCTGGGTCCCGATTCGCCGCGCGGCATGACATCAGCGCCGCATTTCCACCGCGCACAGCTTCGGGCAATTTCATTTTCACGTTATAATCGCCCGCATGGCTGTTGACGCAACTTGCCAAATCGTTTCAAATCCGGTCGAATGGGACGCCGCCGCGCTCGCGCAGCGCGCGCATCTCTTGCAAACGTGGGACTGGGGCGCATTGAAACAAAATTTTGGCTGGCGCGTCGAACGCGTCGCGTGGCGCGACGCCGCAAACCTTTACGCGGGCGCGCAAATTCTCTATCGCGCGCTGGCGCCCAGTTTGACCATCGCCTATATTCCGCGCGGCCCCTTTGGCGCGGTGGAAACGCTCGCCCCTTTTCTGACCGCGCTCGTTCAGCATATCCGCGCGCGCGGCGCGTTCCTTTTGAAACTGGAACCCGATTGGCAGCGCGACGATCCACGCGCGCAAAATCTACGCGCAATCCGCGCGCGCCCCACCGCCGAAACTATTCAACCGTCCGCCACCATTCAGCTCGACCTCACCGCCGACCTCGAAACGATTTTGGCGCGCATGAAAGCCAAATGGCGGTACAACATTCGGCTGTCCGAAAAAAAAGATGTTGTCGTACGCGTCGGCGACGCCGCCGCGTTGCCCGCGTTTTATGAATTGCTGCGCGTCACCGGCGCGCGCGACCATTTCGCCATTCATAGCTTGGCGTATTACCGCGCGGCTTGGGAGCTGCTCGCCGCGCGCGACCGCGCGCGCCTGTTCATCGCCGAGTACGCGCAGCAGCCGCTCGCCATGATTTTTGGCGCCGCGTTCGCCGACCAAGCGCTGTATCTGTACGGCGCGTCGGGCAACGCCGAACGCAATCGGATGCCAAATCACGCGCTACATTGGGCAGCCATTCAATGGGCTAAAACGCGCGGCTGCACGCGCTATGATTTGTGGGGCATTCCCGAAACCGCCGCCGAACCGGGCGCAGCGGAAAACTTGCCCACTTCGTTGTATCAATTCAAACACGGCTTTGGCGGCGCAACCATTCACTATACCGGCGCGTGGGACCTGGTTTTTAATCCCGTCAAATATCGGCTCTATCAACTCGCGCGCAAAATCCGCCAGAACAAAATCGGCGCATAACAAACACGCCCAAGCGTTTGGCGCGGCAATCCAGCACGCGACGCGACGCGAACAATTGCTCATGGCCGCGCGCGTTTCGTCGGTCGCAACGGCGCATGGTTTTGCATCTGCGGCGGAATCGGCGCGTCAAACGGCGCGGCGCCTTGCACGCGCGTATTCGCGCATTTTCCGGCGACGGTCGAACGCGCGCCCACGCGCTCGTATTTCAGTTTGCAGTTTTGCGCGCCCGCCACATCCACGCGCAGCCGAAAACGGTCCTGCGCCGCGTCATAATCGCCCTGCCCGTTCATGACAAATCCATCCGTGAACGCGCAGCGCCGCAAATCAAACAAAACCGCGTCGCCCTGCGCGCGAAATTGCAGCGTGCCTTGAAAGGGACAACCCACGCGCGTCAAGGTCGCATAATCCCAATACCAAAATTCCGGCAAATAATAAATTTCCGTTTCCGCCGATTGCAGCGCCGCCAACGGTGACGAAAATTCCGTCGCGCGCCGCGGCGCCAGCGGCACATACGCGTCCATCAGGCGCCCCGGACATTCCGTTTCGCGCGCGGCCGGCAAAACATCGTCCAGCAAAAACGCATTGACCAAATCGTCAACGCATTTCACCCCGCGCCCAAAAATTACGTGCGGACCCCCGCGCTGCATAATCAAATAGCCGTCGTCCAAATTTTCAAATACCGCGCGCGCGCTGTCGAGCGGCGTAATCGGGTCGCGCCGCGCATTCAACACCAACGTCGGTACGCCGGGCGCGGTCGTATGCAGCGGACGCGTTGGGTCGGCGGAAGAATCGCGCCACGACGCGCACGGCAAATCGCCCCAAATCATGGACGCGAGACGCAGCCCGCTCTGCTCCACCGCCGTCGCGCCCGCAAAAAAATTATTTTCGCTCGTCGTCACGTCATTCGTAAAATATCCGTAATCCTGACACTCGACCGCGTAATACATCGCGTCCGACCACGTAGCATCGGGAAGCGGTTCAAGCGTAGTTTCGTCCACATCGAGATTCGGATACAACAGACGCGTCAAGGGAATCAAATCGTCGTCGCGCGCGTACGCCGCCAACGCGCGCGTCAACATCATGCGTCCGCCTTCGCTGTACATTTCGCTCGACGCGACAGATTCCAAATCGCCAAAATGAAATGAACGCGCGGCGCGCCTGCCCGTCCCCAACGGAAAATCAATCTTTTGTCTGTGCGCGCGCAATTGCGCGGCGAGTTGGTCGTATGTCGCAAGCGGATTCATTCCAAAATCGCGCGCGCACCCGGCATTTCTCGCGCACGCCGCCAACGTCGCTACGAGCGTATCGTTAAAAGCTTGGACCGCGTTGGCGTAATAAGCCATGCCGTCGCGCGTCAAATCCACCGTGCCATCCAAAATCATACCCGCCAAATGTTCGGCGTGCGCGTCGGCGTACGCTTGCGCGTATTGCGTGCCGTAACTTTCGCCGTACAACCAAAATTTTTCGTCGCCCACCAATGCGCGAAACGCTTCCAAATCTTGGACAGCTTGGGCGGTGCCGAGAAATTTTAACGTCTCGGCCGAACCGCTTTCGTCATCGCAAGCCGCCGAAAAAGTTCGCGCCGCGTCGCGCAAGCGCTGCGCGCGCGCGGGCGTATCGCCACGCCAATCGGCGCGATACCACGCCGCCGCCGCGTCGGGACACGTCAAACCGCCGGACAAACCGACGCCGCGCTGGTCGAAAAATACAATGTCAAAATGTTCCGTCAGACCGCGCGCGAAAAATGAGGTGTAATAATCCGCGCAGCAGCCGATGCCCGCCGAACCGGGGCCGCCCGTCGCCGTAACAAACATCCCTTTACGCGCGCCCGTCGCCGGTAAAATCGCAAAAACCACATCGAGCGTCCGCGTATCCGCGAGATTGAAATGATCCAGCGGCACGGTAAGCGTCACGCACGTAAATTCGCTGTCGGGACACGGCACGCCATTCAACGCGCGCAACGTTTCGCGCATCGCATCCGGCCGCGGCGGCGTCTGCGCGAACGCGTGGGGTTGCGGCAACACAAAATAGAACGCGCCAAGCAAAAGCAGCGCGCGCCAAGCGAGTCGAAACATATTCCCTCCGAGGTTACGACCGCGCCAATGCGACCAGCGCTTTTAACGCGATTTCAATCGCGGCATCTTTGGCGCGTTCCACCGAGTCGCGGTGCGGATTATAATCCGCCATATCGCCCGCGCGCTCGTTCGGATTGCCGTCCACAACAAAAATGCCGCCCGCGCGCACGCGCTGAATCGAAGCGATAATCAGCAGCGTCGCCAATTCCATTTCAATGCCCACCGCGCCCGCGTCCGCCCACAACTGATGCGGATTCGGCATCAACTCGTGATAAAATGCCGCGTCGCTGCGCAGGACGCCCAATTGAAATTTCACATCGCCGCGCGCGCGCGCCGCAGTCCGCAACGCGAGCGTCACATCCAAATCCGCGACGGCGGGATATTCCGGCGGCGCCAGGACGTTTGACGTGCCGTCTTCGCGCGTCGCGCCCGTGCCAATCAACAAACTGCCCTGCCGCATGGCGCGCAGATACGAGCCGCAGGTGCCGACGCGAATGATTGTGCGGACGCCGACGCCAAACAATTCGTGAAAACAAATCGCCGCGCCCGCGCCGCCGATGCCGTGCGAAATCACCGTCACGCGCAACGTTTCGTACGTGCCGGTAAAAGTATGATATTCGCGCCACGCGCCGACTTGGCGCGCGTCGCTTAAAAATTCCGCCACGCGCGCCGCGCGCGCCGGGTCGCCCACCGTCAGCGCGTACGGCGCAACGTCGGCGGGGTCGAGCCGAATGTGCGGCGTATTAGCAAATGTATTCATGCGCCGATTATACACGCGGCGCGGAACTTTTTGGCAGTTGGCGCTGCGCGATTCTCGGGTACAATAACGCTGAAAAAAACAGGAGCAAAAAATGACCGAAAATTATCGCGCGTTGAGCGCGGCAGAATTATTGGAACGTTTGGCGCACGCGGGCCGCGCGCCCGATTTGGAATTGATACGCGCGTGTATGGATCGGCGTTATGACTTGACGCCGGGGTTGCTCGAAATGCTCGCCGCGCCGAGCTCGGAAGATTGGGCGGACGATGACCCGCGATGGTACGCGCCCATTCACGCGGGCTATCTGCTCATTCATTTCCGCGAAGCCCAAGCGATTAAAATTTTTATGCGTTTGCTGCGCGAACCCGACGCCGACCGGTTTATCGAATGGTTCGAAAACGCGCTGGCTTGCTACGGACTGGCGATTTTACCCGACGCGCGCGCGCTGCTCAACGATTCGACTGTGGACGAGTCAATCCGCATCAGCGTACCCGAAATGCTGTACGAGTTGGCGCTCGAATTTCCCACCGAACGCGCGCAGGTCATTGGCATTTTACGCGACGCATTGCCTCCCGTTGATTCGACCGGTAAATTAATAATTCCCAAACCGCGCCCCCAAAAACCCAATAGCGTGTGGACTTTTGTCGCGCTCGAACTGGCGCAACTGCACGATCTTTCGAGCCGTTCGCTCATCGAAACCTTGTATCGCGAAGGTTGGCTGGATGAGAGCGTGATGGGCGACGTCAATGATTATTTAGAAATCTTGAAACAGTCCAAGCCGGGCGCGCCGCAACCGTTTAATCTCCTCGAAACGTACGAGGGACTGCGCGCCGCAACCGACAAAGAGCGCGAATGGCAAGCCCAACACGATGAAGTGCAGCGCCAACAAGCGCTGCTCCAAGCCAGCGCCGCGTCAGAGCTGGATCCTTTGACGGGCGCCGAAAGCGAGCCGACGGTCAATGCAACCGTCGCGCCATCGCCCTACGTACAAGACAAGAGTCAAACGCTGCGGCGCGCCGTCCCCAAAGTGGGCCGCAATGACCCGTGTCCCTGCGGTAGCGGACGCAAATACAAACATTGTCACGGCAAGGCGTGAGCGCGGACCCATTTGCTCTATGCGGCAAAATGTCGAACCGATTTCGCATCGTTCCAATTTCCAAGTCAAAGCCATTACGAATGAGGCAGAATGGAACAGCGCGCTATGGTCCATTCCCTACGCGCACATTTTGCAAACGTGGGCTTGGGGTGAAATCAAGGCGCGGCACGGATGGACGCCGACGCGTCTTGTATTTTTAGAAAACGGCGCGCCCGTTGCCGCCGCGCAAATTTTGCGCCGTCCGTTGCCGCGCACGCCCTATGGCGTTTTGTACGTGCCAAAAGGCCCCGCGCTCGCGTTTGAAAATACAGAACTGTTTGCGCGCGTTCTGGCGGAATTGGAACGCCGCGCCCGCGCGCAGCGCGCCATCTTTATCAAGCTGGACCCCGACGTGCGCGCACATTCCGCCGCCGCGAATGTTTTGACGCAGCGCGCGTGGCGCGTCTCGGACGAGCAAATTCAATTTCATAATACGGTCACGCTCGACCTCACGCGCAGCGAAAGCGAAATCCTCGCGGCGATGAAACCGAAATGGCGTTACAACATTCGGCTCGCGGAAAAAAAAGGCGTGCGCGTCGAAATGGACGACGCGTCCGCCTGGCGTTTGTTTTACGACTTGTACGCCGAAACGGGCGCGCGCGATGGCTTTATCATTCGTTCGTTTGAATACTATCGCGATGTGTGGACGACGCTGGCGGCGGCGGGCCAGGCAAAATTATTTTTGGCGCGGGCGCAAGACGAAACGCTTGCGGGCTTGATTTTATTTTGGTTCGGCGCGCGCGCGTGGTATTTTTACGGCGCGTCGCGCAGCGCGCGCCGCGATTGGATGCCGAACCATTTATTGCAATGGCACGCGTTGCGTTGGGCAAAAGAGCAGGGCTGCGCCGAGTACGATTTTTGGGGCGCGCCCGCCAAATTACAAGAATCCGCGCCCCTGTACGGCGTGTATAAATTCAAAATGGGTTTTGGCGGCGAATTTGTAGAACGAATTCCCGCGCACGACTTTGTAATCCACCGCGCGTTGTATTGGGCTTATGCAATCGCGCGACCCAAGTATTTGGCGCGGCTGCGCGGCTAGACGAAAATTTCAAACTGCGGATTTTACGCGCCGCGCGGCATCGTCAGAAAAGGAAATCATGCACACTCCCGAATTTTTTCAAAAGCACGGCGCGGGATATTTGCCCGAATATCTGGACATCCAAATCGTCGAGACCGCGCCAACGCAGCTCGTCGCGCGGCTTGTCATTCAAAAACATCATCTCGCGCCGAACGGCTTTTTGCACGCGGCGACGGTCATTGCGCTCGCGGATACGGCGTGCGGCTATGGTTGCGTGAACGCGCTACCCGAAGGCGCGAAAAATTTTACGACGGTGGAATTGAAATCAAACTTTTTGGGGACGGCGCGTCAAGGCGTCCTTCAGTGCGACGCCGTTCTCGTTCACGGCGGACGCACAACGCAGGTGTGGGACGCGACGGTGCGCGCGGAAGGCAAGCATAAAGTTCTCGCGCTATTTCGTTGTACGCAAATGATTTTGTACGACAAAGCGTGAGCCGGCGCGCAGCATTTGCCGCCGAAACCATTACAAGCAATACGGCAAGGGGAAGGCGTTCGCGCGCCCCCTTGCCGTTTGTTTTTTAATTGTAATTTTTGCTAACGCGCATCAAGCCGCGATGCTCTGTTTCACAAATTCTACCGCCGCGCGCAATTTTTTCTCGACGCGCCACGGCGCCCACGCCTCCACCGCAAGCGGCGAAAGTTCATAGGTGAGCGCGCCTTGATAATGCCGCGCGTGGAGCGCGCGTAAAAATTCGCGCAGCGGCAAAAGCCCCGTGCCGGGAAATTGGTGTTGGCGAAAATAACTGTGCAGCCGCGGCTGGCTGTGAATCCAATGCGGCACCGTACGCAAATCCGACAAATGCACATTCGCCACGCGTCCGTCAAACCATTTCAGCGCCTCGAGCAAATCCCATTCAAACGTGCCGACGTGCGCGGTGTCGAGCGTCAAGGCGAGATTGTGTTTGTCCGCGAATTCGCGCAGTTCAGGCAGCGTACGCAAAATATAGCGCTCGTCGCGCGCGGTCACGCGCGCGCTATTTTCGACGCCGAGCAGCAGCCCGCCGCCGTTGATTTCGTTGCGCGTCTGCGTCACGCATTTGACAAACTCTTGGCCCACCGCGTCGCCATACACACGCGCGCGCGGCGTATGCACCACCATCAATTTGGCGCCGACGCTTTCAGTCAACGCCACCGCTTTTTCCATAATCGGCGCGTACGAATCATTGATGGCGGTCCAGCCCGGATACCCATAAAGCGGCGGATGAACCGTGAGGACGGGCAATTGAAATTCGCGCGTCAAATTTTTAATGTACGCCGCGCCGCGCCATTCCACCTCTGGACTAATGACCAACTCGACTCCATCAAACCCCGCGCGTTTTGCCCGGCTAAAAATCCAACGTAACGGAAAAATGTACAACGAACCGGTCGAAAGCGAAATTTTCACAACCACTGCTCCACAAGCTGTACGCCCAACGCTACGCTTGCCTCGAGTAATTTTTGACCCAATGCCGCGTCCGCCTGTAACGGCGCCAGTCCCATCACGCCGTCCGGATATTTTGCGCGGAAACGCGTCGGGCTGTCGAATTCACCCGTTGCAACCACCGGCGCGTCGCGCGGCGCAATGCGTTCGGGCTGCACGCCATCGGGCGCGATCGCGCGCATAAACGCGGTTTCGTGATTTGACGCGTGCGTGCCTTGCTGCGCGCCCAACGCTTCATCCACCAGTTTGGCGATAGCGGGTTCGAGCCACCACTGAAACGCTTTGATACGCAAAGCGGGAAATTGATTTTGAACTATCGCCGCCGCGCTCGCGAGCGACGGCGCGTTGCCGCCGTGTCCATTCACAACCAAGACGCGGCGAAAACCGTGCCGATACAAGGATTGCAAAATATCTTGGAGCGTCGCGCCCAAGGTCTGCGGACGCAGCGAAAGCGTTCCCGCAAATTCCAAATGCTGCTGCGACATGCCGTACGCGAGCGGCGGCGCGACGAGCACGCGCGCCCGCGCTCCAATCTCTGCGGCAATCCTCTCGGCAATCAAATAATCCGCGCCCACGCCCAAATGCGGCCCATGTTGTTCCGTCGCGCCGATGGGCAAAAGCACGCGGTCATCGCGCGCGAGATATTCGCCGATTTGTGCCCACGATTGTTTAGCGAGTTGCATAAATAAAAAAAAGTTGCGCGTGGGCTGCGCGACACGCAGCCCACGCGCGCCTTTAGCTTGAAGGATTCCTTTTTTTTGCGTCCGATTCACTCGGCGCGGCGCGATAGAGCCGCCGCCGTTTAATGTATGCCGCCACCGCGCGCGGCGTGAACGCGTCAATGTTTTCGCCGCGCGCCGCGCGCGCGCGAATCGCGCTGGCGGAAATCGCGCTTTCGGGCGCGTGAACAAAAACGACCGCGCGTTGGACGCCGGGAACTTTTTTTTCCAGCGCGTTCAAATCCGCGAAATAGCCGGGGCGTTTCAGAACCGCGAGTTTGCACAATTTCACAATTTCTTGCGGCTGATACCAGGTCGGTAAATTTTGCAGCGAGTCCAAACCCATCAGAAAAAAAATTTTCGTGCGCGGCGGCAAGTCGTGATGCAATTGGCGCAGCGTGTCCACCGTGTACGAGGGGCCCGCGCGTTCGGCTTCGAGCAGCGAAATCGCAAACGCGGGTTTATCGCGCAGCGCGCGCTCCAACATGGCGACGCGCGCGGCGAGCGGACTGATGTCGCCATTCGATTTGTGCGGCGGCTGTTTGGCGGGCATGAATATCACTTGCGCGAGCCGCAATTGGCGCAGCGCCGCTTCCGCCAATTCGAGATGACCGTAATGCGGCGGGTCAAACGTGCCGCCGAGAATACCGATTTTCATATCGGGCTGTGAGAGGCAGAGTCGGACGCGGCGCGCGCGGCGGGCGGACGGAAATGGAAAATGATAAACAAACTCAACGGCAGCGTAAGCGTGAGCGCGGCTTCGACCCACACCGGCGCGAGGACGCGCGCCAAAAACACCGCGCCCAAATCGAGCGCGGCGTGCAGCGCAATCGCCAACCACAACCATTTTAGGGAACCGCGCACAAAGACTTGTAAAACCAAAATGGACATGGCGATTTGAAAAAAGATGGTGATAAAACGTTCGTACGCGCCCAACAGCGGCATCCACCATTCCAACGCGGCGATTTGTTGACGCGCCATTTCAATTTGTACAAGTTGGTCAGGCGGCAGATTCGCCTGCGAAAAATTCGTAGAACTGAGAGCAATGACATTCACCAAGCCCAACAACATCAAACCACCGACCAGCAGCATAGATTCCAAACCGCCATGTCCCGCGCCGTACATCAAACCCTTTTCCCAAGTAAAATCTTTTTTGACAAGAAAACGATAGCCGAGCCATCGCCCGCCCTCTTCAAAAATTCCGGCCGTGAGCGCCAAGACGGCGAGCCAAAAATACAAAAAGGTTTGCGAATCCTGCAATGGTTCGCGCAGCAAAAATTGCGCGCCCTGCACCAATGGAATACGAATCAAAATTTGGGTCACGAAAAAAACCAGCGCGCCATACCAAAAGAAACGCCACGCGACCCGAAAACGCCGCCAGATAAAAAACGCGACGAGCAGCGGAAATAAAATGGCAAACGCAATCGCGGCGCCGTACGCGCCCACTAATGCAAAATTCATGCGCTACACAATCCCTTCGCCCCACTCGAGCTCAATATCGCCGATGCGAACGTAATCGCCTTCTTGCACGCCCGCCGCGCGCAGCGCATCGTTGACGCCCAACGCTTGCAAAACGCGATGCGTGCGCTGGACGCCTTCCTCTTGGTCCCAATTCGTCATTTGCGCGACACGTTCCGCTTTGACGCCGCGCACGCGAAAAATTTGGACATCGCCCACTTGGGCTTCGCGTTCCACGGTGAACGCGTCTTCGTTGGGCGCGGGTCGAAAAACGGGCATCGTTTCCGTTTCAAGCGCCGGGACCTCTGGCGGCAGCGCTTGCAAAATCGCCAGCGCCCCGCGCAATAATTCTTGGACCCCCTCGCCCGTCGCGGCCGAAATCGGCACGACCGGAACGCCGCGCCGCGCCAATTTAGTTTTCAATTTTTTGAAATGCGTTTGCGCGTCGGGCAAATCCATTTTGTTAAAGCCGACGATTTGCGGTTTCTGACTGAGCGCCATTTTGTATTGTTCCAGTTCCGCATTGATGGCGTCAAAATCAGCCAGCGGATTTTCCGCCGCGCCGTCGAGCAGATGAATCAGGACGCGCGTACGCTCGATGTGTTTGAGAAAACGGTCGCCCAAACCCGCGCCTTGGTGCGCGCCTTCGATGAGGCCGGGAATATCCGCCAGCACGACGCTGCGCTCGTCAATGTCCGCCACGCCGAGATTGGGAATCAAGGTCGTGAACGGATACGCCGCGATTTTTGGACGCGCCGCCGTCACCGCCGCGAGAAAAGTGGATTTGCCTGCGTTCGGTTTGCCGATGATGCCGAGGTCGGCGATGAGTTTCAATTCGAGAAATAAACGCCGCGCCTGACCCGTTTCGCCTTTTTCAGCAAAGTGCGGCGCGCGGTTGGTGGACGACGTGAACGCGGCATTGCCGCGGCCGCCGCGCCCGCCGCGCGCAACGAGCAGCGTCTGTTTCGCTTCAAGCAGGTCCGCGAGAAATTCGCCCGTCTCGGCATCGCGCACCACCGTGCCGGGCGGAACGGCAATGTATGTATCCGCGCCATACGCGCCGTTTTGGTCTTTGCCGCTGCCGTTCTTGCCCTTTGGCGCTTTGAAATGTTTTTTGTGCCGAAATGGCAAAAGCGTATTGAGCCCTTTGTCGGCGCGCAAATACACATTGCCGCCGCGTCCGCCGCTGCCGCCGTTTGGGCCGCCGTGCGGCACATACGCTTCGCGGCGAAACGATACCGCGCCATTGCCGCCGTCGCCGGCATTCACATTGATACTTACTTGGTCAAATAAAAATTCGTCGCCGCGTTCGGGCATTGTGAATCGTCCTCAAATGGAATTCGGCGCCTACTTGCGGCGCCGAATTCGATTCGCCGTCAATCGCAAATTATTCTGGAGCTTGAATGTCAAGCGGAATATCGTATTCGTACGTCACAATCGTGTGGTCGGTCTTGCCGGGCGCGGTCAGCGATTCGCTATCCGATTCGCCTTTGTACACACGGCCATCCAACGCGCCAAGCCAAATTTTGCCCGTGCCAAGATTTTTGGTTCCACCCATATCCACAGTGGTCTTGTAGGTATAGACAAACATCGGTTTGCCATCCACCAAATCGGGCCCGACGAATTGAACTGAATCAACCTGAATGGCTTGGAGCGATTCTTCGACGGCGGACGCTTCAAAAAGTCCAAAAAGCATATCCGCCATTTGCGCGCCTTGATTTTCCCACTTGTCGCCCACTTTGCGCCAAACGCCCTTGCCCTTGACGGCAATCTGTTCCCCGCCGTCGGGTTGAACGATGCGCATCCGGTCCGGTTTCACAAATTCCAACAAAAGCGTTTGACTTTCGCCATTGGCGGATTGCAATATAGTTGTCGCGCGCACACTGTTGGCGGTGAAAACATTCAGCATTGCTTTTTTGACGACATCCAACGGCGCGCCTTCAGGCGGTTTCACATCGCCGCTAACGGGCGCAGCGGTCGGCGCAACCGCTTGGGTCGGTTCAACCGCCTGCGTTGGTTGAGCCGGCGCGGCGGTTGGCTGGGACGCCGTCGTCGGCGCAGGCGGATTAGTCGGCGCCGCCGCGTTACCCGAGACAGCCGTCGGCGGATTCGCTGGCGCGGCAGTCGGCGCGGGCGCATTGCCGCCGCAAGCCGCCAGGCCAATCGCCAAACCAATAATTACAAACATTACGAGACGTTTCATACTGCTCCTTGTTTCAAAATTTTACGCAAACATTATAACCGCTGCGCGTGAGCGCGCCAATTTTTACGGCGACTGTGAATAAAATTCAATCTGCTTGCTGCGGAACATGAGTTATAACTCACCTTACGCAGTCCAGCGAAAAGATAGCGTGAAAACATAAGGCAAATTTCAAATTTGCCCTACCCTTGCGGAACATGAGTTATAATCTCTCTGCTTGAAATACTGAAGACGGAGACTAAAGATGCGCGTACATTTTATTTTTCTCTTGGGCGCCTTTGCCGCGATTTTTTTGTTTGCGTGCGCGCCCGCGCCCAATAACGCCACGGCGACGCTTGGGGTCCAAGCGCCCGCCGCAACCGCCGTGCCGCTCGGCGATGATATGTTGGTCATTTATCAGAAAAAGGGCGGCATTGCCGGCATCAACGAAACGCTCGTCGTGCATCAGGACGGTTTATTGGAATGGAGTATGCGCGGCGGCGCGCCCAAAGCGCTTCAGGCGGAACATGCCGCGCTGGAATCGCTGCGCCGCATGTTGGAACAAAAAGATTTTGACGCGCTCGATAATTTGTACCAAGCGTTGGGCGCGGATTTATTCACCTACACCATCACCGCGCGCACGAGCAATGGCAGCGTAAAAACCGTTACGACAATGGACAGCGCCAAGACGCCCGCGTATTTGGGTCAATTGATTGCCATGTTGGAACAACTGCGCGGCGGCACGGCAAATAGTAAATGATAAGCGGCTGTAAAAAAACGCGCAAATGCAAAGGGCAAATTTCTGCGACGTCGTTAAACGTTATTTGCCCTGCCTGCGTAACATGAGTTACTCACCTTACGCAGTCCAGCGAAAAGATAGCGTGAAAACGTAAGGCAAATTTCAAATTTGCCCTACCCTTGCGTAACATGAGTTATTCAAGTTCAAATTATGCGCCTCACCAATCTGGTCCAAGCGATTGATTTACATGCGGCGGGCGAACACGGCCGCGTCATTGTCGGCGGCGTGTTGGATGTGCCGGGCAAAACGATGTTTGAGAAAATGCAATATTTTCAAACGCACCGCGACGATTTACGTTTGCGGATGTTGCGCGAACCGCGCGGCTATCCCGCCGCCAACTGCAATTTAATTTTGCCGCCGACAGACCCGCGCGCCGACGCGGGTTTTATCATCATGGAACAAACCGAATACGTTCCGATGTCCGGCACCAATATCATTTGCACCGCCACCGCGCTGTTGGAAACGGGCATGTTGCCGATGCGCGAGCCGTACACCGATATTGTGTTGGAAGCGCCCGCCGGTCTCGTCCCCGTACGCGCACATTGCGCCAACGGCAAAGTGACGGGCGTAACCTTTACCAACGTTCCCGCGTTTGCCGTGCATCTCGACACGCCCGTAGAGGTTCCGCAGCTCGGCACGGTGAACGTGGATGTCGCGTGGGGCGGCATGTTTTATTTTATCGCCCAAGCCGCGCAGTTCGGTTTGAAAATTTCGCCCGACGAAGGCAAAGACATTGCGCGCATCGGCGAAATGATCAAAGCGGCGGTGCGCGAACAATTGCCCGTCGCGCATCCCGACAATCCCGCAATTCAGAATGTGACGATTGGAATTTTATCCGCGCCCGCGACGACGCCCGACGCGGATTTGAAAAACGCGGCGATTGTTTCGACCAACCTTTTTGATTGGCAAAATCCCGCGACGTGGACCGGCGCGCTCGACCGTTCGCCGTGCGGAACGGGAACATGCGCGCAAATGGCAGTCTTGTACGCCAAAGGCAAATTGAAATTGCATCAAGCTTTTCGACACGCGGGCATTTTGGATACCGTGTTCACAGGCAAATTGATTCAAGCAACGCGCGTGGGCTCTTATCACGCGGTTGTGCCGACCATCACCGGCACGGCGTGGCTTACGGGTATGGCGACGTATGGCGTTGACCCCGACGACCCGTTTCCGAACGGTTTTACGATTGGCGACATTTGGGGCGCGGTGTGAACGGGAAGCAAGACTTGGGAAAAAAAGCACAAAGGATTTGACGTTAAATGCGGTTACAGATATGATTTGCGTAATGTGAGAATATTGTCACAAGCGTATTACGCACTTTTTCTCGACGCGCGCGGTCGCGGCGCGCTTTGATTCTTGCGAGGACAAAATGTCGCACACAAATCATCATGTCCCCACCATTGTTATCGGCAGACTGCCGCTTTATTTGCGCGCCTTGACCCAACTCGCCGTCGAAGGCCGCCGCGTAACCTCATCGCAAGAATTGTCGGAAAAACTCGGTTTTTCGTCCGCGCAGATTCGCAAAGACCTTTCGTATTTTGGCGAATTTGGCAAACAGGGCACCGGGTACGAAATCGAATTTTTAGAAAATGCGCTGCGCGAAATTCTCCAAGTGGATCGCGTGTGGAATATGGCGCTCGTCGGCGCGGGCGATTTGGGACACGCGCTCGCAAACTATGACGGCTTTGAATTGCGCGGCTTTCGCATCACCGCCATTTTCGATTCAGCCCCCGCAAAAATCGGCGCCATGCTCGGCAACTGGCGCGTCTTGCCGATGGACACCTTGCGCGAAACGGTGCGCGCGCAAAAAATTTATCTAGCCATTATTGCGGTGCCCGCCGCCGCCGCCCAAGCCGTCGCCGATGAATTGGTACAAGGCGGCGTGCGCGCGATTTTGAATTACGCCCCCACCACCCTGAGCGTTCCCCCCCAAATCAAAGTTTTTCACATTGACCCCGTCGCCGGTCTGCAAAGCATGACGTATTATTTGTAACCGCATATCGCGCGCATTGCCAAGACCCCAAGGATTTTCGAAAACCCTTGGGGTCTTGGCGTTGACCCGCCGCAAGGCGTATGCTAGAATCGTCTCATCCTCGTTTAACCTACATCCTGTATCCTGTACTTTAACCAGCTATGAGCGCCAAACAACTCACCGGCCGCCAAGCCGCCGCGCGCGACTTGTTTCAAGCCGCGCGCGAACAAGAACGCGCCCGCGAACAACCGCTCGCCGCGCGGATGCGTCCGCGCACGCTCGATGAATTTACCGGTCAAGAAGAGATTCTCGGCGCGGGCAAACTCTTGCGCCGCGCGATTGAAAGCGACAAGTTGTTTTCGTCCATTATTTTGTGGGGTCCGCCCGGCGTCGGCAAAACTTCATTGTCCGCCATCATCGCCAACCGCACCGCGTCGCATTTCGAGACCTTGAGCGCGGTGTTGGCGGGCGTCGCCGATATTCGCCGCGTCGTCGAACAGGCAAACGAGCGTTTTAATTTGTACAGCCAACGCACAATTTTGCTCGTGGATGAAATTCATCGTTTCAACAAAGCGCAGCAAGACGCGCTCTTGCCGCACGTCGAAAACGGCACGATTATTTTGATTGGCGCGACGACCGAGAATCCGTATTTTGAAGTCAATCGCGCGCTGCTCTCGCGTTCGCGCGTCTTTCAATTCAAACCGTTGACCGAAAAAGCGACGCTGACTTTGCTGCGCCGCGCGCTGCGCGACGACGAACGCGGCTATGGCGCGCGCACAATCGAAATCGCCGACGACGCGCTGGCGCATTTGGCGGAAATCGCGGACGGCGACGCGCGCAGCGCGCTCAACGCGCTCGAGCTCGCGGTCGAATCCACCGCGCCCGACGCGGATGGCGTGACGCGCATCAATCTGGAAACGGCGCAAGAATCCATTCAGCGCCGCGTCCTGCGGTACGATAAAGCGTCGGATGAACATTACGACACCATCAGCGCGTTCATCAAAAGTATGCGCGGCAGCGACCCCGACGCGGCGTTATACTATTTGGCAAAAATGTTGTACGCGGGCGAAGACCCCGAATTTATCGCGCGCCGCATGATTATTTTCGCGTCCGAAGACATTGGCAATGCCGCGCCGCTCGCGTTGGTCGTCGCCGTGAACGCGATGCACGCGTTACAATTTGTCGGCTTGCCCGAAGCGCAATTGAATCTCGCGCAATGCGCGATTTATCTGGCGTGCGCGCCAAAATCCAATTCGACGCTCGGCATCGGCGCGGCGTTGGCGGACATAGAACGCTTGGGCAATCTGGAAATTCCCAATCACCTCAAAGATTCGTCGCGCGATTCCAAAACGCTGGGGCACGGCAAAGGGTACAAGTATCCGCACGATTTTGAAAATCATTTCGTCGTTCAACAATATCTGCCCGACGGCGTGCGCGATAAAATTTATTACACGCCCGGCGCGCTGGGCGACGAAATCCGCATTGCCGAACGCTTGCGCGTGTGGCGCGCGCAAATGGGCAAGGAGCAAACCGCCGCGCATGAATGAAATTTTTGCCATCGGTCATTCGACGCGCCCGTTCGATGCCTTTGTAAAATTATTGCACGCGCACGATATCCAAATCCTCGCCGACATTCGCACCGTTCCCAAATCGCTCCACAATCCACAATACGCGCAAGCGAATCTCGCGCCCGCGCTCGCGCGCGAAAACATCCGTTACGTGCATCTCCAACGTTTGGGCGGCTTGCGTAAAGCAAAACCCGATTCAATCAATTTGGGTTGGGAGAACGCCAGTTTTCGCGGGTACGCGGACTATATGCAAACGCCCGAATTTGAACAGGGCTTGGACGAACTCATCGCGTTGGCGCAAGAGGGACGCGTGGCAATGATGTGCGCTGAAGGCAACCCGTTTCGCTGCCATCGCCAATTGGTCGCGGACGCCTTGACCGCGCGCGGGATTCCGGTCTATCACATTGTCAGCCGCAAAACCGCGCGCTTGCACGAATTGAATCCGCGCGCGGCGGTCGAAAATCAGCGCGTCACCTATCCCGCGCCCGCGTCAGCGTGAGCGAACAAAACACGCGTTTCAAACGTCTAGGTTTTGTTATATCGGCAGAAGCTTGCGGCGCGCGCATCCGCCGCCATTGCCACACATAGAGGGAATGTATGCAACAAGCACAATCGCATCTCGCATCCGTCTCGCATTTTCTGCGGGAACAACTTTTTTATCCGGTCTTGTTATCGAGTCTGCTCGGCGTCGCGTTCTTTGCCGTACATGCGCTGTGGAGCGATTCGTTCGCGCACAAATTCTTGATGTGGAATCTGGGTCTGGCGTGGATTCCATATTTATGCGCGCTCGCGATGGCGGCGCTGCACGAACGGCGCGCGCGGGCTTGGCAGTACGTGATTCCCGCGCTGGCGTGGCTCTTGTTTTTTCCAAACGCCGCTTATCTCGTAACCGATTTGGTGAATCTGTACAAACATCCGCCCGTGCCGTACTGGTACGACATTGTATTTTTTGCCACGCTGGCATGGACCGGTTTGCTGCTCGCCGTCGCTTCGCTGCAAATTGTTCAGCGCATGGTCAAAAACGCGTGGGGCGTATTTTGGAGTTGGATTGTGGTGTTGCTTGTCATCGGGTTGAACGGTGTCGGCATTTATCTCGGCCGCTTTTTGCGCTGGAACAGTTGGGACATTCTGACCGACCCGTTGCCCATTTTACGTGACGCGGCGATGCCCTTTTTACATCCTTTTGCCTATCGGCAATCCGTCGCCGTCATGCTCGTCTTTAGCGCGCTGCTGTTTGTCTGTTATGTGAGTATCCTTTCGTTTTCCACACGCGGCGCGCGCTCTGAAAACGGAACGCGCCCACCCCGCACGATGGAATGAATTCTTTTGCGCCGCGGCGCCGCGCGTCGCGTCTCGACGCGCGCCCCGCAATCCTCTGGTTCACTCTTACAACTCTGTTGTTGAGCGCGCTGTGTTTTGGCGCATTGGTCGTCCGCGCCGTCTCGGGCGAGTGGCTGGAATTGAAAATGGAAAGCGCGCGCGTGCGCGTCTTGCAAATGCTGCCCAAGCCGTCCGCGCCCGACCACGTGCCGACGCCGCTTGCCGCCGTTGCAAACGCAACGCGTCCGACCATTGCCTGGCGCGCCAATATCGCAACACGCACGCCGACTACCGTCGAAATTCCGCTCGCATCGCCGGAACTCACCGCCACGCCGCGCGCCACAAACGCGCCGACGGAATTCGCGCCCACGCGCGCGCCGACACACACCGTCGTCGCGCCACCCACGCGTTCACCCTCCATCACCCCTTCTGCCGCGAATTCTGCCGCGCTGCAACCAATTCAAGACGTTGTTCGACTCGGCGGCGTCACGCACGAAGCCCAGCGTTTCAACAACTGCGGTCCGACGACGTTGCGAATGTATTTTTCGTTTTTCGGATATCGGCAGGATACGCAGGTGCAGATTGCAAATATTTTGAAACCAAACAAAGATGATCGCAACGTCAGCCCCGCTGAATTGGCAGATTACGCGCGGCAAAAAGGATTTCGCGCGCAGGTGCGCGTCAACGGCGATTTGGACAAAATCAAAGCGTTCTTGTCGAACGGCTTGCCGGTAATGATTGAAGAGGGCTACGACCCCGAACGCGCGCATCAAGGTTGGATGGGGCATTACTTGTTACTCACCGGTTACGACGAAAACGGCGTCACCGCGCAAGATTCATACAACGGACCGAATCAATTTGTGACGTGGCAGGCGCTGGATGAACATTGGCGACATTTCAATCGCACGTATCTCGTCGTGTACACGGATGCTTACGCGGACGCGGTGCAAGCCATCCTCGGCGAAGATTTGGACGACGCGACCATGTACGCCAAAGCGGCGCAGCGCGCGCAGGACGAATGGAATGTCAACGCCGACGACGCGTTCGCCGCGTTCAATCTCGGCTCGTCGCTCGTCGGTTTGGGCGAATACGACGCGGCGGCGCAAGCGTTCGACCAGGCGCGCGTGTTGAAATTACCGTGGCGCATGTTGTGGTATCAATTCGGTCCGTACGAGGCGTACCTTCAGGTCGGACGTTATGACGAAGTGATTGCGCTCGCCGACGCCACGTTAAAGCCGACCGGCGATTTGGAAGAGTCGTATTATTATAAAGGGCGCGCGCTGGAAAAATTGGGGCGCTTGGCTGACGCGCGCGCGGCGTTCGAGCTCGCGCTCCACTACAATGCCCATTATGACGCGGCGCGTCAAGCATTAGCTGCAATGTGATTCGACGCGGCAGGTTTCCCAAAACGGTCGCGCGTATTTTCCGATGGAACAAACCGAAACAATTTCGCCCAATTCGCAAACGCTGCCCTGGTGGCGGCGTTTGATTGCGTCGTCGCTGCTAGCGGAACGCGCCTTGACGCTTTCGGCGCTCGTCGTCGCGCTGGGTTTTTTCTCGAGCAAAATTTTGGGTTTGGCGCGCGAAGTATTGATTGCGCGCGCCTTTGGCACGAGCGCGGAATTGGATGCGTTTCGCGTCGCCAACACGTTTTCGGATATGCTCGATTCGGTGGTCGCGGGCGCGACGATTGCGGCGGTGTTTATTCCCGTCTTTAGCATGTCGCTCGTGCGCGACCAAGCCGCGCGGCGCGAGGGCTGGAAATTTGCGAGCGCGGTGTTGAACGACATGTTTTTGCTCATGACGGTCGTCGTTACGCTCGGCATAATTCTCGCGCCGCAATTGATTCAATATTTTATCGCGCCGGGCTTTGACGCCGCGCAGCAAGCGCTGGCGGTGGATTTGATGCGCATCGTTTTGCTCGCGGCAATCGTGTTTGCCGTTGGCGGAACGATTACGGGCATCTTGCACGCGCACAATCGGTTCGCGCTCGCGGCAATGGCGGGGCCCCTGCACAATCTCGGCATTATCGGCGCCATTTTTTTTCTCGTGCCGACGATGGGCGTCTATGGATTGGCGTGGGGCATTGTGCTTGGCAGTTTGTTGTACTTGGCGATTCAAATTCCCGGCTTGATTCGCAGCGGCATGATTTGGTTTCCCGTCGTCGGGCGCGGTCAAAAGAGCATGAACGAAATGCTGCATCTGCTCCCCTATCGCATCGTCACAACCAACGTGGGCAGTTTGACGCGGCTCATCATGAATAATCTCGCATCGTTTCTCGGCACGGGCAGCATCAGCGCGCTCAGCTATGCGTACATGTTGTGGCAATTTCCCGAAACGTTGATTGGCACCGCCATCGCCGTAGCGGTGTTCCCGCGTTTGGCGCAGCGCGTGGCGGCGCAAGATAAAAAGGGATTTCGACGACTCTTTCACATTACGCTGGCGACCATTCTCGCGCTCGCCATTCCGTCCGCCATCGTAACGTTTTTATTTTCGCAGCAAATTGTCACGTTGGTGTTGGAACGCGGCGCGTTCGACGCCGCATCCACCGCGCTCGTCGCGCCGGTGTTGGCGTATTTTGCTTTGGCGATTGTGGGCGAAGCGGTATTGGAATTGACCGCGCGCACTTTTTACGCGCAGCACGACGCGCGCACGCCAATGTTTGTCACGTTGGGCGCAATGACGTTACGCCTGGCGCTGATGTTCTGGTGGCGCGATCTTTTTGGCGCAGCCGGTTTGGCGTTCGCGTATGCCGTCGCGGTTTGCGCCGAAGCCGGCGCCTTGTATCTATTGGCGCAGCGGCGTTTTCTCCGCGACTGAGAACCCGCCCAAAGATTGAACGCGCCACATTCCTCCCCAAATTTTTTATTGCCGATTTTCGTTGGGTGATTTCTGATTTAATCGTTTTCCCTGCAAAATTTGTATAGCGCGCGAATGAATTCGTCGCTATGTCTACGCGCCTATCCCGCTTGTTTATAGCAAGCGCGTAACGTGAGTTATAATCAAGCTGTACGTTAGGCAAGCTCAAATCTGCACTTTCAAGATTCAAAAAAAGGAGACAACGATGTCTAATAGACCTGACCGCAACATTGGTTTGGAACTGGTGCGCGTGACCGAATCCGCCGCGCTGGCTGCCGCGCCGTGGATGGGACGCAATCGCAAAAATGAGGCGGACAAAGCCGCCGTGGACGCCATGCGCTTGATGCTCAACACCATCGAAATGGATGGCGTGATTGTGATTGGCGAAGGCGAAAAAGACAAAGCGCCGATGTTGTTTAATGGCGAACGCATCGGCAATTACGACAGCGGGCGCGAGGTGCCCAAATGCGATTTGGCGGTGGACCCGATTGACGGCACGCGTCCGCTCGCGCTCGGTTTGCCGAATGCGCTCGCGGTCGTCGGTTTGGCGGAACGCGGTTCAATGTTTTTTCCGGGACCCATTGTGTACATGGACAAGTTAGCCGTTGGGCCCGATGCGGCGGGCGTAATTGATTTGAACGCGCCAGTCGCCGATAATCTGCACGCCATCGCGCGCGCCAAAGGCAAGAGCGTGACGGAATTGGTGGTTGTGGTCTTGGACCGGCCGCGCCACGAACAATTGATTTCGGAAATTCGCGCGACCGGCTCGCGCCTGAAATTGATTTCGGACGGCGATGTCGCGCCGAGCATCGCGGCGTGCTTGCCCGATACGGGCGTGGATGTGGTGATGGGCGCGGGCGGCGCGCCGGAAGCGGTCGTCACCGCCGCCGCGCTCAAATGTCTGCACGGCGAAATTCAAGCGCGCCTGTATCCGCGCGATGAAAAAGAAAAGCAGCTCGCCGAATCGTTGGGCTATGATACCAATCACGTGTTCAACTGCGCGGAATTGGTCAAAAGCAACAATGTCTATTTCGCGGCGACGGGCATCACGGGCGGCGAACTGCTGCGCGGAGTGCAGTATTTTTCCGGCGGCGCGACGACAGAATC